>Ga0070738_10004334_pt1 | contig 17195 bp, 23 predicted proteins | sample Coa_R2_2_FD_66446 | JGI IMG/M metagenome (GOLD analysis project Ga0070738, IMG submission 66446) | Surface soil microbial communities from Centralia Pennsylvania, which are recovering from an underground coalmine fire - Coalmine... | ecosystem: Environmental > Terrestrial > Soil > Unclassified ...
ATTGGGGCCCAGATTATTTCTATGAAGGCGTTTTTGTTGGTGTTGGTCCGTGGTTCGGCTGGGGCTTTGGACCGGGATTCCGGGGCCGTTTTCACGATTTCGATGATTTCCGGCGCTGGGGCGGCTTTCGAGGCGAGCGCTTTCGAGATTTCCGGGGCGAGGGCGGCCTGCGTGGGTGGCGTGGTGGCGACGCCTACCGTGGCGGCGGCTTCCGAGGCGGAGCACTAGGTCGCGGCGGCTTCCGCGGAGCAGAGCCTGGTGGCGGCTACCGAAGATTCGATGGCGGTGGATTCCGTGGCGTAGCGCCCGGTGGTGGCAACCGCGGCTTCGGCGGCGGTGGATTTCATGGCGGAGCGCCTAATGCTGGCTCCAGGGGCTTCGGTGGCGGTGGATTCCGTGGCGGAGCGAGCGGCGGCGGCAGCTCTCGAGGATTCGGCGGTCGTGAATTCCGTGGTGGAGCGCCCGGCGCTGGCTCTCGAGGATTCGGTGGTGGTGGATTCCACGGTAGTGGCGGCTTTCACGGTGGTGGCGGCCACGGAGGTGGGCACCGCTAGGGCTTCCTTCCGCGCGAGCAAAAAGCGGCCGGCAAACTCAAAGGGCCGGCTGCTTTTCTCCTCTGATATTTGGTCCAGCCAAAGGCTCTAACAAATTGCCTTGCAAGACGGTTACTTACGACTGTTTTTCAGCTTGCGGTGAGCATGTGATCAGCCAGCAAAAAGATCCAAAGCACCCTCGATCGTTGCAAGAACGCCAGCGGCCGGCGGTGTCTTGCTCGCCGACGCCGGAACTTGCCACATCGCTCCGTGGACTCCATTTAGGCAAGCCGCAGTGCATGCAGCGGCGAGCGAATGGATGACGGGCGCGGCGACCGTGCGCCCCATTTGCACGTCAGCGAACATGAGTTTACTCGCGATATACAGGCGAGCTGGCAATTCCAAACTTCTCTCGGGGGCCGGACTTTGGTCAAGTGGGATGTTTATTCAGGGCAGACCGAAATTGTCAGTCGGCAGGGGCTTGCGGAGGTTGTCCCTGCGAATCGGTGGCCTTTTCGATGGACTTGCTGGCTATTTCCAGGCCGTTCTTATTCATGTCAAATCTTTGTTTCCGATCGAGTCCTTTGACAAATTCACGGGCAGCCTTTGCCACGGCTCCGGGAAGGCTGGACGCATCCACGGTCACCGTTGATTCCACGGTTCCCTGACTCCGATCTTGAAAACGAAGTCTCACCTCAAAAGTTTTCATCCGCTACCCCCCCTTTTTCTGACTTCTGAACGGTTTATGTGCTGACCACGATTGTAGTCCACAACAGAGATGCACCGCATTCCTTATTAGGGCTGGACCGTGCCGAGACACAGTGCCCTCTACTCGGGACAACTGGCCAAAAATCGAAACCGTAGCCAGCCGGTGCAAAACTCCAGCGGTGCGGCCGGATTTCGGATCAACATCCCAAGCAGCCAGGCAGCGTTGCAGGTCAATCAGCGAAGTTGATCCGCAATTTTGGCAATGCCGGCCTTGGCACAGGCCTCCTCCTGGGTCCCTCCCATAGGAGCTCCGCTCAGGCCGACGCCGCCAATTGTTTCTTCGCCGACTTTGATCGGAACGCCGCCCTGGAGCGGAATAACGTCGGTAAGCATGCGCTGGCCGGTGAGGTTTGTTTCAGTGCGCGTGGCCCATTCCGCCGAGGTCCGCTGGAAGGTCAGCGCCGTATAAGCCTTGCGGCGGGCGAGTTCGATGTTATGCGGTGACGCGCCATCGCCCTGGAGGAAAACACGGAGTCGCCCCGCGCGATCTACGACAGCAACTGACGTTCGGGCTCCGCACTGTGCCAGTGCGGTTTCAGCGATGGTCAAAGCCATGCGAACCGAAACGTCGTGTTCGGTCAGTACCTGGGCATTGCCAGGGGAAGGAAACATGAAAAGCACGGTAAACGCGACGGCGGCAGCCAATCGGAAGAGCATGAGAACCTCCTTGTTTGGTGGGTATGCAGCAGTGCGTCCGGCTTAGTACGTGGAGCGCCTGCGATTGCGCCGAAGCATATCACGCGCCAACTGAAACCATAATTGTGTCCCTGGCGCAGTCGTCACTAGAGTTTGGAAATCCCTGGAAAGGTGCTGGCCGTAGGGCAGCGCACCAAACCCATTTTCGGGTCGAGTTGGTACGTCTGGGCACCGGCCGGCGTTCGATCATGCCGGCCGGGTTACATCACTTTTCGGGAGGGCTCGCGGGATCGCCGATGATATTCAAATATTGTTGCGCGAGTGACGGCACGCAGAAGTCTTCGATCAGATCCTGTTTGGGGAGCCACCGCAAACGCTCACTGGTGAGCACAAAAGGTTTGGTGTAGGTCTTCGGATCATCAACGGTCATGGTCATTTCCAGCGTATTGTGATCGACGCGAGTGTAACGCTCTTCGAGTCGCATCTCGACGCTGTGTGCATGGCCGGGGGCATCGAGCCAGGTCCTTTCATCGACGCCGACTGTCTCCACGACAAATGTGTAATCGCCTTCCCAATGGCCGACCGCGTATCCGTAAAAGCGCGGGTCCGGCGAATCGGCCGCTCGGCCACCCACGCCTTTGGGCAGAGCCCGTCCATCCGTCCAAATTTCACGCCATACATGGTTGAGCTGAAAAACCTGCAGCATCTTGCCTGGCATGGGCGCGAACGCAAAACCGCGGCTGTCGTAAAGCATCTGACGCGGGTAGCCCATGGGATCACAATACTTCAGCGGATCATTCGATTCCGCCTCAGGGTACTGAGAATGGCTCTTATGCGAACGAAACTGCTGCTCTCCCCAAGGAGTCATGGGAGGGATAGGATTGATTTTCGCCGCCACGAGCCCCACCCAAAAGCCAGTGAGTTCCTGCTGTGGAGCGGGGCCCCCGGTACCGGTGGCGGACGCCTGATCGTACAAAGTTTTTCCGTTATCGGCGCGGACCGGTTGATTCGCTTGTCGCTGCTGGGACCATGCGTAGAGGGAAAAAATCAGGATGCACACCAGACAGCTAGCCGCGTTTCGCATTTGGGACCTCTGAACCTTTTCTTTGTTGGCCCACTTATTGGCGCGATTATTCACTATCACAATTTGCTTTGAGACGAATTGTCGGCGGAGCGCTCACTCGCACGCTGGAGCGCGGCGCTTCTCGCTATTTCTCGCCGCCACCCAACTGTGTATCTTTCAGCTCTTTGCCATCCGGGAAAACGACTTTGTTCAGCCGCCCGACCGGCCTACCGGATTTCGACGGCCAGAGGTAAACCGTAATCATGTCGCCGGGCTGCAGGGAGTTCCTGGTCCAGCCAAGCAGGCTCACCGCAGGCGGACTGCCGATTTCCGCGGCCCAATGCGCGACGCTGCCCTTATCGTCTTTCACGTCGAACATGATGATGCAATGCGGATTATTCCAAAGGAATTGCGTTACCTTGGCATCTTTCATGACCACGATGGAAGTGGCGTACGCCGCGCTTCCGTGATGGGCTGACACGGGACCGCAAATCGTCAGGATTCCCGCGGCAAATGCTACTGAGATGAGGAGCTTCTTTTTCATGCAGGCCTCCGCGATTCGCACCTGGTTACATCCAGCCGCCGGGCTTTAGTCCGGCAATGTTGGTATTCGCGCCCGCTGAGGGCCGAGCCAGATGGGCGCAAAGGTACGCGAGTCCGGGCCGTCGCGTCAAGCATGCCTCGGGCTCCGCACGAATAACTGACGATGTAGGGTGGGAACAGCGCCAAGGGCTCAGGGTTCGATCAAGTGGTTGCGGACGGCGTAGCGCACCAAGTCTGTTACGGAATGACAACGCAGCCGCCTCATGATATTGGCGCGATGCGTTTCCGCCGTTTTGGCGCTGATGTTCAGAGCAGTGCCGATGTCCCTGGATGACTTCCCTTCCACCAACATGCGCAAAATGGCGGTCTGGCGCGAGGTCAATCGCAAGTGGCTCCTGTCGAGGCAATCCGGCTTTTTTTTCTTTGGTGTGGATTCAAGGAATCCTTCTAGAAGCAGGTCTTCAACGATGGGCGTAAAAAACGTCTTGTTACGGCGCAATGCATCCACCGCCAATATCAGGTCGCGGCCGGCATCGGACTTCAAGACGTATCCCTGGGCTCCTATTTGAAGGGTTTGCTGAATCAGAGAATCTGAACCATAGACCGTCAAGATCAGAATCTTGGTGGGTACACTCTTCAGAATCTCGCGTGCCGCTTCGAGACCATTCACATGCGGCATCATCAGATCGAGGATGGTTATGTCGGGCCGGAGGAGTGTTGCCTGTTCGATGGCTTCGCGGCCATCGGCTGCCTCACCGACAACCTCCCAACCGGGCCGGTCGGTAAGCAGTCTGCGCACGCCCTTGCGGACGATTTCATGGTCGTCGGCGACGAGTAAACGGAGATTCTCCATGGCTGCCTCTGAGTTGCCGGGCTGGTGGCATCCTGATTACGAGAACCTCACGAACAAGGCTGCTCAAAACAGCAACCTCGAAATCGTCTAAGTTTCTCAGCGTCCGAGTTTTGCGACTACTGACCTGGCGGGCAAACGAAGTACACCGATCCGGAACCGATGTTCGTGTCCGCGGATCTTTGAGGCTCAGAGCAATCGTTGCTGTACGCTGCACCAAGCGCATGGTCGAAAGGACAGGTTTACGTTGCGCGACACAAGGCGATGAACAGCACATCCGGAAGTTGGGTATTGCTAAAATCGTGTCGTGCCGAAGCGTCCTTGCTTAGAACGGGCAGAATGGCGACTCCTGCACGGTAAGCCCCCGGTGCGGCTATCTTCGTATTATCACCTTGCTTGCGATTACGGAACCGGGGTCCTCATATCGTGGGAAAAAGGCGGAGTCGCGCCGATCTATTTGTGTGAAAACCACGCGTCGCAGCCCGAGTTCTCCGGGGAAGCGTCCACGAGCGACTCTCTGAGCGAGTCTTTAAGCGCGCCTTCGGTAATTTTCAGTAATCCGGCAGAGGAGGCGACACACTCCGCTCCGCCAAGCCCTGACATCGAGTTAAGAGATACAGCCGAAAACGAATCCGTGGCACCGATCACCACTCTGAGACCCGACTCTACACCGAATAATTCCGCCAGCGATTTGGCGGATGAGACGAATGGGAATATGGCACGCGAGGATTTCGAAGCGTATGGGACTGTTCTGCGTTCGAAACCCCCGGTCCTAACCGAAGAACACGCGCAGGGTTCAGATGCGGAACGGGTGTGCCTTTCCGATTATGGCGAGCGGTGTACTTACGAATCGACCGTGCATTGCCCCAAATGCAGGAAATGGTTCTGTGATGTGCACGGGGAGGATGGCAATTGGCATTGTTGTGTTCGCAAGATGTAGCGAAGCCGGATTCTGATCAGCCCACAATCATCGTTTTGTCCCTGGTTTGGCGGCTACTGGTTTTATGGCTGCTGCTTTCGTGACTTTAGCTGATTGCGAGGGTGTTGAGGTCGCAATCCCGATCTCCACCCGGCGATTGGCCGCTCGCGCTTTTGGAGTATTACCAGGCAGGCGCGGTTCGGATCTGCCAAAACCTTTGGTGGTGATCAGGCTCGGATCGACGCCGGCCTTGACCAAGGCGTCGCGGACAGCTCGGGCGCGCCGGGCTGAGAGTGTCAGGTTGAAATCCTTAGTGCCATTATCGTCGGTATATCCATATACGTAGAATGAATATCCCTTGGCCGTTTTCAGCACGCCCGCAATGCGGCTCAACATTGCGCGGTATGGAGGCGCAATGTCTGATTTGCCGGAGTCGAAGCGAATCGACTTCTCCCCCAACGTCATCACCAGTCCAGCCGGGGTGCGGCGTGTTTCGGCGATTTGCGCCAATGACTGATGCAATTTCTGAAGCTGCTCGCTACTTTGGTTCTGATGTGTTACGGATTTCGGCGAGCCTTGACTGACGTCATTTTGCGCGACGGCCGGGGCGGTTTCAAGTTTCGTGGCGCTTGGTTCTGCGGAGACGGTCGCCTGAGGACCTGACAAAGGCTGCGCGACCGGCGTTCCCTGCGGAGCTTTGCCTTGATCGCGTTGCAGCGCGGCTGCCTGGGCGTCCGCCGCGGCCTGAGAAGCCTGTTGGGCAGAAGCCGTGGCTTGTCGCTCGGCGGCCTCAACGCGCCGATTGAGTTGCTCGCTCTGACGATTGAGGTGCGCTACCTGGCGGTTCAATCGCCTGACCGATCTCAGCAGCCAAACACCAAAAACTGAAGCGAGAACCAGGACAAGAGCTATTGCCGCGGCTCCGAGGAACAATCCGGAGCCCGAGGCTGAACCGCGTTTCTTATCGGTGAAGCCATCGTAAGCATGTTGTGCCATCGGGTTGGAGGGCCCGTCAGCAACATTTTTTTCTTGAACTGTGCGCTCCTCGACTTCGGACATGGTCGGCATGGATTCAGTCCTCCCCCTGGTAAATACCAGGCGCGCCTTCCCCCATTTTAGAGAGAGGCCTCGCTCGAGGGTCAGATAACGTGACGAATCGATTGCTCAACGATTATCTGTCCGCTGGTACAGGGTTCGCGCGTGCCCCTGTGATGTTGACCCGGCTGAGGTAAACTTCCGAGGGACAATTTTGCCACTCAAGTGATGGACCAATGAGCATCATCGACGAGGTTCTTCGAGCAAACCAGATCTACTCGCAGACTCACGAACTGCGTGAATTGACGCCGCGCCCCCGGCGGAAACTTGCCATTCTCACTTGCATGGATACGCGACTCTCGATTCGCACGTTAGGGCTGAAAACGGGAGACGCGCACATTATTCGCAATGCGGGAGGCATTGTTACCGACGATGCGGTGCGTTCTTTGGTCGTCTCCCATTATCTGCTGGGAACTGAGGAGATGATGGTCATCAATCACACCGATTGTGGATTGATGCACGCAACTGAAGAGAGTTTGCGAAGTAGCATTCAAGGCCGTGCCGGTACCGACGCGATAGCTCCGGCATTCTTCTACACCTTCCGAGATATTGAAGAAAATGTCCGACGTCAACTGCAAAAGCTGCAGACGCATCCGTGGATACCCAGCAACGTCCCGGTGCGCGGGTTTGTGTACGACGTCACCACCGGTCTTCTCCGGGAGATAAAGAACTCTTGAAAAGCGCCCCCGCGCAAAGGTTGCCGGGTGTATAACAGTCATCGGGCCGCGGGGCCGCAGTGGCTGAGATTGAGTCGGCGGCCGTCGGAGCCATCCCGAAACCGGATGAGAATGTGATCAGCAATCAGATGCGCGGGAGGTCAGTATGAACGAGCATACCCTCGGACGCCGGAGTTTTCTCAAGACGCTGAGCGCGGTCGGCGCAGCGCCAATCGCATCCGCGCTTGGGTCGCGCCTGTTGCGAGCGGCTGAGCCGACCAATGGCGCCGCGAAAACGTCCTACGATCCGGCAGCAAAATTCGAGCTGAACGTGACCGAGGTGGAGATGCGCCGCAACTCGGCCGGCCGCATGCTGATGGCCCGTATATATCAGCCGAAAGGGGCGGGACCATTCCCGACGGTGCTCGATCTCCACGGAGGCGCCTGGAACGCGAAAGACCGGCACGCCGAGGAGCCGATGGACCGCTCACTGGCATCGAGTGGCTTGCTCGTCGTCGCTATCGATATGACTTTGGCGGCGGAAGCGCCCTACCCCGCATGCGTGCAGGATGCCAATTACGGCGTGCGCTGGCTGAAAGCGAACGCCGAGAAGTGGAATGGCGATCCGTCGAAGCTCGGTCTATACGGCAGTTCGAGCGGAGGCCATGTCGCCGAACTTCTGGTCATGCGGCCGCACGATCCGCGTTATGACGCAATTCCCCTCCCCGAAGCGCCGCATACTAACGCCACGGTCGCTTACGCGGCGATGCGCTCGCCAGTAAGCGATCCGCTCGCGCGGTATGAGAATGCCAAGAGACACAACCGCGAAGGGATGATGAAAAACCACGTGCTCTTCTTCAAGCCGTGGGAGACCATCCACGAGTCCAATCCGCAGGAGATCCTCGACCGGCACGAGAAGATCAGCTTCGCGCCGCTCCTGATCATGGCGGGGGCGCTCGACGATAACGTGCTGCCGGAGATTCAGGAAAAGTTCGTCGCTTCGTACAAGGCGGCGGGCGGCGAAGTGCAATTCCAGATATTTGAAGGCGCCGAGCACGAGTGGGTGGCCAAAGAAGGGCCACAAACGGACCGCGCCCGGGCCATGGTCAAGGATTTCATCGCGCGGCAACTGAAGACCAAGAGTTAAGCGAGTCGCATCCGGCTACCCCGGCACTTATCCCCGCTCGCAAGCATCCAAAATAACGCGAAGCCAGAAGTGTCGTTCATCGTCCGTTTCAAACTAAGGAGATCCAATGCCTGACCCAAAATCTTCCGCAAGCGGAACAGGAATTTCCCGCGAGAGCCTGGCTGGTCTTTTAAATGAGGACCTGGCACGCGAATATCAGGCCATCATCGCCTACGTTGTCTACTCGCAAGTATTGAAAGGCCCTGAATTCATGAATATCGCCGACCAGCTCGAGCAGCACGCGAAGCAAGAGCTGCAACACGCGCTCACCATCTCCCGTCAGATCGACTACCTGGGCGCAGTGCCCACGGTGAACCCGAAGCCGGTGCGCGTATCAGAAAGTGCCCGCGAAATGCTGCAGTTCGATCTGCAAAATGAAAATGAAACGATCCGCAACTATCGCGACCGCGTCCGCCAGTGCGAAGAGTTGGGTGAGTACGCCATGGCCGAACAGATTCGGCAGATTCTCGTGAACGAGCAGGATCACCAGATCGATTTGGCCACCGCGCTTGGCGAAGACGTCCCGGATGCCTTGAGCGGCGGCCACAAAGCCGGAGCCGCCGCGCGCTAGAGCAGATTGACCTATAAATCTCCGCCACTCTGGCCATCGAACGCCCTTCACAGGGCGGGGTGTGCACCATCTGCCATTCCCAGGACCGTCTACATGATCGTCGAAAGTAAATTTCCCCCGCGACTCGGCCACTGTCGCTCCCCCGGTCAATTCCATTTGGTTTCCGATGCGACGAGCACCGCAATTTTTGAAGCTCCAGCCGCCCGCAATCGAATTCCGCGATGTCGGCTGGCTCGGTGATTTGCGTTAGGGGTCTGGAGGAAAACCGGTAGGAAATTAGTCTCTGTTTCGGTTGTACTGCCACGCATGTTCAGGCTTGCCCCTGATCGTTCCTGATTTGCTGAGGTCCTACCCTACAGTTGATAACACTCGACGCCAGCCCCGAGCGACCCTGTTTCCAAGGGGAAGAGATGGCAGCTCAAGCCAAGATTCTCATTGTCGATGACCACAAACTGATCAGACGCACGGTGTGCTCGATGCTGTCTGCAGAGCCCGATTGGCAAATTTATGAGGCGGAAAACGGCAAGGATGCGGTTGAGCAGATACCGCAAATTCAACCTGACGTAGCCGTGCTCGATATCGTGATGCCGGAAATGAGCGGTATAGAGGCGGCGTGCGAGATACGCCAGCATAACCCGCGAACCAAGGTGATCCTGATGAGCAGCCATTACACACCAGAACAAGCCGCCACCGTTGGGCATTTATTCGCGGACGGGCCGTTTATCCAAAAATCGGACTTGGCGAAAGAATTGATCCCGGCAATTAATCGCCTGATTCCGAGGAAAGTAAAGCCGCACTGAGACGCAACGCTCAGCCGGTCGAAAATCAGCCCGTCGTGGGTGCGAGGATTCCAGCTTTGTCCTGGGCGCCGGGCTGCCCGGCTGCCCGGGCCGGTTGACTACCGAAGCAGGTGGTTCAGAATGCCAGCCGATTCGAGTCATTCCGCCCTAATTAGCGGAATGCGAAATCTGAAACATGCGGCCGACTCGGAAATCTCAGGCCGAGAGGCGTTCGAGGCTAACTCGCCATAACACAGAGTTCCCGTGGCAAGCTCTGGTCTACGATGCCTTTGTCGAGGCGAACCCCCTCACTGCATTGGGCAAAATCAACCTCGCAGAGCGCGCCATTTCCTCGAGATTATGCAGCCCCGTCCCGCTGGTTCTGCGCGAACACGTCGCGCTGACTGATGCTTTATGGGCCCTGCGACGCTGGCTGGAAGTCCAACGGCGTGTCAAGGAAACCAAGCTGGAGCTCGTATACTCCGCGCCGCGTCGCACACTTTGCGGGTAACGGTATGGATTCGGATTCAAGCATTAAGTATCCATGGCAGCAGACCTTGCTCGATGCCTTCATGGAGCGAGACCCCGATCAGCTTCGCGAGAAGATTGCTTCTGCGGAAAAAATCATTTCCGAACGGATCATTGCCCCCCCCGCGATCCGGATGAACAAATTGCTCTTGAAGATGGTTTGCGCGCATTGCGGACGCTGGCGCGAATGGCGGAAGAGGACGGAAAATCGTCAAAGAAAGAGATCGCCTGACGGCTGCGACATTTGTCCGGTTTAACGAGGACTTCTGTTCGAACGCCAGCGTGGCGACGCGGTACGTCAGATGCCGGCGTACCAGGCGTAGCCGCCTTCAGGCGCAGCCGAGCCCAAGCCTTTGCCGAATTGTTTTAGGCTGTCGGTGAGCGTCAGGCTGGTGACGTATTTCACGTTTTTGTAGCCCAGTTGCCGCGGAACGCGCAGGCGAAGCGGCCCGCCGAACGGAATAGGCAACTCGGCTCCATTCATCCCGAGCGTCAACAAAGTTTGCGGATGCATGGCGTCGGCCATGTCGATGCTCTCCCACCAGTCCGGCTGGATCGAACGATAAATCACGTACCGAGCCTGCGGCAGAGCGCCAACTAGATTCAACACATGAGCGAGCGGGACGCCCCTCCATTCGGCGATATACGACCAGCCCTCTTCGCAGGCGATGAACGTGATTTGCGAGCTGTGAGGGAAGCTCCCGAGGTCCGACAGCGAAAAGGACGCCGGACGCGCCACCATACCGTCAACGGCAACACGCCACTCCGAAAAAGCGCCGGCCCGAAGCCGGTCGAACTCGGGGCCTAGAGGATCGACTTCGTTTGCGAAAGGATCTTCCGAAATTTCGTTAGGGCTGAACTCCCGCGCCATGGCATGGCGAGTCAATAATCGCTGCGCCGCGTAGGTCAGAGTTTCGCCGGGGCCGTAGAGCATTCCGGCGTCGGGCGGCACCAGTCCATAGCCTTCGGCAATTTTTGCCGCAGCCGCAAGTCCCGCGACCCCCGCGGCGCCCACTACGCCCATTCGAATGAGCTTCCGCCGTGAAATCCCGCTCATAGTCGCTCCACAGGTTTGGGCACGCGACCGAAGATCATTGGGCCCACGCGGCTCCAGAATCCAACGACGCAAATCATGATGACGTGAACCACGAGAAACAGCACGAGCAATATGGAAACGAAGAAATGTATGGTGCGCGCCGATTGCCGCCCGCCGAGCGCGGTGACCATGCCCGGGAACATGCCTTCCATCGCCGGAGACATGGCCAGGCCCGTCCAGGTCACCAATGGAAACAGAACGAAAATGACCAGCAGATAAGTCAGCCGCTGCAGCACGTTATACGACCCAGCGTCTCCAGCGCGGGGCGGGGCGAAACGGAGGTGGCGTGCGATGTCGCTCGCGAGCGACCTCCCACTAAGATCAGATGGCGCGGGAAGCAGATTGCGGCGGAAATGCCCGTTTGCGATTCCGAAGCCTGCGTAAAGCAACCCGGTCAAGACCGCCAGCCATGCAGCTTCGAAATGAAGATAGCGGCTCCAGCCGTTCTGGTCTGGAAGCACGTAGCTGTAGCCCGTAGGCACTGTATCTCTGGAAGCTGGGATCGGCAGCGTGAATAACGGACGAGTGTTTATGTTGCCGATTTCGCCCCAATAGAAGCGCGGGTGCGAAGTGAGAATTTCCGCTCCCGTAACCAGCAGCGCGAGAAATGCGACTGTGATCAGCCAATGCGTGACGCGAACAACGGCAGCGTGCCGCGGACGAACGACCTCGCGACTCTGCGAAATTGCTGCTATTGAGCTGGCGTGCTGCACGGGGAATAGGACGCAGTCGTCGCCGCTCCCACTCCATGCAACCGATGCGCAGTGGCGACGTCCGCCGGCAAGCGGCGGTCCAACCGACACCATACATCCAGCTAATTGTGAATGCAATTGCCTGAAGGCGAGAATTCCTGTCGTAATCCCAAGCGTTACGTCTCTACCCGGGACGTATGGCGAAAACCACGCGTCGGCGCCGCTTTAACCTCGAGAAAAGGTCGAATAGCCGCTTCCAGGCATATTTCGCATTGAGCAGGCGCATGCCGCGTTGGGCAACGTCGCCAGTCACGATTTCCGCGCGGGCCTCGATCCACTCACCGAGCAGATTGCCGCGCATGTTGCAGGGAGCAATTCTCACCCGCGAATCGCGACGGATGCGTTTCGCTTTTCCGGAATCGGCCTCGCTGTAAACGTAGAGAGTTTGTGGAGTTCCGGTGGCGGGATCGGCCGCGAACCATACCGGAGTGCACACGCCCTGGCCGTTTTTGCGAAAGGATTCGAGGTTCAGATATCTGTGCTGCTGGAATAGATCGAAAGACGAGGCGGCAGACATGTCGGTTCGATGCCGTCAGGCCAGGGCGATCAATTCGATTTCGACGCGGCCTCCGTGCAGCCGAGAGACTTCGACGGCAGCGCGAGCCGGCGGATGTGAGGGAAAGTAGCGGCTGTAAACTTTGCCCATAGCATCAAAATCATCCATATCCTTCAGGTACACTGTCGTTTTGAGCGTGCGATCGAGCGACGACCCCGCAGCCTCCAGAATGACCTTCAGGTTTTGCATCACACGTTCGGTTTGAGCGGTGATGTCTCCCTGGATTATTTCGCCGCTCTGCGGGTCGCGTGCGGTCTGACCGGCCACGAAGATGAGGCCATTCGCCTTGATGGCCTGTGAGAAAGGCCCTACCGGTTTGGGCGCGCGGTTTGTGGAAATCTCCTGGAGCTTACTGCCGCCTGATGCTGCGGCGGCCGCTTCAGATGCGATAGCGGCGGCAGGTACAACGGTTGCAATTAATCCGCTCGCTGCAGTTTTCCTCAAAAATGTTCGGCGTTTCAAGAGGTGCCCTCCTGGGTCTTCAGTTCCATGTTCGAATCGAGCGAATCAAAAGCCTCCCGCACACGCAAACGTCGCTGATTTACCGCCGGCGGTACATCGGATTGCGTTTATTTGGAAGCAGACGTTGCTGCTTTTTCGCCACGAACCCACGCTGCCATGTTCTTCCAGTCGGGATCGTCCTGAGATCGAAACTGCCTACCCCCCTGGTGCGTGTCGGCAAGGCCGCCCGCTTCAGGCGCCAGGGGCATGAGCAGAAAGAGGCTGGACATCGGATCCCCTGGAATCACTAACTTTGAAACAACTTCAAAATTATGGCGGGACTGTTCCTCGGTCCAGAAACTCGCTCCCGCTGGAAGCGCTTCGAGACTCAAAGGCCCGCCGCCGTGCCGGCTGATCTCATGGCAAACATAACAGCGGGAGTGGTCCGGCCAGCGCTTCTTTATAAAGATGGGCTCGACGCGCTGCTTGAAAAATTCGTAATCGAGAGACGGCCGCGGCGCCGCCTGCGGTTTGGGTGCGTCAGCGGACTGCCCGCGCGCGAATTGAACGGGCGCAACGAGCGCGAAAGCCGCGGCTAATGCGAATCCGGCGAAGATTGCCTTCGGACGAAAGTTCGAAACCATAGTCTCCCTCCCGCGCTTGAGTGTGGTTTGCGAATTTGCAGCTTGTCGCAGTTAGGGCAGAGCCAACGTGCTGATCCGGTCCGGCATTTCGCCGACGCCAATGCGAGCCACTTCTTTCAGGCCCTGCACGTCGATGGCGGTCACTGTCTTGATTCCGCAGCTGGAGACGTAGACGGTTTTGCTGTCGGGACTAAACGTAATCCAGGCGGGTGAGCTTCCCCGGTTTGGCTTGCCGGGCACAGGTTGTTCGGGCAAAGAAACGTGGCCCAGGAGTTTGAGATCAGGCAGCGAGTAGGCAAAAACAGAATTCGCAGTCCTGCTGTTTACCCAGAGCGTCTTCTGGTCAGGAGAGATGCCGATACCGTGGGAGATGGCTTCGCATCCATTACCGAAGCCTTTAGGTTCGTCAGGCACTTTTATCCTGTCCACTTCTTTCCGCTGGGCAAAGTCCACCACCGAGAAGCTGTTCGTCGGCCCAAGTTGCACGAAGATCCGCCGGCCCGAGGCATCAGGATTATTCTCAATGACGATCGGATTCACCGGGTCGTTGTACTGAACCTGCCATGCGATTTCTTTGGTCTGAAGATCAAACACAACCAAGAGATGCCCCCCTGGGGCCCCGGCGGCCGCATACTTCCCGTCCGCTGTCACGGCGATGTCGTGAAGCCCGCGTGAGGTGGGTATACTCTTGACCTTTTCCAGCGACTTCGCGTCGATAATGTCCAGCGCCCCACGGTCCTCGGCCGTCGTGGCGGTATTGCGTATACAGACCAAAATCAGCTTTCCATCCTGGGTCGTTTGGGCTTCGTTGGGCCAGCCGCTAAGCGGTACCTTCTTGATGATCTTTTCACTCTTTCGATCCATGACGAGGAGTTCGTTCGCGCCCCTGTAGGGGATGTAGAGGCGGCTGCCATCGGGCGAGAAGCGAACGACTTCAGGGGACTCAATGCCGCCGATGGTGTGCACGACCTTGTTCGTCGCGGAGTCAATCACATCAATGGTTGTACCGCCTCGATTGGTCACATAGATCAATCCCGTGCCAGCCGCGACCGGTATCGCCAATATCGTGCACAATGCGCCCAGAAACCAAGATGTTTTAGGAATTGGCAGGAACATAGGTGGGATTCCCTCCTTCCGCTTGCGGCGCATTATATGGGAATGCAGGTCAAAGTTGAAGCAAACGCTCAATGAAGAACATCTCCAGCGCGGTGAACATCGAAGGAGAAGTCAAACCGGCTGTCTGAACGGGAGATGCAGTCAGTTCGTCCGTAAAAGCCGCTTGATCGTAGGTATCAAGACCGTTCCGGCATCGGCTTTTTGCACGAACGCTCCAACGCCGAGCAACCGTGAGAGGACGGAGGCATCGCTGCTGGTGTAATGGCTGCTGATAAGGACGAGCTTAGCAGCCGGAGCTGTCTGGCGGATTTCGCAGGCGGCGGCGACACCGTTCATCCCATCCATAACAATATCCATCACTACCACGTCGGGCTTGATGCTTCGAGTAAACTCGACCGCTTGCCTGCCGTCTTCAGCTTCGGAGAGCTCCCACTGCGGCTCATGGCTTTCAAACATCGCACGGAGCGCTTTGCGGACGTGCTCTTGATCATCAACGATGAGGACCCGGGCCATGGCGTCATTTTGAAGTTTTGGCTTTAGACGCGCCTATACGGGAGTGACTGTAGTCTGTTCAATGTTGAACATCCTCGCAATGCCTTTGAGTGAAGCTTTTCGACGGCCCGCAACGATGGAGCGGCGGCTCAGCTTGTTGGCAATTTGCTTTGGTGCCGGATTTTACGGTGATCCCTGGGGCATAGTGATTGCGGGTTGCGGGTGGAAGAAAAGCGTGAGCAGCCAAGTTCATAGGTCAGACAGAATCATTGCGCTTCAGCGGAATGTGGAATGAAACCGGAATCGTACCCGCGAAACGTCTATTGCGTTTCCGCGGTTTCAGGTAATGGGGGGCGTTTCGGCAGACGCAGACGGGTCTTAAGCTTCATCCAAAGTTTCCGCGAAGCGGCGGAGCCGGCGAGAACTCCATACGGAAAGCTTAAAACGTAAACCGCGGGACGAGGATTAAAGAGGATTCTGATTGCGAGGAAGAAGAACAGCGCTGCGGCAACAACAATTAAGATCTTGCCCCGGCTCATCGGCTTACGTGACGATCTTCACGCGGCAGCGGGTTATCAGCAATACGTGAGGTACCGGAGAGTTTAGTTCAGTGATACCCAAGAAATGGCGCCCTACAGGGGCACGGTTGGCCGCGCCTTCAATCCTAATTGGCTAAAGCCTCGGCTCCAATTTTTTGCAAAGTCGGCAGCATCGCCGCGGCGAGACATGCCTTTGAGACGAACGCATGCGCTCCGACCATGTTTGCTGCTGAAAGCGCCTCAGGTCCGTCATTGATGCTGAACAAGACGATCTTGGTAGCCGGCGCGATGCGCCGGATTTCAACCGTCGCTCGCAGGCCATCCATTACAGGCATGCTGATGTCAATGAGGACTATATCGGGACGCAATGACCGGACCAGATCGACTGCCTGCCGTTTTCGGCCTCGCCGCAAATTTCCACGTGGTTCGCGAGCAGCGCCTTTAAACCTGCCCGCACAACCTTGACGTCGTCGGCGATCAGAATCCTCATCACAGTCTAAAGATAAACAGGCTGGAGACGAGACCCATACCGAGATCGCGTCATTCGTCCGGCGAGATCACGGTAAGTAGGTGATTCAATTGTGGAAAACCGCCGCTGCGCATGAGGGCGTCTCGCAATCCAGCTCGTCATTGGCGCCGCGACCGCGCGTTGGTCGGGGTCTGCTCGCCCCGTTTGTTGCAGTGGTAACTGTCGCGGGCGGCCGGGCAAATTCACTTTCGCAGGCCGGCATCTGGCTAGGCCTCTCGTCGCCGCCGCGCACGTGCCACAACAATGCAGGTGACCGCGGCCCATGCGTTGGAAAAAGGCATGATCGCAGGCGCGGTTCGGGCACCTACAACAGACAGCGGGCCGCATGCTGACGCGGGGCTAGATCAGTGGAGTTGGTCGGCAATTTTGTCGACGCCCGCTCTAGCGCAGGCGTCGTCCTGTTGCAAAGTCGATCCCGCGCTGGCCACAGCGCCGATTACATCGTCGCCGATCTTCACCGGGACGCCGCCGGGGAGCGCGAGAATATCGGGGAGATTGCGTTGGCCAGCGTAGGCGGAATCGCCCGCGGTGCGTTTCTGAAAATCAACTGTCGGGATGCGGAACATGCGCGCGGTGTACGCCTTTCTGCGGGCCATCTCCGCCACTTGCGCGGCGGCGCGTTCATCGCGCAGCAAAACGAGAATCTGTCCCGAGCGGTCCACTACGGCGGCGGCGGTGTGGTAGCCCTTCTCTTCGCAAGCGTCGAGTGCGGCCTCGGCGATGGTCCTGGCGAGGCCGAGCGACAAATTCCGTTGCGTAACGACTCCGTGGGAGATCGAAGAAGTTTGTGGGTTCGCGGAAGCAGGCGATGCGGCGGACTCCTGTGCGCGTGCGGCGCCGCACAACACGAGCACGATTGCCAGGGTCGCAAGAAGCATTTGCGAAACCACGCCGGGTGCTTGC
>Ga0070738_10004336_pt1 | contig 17187 bp, 18 predicted proteins | sample Coa_R2_2_FD_66446 | JGI IMG/M metagenome (GOLD analysis project Ga0070738, IMG submission 66446) | Surface soil microbial communities from Centralia Pennsylvania, which are recovering from an underground coalmine fire - Coalmine... | ecosystem: Environmental > Terrestrial > Soil > Unclassified ...
TCTGAGGCATCTAATATTGTGCTTTCTGGGGCATCTATAGTTGGCACAATTGCCATACCAAGCTTGAGTTATTTTGCGAAATCCGATTTCAAAGCCGGACTGTATAATAGTCATCTAAGCGCTGCGAAACAATTTCGATCGCAGTGAAATAACCTATTATCTTACTTTAAGGAGACGCTCATGATCGCAATGCATATGAAGTGGAAGGGAATCACACCTGAGCAATACGACGAAGTTCGCAATATCGTGAAGTGGGAGACGAACCACGCAAAGGGTGGCTTGTATCACGTCGCTTTTTTCGATGGCGAAGGTCTTCGCGTTAATGATGTATGGGACTCCGCCGAGGACCTCAACAATTTTGTCGAAAAGCGGCTTATGCCCGGTGTTGCTCAGGCGGGAGTGACATCGCAGCCTGAAGTAGAAGTCTATCCGGCTCATGCGGTATTCACGCCCGGTTATGTGATGAAGGAAGAATTCGAAGCCGCGTAACGTATCGCGTAACATATATTGAGTCTTAAGTTTAGTTAGCTCGTAAATTCCTCACCGCTTGACCTCTTAGGAGCGGTGGGGAATTGCTTTTGTTGATTCGGAAGAATCTTTTACCGGACGTAAGAATCTTCCAGTTTTTGCCGGCCTCTCGCTCCTCCATATCAGCGAATCTGACGGCTAGAACGCAAATAATGAGAAGGGCACTGCTCTTGCCATAACGCTCCTCGAATTTGGGAGCGAGCCAATGGGAGACGATAAAAAGCGATTCCGAAGCGATAGTGGCTGGGGCGGTCCGGTATACGGCATGGCCTTTTTGGGTGCCTTGGTCTACTTCATTCAGCATGCGACAACCTTTTGGGAAGGCTTGCTCGGCGTGCTCGAAGCGATCTTCTGGCCAGGAGTCGTGCTCTATAAAGTGCTCGAACAACTGAAGCTATAACGAACATCCGTCGTTCGTATCGGATCTCATCCGTCAAGGTCCAGCGATTAAATTTCTTTTCTCACATGGAGGACTTATGAAGAAAGTAGTCCTTTGGTCGATATTGTTTTTAGCGCTTGCCGGTGGAGCATTGTGGACGTGTAAATCGAATCCGACTGCGGCCGAGAATGAGATCGGCGGCGATCCGAACATTGCGCTTAATACGCCCGGCAATACATTCTTTAATTCCGTTTTACTTGGCGATTCGTATCTCAGTATTAGGGATACCATGTACGTGATGAAGAATGAGAATGGATTCGTCACGTACAAAGTGTGGGCAGATCTTTCTAATTATCCCGCACTGAAGACCATCATTCCGGCCAACCGGCTCGATAGTCTTGGCAATCTCAACACGACGATACATCTCAAGATGACCTCCGAAGGCATCCAGGATTATCGCCTCGCGTCATCCGACTGGTCGAAGCCATTTACGATCGTCAAGTACGATTGCAACGTTGGTGATAAATACACCTTCACGAAGGATGGCCAAACCATCACGCGAACCGTAACGCAAAAATCGACGACCGATGATTTTCCGTGGGGCTTTATGTACATCAAGACGAACACGACCGAGGAAGAACCCGTCGTGGGACTAAACAACGTCAAGAAGATCAAGTACATATCGAACCACAAATTTGGGCTGGTGCAGATCATCGCGATCCTGACCGATAACTCGCAACTCAAGATCACCCTGTTTCCGAACATGTATTGAGGACAAAGGATAAACTGCAAGTCGCACTGAGTTGTGGACGCGGCGGAGACGATTGAGGTTTCCGCCGCGCTTTTTATTCCTCGTTCCTTTTATTCTTCGTTCCTTTTATTCCTCGTTCGAAGTGTGTCCTTTCAATTCCTCGAGCATCTCTTCTAAGAATCGCACGATCCGTTTCTTTTGCGTTGCTTCGGTTACGCTCCATTTACCTTTTTCCGCACGCTTGTGTGCGACCTTGAACTTGATGCCGCTCAGCGCCGTCGAATAAATATTCGCGTTCAGCTTCTTCACATTTTGATGAGCGAGAATGTACCAGTGATATTCCGTCCCGACGGGTACGCCGGAGCCTTCGGGTGCTTTACCGGCGCGCCGTTTTTTGACCGCGAAGTCGAACGTCCACTCGTCCGGCGTCATTTTGCGTTCGCGCCAAATGCCCTGATCGTAGTACCATTTGTGATGGCTGCCGATCTTCATCCCGGTATAGCGCTGCCCTTCGAATTCCTTCCATTGATTGTAGGTATCCTCGTGAGCCCGCTCGACCTGCGCATCTGTTTGCGTTGCCGTTCGCTTTTGCGCTCGAAGAATACCCGATCGAACGTGCTCCTTCTTTGCTCGTCCATTAGTGGAGTGGCCATTTTTAGTAGCGTAACCATTCTTGGAGTGGCCGTTCTTGGAGTGACCGTTGCTCGAAGGTTTTTTCGTGAGATGAGAAGGGGTGCGGCGTTTCGTTTTGGTAGGCATAACGCGCTCATGCACAAATGCCATACCGCTACGCGCTGAGCTAACTTCTCAATGGTTGAGCGTCGATGAACTCGCCGGTCAGGCTGTTTTTCTGGGTGTTCTTCTTATAAGTTCTGCCGTACGTACACACGCCAGAACTCTATAAACTGTCAAAGAACGAGGTCCATCAATGTCTCCGAACCAGTAGCGCGGGTGGCTTCTTCTTTTCAGAGTTCGGACTTCGTGTAGGACCGTAGCGACGATCTATCTTCAATGTGGTAGGGATCACGCACGAAGTCTAATCTCTAGATGCCTGTACGGACAGAGGCGTGTTTGCCTGGTAGGATCGGAACCGCTAGGAGTATTTTTTTTCGTGTCTGAGGGCACTCCAACCCGGAAGTAATAGAACACGAATCCATCTCCAAAGGTTCCCATATAGGCACCTATTTCTTTTGGAATAATAATTTTGTGGAGAGACTTTATAGGACGCTGGATTTCAATCTACTTTCGTCCGTTGCTCGATTTGATGCAACTGCTAAGAAATAGATTTCCCATTGCATCGTCAATGTCCAATTTGGCCGTAATTCTTATTCGTATATTGCGATGTGACATTCTTAAAATTACTATTAATTCCTGTCATCGCTCTTTCAGTGTCCGCTTGTAATTCGCAAAAGTGAGCGATACCTCTTGAAGAGGAAACTCCCTTAGTGCACGAGATTCAGGTTCCTCCTCCTGTCGTTAAGAGCGCATCGACTTTATGGGTTGGCCTATCCAAAGAAGAGGTATACAAGCGAATAAGGCGGTCGAGACCTGATAGCAATTCCCATGATCATGAGTTCTTCAATGAAGTTTATTTATTAGGAACTCATGGCCGATGTATTCTTAAATTCGATAGTAATGATCGACTTTTAAATTTTATTTTTTCTGCTCCTAAATCTAGTTGGAATCTGTTGCTCGATAGCTGCAAACATGTTCTTGGAATCCCGTCGGCTTCTGTTTCTCGGTACAACGCGAATTATCGTCATGTGGACTGGGAGTTTACAGGGGAATGGTATTTTCTTTCGGAGAATGACTATGGATGCGATTTTTCGGGAGATAAGCCTCCACGAGTTGCGCCTCCTATAAACGTACCTCCACCGCCTCCTAACTAACAAGAGGTAATTTCGACGGAGCGCCAAGAGGCGTTAATCTGGAAGAACCCTGCGGAAAAATCTCTTTGTAAGCTTGCAAGGTCAGTTTTGATCGGCAATGGTTTTAAATTAGAGTCACTCTCGAATCGAAGCAGCTGTCTGATAGTTTTGGATATTAAAATTGAAGGTGACTTAGGCCATAGCTGCTAATTTCTCGACATGCTGACAAATCAATTCGTTTTAATTTGTTGTGCGGCGTTACTTATATTGGGTAACGCCGCGTGCGCTTCGCGTACGGAAGGCGAACTGACTAAGTCAGAACAGAGCGAGTTGGTGCACGCGATACGGTATAATGATAATGAGACAGCGGCAGAACTGCTTAAACGTTTTTCGCATCCCAATACATGGGATACGGGTGAGAATTCGTTGATTCGGAATGCAGTGAAGGCAGGTAATCCAGACATGGTATCGGAATTGGTGGCGCGTAAAGAGAATGTCAATGATATGGGCGACTTACAGTTCTCTCCGTTAATGGACGCGGTTATTTTTCTGGAAGGGCATTCGAATCCGGCGCTACGCAAGTTTTCTGACTGGACGACCTGGCACGATTCGACAGGAGTAGTAAGAAGAAAAAGATATTCTCGTATAATAAATATATTATTGGATGCAGGTGCTTCTCCAAATATTCAAGATGCCAAATGGCGAATCACTCCTTTGCACGCGGCAGCTCAAGCGTGTGATCTAGAAACTATTCGACTACTGCTCGATCATAACGCTAACACCGCTCTTCGTGACTACAATAACCAAACTCCCTTCGATCTATGTAGTGCATGTCCCGATACAAACATTCGAAGGTTATTGCGTCCCGTGAGCCTTAAGTGAATAGGGATGTACTTCAGAGGAGGGCAAAGAGAAAAACCTTTGTAAGTTTGCAAGTCAGTTTTGATCGGCAATGGCCTTTTTATAAGAATTACGTGCTCGCCTCCACTATTAAGGTTCTTTTTACTTGCTCACTGCTCGTAATTTTATCGCGATGTGATTTGCGCGCGCAGTCACAGCCTGAGCGGTTTACTTTTATATTTCACACTTTTGGTAACTCAACCGATCCTATCGAACACGCCGACACTATCCGACCATATTTAACTTCTGGTGGTGTCCCACGAGTCTTCGCTGCCGCTTTAGTTGATTCGAATTCAAAGTTCTTTTATCAGTTTTTACTTCAGCATAATATCGTGGTTATCTTTGGCACACCGGACTTCGGAATGATATCTTTGCCAACCGCTCTCAACTCGCGTTCTGGTCAGACCAGGCTAACAGTCGATTCAATACCGATGGCCCTTGGCGATTATATCACGACCAAAGGTAAGTGCCTTTTTGTCGGTGATACAGATTTAGCAATAAGCGGCCATTCTTATCACGTCAATCACTATGAATACTGGAATGAGATACGTTCAAAAGATACGTCTTCCTTACCTTCTCTTAGGACCACGGCCTCATTCTTTCTTGCGAACTCTGCTCCCTTTCTTATCAAAGAGATTATATCCGCTTCTATGACAATTGGTCCTAAGGGAGATACTTACAGATCAAGTCTTGAATATAAACCATAGTGATGAACAAGCCGAAGGGATGTCCCTGCCGGTTACATGGCCAATGAGATCTGCAATCTTTTTTGCTCTACTAGTTACACTAATTTATGCAAGCCAGAGCTATTCCCAGTGCTTGCCACGTACTAAAGTTCGTACGCTTGCGGATAGCGGTTATGAGTGGAGTATCGGGGGTGGAGCAAAACGTGTTAGTTTATCAGAGTTACTCAAAAGCCGGCGTCCGATTACTGTTGATTCTTTCACCCCACGCCTTCCTGATGAGGTTGATCCTATAATAATCGATTGCCATATTCGAAAGATCGGAGTTGCTTTATCCGCGTCGGGCGAGCGCACGATTGCCCTGGATTTATATAATGATCGGAGAAAACACGTCAGTGCGGAAGTTATCGATCCCAGAGCTCAGTGCATTCAAGGAGATTCGGATTTAGTCAATTTGTTTGCGGGTATATATTCCTATTTTGAGAAATTTGAAGAAAGATTTCCCGATCCGAATAAGTCACGCTTTCTCGTGTATGGTTACCGCTTTTGGCAACCCGGGAAAAAAAGGAGCTCGGCTAAACTCATTGTAACGCCAATCGTGTATTTTGTTAATATTTCCAAGTGGCCGCTTCGTAAGACGATAAGATAAGCAAACTAAAAGAATGAAGATATCCAGGTGTTTCCTTTTTATTAGTTTGATTTATTTGCCTTTAAGTCAAAGTTATTGTCAGAATATTCCATCTCGACACACAACTGCGCTTAATGATGCGATCAAGCGCCAGGACCACACTGAAGAACGTAAGTTGTTGGAGAGCGGCGCAGACCCGAATGCGGTTGACGAGCGATTTGCCACCCCATTGGAATTGGCGCTATCCACCGATGATACGGAATCAGTGTTATTATTGTTAGCTCATGGGGCAAATCCTAATCGTTATGATTCGATCGTCGGTCCCTTAGTGGTTCTGGGTGCTGACGAGAATAGCTTTCACACATTAGATATTCTTCTGAGGCACGGTGCAACTATCGACGCGAAAGATCCACTAGGCCAAACAGCTCTTCATGTTGCTGCTTACCGAGGTAACCTGGAAGCGATGCGGGTCCTTATTGCTAACGGCATAGAGCTAAATATAAAGAACAATAACGGTGAAACGGCTCTCTTTCAAGCAGTTCTTGGTCATCAAGAAGCGGCGGTTGAGCTTCTTCTTCAAAATGGGTCCGATGTTAACGATCTCAACGATGGTTTAGGATCCGCTTTGTTATTGGCAACCGACCTTTTCGTGGGCTCAAGAGATTCTTCCACTCTAAGTTCTTTTGATAAAATTACATTCGGAGATAGCACTGGTGCCTCACGCAGACGTATTTATTTGGCCATTATCGATCTCCTTTTAAAATATCATGCTAATCCATCTTTGACAGATCGCAAATGGCGGCTAACACCATTGCATGTGGCGGCAGAGCGCTGTGATCTAGTTCTGGCGGAGAAGCTCTTGTCTCATGGTGCAAGTAATTCGATCAAAGATAAAAATGGCCTCACACCGAGCGACATTGCTTTAAAGGCTAATTGCAAACAGGTTTATGAGGCTATAATAAAGCATTAATTGCATTGGTGTGTCGCCAATTATCAGTTTTGTAGTGAGGCAGCGAGCAGCTTGCTCATCGGCTGAAACCATCGAGCTTGATCGTATCTCGGATGTTGTGCGCTAAGAAGAGGGTATTGCCACCCCACGTTATCCCTCGGTCTCCATGTCATCAGTCAGGTCGTCCTCGGTCGAGTCGACGATCGCTTTGGCCCGATCGTAATCTTCCGGTTCGACGTAGAGGTGGAAGCCGTTAGCATAATCGACGGAGGGCAAAACGTTGGAGCGGTCCTGAGCTTCGACCATAGCTTCAATGCCTTCACGCTCGAGCTTGGCACGGACGAGTTCAGCTTCAAATTCGGTTTGGTAGGTGGAGAGCAGTTTGAGGTTCTTCATACGCTGTATGTGATCAATTGTGTGCCGCAAAAATACGATTTCGTGCGAGGCCGCACATTTTTTATTATTTTTGCAGTCGTTGCAAGTGGATGAACACGTTATCCACCTCAAGACCGCAGCCGTTCGCAACCTCGCTTTTTCGTTTTTAGGGTAACAAAAAAATGTTGCGAGCGGTCTCAAGGGAATGATTCGTCATCGTTACGCGATGAATGAATCGTTGTGCGGTGGACTGGAAGCTTGCCGTTTCAATTTTCGTACGCGTCATAACCCTGATCCTGAACGAGTTCGTCCTCGTCGGCGCAGGATTATAGCGTGTTCGAGGGGCAGGTCCGGTGCACGACTCTAGTAGAGCTATCTTTATCGATGGCTTCGGAGCACTACCGACCCTGTCTGTTGCCAGATTTTTTAGTGGAAGGGTAACCCCGATGTCCCATTTTCTACACTCGCACGGAATGCGAGCGCAGGAGTGGAATGCAAAGTCGTCGGTTATCTGGTCCACGATGCACGGGGTCGTTTATCCCAAGGGCTTGATCAATTAATGGCTCAGATCTTTCGCAGAAGTACGAACGCGCTTGCACGGGCATCGCTCGTGGGCTCGGGTTCGATCGCGGTGCTCGCGATCTACATGATCTTCATTGGCATTCCGCGGTCATCCTATTGGAATCAGACCGATATCATAAAGACCCAGCCGGTGCAATTCAGCCACAAGCACCATGTTGGCGATGATGGTATCGACTGCCGCTATTGCCATACCTCGGTGGAAAGCAGCGCTTCGGCCGGTATGCCACCGACGAAGACGTGCATGAACTGCCACTCCCAGTTGTGGGCTACGACCACCTACTTAGAGCCGGTCCGCCAGAGCTGGAAGACGGGAATCCCGATCAAGTGGACCCGCATACACGATCTTCCCGATTACGTTTACTTCAATCACTCGATCCATATCAATAAAGGTGTAGGCTGTGCTACCTGTCACGGACGTGTCGATCAGATGCCGCTCGTTACACAAGTAGCGTCGCTTCAAATGGAATGGTGTATTCAGTGCCATCGTGCGCCGAAACAATACCTCCGCCCACGAAGCCAGGTCTTTAATATGGCCTATGCACCGCCATCCAATCAATTAGAGCTTGGGCGAAAATTGAAGAAAGAGTATAACGTTCTCGGCTCGGATGTCTTAACCAGTTGCTCGACTTGTCACAGATAATGGCTGACGTGAATTCAATCAGCCCGGATGGGCTACAAACTAGCATTGCCGTCGAGCTTCCCGTATTAAGCGCGAACGGAAACCCGGTGCCCGCCAAAGAGCGCGCAGCGAACGGTAAGGAATACTGGCGTTCGCTCGAAGAGCTTGCCGATAGCCCGGAGTTCGACGAGTTTGTTAATCGCGAATATCCGTCGCAGTCGGAAGTGCTGATCGATCCGTTCAGCCGGCGTTCGTTCCTGAAGTTGATGGGCGCCTCTTTAGGCGTCGCGGGCTTGGCCGCGTGTACGGTCCAGCCGAAAGAGGAAGTCATTCCTTATATCAAGCAGCCGGAAGAGATCGTACCGGGCAAGCCGCTCTATTTTGCGACGGCCATGCCGCGCTCGGGTGGTGCTATTGGTCTTCTCGTCCGCAGCAATGAAGGCCGCCCGACGAAGATCGAGGGTAATCCCGATCATCCGGCAAGCCTCGGCGCGGCAGATATCTATGCGCAGGCCGCTATTCTCGGATTGTATGATCCCGATCGCTCGCAGTCGATCAGCTACATGGGCGATATTCGGACCTGGGGCGACTTTGGTGGCGCCATCGCAGGGCGAGTCGGATTGCTTCAGTCCAGCAAAGGACAAGGGCTTCGCTTCCTGAGCGAATCGATCACGTCGCCTTCGATGGTGGCGATGATCCAGGGTATTATGGCTGATATGCCGCAAGCGAAGTGGCATCAGTATGAGCCGGCGCGTGGTAATGGCGAGATCACTGCCGTCGGCGGCAATACGAATTTAATGTATCGCTTCGACAAAGCCGATCGTGTGCTTTCGCTCGACAGCGATTTTATGAGCGATCCATCGACCGGCGTTCGCTATGCGCGCGATTGGGCCCAACGCCGCCGCGTAAGCCAGGGCAGCCCCGATATGAGCCGCATGTACGCGGTCGAAACAACGGTCACGATGACCGGCGCCAATGCGGATAATCGTATCGCAGTGCGCCCGAGTGAGTTTGAGAATGTAGCGAGTGCTTTAGCATCGGCGCTTGGTGCGGGTGCCGCTACGACCGGACAGCTTACCGAGCGTCAACAGGCATTCGTCAATGCGGTCGCGAAGGACCTTCTTGCGATGAAGGGCCGCTCGATCGTGATCGCGGGCGAGTGGCAGTCATCCTACGTTCATGCGCTTGCAGCGCAGATCAATCAGGCCCTGGGTAACGTCGGGCAAACCGTATTTTACGGCGCGCCGGTCGAAATGGCGCCGACCGATCACCTCGGTTCGATCACCGATCTCGCACAGGATATGGCAAAGGGCGAGGTCGATACACTGGTTATTCTCGGCGGTGTTAACCCGGTCTATTCTGCACCGGTCGATCTGAATTTTGCGGATGCAATGAAGAAGGTGCCGTTCATCGTGCACCACGGCATGTACCGCGACGAGACGTCCGAGCTTGCGCATTGGCACATACCGGAAGCTCACTTCCTGGAGTCGTGGAGTGACGCGCGTGCCCACGATGGCACAGCGACCATTATTCAGCCGCTCATCGCGCCGCTTTACGGCGGTAAGACCGCGCATGAAGTGCTTACGACGTTCACGAAGAACCCGACGCTCGAAGCACACGAGATCATCAAGAATTATTGGACTGGTGGAGCGAAGAGCGCCGATGTCGAGAAGACGTGGCGCAAGGCGCTGAACGATGGCTACGTTCAAAATACCAGCTCGAATGCTGGCGGTGCCGCTCCGACGATCGCAGCGCAGCGCCCGATGCTCCAGGCTGCGGAAGGAATTGACATTGTCTTTCGTCCCGATCCATCGATCTTCGACGGACGCTATGCGAATAACGGCTGGCTGCAGGAGCTTCCCAAGCCGATCTCCAAACTGACGTGGGATAATGCAGCGCTGGTTTCTACTGCGACCGCAGAAAAGCTGGGGCTTCATTCCACGCTTCAAATGCGCGGCGGTGATTACGATGCCGATGTTATTCATATTGAAGTAGGTGATTATAAGGTCAATGCGCCGGTCTGGATCGCTCCGGGTCATCCGGATGACACGATCACGCTGCATTTAGGATATGGCCGCAAACGCGCGGGGCGCGTTGGTAACGATCTCGGTTTCGATGCCGGCCGTATTCGCACCACGAAAAACATGTGGTTTGCGACCGGTGCGAAAGTTCGCAAGACCGGTAAGACCTATCCGCTTGCGGGCACGCAGATCCACTTCACGATCGAAGATCGCGAAGCCATTCGGGCGGTCAGCTTCGAAGAGTTTAAGAATAAACCGGATTTCGTCCATGAGAAGGAGAAAGAGCCTTCGAAGGACATGGGCTTATTCCCGAAATACGAGTATAAGGGGTACGCCTGGGGCATGACGATCGACCTCAACTCGTGTATCGGCTGCAATGCCTGCATGATCGCGTGTGTATCCGAGAATAATATTCCAGTGGTCGGCAAAGAACAGGTACTGCGCAGTCGCGAAATGCACTGGATCCGCGTCGATCGTTATTACACCGGAGCAGCGGAAGATCCAGAGACATACTTCCAGCCGGTGCCATGTATGCAGTGCGAAGAAGCGCCGTGCGAGCTCGTCTGTCCGGTCGATGCGACGTCGCATAGCTCCGAGGGCTTGAACGATATGGTATACAACCGTTGCGTTGGTACCCGTTACTGCTCGAACAACTGTCCTTATAAAGTTCGCCGGTTCAACTTCCTGTTATTCCAGGATTGGACAACGCCGCAATTCAAGATGATGCGCAATCCGGAAGTCAGCGTGCGCAGCCGCGGTGTCATGGAAAAGTGTACCTATTGCGTTCAGCGTATTCAGAACGCGAAGATCCAGTCGGAAAAAGAGAATCGTCGCATTCACGATGGCGAGATCATTACCGCTTGTGAATCGGCATGTCCGACGGATGCGATCGTCTTCGGAGATATTAACGATCCTTCGAGCCGCGTTGCCAAGCTGAAGTCAGACTCGCGCAACTACTCGCTGCTCGATGATCTGAATACACATCCGCGCACGACCTATTTGGGTGCTGTTCGTAATCCGAATCCAGAGATCAAGCGAATGGCAGAGAAGAAAGTAAGTTTTTGGGAGGAGAGCGCCTAAGACATGGCCTACGACACCACAGCAGAAGTTCTCGAGCGTCCGGCGATGCGTACGGCGGCCAGTGCTAAACTGGACGTACCGGTGATGGCGCCGGGGCATACGTTCGAGTCGATCACGGAAGCAATATCGAACGTCGTCCTGAAGGTGGGCACGCCACGGTGGTGGTTTGGCGCCTTACTGGTTGGCGTTGGAGGAACAGTTGCGCTACTCTTTGCCCTGACCGTCCTTGTTTTCAAGGGCATCGGTATCTGGGGTAATAACCAGCCAGTCGGTTGGGCCTGGGATATCACCAACTTCGTTTGGTGGATCGGTATCGGTCATGCCGGTACGCTTATCTCGGCAATTCTTTTACTCCTCAAACAGGAGTGGCGCACCTCGATCAGCCGTTTTTCGGAAACAATGACGATCTTCGCCGTTATGTGCGCGGGTCTCTTTCCGATCTTCCATACTGGTCGTCCCTGGTTAGCCTACTGGCTATTCCCACTTCCGAATACGATGGGTGTGTGGCCGCAGTTCAAGAGTCCACTCGTGTGGGACGTATTTGCGGTATCGACGTACTTCACGCTTTCTCTCGTATTCTGGTACATCGGTCTCATCCCCGATCTTTCGACACTACGCGATCGCGCCAAGAGCTTGTTTGTAAAGAAGATCTATGGCACGCTCGCAATGGGCTGGCGCGGTTCGACACGTCATTGGAGCCGCTATGAAACGGCTTGCTTGCTGCTTGCCGGTCTTTGCACGCCACTCGTTGTATCGGTTCACTCGGTCGTTAGTATGGACTTCGCCGTTGGTATCGTACCCGGCTGGCATACGACGATCTTCCCGCCGTACTTCGTTGCCGGCGCCGTTTACTCGGGCTTTGCGATGGTATTAACGCTTGCAATTCCTGCGCGCAAGCTCTTCCACCTCGAAGATTTTATCACGATGAAGCACATCGACAACATGGGTAAGGTCATGTTGGCGACGGGTCTTATCGTTGGTTATGCTTACACGTTCGAGCCGTTCTTTGGTATTGTCTACTCCGGCAACCGTTACGAGAAGTTCTTGATGTACAACCGCATGTTCGGACCGTACGCGAGCTTCTATTGGACGCTCATTCTCTGCAACGTAATTACACCACAATTCCTCTGGTGGCGAAAAGTCCGCAGTAACGTGGTCCTGCTATTTGTGATCTCGATCATCGTCAATATCGGTATGTGGCTCGAGCGCTTCGTTATCATCGCCATTAGCTTGCACCGCGACTTCTTACCGAGCTCGTGGGGTGCATTCAAGCCGACGATCTTTGATATTCTGACTTTTGCTGGTACGCTTGGTTTCTTCCTGACTTTAATGCTGCTCTTCCTGCGTGCCATGCCGGCTATTCCGATGTTTGAATTGAAGACAAGTCTTGCGGTGGCGCATTCTCCAGGTCACGAGGCCGACTTTGAAGAGGAGGTGGCGTCGTGAAGCAATCGAAAAAGTATCCGGTCTATGGTATCATGGCGGAGTTCGACAGCCCCGCCACATTGATCGACGCAACGCATAAAGCGTACGCCGCCGGTTACCGTGTGATGGACGCTTACACGCCGTTCCCGATCGAAGAAGTATCCGAGACGATCGGTTTTCAACGCCATCATAACAAGGTGCCGCTGGCAACACTGATCGGAGGGCTGCTTGGTGGGATCGGAGGATATACGCTGGCATCCTGTGCGGCATCGGTATGGTACCCGCTGAATATCGCGGGCCGTCCGTTCATTCCGTGGCCGATGTTCATTCCAGTCACCTTCGAGTCGACGATCTTGATCGCCGGTCTTAGCTGCGCACTTGGAATGCTTATAATGAATGGCCTTCCGCAGCCATATCATCCGGTCTTTAATGTGCCGAATTTTAGTTTGGCGACCAATAATCGATTTTTCCTCTGCATCGAAGCACGCGACCCGATGTATGACGAAGATGCCATCATGGACATGCTAAAGTTAACCAGCGCCCGGGAGGTAACGAAAGTCAATGGCTAACTTAAATAAGAATGAACAATTAAGAATGAAGAGTTGGGGATTAGGGATCCGTGCATTCCTTATTCTTACTTCTTCCTTCTTAATTCTTAATTCCGTCGGGTGTCGGCAGGATATGCAGGACCAACCAAAATATCTGCCCTATCGCGGTAGTGAGATCTTTCCGGATAGCTTGTCCTCCCGTACGCTTGTCGATGGTACGGTGCCGCGCGGTTATTTGCGCGAAGATCAAGCGTTTTATACGGGTAAGATGGGCGCTGGCGGAGCAGCGGCGAAAGGCGGAGATACCGCAATGAAAGGTGCAGCAGCTCCGGCTACCACCGTGCCGACAGCAACGCCCGCTAATGCCGCCGTTGGCGCGGACGTTAACGAATTTCCTTTCCCGATCACACGCGAGATCTTAGATCGTGGCCAGGAGCGGTACAATATCTATTGTTCGCCCTGTCATGGCGTCATGGGAGATGGAAAAGGTATGGTCGTGCTCCGTGGATTTCGCCCGCCGCCGACCTATCATCAGGACCGCCTGCGTACGGCGCCACTCGGACATTTCTTCGATGTAATTACCAATGGTTTTGGTACGATGCCGGATTATTCGATGCAGATCCCGCCGCACGAGCGCTGGGCGATCATCGCATATATTCGTGCATTACAGCTTAGCCAGAACGCGCAGCTTGCGGATGTGCCACCGGACCAAGTCCAGAATTTGAAGTAAGAGCTTTGGCAACGAATAATTATACCGCCCCCAGTTCGTTTGGCAAGTATCAGCGCAACGGCCTCATCGCTGCGGTGATCGGCTTTGTGTTGCTGCTTGCTTCGATCGCACTCGCCGGGCCTACGCAATTTTTCCATTCGTATTTACTTGGATACATGGTGTTCTTCGGGCTGAGCGTTGCCAGCCTGGGGTTGTTACTGCTACAATATGTTAGCGGCGGCGCCTGGGGAGTCATGGGACGCCGGGTGTTCGAAGCGGGCTCTCGAATTCTTCCGGTCACGGCCGTCCTTTTTATTCCGATCATTCTCGGAATGCACGACCTCTATCGGTGGACCGATCCCAATATCGTCAATGCGAGTGAGGTCCTCCAGCAGAAGACCGGATATCTCAATACGCCGTTCTGGATCATTCGTGCGGTTATCTTCTTCGCATTTTGGATCATCGTCTCGATGGTCGTCAATAAGTATTCTGAGCGTTTGGACAATGAGCCAGGATTTCGCTGGAGCCGTAAGCTCGAGAATTTCTCGGGCGGCGCGCTATTCTTTTATTTCTTTATCGTATCGTTCGCGGCAATCGACTGGATGATGTCGCTCACTCCGGAGTGGTACTCGACGATTTATGCCTTTATCATCATCGTTGGCGAAGGTATCATGGCGCTCAGCTTTACGATCATCGTGCTCGTACTTCTAAGCAAGCAAGAGCCGATGGCGAGCGTTATTAAGCCGATCCACTTGCATGATCTCGGTAAACTGCTGTTCGCCTTTAACTTTTTGTGGGGATATCTCAGCTTCTCGCAGTGGATCATTACCTATGCAGGTAATCTTCCGGACGAGATCGTATGGTATCACCACCGCATTCATGGCGGATGGCAATGGGTCGCTTATCTGGTGATCTTCTTCCACTTCATTATACCGTTCGCGATCTTGCTATCGCGCGATCTCAAGCGCAATGGTCGGCGGCTTATCATTATGGCCGGTTGGCTCTTCGTTATGCGCATTATCGATCTGTACTGGCTCATCGAGCCGAACTGGCATCGTGAAGTATTTTTCTTTAACTGGGCGGATATCGTAGCGCCTATCGGGTTTGTCGGCTTATTCGTTTATCTGTTCGTCTGGCAGTACAAGAAGCGTAATTTACTACCAACAGGTGAACCCGAACTTGAGCTTGCACTTCATCCGAAAGGCGCACACTAACTATGAAGGGTCAACGCAGTCACGTGAACGATCCGAAGCACGAGCGCGAGCACGAGCTCGATGTGGCGGACATCCGCAATGAGGGTGTCAAGCATGAAGAAGGCGACATCAATGTCGGGCCGGTCTATAAGTTTTTGATCTGGCTCGGCCTTTCGATGGTCGTCATTTACTTCATCGTCTATGGAATTATGAAGTGGAATGATGCTCGCACCGCAGAAATGGACCAGGTTGCGACGCATTTGTCGAAATCCAAAAGCGAGCAACTTCCGCCGGAGCCACGCTTGCAGTTGGCGCCGGGTCACGCGATCCATCCGCTTATTGAAGGTGCGCAGTACCGCGATAGCGTGATGCAGGGTTTACAGACCTATGGTTACATAAATAAGACGGCCGGTACCGTGCATATTCCGATCGATCTGGCGAAGGACCTACTATTAAAGAAAGGTCTCCCCGTTCGTGCACAACAGACACCGGAAGCGGTGCCTGCGATCATGCAGCCATCTGCTTCGAGCGCCGGTCGCGTACTGGAAAATCGCGATCAGCGAATTCCGGGTGGCACATATACCGTAACGGGTGGAAATTTGAACGTTCAGGGAGGCGCACAGTGAAGAAGTTAATAGTGGCCTGCATAAACCAAGTGGGTACCGTCGGACGGTCGCTTCGTCTGCTGTGTCTACTGGTGGTCAGTGTAGCGCTACTTCATTCCTCTTCAGCGTTTGCCGGCAACTCCCCATTTTTCAAAGGTGAAGTGCAAGGGCAGCCTGCGGAGAAGGGCTTACCCCAATTAGTGCAGAATGTTGGGATCGATCAGCATCTTGGAGACCAGATCTCGCTCGATCTTCCAATGCGGGATGAGAATGGAAATGCTGTGACGCTTGGCCAGTACTTTGGCACGCGCCCGGTCATTCTCGTCATGGCATACTACGAGTGCCCGAACCTCTGCACGATGGTTATGAACGGCGTGTGCAGCGGGCTTAAACCGCTCGAGTTCAAAGCGGGAAAAGATTTTGAGGTTGTTTCTGTAAGTATTAATCCGAAGGAAACGCCTGCGTTGGCGCTGAAGAAGAAGAATGCCTACATCTCCGGATTTCATTATGAGAGTCAGGCGAACGGATATCATTTCCTAACGGCGGACGAACCGGCGATCGAGCGGCTTACGAAAGAAGTAGGATTTCGATATCAATACGACTCGGTAAACCATCAGTTTGCCCACGCAAGCGGTATTATGCTCGCTACGCCGGATGGCAAACTGTCGCGGTATTTTTTCGGAGTCGAATTTGCGCCACGCGACCTTAAATATGGTCTGATCGATGCTTCGAATCAGAAGATCGGGTCGCTTGCGGATAAGTTAGTACTGTATTGCTACCATTACGATCCCACGACGAGCAAATATGGGCTTGTCATTTCGAATTTACTCAAGATCGGTGGTGCGCTTACACTCCTTGCAATGGGCATTATGTTTTACGTATTTCATCGCCGCTCGAAGACGCAGGCCCAGCGCGGCAATTTACAGATAGGGAACGCCTGAGATGATGTTAGGGAAATTCATACTTGGCATGTCTTGGATGCTGCCGGAGCAGGCTTCGACGTATGCGCCCGAGGTCGATAATCTCTATCTGTTCCTCGTCGGCACGACGATCTTTTTCACCGTTCTGATCTCGGCGGCGATCCTCTACTTCTTCGTGAAGTTTCGCCGCCGCTCCGAATCGGAAGTACCGCGTCCTGTCGCTGGCTCCATGGTATTGGAAACCGCGTGGACGGTCATTCCTTTTTTCATTTCGATCGGCATGTTCGCATGGGGTGCAAAGATCTATCTCGATCAATACACCATTCCAAATGATGCCCAGGACATTTACGTCGTTGCGAAGCAGTGGATGTGGAAATTCCAGCATCCGGAAGGACAGCGCGAGATCAACGAGTTACATATTCCG
>Ga0070738_10004337_pt1 | contig 17182 bp, 11 predicted proteins | sample Coa_R2_2_FD_66446 | JGI IMG/M metagenome (GOLD analysis project Ga0070738, IMG submission 66446) | Surface soil microbial communities from Centralia Pennsylvania, which are recovering from an underground coalmine fire - Coalmine... | ecosystem: Environmental > Terrestrial > Soil > Unclassified ...
CGCGGTGGGAGAGGAGCACTCCCTTGGGCGCCCCGGTCGTCCCGCTCGTGTAGATGAGCGAGGCGGGCGCCATGCGGGAGGGATCGAAGACGGGCGGCTTCTCGCCCGCCTTCGCCGGCGGAGCGCAGAGCTCCTCGAGGGCGACGTGACCCGGGCCGCTCGTCTTGGCGCGAGCGGCGGGCACGACGACGACCTTCGCCCGCGACGCCTTCACGAGCGGCGCCAGCCGGGCGGCGTCCATGCCCGAGTCCACGGGCACCGCCGTTGCCATGGCGCGGACGATCCCGAAGTAGGCGACGACCCAGAAGGGCCGGTTCTCGGCCGAGATCAGGACGCGGTCGCCCGGCTGGACCCCGAGGGCGACGAGGCGAGCGGCGACCGCCTCGACGCGCGCGAGGAGCTCGTCGTAGGTGAGCTTCTCCTCGAGCGCGGCGTCTTGATCCACACCCTGCGCTGCACGGGGGGGCTCCGCCCCCCCTGCGCCCCCCGGGGGCAGGACGCGACGGAGCGCGACGCGCTTTCCGTAACGAGCGCACGAGTCCTCGAGGAGCGCCACGAGGCTCGTGTGGAGCGGAGCCGCGTCGGCGGCGGACCCCTCGCGCTCCTTGAGCTCGGGGAAGGTCCAGCGCTCGAGGCCCGGGATGAAGACCTTGAGGAGGTAGTGACGCCAGTCGATCTTGTCGGGCTCGTAGGGGAGGAGCGCCTGGTCCTCCGGCGCGAGCGACCGATGGAGGGCGAGGGCGTTGTCGGTGCGGAAGACGTACTTGGGGCCGTCAATGAACGGCAAGAAGAGCTCGACGACCTGCGAGCCGTGCTCGAGCTGGCGCTCGGCGTTCTTGGCGGCCCGGACGGCGCCCTCGAGCATCTCGCGGAGCACGGGACGCTTGGAGGGCGCGGGCACCTTCTCGAGGAAGCCGCGGATCGTCTTCGCGACGCTCGTGAGACCCGGGAGGCTGAAGCGCTCGTAGGTCGCGCGGGACACGCTGAGCGCGCCCGAGTGCTTCCGCATGAACTTCTTCCAGACCGACTCGGGGAGCTCGGCGTTCCGGTAGGCGAGGGACGTGAGCTCGACGAGGCGCCGGAGGGAGAACGGATTCGCGGCGCTCGTGCCGACCTGGTAGATCGGCCTCGCCTTCCCCTCGAAGAGCGCGCCCGCGACCTGGAGCATGTTGTTGACGCAGAAGTCGACGGGGATCACGTCGAGGACGTGATCGTCCCCGACGGGGAAGTAGCGCATGCCCCGCGAGCACATCCACATGAGCGGAGCGCACGTGTTGACGCCCTGGTTCCAGCCCGGGACCGGGTACGACATGGCGCTCTCGACGATCGCGGGGCGGACGATCGAGACGGGCCCGAGGTCGGGGCGGGCGGCGTCGACGAGGCGCTCGGCGAGCGCCTTCGTGTAGCAGTAGGTGTTGGGCCAGCCCCAGCGCCGGGCGCGGGCCCAGCCCTCCTCGGCGAGGCGGCGCTTGGCGCGGATCTCGGCCAGGCGCTTGGCCTTGCGGGCGTTCCCCTCGGCCTCATCCCAGAGCTCGGCGAGGACGGCGGGGTCCTCGACCTCCTCGACGAGGAGGCGCTGGACGAGCTTCCTCGCCTCCTCGATCTCCTTCTTGTAGTCGAAGGCCGAGAAGCCGGTCTCGCGGGAGATCGCCGTGAGGTTGGGCTGGAGCTCCTCGGCGACCTGACCGTCCACCTCGCCCGCGACGAAGCAGGTCGAGACGTGCAGGAACGCGCAGCGCCCCTTCCCCGCGGCCTTCGCGAGCTCGAGGACGCGCTGGGTCCCGTCGACGTTGGCCGCGAGCCCCTTGTCGAGGGGCGGCACGAAGTCCACGAGGCCGGCGCAGTGGATGACGAGGTCGAGGTCCTTCGCGAGGTCCTGGAAGCGAGCCGCATCGAGCCCGAGCCGCTCGCGCGCCACGTCGGCGGCGCGGACCTCCACCTTGGACCGGACGAAGTCGCGCAGGCCGAGACCGTGCTTCTCGCGCACGGGGTCGAGCGCGGGCGAGGCGATCACGTCCTTCAAGAATCGGTCCTCGGCCGCGGGGTCGTTCGGGGCCCGCACGAGGCAGATGACCTTCCCCACCTCGGGGAGCTTGCCGAGGATCGTCGAGAGCACGACCTTGCCCACGAACCCGGTCGAGCCCGTGAGGAGGATCCTCTTGCCCTGGAAGGTGGTTGCGAGGCGCTGGGCCATGGCCCAAGAGCGTATCAAGACGCGAGCTTCATCTCGATCCGTTCCCGGGCAGGTCGGGATGTCCGAAAAGAAGCGTTCGCGCGTCGGCCAAGGACCCGCGCCACGACGCGGTCCGGGAGTCGGGCAAGCCGCGTGCTCGGGGCACTCCGCTCAGGTGTCTTCGCGGTGACAGGGAGAAGCAAGCGACGAGGTCTCGGCCTGCCTCCCGCCGACTGGCTTTCGTCCTCCAGCACGGACACGCGCAGCATCGGCCGTCCGCCGCGTGAGTACGGCGAGGTCCGGGCGAGCGGTCCGCTCACGGCCCTCGTCGTGAGCGAGGACCGGGACGTGGCCGCCCGCGTCGCGCTCTCGCTCGCCGCGGCGCGCGCGAGCCTCCGCCTCGCGTTGCACCTCGACGAGGCGCCCCACCTCCTCGACGGGACGCGGGCCGTCTTCGTCTTCGTGCCGAGCGCCGACCACCCCGTCCTGGGGCTGCTCGACGACTGGAAGCGCGATCGGGCGCTCTTCGCGCTCGTGCAGGACCGAGCGCTCGTCGGATCCCTGCGCGATCGCTTCGACGCTGTCCTCGAGCCGCCGTGGGGCGTCGTCGAGGCGCTGGGCGCCCTCAGCCGTTGAGGCTCAGTAGAGGTTCCCCTTCCGCGCCTGACCCGTGTAGTCGTAGTAGACCGTCTTGAGCTCGGTGTAGAACTCGATCGCGGTCTTCCCCTGCTCCCGGGGCCCGATCCCGGTGTGCTTGATCCCGCCGAAGGGGAGCTGCGCCTCGCCGCCGACCGTGGGCGAGTTCACGTGGACGATCCCGCACTCGATCTCCTCCACGAAGCGGAGGATCGCCGAGGGGTCGCGCGAGTAGACGCTCGCGGTGAGGCCGTAGCGCACCGAGTTCGCGGCCCGGAGCGCCTCCTCGAGGCCGTCCACGCGGGTCACCGAGAGGACCGGCCCGAAGACCTCCTCCTGGGCGAGCATGTCGTCGGGCTTCACCTGATCGAAGACGGTCGGCCGCGTGAAGTAGCCCTTCGCGCGCGCGGCATCGTCGTAGGCGCTCCCGCCCGTCACGAGCTTGGCGGCGCTCCCCTTGGCGCGCTCGATCGTCTCGAGGACCTTCTTCCACTGGGGTTCGTCGATCGAGGGGCCCATGTCGGTCGTCTCCTCGAGGCCGTCCCCGACGCGGACCTTCTCGGCCCGCACCTTGAGCTTCGCGACGAACTCGTCCGCGACGCGGGCGTCGACGATGACCCTCGACGTCGCCGTGCAGCGCTGTCCCGTCGAGCCGAAGGCCCCCTGGGCGGCCGCCTCGACGGCGTGGTCCACGTCGCCGTCGGCGAGGAGGACGATCGGGTTCTTGCCGCCCATCTCGCACTGGACCTTCTTCAAGCCCCGCGACGCCGTCTCGTAGATGAGCGTCCCGACCTCCGTCGAGCCGGTGAACGAGATCGCGGCCACGTCCTTGTGGCGGACGAGCTCGTCGCCCACGACCTCGCCGCGGCCGAAGACGACGTTCAGGACCCCCGGCATGAGGCCCGCCTGCTCGAAGACCTGCGCCACGAGCTTCGCGCACTCGGGCGTCTGCTCGGCGGGCTTCAGGACGACGGCGTTCCCGGAGACGATCGCGGGCGCGATCTTCCAGATGGGGATGGCGACCGGGAAGTTCCAGGGCGTGATGCACGCGACGACGCCGACCGGACCGCGAAGGGTGTAGGCGAAGGTGTTCGGGAGCTCCGAGGGGTAGGTCTCGCCGCAGAGGCGCATCCCTTCGCCCGCCATGAACTCGAGGACGTTCATGGCCTTGTTCACTTCGCCCTTGGCCTCGCGGAAGATCTTGCCCTCCTCGCGGGTGAGGGAGCGGGCGATCTCCTCTTTCCTCTCGCCCATGATCCTCAGCGCGCGGAGGAGGACGCGGCCGCGCTCCGGCCCCGGGACCCGGCGCCAGGCCTTCTGCGCCTTGACCGCGGCCTCGACGGCCGCGCGAGCTTCCTCGCGCGTCGAGAGGCGCTGATGCCCGAGGACTTCCTGGGTGTTCGCGGGGTTCAGGTTCGGGATCTCGTCGCCCGAGCGCGACTCGATCCACTCTCCGCCCACGAAGTTACGGTAAGTCGACAATGCGGCCTCCTGCCAAAGGACCACGAGCTTATCAACGGAAGCTGTACCGGAGGAAGAGCTCGCCGTCGGCCGTCGCCTCATGCGAGAGGAGCCGGGCGCGCTTGAACGCGTCCTTCCCGAAGCCCGGCCCATCGACGAGGGTCGGGGCCGTCGCGCCGCCGATCACGAGCGGGCAGACGGTCAGCTCGAGCTCGTCCACGAGGTCGAGCCGGAAGAGCTCGGCGTTGAGCTCGCCGCCGCCCTCGGCGAGGACGTGCTCGACGCCCTGCTCCGCGGCGAGGATACGGAGCGCCTCGTCGATCGGAGCGTGACGGACGATGGCGCCCTGCGTCGTGAGCGCGGATCGCTTTCCCTCGTCGGCGGTCTCGACGGTAAAGACGTAGACGGGAGCATCCTCGGCGGGAGCCAGGGCGCGCCCGAGCGGGAGGTCGAGCGTGCGCGAGAAGACGGCACGGATGGGAAAGGGCGTCTTGCCCCGTGCCCTCCGTCTCGCGACCGCTTCCTTCGAGGGGAGGAGGGGAGGGTCCTCGGCGCGTATCGTTCTCGCCCCGAGGAGGATGGCGTCCGCGGCCTCGCGGAGCGCGTGGAGGCGCTCGCGGTCACGACGGCTCGTGAACCGGACGGGATCCCGTGCCGCGGTCGAGAGCTTGCCGTCCAACGAGATGGCGCAGGCGATGGCGAGGTGCATTGGCGTACCGGGGCTTCGTCGGCTAAAACGAGGCCCGGGCGAACCACTCTACACGGGAGAGGTCAAGTGATCAGCGTCGAGGAACTCCTCCAGCAGCTCGTCGAGCGCGGCGGCTCGGATCTCCACATCACGGCGGGAGCTCCGCCCAAGATCCGCATCGACGGCAAGCTCATCTCGACCGAGCACCCGGTTCTCGACCCCGAGACCACCCAGAAGCTCATCTACTCGATCCTCGACAACACGCAGATCGCGCGGTTCGAGAAGGACCTCGAGCTCGACATGAGCTTCGGCATCGGCGGCCTCGGACGGTTCCGCACGAACGTCTTCATGCAGCGCGGCGCGGTCGGCTCGGTGCTGCGAGTCATTCCTTACGAGATCAAGGGGTTCCGCGACCTCGGCCTCCCCGAGGAGCTCTGCGCGCAGATCGCGAGCTTCAACAAGGGTCTCGTGCTCGTGACGGGCGCCACGGGATCGGGCAAGTCCACGACGCTCGCGGCCATGGTCGACTACGTCAACCGCACCCGCAACGAGCACATCATCACGATCGAGGACCCGATCGAGTTCGTCCACAAGAACAAGTGCTGCCTCGTCAACCAGCGCGAGGTCGGCTCCGACACGCACGGCTTCAAGAACGCGCTCCGCACCGTCCTCCGGCAGGACCCCGACGTGGTCCTCGTCGGCGAGATGCGCGACATGGAGACGATCGAGTCGGCGCTCGTCCTCTCCGAGACGGGCCACCTCACGTTCGGCACGCTCCACACGTCGGACTGCGTTCAGACCATGAACCGCATGATCGACGTGTTCCCCGCCTACCAGCAGCAGCAGGTGCGCACGCAGCTCAGCTTCGTGCTCATGGCCGTCTTCTGCCAGCAGCTCCTGACCAAGGCGGACGGACGCGGCCGCGTGCTCGCCGCCGAGATCATGGTGGTCAACGCCGCCGTCCGCGCGCTCATCCGCGACGACAAGGCGCACCAGATCTACTCGATCATCCAGACCGGCGGCAAGTCGGGCATGCAGACCATGAACCAGGCGCTCTTCAACCTGGTCCAGAAGCGCATGATCACCTACGAGGAAGCGCTCGAGCGCACGAGCGACCCCGACGACTTCAAGCGGACGTTCGCGCGCATACCCGAGGGCGGCGCCCCGAGACCGGGCGGTCCTCCGGCGGCGGCCAGGTAAGTCAACGTAGGGCTCGAGGGAGAGGCTAGAACGACATGGCGGACTTCAAGTACACCGCCCGCGACGCCGCGGGCAAGAAGGTCGAGGGGACGATCTCGGGCAAGTCGCAGGACGACGCGGTCGCCGAGATCAAGAAGAAGGGCCTCTCGGTCATGACGGTCGAAGCGCAGGCAGCGGCGGGCGCGAGCCTGTTCGCGGGCATGGGCAAGGTCTCGGCCAAGAGCGCGCGCGTCAGCCTGAACGACATACTTCTCTTCACGCGCCAGCTCGCGACCATGATCTCGGCCGGTATCCCGCTCCTCGAGTGCCTCGAGATCCTCGCCGAGCAGACGGACAACCAGGGCTTCAGGGCGGTCCTCCAGGAGGTCGTCGGTGACGTCCGCGGCGGCACCGACCTCTCGACCGCGCTCGCGAAACACCCGCGCGCGTTCGAGGACATCTACGTCAACATGGTCCGCGCGGGCGAAGTCTCGGGCCAGATCGACGAGATCCTCGTCCGCCTCGCCGAGTACCAGGAAGCGACGGCCGCCCTCCGCGCCAAGATCAAGTCGGCCATGACCTACCCGATCATCTCGATCTGCATGATCTTCGGCATCACGGCCTTCCTCCTCATCTTCATCATTCCGAAGTTCAAAGAAATCTTCGACAACATGTCGATCGAGCTGCCCTGGATCACCTCGACCCTCCTCACGGTGGCCGACTTCGCGCAGCATCAGTGGTATATCGTCCTCGGCGGCGTCGTCGCGCTCGGCTTCCTCATCTACTCCTACGCCAAGACTCCGTTCGGACGGCGGCACATCGACTACTTCAAGCTGCAGGTGCCGATCTTCGGTCCGTTGTTCAAGAAGGTCGCGCTCTCGCGCTTCGCCCGCACGTTCGCGACCCTCATCGAGTCCGGCGTCCCGATCCTCGGCGCGCTCGAGATCGTCGCCTCGACCTCGGGCAACAAGATCATCGAGGACCTCGTCATGGACGCCTCCGAGAGCGTCCGTCAGGGCGAGACGCTCGCGACCCCGCTCGCGACCAAGCCCAAGATCTTCCCGCCCATGGTGACCCGCATGATCGCGATCGGCGAGAAGTCGGGCGCCCTCGAGCAGCTGCTCAACAAGATCTCCGAGTTCTACGACCAGCAGGTCGAGGTCGCGGTCGAGCAGCTCACCTCGCTCATCGAGCCCCTCATGATCGGCATCATGGGCTTCATGGTCGGTGGCATGGTGCTCGCGATCTTCCTCCCGATCTTCAAGCTGCAGCAGTCGCTCATGCAGTAGGAAGGGGCGGGGGCACGCAAGACGCGGGGGACCCAGGAGGCCCGGGCTTCCTGGGTCCTTCCGTTCCTTGTCCGCTCGTCAATCGCGGCGCGACCGCCGCTGCACGGCCCGGAGCATGAGGAAGATCCCGAGGAGGAGGAGCGGCGTCGCCCCCGCGAGGACGAGGTCCTCGTCGAGCGCGACGCCGAGCCGCTCCGCGCCCCGGAGGACGTGCGCGAGGATCCCGAGGACGTAGTAGGCGATCACGACCGTCGAGAGGATCTCGATCTCCTCCTGGAAGAGCTGCTGCGCCCTCATGCTCCTGTCGACGCGCTCGAGGAGGAGGAGGCTCTGCTCCTCGACCGAGAGCTCGATCGCGGTCCGCAGGAGGTCGGCCGCCCGCTCGATGCGAGCCGAGAGGTCCGAGAGACGCGAGAGGATCTCGCGGTAGCCGTTCGCGGCCGGCCGGAGCCGCCGCATGACGAACCGGCTGAGCGAGAGGACGCCCTCGCGCTTCACCTCCCGCAGCTCGGCGAACCGGTTCTCGAGGAGCGTGAAGTAGGCCGAGGAGGCCGCGAACCGGTACGTCCAGCGGGAGCGGGCCTCCTCGACGTCGCTCGCGAGCGCGAGCAGGGCCTCGAGGACGCCGCGCCTCTCCGGGACCGTTCTGGCGTGTCCCAGCTTGGCCGTCTGCTCGCGGAGCCGCTCCTCGGCGTGCTTGAGGAGGGGCTTCGCCTCGGCGGCGCGGTCCTGAGCGAGGAGGATGAGGTGGTAGAGGTCCTCGATCGCGAGGAGGCGCTCGACCGTGCGCCCGATCTCCTGGCTCGAGAGGCCGTCTGCCACGAGCGCCAGCCGGCCGAGGCCGTCCGTGTGGATCCTGTAGCAGGTCCACGCGGCGGCCCGCCCGCCCATGACGAGGCTCGCGTGGACGGTGTGGCCCTCGAAGATGCGGTCCACCATGTCCTCGGGCGTGGCCGGCATCTGACTCGCGCCGCCGACCACGAGCTGGACCGCGACGAGGGGGCAGCCCGCGCCGTCGAGCCAGCCCGCGGGGAGCAGCGTCCTCAGGTCGAGCCGGAGCGGCGCGAACGGGACGACGAGCTCGCTCAAGACGAGCGTGAAGGCGAGGAACTCGGTGTGCCGCTCCCAGAGGAGCGCGAGGCGGCCGAGCCCCTCGCGGCTCCCGGCGAGGATCACGTGCCGCTCCGACACGTAGGTGGGCCGGAGGCCGAGCGCGCGCGCGAGCTCCTCGAGGCGCGGGAGCTCCTCGGGCCCGGGCTCGGCGCTCGCGAGGAACGAGATCCTCAGCACGTGCGCCGGCGCCGTGAAGCGGAGGTACGGTCGAGCGTGGAGCTCCTGCCACGGCGGGTTGAGAGGGCCCCGGGGCGCGTTCACGGCGGCCTCCGAGGCGACGCTACCGTGAGCGCGACCCGCGCGACACGCGCCAGCGAGAAACGCCGCCCGGCGCGTCTACTTCTTGGGCATGTCCCCCATCTTGAAGGACACCTTCATGGACATCTCCATCTCGACGGAGACCTTGTCCTTCTTCTTGTCCTCCTGCTCCGCCCGCCCCTTGAGCTTGAGGTCGAGCTGGAACGAGCGGTCGCGGCTCTTCTCGAGCTCGAGCGACCCCTTCATGTTCACCGACATGTCGACGAGACCGCCCTCCTTCCAGTCGATCGGGTCGGTGCCGGGGACCTGCTTCAACTGGATCGCCGTCTTGATCGCCACCTCGCCGGTGTGGACGCCGTCCTCCTCCTTCACCTGGGTGAGCTTGCCCGTGCACTTGGACTTCTCGGCGTCGATCTTGGCCTTCTCGAACATCTCCGAGGCGAGGGCCGTCGGGTCGATCGTCCACTCCTCGTCCGGCTTGACGGGTCCTTTCGGGAAGAGCTTGTCCACCTGGTCCATCTGGTCGGCGCGCGAGAGGGTGTCCTTCGCCCACTTCTTGGCGTGCTCCGTCAGCCCCGTCGTGTCGCCCTCGAAGGTCACGGTGCGCGCGCCGTCCTTGACCTCGACGATCACGGCGCGGCCCGTGGCGCTCTTGTCCTCCTCCTCGAGCTTGCCGCCCCGCTTGCTCGCGTAGGACCAGCGCTCGATCGAGACGCGCTCCTTCGTGACCTCCGTCCCTTCGACCGCGAGGACCTCGTGGACGATGCGGAACTTGATCTCGGCGACCTCGTCCTCGTCCTGGACCCCGTTCTTGGTCGAGGTCGTCTTGGACTTGATCTCCTGGCTCATCTCTTCGACCTGGAAGAAGCGGTCGCCGACGGCCGCCGCGCGCCGTCCGTGGGGATCCCACTTCCAGGCGTCCTGGGCGAGCGCGGGGACGGCGAGACCCAACGCGACGACGAAGACGAGCCGGACCATGGACCCTCCGGGGCCACAGGATAGCGCGCCTCTCGGTTTTGCGCGTGCTAAGCTTCCAGCGTGGAGACGCTCCTCAGGACGAAGTTCCCGCTCTTCCGGTTCAGCGGGATCCAGGTCAACGTCCACATCCTCTTCTTCATCTTCGCCGGCTCCTACCTTTACCAGCTCTGGGACCTGGGACCCGGCTTCGCCCTCCTCATCGTGGGCACGCTCTGGGTGAGCATCCTCCTCCACGAGTTCGGACACTGCTACGGCGCGCGGTACCAGGGGGGCGACGCGCACGAGATCCTCATCTGGCCGCTCGGCGGCCTCGCGCTCTGCGAGGCGCCCCAGACGCCGTGGGCGCAGGGCTTCGTCGCGGCGGCCGGTCCCGCGGTCAACCTCGTCCTCGCCGGGATCGGGCTCCTCATCCGGGTCGCCTTCCCGCCGCTCTCGAGCGGCATGGACCACGCCGTCGGCTTCCACCCGGCCGACGTCGCGAACGTCCTCATCGGGACGAACATGGGCCTGTTCCTCTTCAACATGCTCATCCCGGCCTTCCCGATGGACATGGGGCGCATCTACCAGGCCGTGCTCTGGGTCTGGCTCGGCTTCAAGCGCTCGTACCGGATCGCGATCTACACGAGCTTCATCTGCGCCGCGGGCATGATCATCTGGGCCGTGCTCGACAAGGTGCTCCCCAACTCCACGAGCATGTTCGTCGGGTTCTCGACCCTCCTCCTCATCGGCATCTGGATCGGGCAGACGGCCTGGAACGAGCTCCAGGCGCTCGAGGGGGGCGCCTACGACGACCACGACGAGCCGTGGCGCGCGACGTTCCGCTACCACCCCCAGCACGAGGACCCGGACGCGGACGAGCCCGGCGTCCTCCGCCGGTGGCTCGAGCGGCGGGAGCAGATCAAGGCCCAGCGCGACGCCGACGTCGCGGCGGCCCGCTCGGCGCGGCTCGACGAGATCCTCCGCCGCGTCAACCAGGTCGGGACGGAGGGGCTCACGGCCGAGGAGAAGGCGTTCCTCGATCAGGAGAGCGCGCGGCTCCGCGAGAAGAAGTGAGCTACTTCCCGTCCACGGGCACGTCGAGCTTGTAGCCCGCGATCGGGTCCTCGCTCGTGATCGAGAGCGACCAGACCGCCGCTCCCACCGCCGCGACGAGGGCCAGGACCGCCACGAGGAGGGCGAGGGGCGCCGGCACGATCGGCCGCGGCAGGGACTGCTTCGGCTTGGGCGGGAGGAGGGCCGGCACCTTCCCCTGGGTGAGGATCGCGTCGCACTCCTGCACGAGCTCGGCGGGCTGCGGACGCCGCGTCGGGTCCTTCTCCGCCATGCGGAGGTAGAGCGCCTGCGCGCCCTGGCTCGCGTCCTTGGCGAGCGAGCGGAGGTCCGGGATCGTGCCCGGGAGCGACGCGCGCGCGACCATGGCGGCGATCGGGTCCGTCTCCGCGACCGGATCCTTCCCCGAGAGCGCGTAGGCGAACGTGAGGCCGAGCGTGAAGACGTCGGTCGCCGCGATCGGCGCCTGACCATCGAGGACGCCCGGCGCCGCGTACCGCGCGTCGCCGGTGATCGGACCGGCGGCGAGGTGCGCGTGGGCGTTCCGGACGCGGAGCGGCGACGCGAGGCGCACGGCGCCATCCGCGTCGAGGAGCACGTTCCGGGGCGAGACGTCGCCGTGGATGATGTTCCTCTGGTTGAGCGCGGCGAGGGCGCGCGCGACCGAGCGGACGAGACCGACCGCCTCGGCCTCGCGGAGAGGCCCCTTCTCGGCCACGGCGGCGCGGAGCGTCCGGCGCTCGTCGACGATGAACCACGCCCCGAGCCGCGAGCGGCCGGAGCCGTGCACCGACTCGAGGTCCTCGTGACGGAAGGGCGCGACCCTTCCGGCGAAGCCCGCGAGGTCGTCGGCGGCCTGGCCCGGGAGCGGGTGCTCGCGGAGGATCGCGGTCCGGCCGTTCCGTTCGACCTCGAAGATGCGAACGCCGTCTTCCTCGCCCAGGCTCTCGCGGACGGTCCACTCGCCGACGGTCTTGCCGACCTCGATGGGCTCGTGCGCCGACTCCTCGCCCTTGCGCGCCCGGAGCCGCTCGCTGCCGGGGATCGCGACGTTCTGCGAGCTCGAGGAGGCGCGCATGCGCTGGGCGCGCTGCGGCTCGAGCGCGAGGTCGGGGTTGGAAGCCGAAGGGCGTTGCCGCGCTCCCGTCCCCTCGCCGGGACGCGTGCGGTCCGAGACCGGGGTCGCCCGGGCGAGAGGCTTGAGCTGCGGCGGCGCTGGCTTCGGCTCGGTGGGCGCGGCGGACGCCGCCGCCGGCGGCTTGGCGACGCCGCCGACCTCGTCCGTGAAGACGGAGTCGTTGGGGAGCTCGCCGGCGGGCCCGTAGCCGCTCGCCCCGCTCGAGGGAGCCTTGTCCGCGAAGGCAACGTCCTCATCGCCGGGAGTGTTCGTAGGGGTCACCTACTCGCCCTCCCGCTTGTTGAACTCGCGGATCGCCGAGACGAGCCCGTCGCGAACCTGGCTCTTGAACTTGGGCTGATCCAGGTCGGAGCACTTGTCGATCGCGGCGACGGTGCGCCGCCCGTTCGACCCGGTCGAGATGACGCGCTCGACGTCGTCGTCGAGCTCGATCTCCTTCACGGGGATCGGGTTGTGGAGCGTCGTGTCCTCGAGGTAGATCCGCACGCCGTGGAGGTAGACCTTCTTGTCCTTGACGCGGGTCACGACGTCCACGTGCGCGAGCCGGAGGCGCGTGTCGCCGCGCGGCATCTCCGTGAGGAGGAAGTCGAAGTAGCCTGGAGTCGGCTGCACATCCAGCGGAGTGGAGCCGCCGACGAGCTTCTGGAGGTCGGCCCCGCGGACCTCGCGCACCTCGAGCTTCGAGTTGTCTCGCGGCGTCTGCGCCGTCGGGTTCCGGTTCTCGTCGTCGGGACGCTCGGGCGTCGTCGCGTCCGGGCCGCCGCCGCCGATCGAGATCTTCCCGCCGCCCTTCTTCGGGTCGGTCTTCCCCGAGGTCCCGGTGCCCGTCGTGGGGGTCGTCGTGGTGGGATTCGTCGTCGTCGGCGTCGTCGGCTTGTCCGGAGCCGGACCGAGCGTCGGGTCGCGCTCGAGCGTGATCGTCACCTCGGCCGGGAGGTTGGCGAGGTCGTAGCGATGGGTCTCGGGCTTCAAGCCCGAGCCAAGCTCGCCGTACGCACGGAGCGTCCCCGCCGCCGATCCGAGGGACACGTAGACGACGGTCGGCAGGCTCACGCGCTCGCCGTTCCACTCGACGATCACGCCGTCGGTCTTCGACATGATGCGGACCGGAAGCCTCAGGTCCTTCCAGGTGCCCTTCCAGCCCGGGTAATGCTCGACGAGCGTCCGCGCGGCGTCGATCGCACCCGCGCCGTCGTTCAGCTCGAGGGCGTTCTTGACGAGGGCGATCTCGCTCCTGAGGCCCTGGATCTGCTTGTCGAGCGCGGCGATCGAGTCCTTCACGCGCGACCGGACCGCGTCCGTCTTGACGACCTGCTCGAGCTCCTGGAGCTCGGCGTGCGCGGCGTCGGGGTCGTCGGAGCTCCGCCACGCGAAGGCGCCGCGGTGCTCCTTGAGCGCCTGACGGTCGGCCGCGAGGAGCTCGAGGACCCTGGCCTGGTCGCGCGCGGCGGCGCCCACGGGGAGCATGGAGTAGCGCGAGGCCACGTCCTTGAACCGAGCCGCGAGCTCGGGCGTCGGCCCCGACGTCGCGAGCTGGGCCTTCACGTCGGCGCAGGCGTCTCTCATCGCGGCCGACGCCGTGCCCTGATAGCCGAGCGCGAGCGCGAGGGCGCCGAAGAGACCACCCGCGACGAGCGAGATGGCCGCGGTGCGCCGCTCGCTCTGGACCCCCGCGATCGCGAGGGCTCGCTCGAGCGAGGGGCCGCGAGCCCCCTCGGCGACGATCTGGGCGAGCTTCCGGCGGCCGGCGCGGTCGAGCTTCGGAGCGACCGCCTCGGCGCGGTCGAGGGCACGGCCGACCTGACCCGCCCCGACGAGCGCCTCGATGTGGAGGAAGACGACGTCGGGGGGCGCCTGGTCGTCGAGCGCCTTCTCGAAGGCCGCGCGCGCCCTGTTCATGAGACCGAGCGCGAAGTAGGTCCGCCCGAGCTCGAGGGCGACCTTCTTCGCCTCCTGGGGAGAGCGCTGCTCGGCGCTCGCGGAGCGCCTCGGGTCCTTCGCCTCGGCCTCGAGCGCCGCGAGGAGTCCTTCCCGCGCCGCGATCCCGCCATCGGCCGACTCGAGCGAGGCGGCCTGGTTGAAGTCCTCGATCGCCTCGGAGAGGCGGTTGGCGGAGATCCGCTCGTGGCCCGCCCGGACGAACGCGACGGCCGCTCGCTTGGTGTCCTTCACCGCCGCGAACGTGCGCGCCGCGCGCTCGGCCCGGAGCCCGGGGCAGAAGCCCATGGATTTGAGCGCCGCCTCGGCGCGGCCCGCGCTCGCCTGAGCGTCCTTCTTCGCGATCCTCGCCTCGTTGGCGTCGACGAGCTCCGCGGCCGCCGTCGCGACATCGATGAACGTGAGGTTCTGGGCGCGCGCCCACTCCTGGAGGTTGAGCTCCTTGCTCCCGACGATCGCGCCACGAAGCTTGACCGCGATCGGCGAGCCCCCCTTCGCCGAGGAAGCCGCCGAGCCCGCCTGGGCCGTCACGTTGAGCGAGGGGATGCGGCGCCTGACCGCTTCGAGCTTGCTCGCCTCCTCGGCGATCGCCCGGCAGATCTCGCGCGGAGCGTCGGCGCGGGCGGCGACGAGGCGCGGCCGCGGCTTCGGTCCCTGCGGCACGTCGCGGGGAGCGCCCGCGTTCACGTCGTTCAGCGGAGCGTCCCAGAAGAGCGTGTCGGCCACGGCGCGGATGATCGCCGCGTCTCCCGTGAGCCCCGCCGGGAGCTCGTGCCCCAGGAGCTCGAGCTCGACGTGCCCGCGCTCGACCGCGAGGCGCACATCGCAGGCGCCATCGGTGACGACGAGCTGACCGCGTGCCAGCGCGAGAGGTTCGACGGCGCGAAGAGCCTCCTCGAGCGTCCTCGGTCCCCGAGGCTCGCCCGCCGGCTGGCTTCCTTGTCTCTGTTGCGCCAAGGGCCGCCTTCTACGGAAGCCAAGTTAGTCGAGAGCCCGCACATCGCGCAAATGGCCAAACGACCGAGTCGCTCAGGCATCGCCGAAACAGAGGACAGCCGGACGCTCCGGCCGCAAGACCAGGAGATAGAGCCTCCCGGGTCCCAGGGCGAGCGCCGCGAGGGTGTCCCGCTCGAGGCCGAGCGGGGCCGTGAACAGGACGCCCTCTCCGCCCGGGCCGAGGCCCACGAGGTCTCCGCGCTCGACGGCCGCGTAGCGGCGAGAGGCGGCATCGACCACGGGGGCCGCGATGAGCGGCGGCCCGAAGGGCGCGAGGGCCACCGGCTCGTCCGCGGGATCGAGCGCCACGTGAAGACCGCCGTAGGGCCGCGTCGCGATCGGGGCTCCGGTGGCCGCGTCATGGATGGCGATGCTCGCGTTGCCGAGGGCGAGGAGGCGCTCGCGGCCGAGCGTGATCGTGGCCGTCGCGGCGTCGGCGGCGAGCCTGGCGCTCCAGCGGTGCTCACCCTCGCGACCGAATCCGTGGAGAGCCATGGGGTCGAGGAGGAGGGGCGGCGCCGTCGTGGAGCGCTGCCGCTCCTCGAGGCGATACGCCGCCCCCACGAGGTGACAGCGCTCGGGTCCGGCGACCCCGGAGCGGGCGAGGATCCGCCGCCCGTCCGGCCCCCGGAGCGTCGCGACGACCCCGTCGCTCCCGACGAAGCGGTCGCCCACGAGGACGGACCGGCTCCACGCGGCCGGGATCCGCCAGGCTTCGACGGCGCCGGCCGCGGCGGGCGTCACGAGGAGCGTGCGGGCAAGCTCCCGGCCCCGGCAGCCATCGATGGTGACGAGCTCGCGCGGCGTCGTGAAGGCGACCTCGCCCGAGGCGAGCGCGATCGGGGGAGAGACGCTTCCGCGGACCGTGAACGACCAACGAGGGACGCCCTCGGCCGAGAACGCGCGGAGCTCGCTCTCGCGCGACGGCCTCTCGAGCTTGACGACGACGGTGCCGTCCGGGAGCACGATGGGGCCGGCCCCCCACGAGAAGGGTCCCGGGCCGAGCTCGACCTCGAAGAGGAGCTTCGCGCGATCGGTCGGCCCTTCGACGCGACTCCGCCGGGTGCCGGCCGAGTCGCCGCGCGGGTGCGGCCAGGGAGCGAGCGCGTCTCCGCCTCCCTCGCGGGGCTGGCCGAGGGCGAAGACCTCGTCGCGCGAGGCCCCGCGCGAGCGCGCCTCGAAGGCTGCCGCCGCGCCTTCCAGGTCGCGACCCGCTCTCCTCAGGGCGGCCGCCCAGGCGAGCCAGGCCGCCGCGTCGTCCTGCGTGCGTGCCCGTCTCTCGGCCTCGCGGAGCGAGTCGTCCACGAGAGGAGGATACCGGCGATCGGGGGCGAGCAGGAAACGAAGTTGAGAACGGCGCGCGCCCCGCTCGTTCCGCCGCGCGCGCCTAAGCCTCAGGACCTCATGGGGTTCGCCCGAGAGGTGTCCCGCGTCGCTCGAACGGCTGCGAGGATCGCTCGTGCGCCCACGGAGATCGCTCGTGAGGCAGCGAAGATCGCTCGTGCGGCGACGGAGATCGTTCCCACGCCGACGAAACTCGCTCGAACGGACGTGAAACTCGCTCGAACGGAACCTCGCATCGCTCGGCCGGCAGCGATCGTCGTCCGCCGGCGAGCGAAAGTCGCTCGCGCGGCAAAGAAGATCCTTCGAAGGCAACGGAACTTCGCTCGATCGACAGCCATCGTCGCTCGAGCGTCGCCGCCCTTCGTTCGCGAGCCCTTGCCCCTCGCACGAACGTCACCGCGCTTCGCTCGCGCGGCCGCGAAGGAAGGACGATCGTTGCTCTCTCAGCGATCTCCGCGACCGCAAGAGCGATCTTCGCTGCCGCACGAGCGATCTGCGCTGCCGCACGAGCGATCTTCGCCGCCGCACGAGCCTCCCTCGGTGCCCCGGGAGCGACCCTCGCCACCGGCCGACGTATCCCCTTGTCCGGGCGAGGGGCGGCGCTGCGCTCGCGGCGCTTCCCCTCGCGATCAGGAGCGCCACCGGTTGCCCCCCGGGCCTTCTCTTCGAGCGTTCGAGCGCCAGGGCTCGACCGTCATCCGCGCCGCGGGACTCTCCGAACGATGGAGACGCCCGACGGTCGAAGCTCTGCCCGTGCACGGCCGATGGGGAGGCCGCGTCGAAGCCGGGCGACGAGAGATGGAGCGAAGGACACAGGCCGACGAGCTAAATAGCAGGGCGCGATCGGCATGGTGCGCCGTCGTGCTCGTTCTCGTTCTCGTTCTCGTTCTCGAATCGAACGGCCGAGAACGAGAACGAGAACGAGAACGAGCACGAACGGC
>Ga0070738_10004343_pt1 | contig 17169 bp, 14 predicted proteins | sample Coa_R2_2_FD_66446 | JGI IMG/M metagenome (GOLD analysis project Ga0070738, IMG submission 66446) | Surface soil microbial communities from Centralia Pennsylvania, which are recovering from an underground coalmine fire - Coalmine... | ecosystem: Environmental > Terrestrial > Soil > Unclassified ...
CAGGAGTACAACATCGAGCACATCTCCATCCGCGACGACACGCCCATTCTGCGCGAGCCGCTGCAGGTGGAGAAGGGCGGCTGGATTCGGGTGCCGGACGGTCCCGGCCTCGGCATCGAGGTGGACCTGGAGTTGATGCGCAGGCTGGACGCGGCCGGCTAAACCAGCTCGGCCGCGCGGTGCTCGAGGTGGTCCTTCACCGCGGTGAGGAAACGCCCGGCGATGAGACCGTCGTTGACGCGATGGTCGAACGCCAGGCCGAGGTACATCATCGAGCGCACGGCGATGGCGTCGTCTTCCACCACGACCGGCCGCTTGACGATGGCGTCCATCGTCAAGATGCCGGCTTGCGGCGCGTTGATGATGGGCACGGACAGCACCGTGCCGAACGCGCCCGGGTTGTTGACGGTGAAGGTGCCGCCGCGGACATCTTCCAGGGCCAGCTTGCCGGCGCGAGCCTTGTCACTCAGCTCCCGGATCTTGCGGGCGAGCCCGGCCACGCTGTACTGGCCGGCGTCGTGGATGACGGGCACCACCAGGCCGTCATCCAGCGACACGGCGATGCCGATGCCTATCTGCTTGTGCAGCTTGATCTGGTCGCCGGCCCATTCCGCGTTCATCGTGGGGAAGCGGCCTAGCGCCTCGACGGCGGCGCGGATCACGAACGGCAGGTAGGTCAGGTCCACGCCTTCCCGATGCCGGAAGTCGTCGCGCACTTGCTGGCGGCGCCGCACCAGGGGGGTCATGTTCACTTCCACGAACGTGGTGGCGTGGGGCACCGTGGCCTTCGAGTGCGCCATATGCTCGGCGATCATCCGCCGCAGCGGCGTGACCTTGATGGAATCGCCTGCTGGCGGCGAGGGCTCCGCTTTAGGCTGGGCAGCGGCCGGAGCCGACTTCTGATCGATGTAGGCCAGTACGTCGTCTTTGGTCACGCGGCCGTTGAGCCCGGTGCCGTGAACCTGGGCCAGGTCGATGCCGTGCTCCTGGGCCAGCCGGCGGACGAGCGGCGAAGTCCGGGCGCCGTGGTTGGGCTGCGGTGGAGAAGCCTCCCTTTCCGTGGAGGAAGCGGGTTCGTCTTCCCCGGCGCTGAAGAAGCCGCTGCTGTCCTGCAGCGGCGGCGGCTTGTGCACGGATGGAGCGGAGGCGGCCACCCCGTCCTCATCCAGGACGGCGATCTCGGTGCCCACGGCGACCGTCTGGCCTTCCGGGACGGCGATGTGGCTCAGAATGCCGGAGGCCACCGCCGGGATCTCGGCGTTGACCTTGTCGGTGATGATTTCAACCAGCGGCTCGTCGCGGTCGACGTGCTCGCCCACCTGTTTGAGCCAGCGCCCGACGACGCCCTCGCTGACGGACTCGCCGAGCTGGGGCATGGTGATCTTGATGGCCACGGGAGCAGTCCGCCGCTAATCTAGCATGCGTCCTGCCAAGCGGAGGCCGGTGTCATAATCCGCAGGAATGCCCAACCGACGCCGCTTTCGCGGCCCTCGACGCCCTTCAGCCGGAACAGCGGAAGGGCCGGCCGGCGAAGCGCCCGCCCAGCCGCTGCCCCGCGCCGAATCGGCGGCTGATGGCGCCGCCGATGGCGTCCGGCCAGCCGGCGCGAGACGGCGCCGGCGCAGCCGCGGCGGTCGCGGGCCCCGACCCGAAGCGGAGATCGCAGCCTCCGGAACCATGGAAGGGCTGCCGCCCATGCAGGCCGAGCGCCCGCCAAGCGTGGAAGGCGGCGCCGAGGGCGAAGCCAGGCGGCGCAGGCGGCGAAGGCGAGGTCGCGGCCGGGGAGGCGCCGAGCAGGGTCTCGCCGGGCCGGAACCGGAGACGGAGGAGGGCGAAGTCCCGGCCGACTACATCCCGCTCCAGGTGGAGCGCGGCTTCCCGGTGCTGTACGAGCCCGCTCAGCGCGCGCTGGCCAGGGTCGACGAGGACGAGGAGCCGGCGAGGCCGCAAAAGGCCAAGCGGGTCAACGCCGGGAAGCTGTTCTGGTACATCCGCAGCAAGTCCTACGTGCCCATCCCGGAGCTGCGGCGACGGTTCGAGATCACGCCGGACGACATGGCCACCATCCAGGACGACGGCGGCAAGATGTACATCGGCCTCCCCCAGGACGTGGCCGACGTGGTGGCCAACCTTCGGCGCCAGCAGAAGATCGGCCTGGAATGCTCCGTGGACTTCAGCACCCCGATCGTCATCGGGGTCTACCCGCTCTTTCGCAACTAAGCGGACGCGATCCCCCTACTTGCGGATCACCATATTGACGGGGGACGAAGCGTCCACCTGCGTGCCGGGGCCCGGGCTCTGGCCGATGACAGCGCCCAGCGTGTAGACGTTGTTCCCCGGATTGGACGAGCTGACGCTGCCCACCGCCAGGCCGCTGGCGCGTATGGCGGACTCCGCCTGAGCCTGTGGCAAGCCGATGAGGTTCGGCACGGCGACCTTCGCGCCCGGGCGCGGCGTGGCGGCAGCCGGCACCGGCGTGGGCGTGGTGCTGCCCGCCTCCGCGGCTGGTGAGCCGGATGCCTGTGACGAGCCGGATGCCTGCGGGGTCGCCGAGCTCGTCGCGGCTGCCGTGGGGATGGCCGGCGGCGTGAGAGACACGCCCGTGGGCAGGGGCGTCCCCTCGGCGTACGCGGTCGCGTAGGCCGCCACGGCGGTCGCCGTGCCCACAGCTTGGTCGTGGTTGAGCGGACTGTAGTTCGAGCGAACCTTGGGCTCCGTGCCCTTCACGAACACTTCGTCGTACGCTCCGGGCTCGCCGGGAGCGGCCAGCAGGCCGGAATAGGGCGCGATCTTCAGCGTCACGATGTTCGGCGGCTTGGGGAAGGGTGTCGCCGGCTTGCCCTTGAGCGTAAATTCCATGAAGTCGTGCCAGATGGGGCCGGCGCCGTCGATTCCGATGACGTTCTTCATCGGCGAGTGGTTGCTGTTGCCGACCCACACGCCCACCACGAGATCGGGTGTATAGCCCACTGTCCAGTTGGCCCGGAACTCCTCGGTTGTGCCCGTCTTGGCCGCGGCCGGCCGGTCCGGCAGCTCCAGCACGGAGTGGCGCCCGAATTCGCAGGCTTGCGGGGCGCAGCGTGACGCGTCGTCGGACAGGATGCTCGTGATCAGGTAGGCGTACTCGGGCTTGAGGACCTGCGCCGGCGGCGGCTGCTGGAACTGCTCGATGACCCGGCCGGTGCCGTCCTTGATGCTCAAGATGGGGTTGGGCGGGACGCGCTGGCCGCCGTTGGCGAAGGTACCGTAGGCGGACGTCAGGTCCAGCGGCGTGACTTCAGCCGTGCCCAGCGCCAGCGACAGGCCAACCTGGCTCTCGTCGGTGATGCTGGTGATGCCCATGCTGTGGGCCAGCTGCAGCGTCTCATGGATGCCTGCGTCTTTGAGGACCTTCACGGCGGGGATGTTCAGCGAATTGTCCAGCGCCACCCGGTAGGTCACCCGGCCGTGGTACTTATGGTCGTAGTTCTCGGGGCGGAAGAACGTGCCGTCGAAGTTCGGGAACTCGTTGCCGACCTTCACGTCGTCCACCATCGTGGCCGGCGTCTTGCCCTTCAGGAAGTCGGCCTCGTACTCGAACGGCTTCCAGCTCGAGCCGGGCTGCAGCAGCGCCGTGGCGGCGTTGAACTTCCCATCCATGGTGCCGTCGGGGAAGTTCTGGTTGTAGTCGCGCGAGCCCACCATCGCCAGGATCTGGCCGGTCTTGGGATCGAGCGCCACCAGGGCGCCATTGTTGACGTTCTTGTCCTTCGGGATCTTCGAAAGCTGATCCTGGACGATCTGCTGGGCCTTGTCCTGCAGGTTCAGGTCGAGGGTGGTGACGATGGTCAGGCCGTTCTCGTAAAGGAAGCGCGGCCCGTACTTCTTCTCCAGCAGATCGCGTACGTAGAACACGAACCACGGCGCCTGGATGTCGTTGCGCTGGGGCGCGAACTTCAGCTCCTCGTTGTACGCGTCGACCGCCTGCTGCTCGGTGATGTAGCCCTGGTTGACCATGGCATTCAGCACCTCCAGTTGACGCGCCTTGGCGGCCTGGAGGTTGTGCAGCGGGTCGTAGGCCGAGGGGGACTGTGGCAAGCCGGCCAGCAGCGCCGACTCAGCGAGGTCCAGCTTCATCGCCGTCTTGCCGAAGTACGACTCGGCCGCGGCCTCGATCCCATACGACTGGTTGCCGTAGAAGATCTGGTTGAGGTACATCTCCAGGATCTGGTCCTTGCTCTTCTCCTGCGAGAGCGTGTAGGCGACGGCGATTTCCTTGAACTTGCGCTGCCAGGTCTGCTCGGGCGAGAGGTAGACGGTCTTGACCAGCTGCTGGGTGATGGTGCTGGCGCCCTCGATGACGTCGCGATTGGTGAGGTCGTCGTAAAGCGCGCGGGCCATGCCTCGCACGTCGAAGCCCGGGTTGGTGTAGAAGTCCTTGTCCTCGATGGCGATGGTCGCGTCGCGCAGCGTCTCCGGGATCTGCGCCAGCGGGACCTCGGTGCGCTTGCCGGCTCGCGGATCCACGAACTCATAGAGGAGCTTGGTGCCCGTCCGGTCGTAGATGCGGCTGGTCTGGAAGGTCGCCTCGTGGCTGGTGAGGCTGAGGTTGCTGAGCGCGTCGGAGGCGAAGGCATAGGCCCCGAAGGCCATCGCGAATGGTGTCACCAGCACCACGATGCCGACGACCGAGAAGATGAGCAGGAAGGCGATGGCAAGGGTAGCGCGACCGCTGGCGCCAGTAACGACGCTCCGCTGCCGGCGGCTCTTCAGCGCGCTGCGGGGTCTACTTGCCATGAGTGAGTTGGCGGCCGTACGATGCCGGCGCAGCCGACGTTATGATAGCTGCGCGAGTCAGCGGCGGGGCCGTTTTCGACACCACATGTACTAAGGACGCCTTGACGCCAACCATCCAAGAACACCTGCTGGAGAAGCTGCGCCTGAGCATCGGCGAGGCGGCCCGCGTGACCGGCGTTTCGGTGCGGCAGCTCAGCTACTGGACGCAGAAGGGCCTGGTCCGTGCGCTGGGTACGCCGGGCAAGAAGCGCTACGACTTCCGCTCTCTGGAGCGCATCGCGCTCATCAAACGGCACCTGAATGAGGGTTACGCGCTCGAAGAAGCGGCCCGCGAGGCCGACCGCTGGCAGCGCTCGGCCCATCGGCCACCCAACCCCGAGGAGCCGCAGCAGGTCATCGCCCAGCGCCTGGCCGAGCTCGAGGAGCTCGTCGGCTACCTCAAGCGCCGCCTGGCCCAAGGCGCGCCCCAGGCTCAGCTCGCCGCCACCGCATCCCGGCTGTCGCAGCTCGACCTGGCGGGGCTGCTCGACGACAAGCCCCGCCGGTTGCACCGCGTCGCCGCGGGCCAGTAGTCCTTAGCTCGCCTGCAGCACCGCCTCGATTTCGAGTGCGATCTGGATTTTGTCGCCTACCACCACACCGCCGCCATCCATCGGCATGTTGAACTCGATGCCGAAGTCCTTACGGTTGATCTCGGTGCTCGCGCTGAAGCCCGCGCGCATGCCGCCATATGGGTCCTTGCTGAACCCATTCACCTCCAGGTTCAGCTCGACCGGCCGAGTGACGCCATGCAGTGTGAGCTCGCCGTCCATGACGTAACCGTCGCCGTGCTCGCGGATGCTTCGCGACTGGAAGCTCATCGTGGGGAACTTCTCGACCTCGAAGAAGTCAGCCGACCGGATATGGGCGTCCCGCTGCTCGTTGTTCGTATCGATTGAGTTCAGGTCGATGCTGGCCTCGACGCTCGATGCCAGAAAATCACCCCCCGTGCGGATCGTGCCCTCGAACTTCGTGAACCGGCCGCGGACTTTGCTGACCATCATGTGCCGGACACTGAACGAGACATCGCTGTGGACGGGATCGACATTCCATGTGCCGGCGACGTATCCCGGAATCTGGACTGGTGCGGTAGTGACTGCCATAGCTTCTCTCCTATAGTTGACGTTTCAACTACGGCCATCGTACCACCGTATCATTGAACTGTCAACTAGTCTCTCGGCTGTGGACCCAAGGCCTGGGTCCGTCGTAGCATGGGGGCTACTATGAGGGGCCTTCTTGTCAGCGTGTGCGCTCTTCTCCTGCTGGCCGCCTGCGGTGGAACGGCAGCGGCGCCGAGCGCAGCGGCGCTGGAGCGGGACACGCTGCGAGTCGGCGTGGCCGGAAGCGGGATCAGCGCGGTGCCGCTGCGGATCGCGGTCGACCAGGGGTACTTCAAGAAGCACGGGCTGAACGTCACCGTCAGCACGGTTGGCGGGGCGGTGGGCAACCAGGCCATCGTCTCCGGCTCGCTGGACATCGACCACGGCTCAGCGTCGATGATCACCGCGCATCTGGCGGGGGCGGATTCCATCTACATGGCGGCGCCAACCAACAAGTCGCCGAACATGCTCTTCGGCAAGAAGGGCCTCACCTCGGTGGCCGACCTCAAGGGCAAAACCGTCAGCCTGGCCGGGCCGGGCACCACCCGCGACATCTTCCTGCACGCCGCTGCGCGCAAAGTCGGCCTGGAGGTGGGAAAGGACGTGAAGGCCCTGTACTCGGCCGGCGATCCATCCGCTCTGGCGGCCTTTCTCAGCGGCCAGTCGGATGCTGCGCTGGTGGCGCCGCCGGCAAGCACACAGCTCCAGAGCGAGGGCTACCCGGTCCTGCTCGATTTCCCGAAGGAAGGACTCCACGTGATCGAGCCGGGCATGATCGTCGCCCGCCAGTTCTTCCAGCGGAACCCCAACACGCTGAAGGCGTATCTCATGGGCTACCTCGACGCGGTCAAGCGGGCGTTCGACGATCCGGCGCTGGCCAAGAAGACGGAGTCGATGAGCGCCCAGATCGACGACCCCAATGTGCTCGAGTCCGACTACCAGATGGGCCTGCAGACCTGGAACAAGAACATGGCCGTCGATCCCGCCGACATCCAGCTCGTGCTCGACGCGGTGGGCGACGCCAAAGCCAAAGCGGCCCAGCCCGCCGACTTCTACGACAACAGCTATATCGACGCGGTGAACCGGGGCTACGCCTCGAAGCTGTTTCCCGGCGAAGTCCGCTGAGGGGAGGGACGCCATGGCCGCGGATAGCGTGACGATGGTGATGGTGGGCGACGTCTACGTCCAGCGCAGCGACCCCTGGTCGGCCTTCGCGCCCATCGCGCCCTACCTGAGCTCGGCCGACGTCGGCTTCTGCAACCTCGAGACGGTCATCGCCGACGCCTCCTACTTGGATCCGGACGATCACGATCAGCGGCCGAGAACGGACGAGTCCATCCTGCCGGTCTATCTCGAGGCCGGCTTCAACGTGTTCAACATCGCCAACAACCCGACCATGTACCACGGGCTCAGGCCCTTCGCCCGGCAGCTCGACGTGCTCGACCAAGCCAACCTGACATACGGCGGCGGCGGCCGAAACCTGGCCGCCGCGCGCAAGCCGGCAATCATGGAGCGGAACGGGACACGCATCGCCTTCGTCTGCCGCACGTCGGTGGGCCTGCTCAGCTCCGCCGCCACGGCGAGCAAGCCGGGCGTAGCCCGCTTCGGCTTTCGCGTCGCCTACGAGCCGCGGGACCGAGGCCTGGAGGTGCCGGGATCGCCGCCGCTGGTGCAGACGTTCCCGAACGAGCGCGACCTGCGCGAGCTGATCGAGGATATCCACGCCGCGCGCGAGCAGGCGGACACGGTTGTCGTCTCCTGGCACTGGGGCGTGTCGCCCGCCAGCGGCGGCACCGGCGATATCGTCAGCTACCAGGTGGAGATGGGCCGGCTGGCCATCGACTCCGGCGCGGATCTGGTGGTGGGCCACCATCCGCACGTGCTGCAGGCCATCGAAGTCTACCGCGGCAAGCCCGTCGTCTACTCGCTCGGCAACTACGTCCACGACATGGGCTCCATGGGCCACGCCGGCCGGCGCATGAGCACCATGCTCGTCCGCTGCGGCATCAGCGGCGGCCGTGTGGCCGAGCTCTCGTACGTGCCCGGCCTGCTGGAGGGCAACGGCCCACCGCGTTTCCTGAAACCCGCCGAGGCTCCCGCCATCGTCGACTACATGGCCGAAATCTCCGAACCCTACGGCACCCGCTTCCAGACCCGCGCCGACGACGTGGCAGTCCTCCTCGACGACTACGAGCCTCGCAACGTGCTCACCCGCGAAGGCCCCATACGCGCGGAAGCCGTCGTCTGGCGCCGCGCGGCGGGGGTTTAGAGCCTATCCCGCCGAGACCGGCTCCCTTTCGGCGGCCAGCGTGTCCGCCGCCGCGCGCTCGATGGTCGTGCCGGCGAAGAAGTCGGGGTTGCCCAGGCCATGGAGGCGGACGGCGTTGGTGAACGTGAAGTCGCGGAAGTCGTCCATCGTGATCAGGCCGTGCTCCACCATCTCGTACGCCTCCGGCACGACTTCGGTGATGTCGGGCACATCGAAGTGGCCGATGTCGGAGCTGAACAGCGCCTTGAGCCGCGCGCCCATACGCGGGTCGAACGCCCAGGCGGTCACGGGGTCGTCGGCTTCGCAGCCGAAGTAGAAGGTGGTGGTAAACAGCCGCACGAGCTCCTGTTTGCTGTCGATGCCGGCCAGCGCGAAGTCGTCCACCGCCTCGTCCATCGTGCCGGTGGTGTTGATGCTGCCCATGATCTCCTCGATGCGCGCCTTCATGCGCTCCTCGCCGAACTGAGCCACATACTCGCGCAGACGTGGCCCATCGAGCCGCTGCGGGCACAGGTTGGCCTCGATGGCCTCCAGGTTCAGCTTCTCGTAATGGCCCACCAGGTCGTGCAGCAGGTTCACGGCATAGCCCACGCCGCCCTCCAGGAAGGCGCATTGCAGCGTCGGGAAACGGCGGGTCACGCCGCCCAGGAACATGCCCTTGGTGGCGGCGTGGTTGGCTTGCGCGAAATGGCCTGTGTGGTTGAAGACGAAGTTGTTGACGCACTTCCGGTCCGGCCACTCATGGGCCCCGCCGTGGGTGGTGACCGCCAGCTTGAGCTCCACGCACTTGGCCCAGAAGGGGTCCCAGTTCTCGTCATTGTCCAGCCCCAGCGTGTCGATGTAGTACGGCATCTTGCGCGAGGCGTCTTCGAAGGTGGTGTGGAAGGACCCGTCAGTGAAGCCGCGGATAGGCCGCGCCAGTGCCGTGCGGACCATGATGACCTTATAGCCCAGCTCGCGGACGCAGTACTCCGTCTCCTCGATGGCCTCGGCGACGGTCGTCGTCGGGATGATGGCCGCGGGCGCGAACACCTCCTTGTGGGCGGCGTACATCTCGGCCGTCATGAGGTTGTAAGCGCGAATCCAGGCGCGCCGGACCTCGTCGTCAGCGATGTTGGCTGCGCCCAGGCCATTGGTCGGATAGATGATCGAGAAGTCGATGCCCAGTTCGCCCATGCGCTCGCGCATGAGCGCCGGCAGCATGGCGGTGGCCCGAGTCAGCGTGTCGCTGGGCGCGCCGGCGGCGTTGCCAATCCACGGCTGCATGCGCCGCAGCCGCTTGGCCATCCGCTCCTCTTCCGTCGCCGTCCGCCAGCTGTCGCTGCGGCGCACGGCCATGTACCGGTCCACGATCTTGGGCCCGCCGACGTCCCGCAGGAACTCCATCCAGATGGGCATTGGCTCCAGCCAGTGCCCGTCGCCGTCCAGGATCGGGTGGCTGAGCTGCTGACGAATCTGCGCCGCTTCACTGATGGCCATCGCGTACCTCCGCCTCAGATGCTGCGCACAGCTTACACGGGCGGCCGCGCTCCTGCTAGGCGGGGATCTTGGGCAGCCAGGGGAAGCGCTGGGGGCGGGCAGCCTCGTACTGCCGGATGGCGTCCTCGTGCTGGAGGGTCAGGCCGATCGCGTCGAGGCCGTTCAGGTAGCAGTGCTTCCGGAAGCCGTCGATCTCGAAATGATCGACGTGGCCGAACGGATCGGTCACGGTCTGCGCCTCGAGGTCGATGGCCACCTGGTAGCCCTCGCGGGCAACCGCGTCCTTCATCATGGCCTTGACGCGCTCCTCGGGCAGGACCACATTCAGCAGGCCGATCTGGGCGCAGTTGTTGGTGAAGATGTCCGCGAACGAGGGCGCGATGATGGCCCGAAAGCCGTAATCCTCCAGCGCCCAGGGGGCGTGCTCGCGGGATGACCCGCAGCCGAAGTTGGGACCGGCGATCAGGATGCTGGCGCCCTTGTAGCGTGGATCGTTCAGGATGAAGTCGGGGTTCGGGGTGCCGTCCGAGTTGAAGCGCTTGGCGTAGAACAACCCAGCGCCGAAGCCGGTGCGCTCCACGCGCTTCAGCCACGAGGCGGGGATGATCTCGTCGGTGTCGACGTTGGCCTTATCGTAAGGGACGGCCAGGCCTTCTTCCTTCTTAAACGCTTGCATGGGGACGCCTCACCAGCTCCTTATATCCACGAAGTGGCCGGCGATGCCGGCGGCAGCAGCCATGGCGGGGCTGACCAGGTGCGTGCGGCCGCCGGGGCCCTGGCGGCCTTCGAAGTTGCGGTTGCTGGTGCTGGCGCAGCGCTCGCCCGGGCCGAGCACGTCCGGGTTCATGCCCAGGCACATGCTGCAGCCGGCTTCACGCCACTCGAAGCCCGCTTCCGTGAAGATCTTGTCCAGCCCTTCCGCCTCGGCCGCGGCCTTCACCTGCCCCGAGCCGGGGACGACCAGCGCCGTCACGTGGGGGTGCTTTTTCTTGCCCTTGACCACCGACGCCGCGAGCCGCAAATCCTCGATGCGCGAGTTGGTGCAGGAGCCGATGAACACCTTGTCGATGGGAATGTCGGTGATGGCGGTGCCCGGTTCCAGGGCCTGGTACTTCAGCGACCGCTCCGCGTTGGAGCGCGTCATCTCGTCCTCGAACTCCGAGGGGTCAGGCACGCGGCCGGTCACCGGCACCGACTGGCCGGGGTTGGTTCCCCACGTCACGAAGGGGACCACGTCAGTCGCGGCGTCCATGCTGATGGCCGTATCGAACTCGGCGTCCGGGTCGCTCGAGAGCGAACGCCAGTAGTCCAGCGCCTTCTCCCAATCGACGCCCTTGGGCGCGTAGGGCCGGCCCTCCAGGTACTCGAACGTCTTGTCGTCGGGCGCGACCAGGCCTGCGCGGCCGCCGCCCTCGATCGACATGTTGCAGACGGTCATGCGGCCTTCCATGGACATGTTCCGGAAGGTTGAGCCGCAGTATTCGATGGCGTGGCCGATGCCGCCGCCGATACCGATGCGGTTGATGATCGCCAGGATCACGTCCTTGGGCGTGGTGCCGGGCGGCAGCTCACCGTTGACTTCGATCTTGAACGTCTTCGGCCGCTTCTGCGGCAGGGTCTGGGTGGCGAGCACATGCTCGACTTCCGAGGTGCCGATGCCAAAGGCCAGCGCGCCCATCGCGCCATGCGTCGAGGTGTGGCTGTCGCCGCAGACGATGACCATACCCGGCTGGCTGGCGCCAAGCTCCGGCCCGATGACGTGCACGATGCCCTGACGCGGGCTGAACATGTCCTCGAAATGGATGCGAAATTGCTGGACGTTGCGCCCGATGGTCTCGATCTGCTTGCGCGCGATGTCCTCGGTCACGACGCGGCCCGTCGTCGTCGGCACGTTGTGATCGACCGTGGCCAGGGTCAGCTCAGGATGCCGCACCGTGCGGCCGTTCATGCGCAGCCCGTCGAAGGCTTGAGCGGTGGTGATCTCGTGGATCAGGTGGAGATCGACGTAGAGCAGATCGGGCTCGCCTTCGTGGCTGTAGACCAAATGGTCATCCCATATCTTGTCGATGATGGTCTTTGGCACGGGCCAAGTTTAGCGGCGGGCAGCCATGATACATTGGACAAGCGGGCCATTGTCGGCCGGCAAGGTCTGGCCCCCGCCGAGTCCATCGAAGTGGGGATACCAAGGAGGTAATCCAGAGTGGCATCCGCTGTAGAGCAGTGGGTCGACGAGGTCGCGCGCACTACTCAGCCGGACAGTATTTATTGGTGCGATGGCAGTGATGCCGAGAACGAGCGCCTGATCAACGAGCTCATCTCCAAGGGCGAGCTCATCAAGCTGAACGAGAAGACCTTCCCGAACAGCTACCTGTCGCGCAGCGACCCATCGGATGTCGCGCGCACCGAGCGCCTGACGTTCATTGTGACCGACAAGCCGGAAGACGTCGGCCCGACGAACAACTGGATGTCACGTGAGGACGCGCAGAGCAGGGTCTGGCCCCTCTTCAAAGGCTGCATGAAGGGCCGGACGATGTACGTGATCCCCTACATCATGGGCCCGGTCGAATCCCCCTATTCAAAGGTAGGGGTCGAGATCACCGACAGCGCCTACGTCGTCCTGAACATGCGCATTATGACCCGCATCGGTAAGGTCGCCATGGACCGCCTGCAGAAGGACGGCTCCGATTGGGTGCCCGGTCTGCACTCCATCGGCGACCTCTCGCCGGAGCGGCGCTTCATCGTCCATTTCCCCGACAAGCGCACCATCTGGAGCATCGGCAGCGGCTACGGCGGCAACGCCCTGCTCGGCAAGAAGTGCTACGCGCTGCGCATCGCCTCCACGATGGGCCGGACGCAGGGCTGGATGGCCGAGCACATGCTGATCCTCGGTCTCGAGGCGCCCGGTGGCGACATCACCTACATCTGCGGCGCCTTCCCCAGCGCCTGCGGCAAGACCAACCTGGCGATGCTCAAGTCGCCCTTCGAGGACCAAGGTTGGAAGGTCCATACCGTGGGCGAGGACATCGCCTGGCTGAACATCGGCCCGGACGGGCGGCTGTGGGCCATCAATCCGGAGGCCGGCTACTTCGGCGTTGCTCCCGGCACCAACTCGAAGACGAATCCCAACGCTATGGCGGCGGTCAGCCACGACAGCATCTTCACCAACGTCGCGCTGAAGGACGACGGCAGCGTGTGGTGGGAAGGCATGGATGGCCCGGTGCCGGACCATGTCATCGATTGGCTGGGCAACGACTGGTCGCCGGGCGGTGAGGCCGTTGCGCCGGCCGCGCATCCCAACTCGCGGTTCACCACACCGGCAACCAACAATCCCGCGATCTCCAGCCACTGGGAGGACCCGCGGGGCGTGCCCATCTCGGCCATCCTGTTCGGCGGCCGGCGGGCAGACACCATCCCGCTGGTCTACCAGTCCTTCAACTGGGAGCACGGCGTCTACCTGGGGGCGACGATGGCCTCGGAGGGCACGGCGGCAGCCGAGACCAAAGTGGGCGTGGTGCGGCGCGATCCCATGGCCATGCTGCCGTTCTGCGGCTACAACATGGCCGACTACTGGGCGCACTGGCTGGAAATGGGCCGCAAGGCCAAGAACCCGCCGGCAATCTTCCAGGTCAACTGGTTCCAGCGCGACGAGGACGGCAAGTTCATCTGGCCGGGCTTCGGGCAGAACATGCGGGTGCTGCAGTGGGTCCGCGAGCAGGCGCTGGGCGGCAATGGCCATGCCCGCGAGACGGCCATCGGTATCGTGCCCACGGCGGAAGCGCTCGATCCGCGCGAGCTGGGCATCGACGCCAAACACACCGAGCAGCTGCTGCGCGTGGACCGTGACCTGTGGGAGCAGGAAGTGGCCGGCCAGAAGGAGTTCCTCGCCAAGTTCGGCGATCGTCTGCCGGAGGAGATTCGCGAGCAGGAACGCTCACTCGAGCAGCGCGTAAGCAAGGTCACGGCATAAATAGAATTCCCTCTCCGTTCTGAGGGAGAGGGCTAGGGAGAGGGTAGAGATGTCTCGAAAGAAGATCGCCGTCATCGGCGCGGGCATGGTCGGCGCCACCACGGCGCAGAAACTGGCGGAGCGCGGCTACGCCGACGTCGTCCTCACCGACATCGTCGACGGCATGCCGGCGGGCAAGGCGCTCGACCTCGAAGAGGCGGGCCCGGTGGTCGGCTACGACAGCCACGTAGTAGGCGTCAGCACCACCAGCCCCGGCGACTACGAAGCCGTGAAAGGCGCGGACATCGTGCTCGTCACCTCGGGTGTACCGCGCAAGCCCGGCATGAGCCGCGACGATCTGCTGGGCACCAATGCCAAGATCATCAAGGCCGTCACCGAGGCTATCGCCAAGTACGCCCCCAACTGCATCCTGCTGCTGATGACCAACCCGCTCGACGCGATGTGCCACGTGGCCATCGACGCCACTGGCTTCCCGCGCGAACGCCTCATCGGCCAGGCCGGCGTGCTCGACTCGGCTCGCTTCCGGACCTTCATCGCCCATGAGCTGAACGTCTCCGTCGAGAGCGTCCATGCCTTCGTGCTGGGCGGCCACGGCGACGAGATGGTGCCGCTGCCGCGCTACTCCACGGTGGCCGGCGTGCCGATCACCGAGCTCCTGCCGCAGGACCGCATCGACGCCATCGTCCAGCGCACTCGCCAGGGCGGCGCCGAGATCGTGAACCTGCTCAAGACCGGCAGCGCCTTCTATGCGCCGGCCGCTTCGTTCGCCCAGATGGTCGACTCTATCGTCTACGACAAGAAGCAGATCCTGCCCTGCTCGGTCCTGCTGAAGGGCGAGTACGGCATCAAGGACCTGTTCGTGGGCGTGCCCATCAAGCTGGGCGCCGGCGGCATGGAGAGCGTCTTCGAGATCAAGCTCTCCGAAGCCGAGCAGCAGGCGCTGAACAAGTCCGCGAGCGCGGTCAAGGAGCTGGTGGACCTGCTGCCCCAAGTCATGTCGTGAGAAGCAAGAGGCTGGAAGCGAGAGGTTACGGCGATGGCTGTTGAGGTAGCTCCGAAGATGGGTACACGGATTGAGTCGGACTCGATGGGGCAGATTCCGGTCGAGAACGACAAGTATTGGGGCGCGCAGACCCAGCGCTCGCTGATCCATTTCGATATCGGCTACGACACCATGCCGCGCGAGATCATCCGCGCGTTGGGCATCTTGAAGAAGGCCTGCGCCGAAGCCAACCGCGATCTTGGCAAGCTGCCCGCGGACAAGGCGGCGCTGATCGTCCAGGCGGCCGACGAGGTGATCGACGGCAAGCTGGACGCGCACTTCCCGCTGCGTATATGGCAGACGGGCAGCGGCACGCAGTCCAACATGAACGCCAACGAGGTCATCTCCAACCGAGCCATTGAGCTGGCCGGCGGAGAGATGGGCTCCAAGAAGCCCATCCACCCCAACGACGACGTGAACATGTCCCAGTCGTCGAACGACACCTTCCCGACTGCGATGTACATCGCCGCCGCCGAGCGGCTGCACCACGCCCTCATCCCGTCGGTGAAGGCGCTCCGCGACGCGCTCGCGGAGAAGTCCGAGGAGTTCAAGGACGTCGTCAAGATCGGCCGCACGCACCTCATGGACGCGGTGCCGTTGACGCTCGGCCAGGAGTTCTCGGGCTATGTGGCCCAGCTGGACGACGACGTGATGCGGCTGGAGCGGGTGTTCCCGCAGCTCCTGGAGCTGGCCATCGGCGGAACGGCGGTCGGCACCGGCCTGAACAGCCATCCCGAGTTCGCCGACCGAGCGGCGGCGCATATCGCCGAGCTCACGGGCCTAGGCTTCAAGTCGGCGGCCAACAAGTTCGCGGCGCTCGCCTCGCATGATGCGCTGGTCCTGGCCAGCGGCGTGCTCAAGACGCTCGCCTGCTCCCTCATGAAGATCGCCAACGACGTCCGCTGGCTGGGCTCCGGCCCGCGCGCCGGCCTGGCCGAGCTGTCGCTGCCGGAGAACGAGCCCGGCTCGTCGATCATGCCGGGCAAGGTGAACCCAACCCAGTCCGAGGCCATGACCATGGTCTGCGTGCAGGTGATGGGCAACGACGCGGCGATCGGCTTCGCCGGCTCACAGGGCAACTTCGAGCTGAACGTCTTCAAGCCGGTGATGATCCACAACTTCCTGCACTCTGTGCGGCTGCTGACGGACTCCTGCCGGTCCTTCCGCGAGCATTGCGTGGAGGGCATCGAGGTCAACCGCGCCCGCTGCGAACAGTACGTCAACAGCTCGCTCATGCTGGTTACGGCGCTCTCGCCCAAGATCGGCTACGACAAAGCCGCCCAGGTCGCCAAGAAGGCCCACCACGAGGGCACCACCCTCCGCGAAGCCGCCCTGGCCTTGGGGTTCGTCAGCGCCGAAGAGTACGACGCCACCGTCCGCCCCGAGCTGATGCTCGGACCTTCCGAGTAGCGAGAAGCTGGTAGCTGGAAGCGAGAGGACGGCGTTCCGCTCGGCGGCAACTCAGAACTGCGCGAGCAGGTACTCCCGGAAGGCCTTCGCCGCTTCGGACTGGCGGCGGGTGGACTTCCAGGCTAGGGACAGCTCGCGTGTGACAGTTGGCGGGTCGAGGGGTACCAGCCGCCAGGTGTAGTCGCCGCGGTGGATGCCGCTACGCGGCAGAAGGGTGACTCCCAGGCCCTCCTGGACCATGCCGTAGATGGTTTCGCGCTGGCTCGTCTCGAAAGCCACGGTGGGGCTGAAGCCGGCGTCCGAGCAGGCGTCCAGCACGATCCGCCGCAGGCCGTACCCGGGCTTGAAGAGCACGAACTGCTCGTCCTTCAATTCCGACAAGGCCACGGCCCCACGACCGGACAGCCGGTGATCGAGCGGCAGCAGCACCACCATCTCGTCCACCACCAGGCAGCGCCGTTCGATGGCTCCGCTCGGCCGGGCCTCGGCCGCGGTGATGATGGCCAGGTCGAGCGCATCGTCGAGCAGGAGCTGGAGCAGCACGTCACTGCCCTCCTCCTGTATAGCCAGCTCGATGCCCGGGAACTGCCGGCGGAAACCCGCCAGCAGCGGCGGCAGGCTGAACGCGCCCACCGTCGGGATGGTGCCGATGAGGACGCGCCCGCGCTTGAGGCCGCTGAACTCGTGCATTTCCAGCTCGGCCGTCTCCACCAGGCTCAGGATCTGTTCGGCGGCCTGCACGAAGTCCTCTCCGGCGGGTGTAAGATGCACCCGTCGGGTGGTCCGCTCAAAGAGCGGGACGCCGAGCTCCCGCTCGAGCTTGCGTATCTGATACGTGAGTGAGGGCTGAGACAAGGGCAGCGCCTCGGCTGCCCGCCTGAACGAGAGATGCCGGGCAACGGCTAAGAAGTAGCGAAGCTGGTCCAGCTGCATTGATAGCCTCAATCTATCAATTCAATAGGCAAAGCATTCTTGAAGCACCGAATAGTCCCTGGCAGAATTCGAATTGCTGGCTCTATGGCCGGTGGGACTCTGCTGTCCCATGACTAGCGCCTAGTGACTACGAAGGGGTAAGAGCGCATGCTTG
>Ga0070738_10004346_pt1 | contig 17164 bp, 16 predicted proteins | sample Coa_R2_2_FD_66446 | JGI IMG/M metagenome (GOLD analysis project Ga0070738, IMG submission 66446) | Surface soil microbial communities from Centralia Pennsylvania, which are recovering from an underground coalmine fire - Coalmine... | ecosystem: Environmental > Terrestrial > Soil > Unclassified ...
CCAGCCTCATGACCCTCGGCCCGCTCGCGATTACGGTACTATTGCTCTTCTTTATCCTGCGTCAGGCCCAAAGCGGCGGAAGCCAAGCGCTTTCGTTCGGGCGCTCCCGCGCGAAGATGCTCTCCGAAAACCGGCCGAAGGTCACCTTCGCCGACGTGGCCGGCGTCGACGAGGCCAAGGAAGAGCTCGCCGAGATCGTCGACTTTTTGAAGTATCCCAAGAAATACCAGTCGCTCGGAGCGCGCATTCCCAAAGGGGTGCTGCTGCTCGGGCCGCCGGGTACCGGAAAGACGCTGCTGGCGCGGGCGATTGCCGGCGAGGCAGGCGTCCCGTTCCTCTCGATCTCCGGTTCGGATTTCGTCGAGATGTTCGTCGGCGTCGGTGCGTCGCGCGTCCGCGACCTCTTCGATCAAGCCAAAAAGTCCGCACCGTGCATCGTTTTCATCGACGAAATCGATGCCGTCGGACGGCAGCGCGGCGCGGGGCTGGGCGGCGGGCACGACGAGCGCGAGCAGACGCTCAACCAGCTGCTCGTCGAAATGGACGGGTTCGATCAAAATACCGGCGTCATTCTCATCGCTGCGACCAATCGCTCCGACGTTCTCGATCCCGCGCTCTTACGGCCCGGCCGGTTCGATCGCCAGATCGTGGTGGGACGCGCCGATTTCCGCGGCCGTGAGAAGATCTTAGAGGTCCACGCTCGCAACAAGCCGCTCGGTAAGGAAGTCTCGCTCGAGACGTTGGCCAAGCGCACGCCCGGATTCTCGGGTGCCGATCTCGAGAACTTGCTCAACGAGGCGGCCTTGTTGGCCGCGCGCAAGAACAAGAATTTCATCGAGATGATCGATTGCGACGAAGCGATCGACCGCGTGATGGTCGGTCCCGAACGCAAGTCGCTGGTGATGTCGCAAAAAGAGAAAGAGATCACCGCCTATCACGAGTCGGGCCACGCGATTATCGGCGGTCTGCTCGAGAAGGCGGATCCCGTCCACAAGGTTACGATCATCCCGCGCGGTATGGCGATGGGCATCACGTGGTCGCTGCCCGAGGACGACCGTCACAGTCAGACTCGCGAGGAGTTGCTCGCAGCGATCACCATGGCGATGGGCGGACGCCTCGCCGAGGAGATTCGGTTCGGCGACGTCACGACCGGCGCCAGCAACGACTTCGAGAAGGCGACGGAGCTCGCGCGCCGGATGGTCACTCAGTACGGCATGAGCGAGCTCGGCCCGATTCAGTTCGGGCGTGGCGCACACCAAGTCTTCTTGGGACGCGATTTCGGCGAGGAGCGCAATTACTCGGAAGAAGTAGCGAGCAAGATCGACTCGCAGGTGCGCAAGATCATCGAGTCCTGCTACGACAACGGCAAGCGGCTTCTCGAAGAACATTGGGACAAGGTCGAGCGCATGGTGGCGTCGTTGCTCGAATATGAGACCGTCGAGGCGGAAGAGGTCGGCGCCATTCTCGCGGGGCGTCCGTTCGATCGCGCTCGCGGCGAAACGGCGCCGGAGCCGCCGGCCGAACGGCCCGCCGCCGACGAGCCCAAACGCGTCGAAAAGCCGTCGCGCCTGCCGCCCAAGATATCGCCGGAACCCGCATGATGGCGCGCGCGGCGATTGCGGCTGCGGTGCTCGGCCTCACGGCGTTCGTCCCGGCACTCCCCGCAAGCGCGGCGATGGCGCAGCAAGTCGGTTCGCTACCGCGCGGCGGTTCGTACGTGCTCGATCCCGATCCGACCGTCGGTTCGGCAGCGATCGGCTTATGGTTCCGCGCGCCCGGCGCGGGTTACGATAACGCGACGCCCGGCGTTTCGAACTTGGCCGCGACGGCAGCGGCGGTCGCGCCGCTCGAAAGCGGCAGGTCGCTCTACGGACTGGTGCATACGGTCGGGGGCGAGTTGAACATCGAAGTCTACCCCGACATCGTCGGCATTGCGGCGGTCGTGCCCGCAGGCAGCGCGCGCCGGATCGTGGCGGCGATGACCGCGGCGTATTTCGCTCCTCGCGTCGACGACGCGGCCGTCAAGACGGCGCGAGCAAATGCAGCAGTGCTCGGCGTTCAGCAACGCTACGAGTCCGATTCGACCCTTCACGATCTGCTCTTCGCACAAATTTTCGCCGGCGGACCGGCGCATTATCCGCCGCTCCCGACGTCGGTCGCGCAGCTTACGAGCATCACGCCGGCGGAAGTCGACGCCTTCGCCAAACGCGCCTTTCGCGCGGAGAATGCCGTTTTGACCTTGAGCGGCAACATCGATGCTTCCAGCGTCAGCGCCGTAACCGAAGGCGCGGGACCCGGGAACACGGATCCGCCGTTCGATTCCCAACTCGCACGACCGGCCGCGTCCAGCACGACGACCGGCGCCGTGGACGGCGTCGGTCTGGGCTGGGTGGGGCCGCCGATCGCCGATCAGAAAGCGGCGACCGCGTTGGATTTCGTCGCGGATTATCTTTTCCGCGATCAGACGGGAGTCGTTTCAAAGGCGCTCGACCACGCGCATAGCGACGCGCTGGTCAACGGTCAGTTCATTACGCTGCACGACCCCGGCGTCATGGTGGTGACGATCGGCGGCGAGCAAGAGAAGCCGGCCGAAGAAAAGGTGCTGGCAGCGCTGACGGCATTGCAGACGCCGCTCGATCAAGCGACGTTCGAAGCGGCGCGGGAAGCCTTTCTCTATCACGTCGCCGCCGACACGCAGACGCCGCAGGAGCGCGCCGATAACTTCGGCTGGTATACGGCCGAGGGAAGTCTCGATTACGCGCCAGGCATCGCGAACGGTTCGTACGTACAGGCGGCGCGCTCGCTGGATCCCCAATACGTCGCCGACGTCGTTCGCCGCTATCTCGGCAAGCCGGTTGTCGTCGATTTGATCGCTGCAACGCCGCAAAAGGAGTCGTCCTCGCAGTGAGAATTCTCGTTTGGCTCTGCGCGGGCGCGCTGCTTTTCTCGATGGCGGCCGGCAACGCGCGAGCCGCCGCCGTCGCCGTTCCCGTACCCAGCGTCGAGCGATCCGGCAGCGCGACGATCGTCCGTCAAACCGACGGCGCCGCCTCGCTGGTCGGCGTGGCCTTCGTCGTTCGCGCCGGTCTGGATCGGCAGACGATGAAACAGAACGGCTTGGCGGCGCTCGTGGCGGAGACGATTCTCAAGACGCCGGTAGCCGTCACGCAGGCCCACGGTGCCGCGCCGCTCCCGCTCGAAGACGCCATCGCGGCTCGCGGCGGCTCCATTCGCTTTACCGTCGACCCCGGCGACGTTCGCTTTTACGTCGAGGCACTTGCCGACGATGCGCCCGCCGCGCTCGACCTCTTCCGCACGGCGCTGGCGGCGCCGGATTTCTCGCCGGCGACGATACGTGAGGCGCGCGCCGCTCTGGTTCGCCAAATCGCGCAGAGCCAGCAGGTCGCGCTGCAAGTCGGTCTCGACATGCTCAATGCGGCATCCTCGACGCAGGCTAACGCGGGGCTTCCCGAGCTCGGCACGCCGGCAGCGCTGGCGCAATTTTTTGCATCCGACGCTCGCGCGTTCTATCGTACGTACTATCGCCGCGGCGGCGTCGTCGTCAGCGCCGGCGGACGTCTCGACGCGCTCGGCGCCGACGCGCTGCCGTCGCTCGCTTCGGCGCTGCCCGAGGGGAATACGTCCGCCGTTTCCGTTCGCGTTGCGCGGTTGTCGGGCGCGACCCACGAGATCGTCGCGCATCGCGACATCCCGTCTCCCTGGCTGATCGCGCAGTACCCCGCGCCGCGCGTCGACAGCAGCGATTTCGGACCGATGCTCGTGCTGGCGGCATTCGTTCGGCGTACGCTCTCCGACATCGCGCAAGTGCCGGGTGTCGTTTCGCCGACGTTCGCCTCTCGCTCGGTCGGCGCGGTCTACGCGTACGACCGTGCGCCGCCGACGCTAGTCCTGTACGTCAACGGCGGCCTCAACGGAAACCCGGGCCGCGCGTTTGCTACTGCGCTTTCGGTGGTCAGCGTGCTGGCGGCGACGCGGCTCCAAGGATCGATCGAAGACTTCAAGGCCGAAGCGGCCGGCGACTTCGCGAACGACGCGACGACGCTCGAGACGCGCACGTGGCTCGCGGCCGTCTTCTCCCGTGAGAGCGCCTCGCCGGATTTCATCAATCGTGCTTTGGCCTCAATCGCGGCCACGACGCCGGACGACCTTCAACGGGTAGCGCGCACGTATCTGGGTAACCCAACGATCGCGCTGGTGCTGCCCAGAGGCACAAACTTACAAGACTGAACGTAGCACTCGTTCACGATTATCTGAATCAGCTCGGCGGTGCCGAACGCGTCTTCGCGCACTTCGCGCGTGCGTGGCCGGAGGCGCCGATCTACACCGCGCTGTACGATCGCGACGCGGTCGGGCATCTTTTCCCGCCGCAACGAGTGCGCACGTCGTATCTCGCCGCGATTCCCGGCGCCAATCGTTACTTTCGGGCGCTGGCGCCGTTCTATCCCGGCGCCTTCGAGCGGTTCGACTTCCGCGATTTCGATACGATCGTGAGCTCGACCACGTCGTGGGCGAAGGGCGTACGGGTCCCGCAGAACGCGGTCCACGTTTGCTACGTTAATACCGTGAGCCGGTTTGCCTTTGCCGCCGATCGGTACGTCCCGCGCTTCGCGCGACCGTTCGTGGGGCGCCTGATCGCCTGGGACCGCGCGGCGGCGCAGCGGCCGACGCGCTTCGTCGCCAACTCCGCCAACGTCGCTCGGCGAATACGAACCTACTACGGGCGCGAATCCGACGTGCTGCATTGCCCGGTGGATCTCGAACGATTCTCGCCGGGAGCCGGTCGTGGCGATTACTTCATCGTCGCGTCGCGCCTGTTACCGTACAAGCGAATCGAGCTCGCAATTGCGGCCGCGTCGCTCGCGAACGTGCCGCTGCTGGTCGCCGGCACGGGACCGGCGGAAGACCGGCTTCGGAGGCTTGCGCGCGGAACCACCACGACGATGCTGGGTTTTATCCCCGACGAGCGGCTCAACGCGCTGCTCGGCGACGCGCGCGCCGCGATCGTGCCCGGCGAGGAAGACTTCGGTTTGGTACCGCTCGAAGCGGCGGCGGCCGGTCGCCCCGCTATCGCGTATCGCGGGGGCGGCGCGCTCGAAACGATCGTCGAGGGTGAGACCGGCGCGTTCTTCGACGCTCCCGACGCGCACTCGCTGGCTGCGGTGTTGCGCGACTTCGATGCGTCGCGCTTCGAGGGGCGCCGGCTGCGCGAGCACGCGCAGTCGTTCTCACCGGCGCGATTCGTGGAGCGCCTGCGCGCGATCGTCGAGCAAGTCCGCCAATGCGCGCCGTCACCATAGCGGCGGCCGTCTTCGCGGCGGTTTACCTCGCGCTCGACCTCAACAAACTCTACGCGCTGCGCTACGGCGCCGACCTCGGAACCTATCTCCAGACGTTGGTAAACCTGCAACACGGCTCGTCGTGGAACTTCGGCGAGTACAAGCGTCACTTTGCCGTGCACGACTCCTGGGCGCTGTCCGTCCTGGTGCCGGTGGTGGCGCTCTTCCCATTCGCGCAGACGTTGATCGCCGTCCAGGTGCTCGCGATTGCCGCGGGGGCGGTCGTGCTGGCACTGCTGGCCCGCGAAATCGGCGTCGGCGCGCGGGCCGCCAATCTACTGGGAATCGCGTATTTGCTGACGCCGGCCGCTCAAGGATTGGCGTACGATAATTTTTCGGAGAACGTCTTCGTTCCGGTGCTCGCCTTCGGCGCGGCGCTTGCCGCGCGCAAGCGGCAGATCTGGCCGGCACTGATCCTCGCGCAGCTTTTGATGGGACTCAAAGAGGACGAGATTATGTTCGTCCTCTGGTTCGGGCTCGCGTGCGCGCTTTGGTGGGATCGGCCGATGGGGACGGCTCTCGGCGCGCTCGCCGTCGGCAACGGTGTCGGATTTTGGGCCTTCGAACGCGCGTTTGCGACGCATCCGAACGATCCCGCGTATTCGGCGATCGTCTACGATCCGGCGAGCAAGGTCGCGATGCTTTTCCTGCTGCTCGCACCGTTTGCGTTTTCGCCGCTCGCGATCGGACGATGGCTGCTGCTGGGCGCGCCGATGCTCGCGGAGATCGTCTTCATGCGGCCCTGGAATTACGAAGCCAGCCGGATCGGGTCCCATTACATCGCACCGCTCCTGACGGCGACTGCCGTCGCCGCCGCCTTCGGCATCGCACGGCGGCCGGCGTTCGCGCGCGCGGTCGTTCCGTGCGCGCTCGTCGTGATGCTGCTGATCTTTAACGATACCGTCCTGCGGCCGGGCCGCTGGCCCTACGTCGTCGATTGGTCCGCCTACGGCCGCGCGGTCGCGCTGCGGGAGAGCCGCGCTGCGGTCGTGCTGGGGCGTCGCGACGAAGGCGTCTGGGCGGTAGCGGCCGCGAATCCCAACGTCCGGCTCGATCCGCGTCCCGATCCGCGTTTCGCGCACTGTCCGGCCTACGATACCGACGCGCGCGCGTTCTTCGCAAGCCTGACGGGACGCCGCCCGCCGCATCTCTGCGGCGGCGTTCCCGTACCACCGTGAACGACGCAGGTGCGCCGCGCGTCGCCGCGATGCGCGAGGACCACGGACGTTTCGCGGCCTTGCACGACACGCGCGTTTTGATCTACTGGCCGCACGGCCTGGGCGATTGGGTACACTTCGGAGCCGTTGCGCCGTTGCTCGAACCATCCAATGCCTACGCGATGACGCGCTTCGGCGACGACTACGTCAGTCTCATGGAAGGCGCGCGCGGAATCGAGCCGCTCTTCAGCGGCGTTCGGACGCCGCAAGACGGCGCGTCGTCGAGCGCGCCTCATCTCGGCTTGGAACTGCGGCGCTGCAGCGGCCGATCCGTCGCGCTCGCATTGCAGCCGCCGTTGCTTGAGTCAGTGCAAGAGTTTGCCCCGCAGGCGCTGCTCTGGACCGATTACGCCGAAACCGAAGGGCGAACGCCGTATCCGTTTCACACCAAGGCACGTAACCTGATCCGGCAGTTGGTCTCAAAAACGCGGCTCGCAACGTTCGATCTCTCGCGCCCGCTGCCGAACGCGATCGACTTTAAAGCGCCCGCTTCGACGCAACGGCGGCTCGACGAAGCGCTGGCGCGATTCGCCGGCGCGGGCGCTCGAATCGGGGTCATCTCACGGCGCGGCTTCACCGCCGAACGGAAAAACTGGGGCGACGGTTCTGAGGCGCGGGCCTTCGTTGCGGCGATGCGGTCGCATTCGGCCGATTGGCGTTTCGTTTCGATGGACGACGAAGACCTCGGCGAAAACGTCGCCGGATTCCGCGCGCTCTTTGGCGAGCTCGACGAGCCGTTCGCGCGACTCCTCAAAGCACTGCTGGCGCGCACGGAGCTCTTCGTCGGAGTCCCGGCCGGGCCGCTGCACGCGGCCATGGCACGTGGCGGCGTGCCGGTGGTGGGAATTTGGCTGGCGCACCATCCCGACTGGTACGACGAGCCGAACGCCGGTGCGGTTCACCTCATCGGAGATTACGTCCGCGAGCGCGGTTTCGAGCGCCGTCCGGCGACGACTACCAAGCCGCCGTCGCTCTCCCACCGCATTTTCTACCTCGACACGCGGTCGGTCGACGCGTCGAGCGTCGTTGAAGCCGCCCGCGGGCTAGTGCGGCTTAACTGACTTTCGGCGCGAAGAGCAGCGCTGCGATCGAAAGCCCGTTGAAGAGCGCGTGCGAGATCATCGACGCGTACGCGTTGCGCGAGCGGTAATAGACCGCGCAGAGTACGATGCCGCCCAGCGCTAGGGGGAGCATGGCGTACAGGTCGCCGTGCGCCATCCCGAAGAGAATACCGCTGAGGATTGCGCCGCCCCAGAAGCCGCCGTACCGCAATCCGAGATTGAAGAACAGGACTCGGAAGATCGTCTCCTCGGCGAAGGGAGCGAAAATCACGGCGAAAACGGTAAACAGCGCGATGGTCGCCGGATCGTGCAAGTGGCGAAAGAGCTGCACGATATCCTGCGGATGGCGCGTCTTCGTGAGGTAATCCAGGAGCGAGGCCGTGCCGTTGGCGACGATGACCATCGCGACGGCGCCGGCAAGCGCGATGCCGAGCGTCGCCGCATTGGGGGTCCAAAACCCCAGTTCGCGTAGCGAGAAGTGCGCGAGCTTCGGCAGCGTGCCGAGCACCAGTGCCACGAGCGCCCCGTCGATGGCGAACTGAATGCCGATTGCGAGTTTCGCGTCCGCGGCGCTGACGTTCTGCGGCGGCGGGTTCTTGAGGCTAAAGAAAAAGACGGCGGCAAAAAGCGCGGCGATGAAACCGGCGACGAGCCACGTCCAAACGCCGGTGAAACTATTCTTCGGCCAGCGCGTCGGCCAAACGGGCAAAGTCGCCGAGGTCGAGTCGTTCACCGCGAAGCTCCGGAGAAAGGTTGCTGGAATCCAACGCGCGCGCGATCCGGGCTCGATCGAGATCGAGCGCCAGCGCGAGCGTGTTGGCAAGCGTTTTTCGCCGGTACGCGAAGGCGCCGCGCACGACCTTCCAAAACGTCGCCGGATCGCGAGGGAGGACGGCCGGCTGCGCGCGCCGCACCAGGCGCACGACGCTGGAGCGCACTTTCGGAACAGGGAAGAACGATCCGGGCGAGAGCGTCAGTTCGGTCTGCACGCACATCGCGTACCGGACGGCGATCGAAAGGCTGCCGTACGCCGGCGTTCCCGGTTTGGCGACCAGCCGGTCCGCGACGTCCTTTTGGAGCATGACCGTGAGCGAATCGGGCCCGCGCTCCATCTCGATGAGCTGCAGTAAAATCGCAGTCGCCACGTTGTACGGAAGATTTCCGGTGACGATCCAGGGACGGTCCGACGCCCAACCGGCGTAATCGAATTCGAGCGCATCGGCCGCCAGGATCTCGGCGCGCGTCAGTTCCGGCCGGGCGCGAAGCAGCGCCACGAGCGCTTCGTCGATCTCGATCGCGGTAAGGTCGGCATCTTGTGCCAGCAGTGCTTCCGTGAGCGCGCCGGTACCGGCCCCGATCTCGAGCGTTCGCGTGCCGGGGCGTGCGTCTTGCAGTGCGAGGCGCGCGATCGTCCGCGCCGCCGGTGCGTTCTGCAGGAAATTTTGGCCGAAGCGTTTTTTCGGACGAAGCCCGGCCTGCGCCAAAAGTTCGCGGGGAGACGGCACCCCGCTAGGTTCGCTACTTCAGGCGATAAACCGTGACGGAGCGGCGTCCGAAGAGCATTGCGTCGCGCCACGAGTCGAAGCCCAAGTCGATGCGGTTGCCGAGGATCGCTCCACCGGTATCGCCGGCAATCGCGACGCCGTATCCAGGAATATAAAGCCGCGTTCCGAGCGGAATCACGCGCGGGTCGACGGCGACGATGCCGAAGCCGGCGCGCCGGCCGATCGCCGTCCATCCGTCGCAGCCGCCGCATTGCGCGGTATACGCCGTGGCAAGCATTTCCATGGCACTACGCGCTTCGAACGCCATATGCGCTACGCCATGGGCCGCAAAGCCTGCCAGCGGGGTGGCGCCGACACCTACCGCCAGGATGCGCGGCCGCGCAGCGCGGACGACGGCAGAAGCGAGCACGTGCGAGCGGACGGGGCCGCCGTCGCGCTGCGCGTAGACAACCCGCAACTCCCGGACGCCTGGGGATCCGGCCGCGACGACTTTGGAATGGCCCGGCTCAAGGGACGTGACGAAACGATGGATCGTGGGCGCGACGATCGTCCGGTGCTCGACGCGCTCCCAAGTCAAAAGGCCGCCGGCGTGCCAGTGCACGTCAACGGCGGTCGAAGCCGCGGTTACGCCCGCAGCGGGATAGAGGCACAGCGTCGCAACGGCAACGAGGGCGTAAAGAAGACGTCCTTTCAACCCATTTTCCTTTCTGCTCTCGACTCGCCTCACGGTCCGGTCAACACCACGCTAAACGCGAACGATGAACGGCAAGTCTCGTGTTTTGGGGAAGCGGCGCAGTCGGCCGCGGTTGATTGGATCCGACGGACACGCCAAGAATGTCGCAGCCTGCTTGCTCTCCGTCGGGGCAGGCACGGCTGACCCGGGCACTATAGCACATCCGTTCCGTGACGGGAATATGCTGAAAGTCACACGTCGGCAGGGCGACCCTTTTGCGGGGCCGCCGGCGCCGGAGGCGGAACAGATGCTCGATGGAACCGCGCCGGATCGGCTTCTTTACCGAAATCTACCGTCCGATCGTCAACGGCGTCGTCGAATCGGTGGACGCGCTTGCCGCGGGTTTACGGGCGCGAGGGCATTCCGTCTATTGCTTTACGCCGAGCATCCCTGGCTACGAAAAAGACGAGGGGCCGGTTTTTCGTATTCCGTCGCTCCCGTTGCCGACGCGGACCGCCTACCGGCTGACGCTGCCGCTCGTGAGCCGGCGCAACCGCGACGCGGTGATCAAGCGGCTCTCCATCGTGCACGCGCACTCGCCGTTCGTCACCGGCTGGATGGGGCTACGCTACGCGCGCCGGTACGGTATCCCGCTCGTCTACACCTATCACACGCAGCTCGAGGCCTACGCGCATTACGTCCCGTTCGAGCCCAACGCGACGCGCTACGCCGCTTCGCAGCTCACGCGAGCCTTTGCCAACCAGGCCGACGCGGTGATCGTTCCCACGCCTTCGATGGCGTTGCGCTTACGCGAGTTGGGCGTGAGCGTGCGCATCGAAGTCATTCCCAGCGGCATCGACGTCGCGCGCTTTGCCGCAGGAAAGCGCGCCGAAGCCGTGCGCGCGCGCCTCGGAGCGGCCGCCGGCGATCGTCTGATGCTTTTTGTGGGCCGGCTCGCCAAAGAAAAGAACGTCGAGCTGCTGCTCGAGGCGATGCGCGACCTCGCCGACCCGTCGCTGAAGCTGGCCGTCGCCGGCGACGGCCCGCTCCGAGCCGACCTCGAGCGGCGGTCGCGCGAACTGGGTCTGGCTCGGGCGACGCGTTTTCTCGGTTCCGTACCCCGCGGGGACCTACCCGATCTCTACGCGAGCGCCGACGCCTTCCTCATGCCCAGCACGACCGAGACGCAGGGCCTCGTCCTGGCCGAGGCACTTGCTGCCGGGGCCCACGTGATCGCGGCCGACGCGCCGCAAAACCGCGACGTCCTCGGCCAGCTCGCGACCCTCGTCGCGCCCACGGCCCACGGCTTCAGCCGCGCCATGGCGACCGTGCCGCCGCGAGGTGCGGCCGACGTCCAGGCGATCCGGCGCCGGGCCGAGGCGTTCTCGCTCGACGCACAGGTCGACCGCGTGCTCGCTCTGTACGAAAGCCTTTTACGGCCGGCACAAATCGCTTGACTCGAACATACGTTCGCATCTAAAATGGGGTAGAGGTTTATGGGATGCGAAGGGTGCGGGAGGGTGGCTCCACGGTCGAGGCGGCGGTCGGCTACGCGGCGGCCCCCGGCGGTCGAGGCGTCGTCTACGTGCGGTTGAGCGTCGTCGAAGAGCCCCAGTTGCTTCGCCTTAGCTTTCGCGTCCAGCCCGCGAGCCGATTCGAGCCGTTGGCGTGCGGTTACGCCGCGCTCGCCGCGGTTGGTGAGGCGCTCGGCAGACGAGGGATCCGCAGGGTCCGCTTTCTTCTCGGCGATCCCGAGTTCGTCGGGGAACTGCGCACCGGTAAGGTTGCCGCACAAGGGCTGGCGATTCCATACGTGCGTATGCGCTGCGCGCTCAATGCGCTCGAGAGCTTTTCTTTTCAATCGAGCGCGGTCGACGATCTCACGCAAAGGGCGAGGGCCGAAGCGGCGCTGAACGTCGCCGCGTGAACTTACGCCGGCTTGCGCCGGAGCTGCTACCCGTTGAGACGCGTGCGTTGGCCCGAGCGTTGCTTGGGCGCATTCTCGTACGCGCGAGCGATGAGGGCCTGACCGCCGGGCGAATTGTCGAAACGGAGGCGTATCTTCCCAACGATCCGGCATGTCACGCTTATCGCGGTATGAGCAGCCGCAACGCGACGCTGTTCGGTCCCCCGCACCGCGCCTACGTCTATCAAATTTACGGCACGTCGTATTGCTTCAATCTGTCGAGCGAGCCCGAAGGGCACGGCGCGGGCGTACTCGTTCGTGCGCTCGAGCCCTTAGAGGGGATCGCTCTGATGCAACGGCGGCGTGCCAGCGATACGACGCGCGACCTTTGTCGAGGACCGGGCCGGTTGTGCCGCGCCCTCGCGATCGACCGCTCGCTGGACGGTGCCGATCCGGCAACGCATCCCTTTCTTTGGCTGGCGGAAGACGGCGAGGCGCCCGCCAAGGTGCGGCGCAGTCCGCGCATCGGCATTACCGCAGCGGCGGAGCGGCGGCTGCGCTTCTATGCCGCGGGAAATCCCTACGTCAGCGGAGCGGCTCGGTTGAACCCGGCTTGAACGCTCGGTGAGCCTGTGCTATAGTGTCTGCGTTGCGCTGCAGTCGCGTGTTGACAGCGGCGACAATCTTTGACATCCCCAACGCTCACGTCACCGGCCTGATTGCGATGGCAGCCCCGCCTCGCCCTCGGTCGTCCAAGTTTGGCGCCGGCGAAACTTAGAGGGTACTTTTCTGCAAACCGAACATCGTCCCAACGTCGATCATCGTCCGAATAACGATATGCGTCCGCAACAAGGCGGACGCCGCCGGCGCTCCCGCCGGCGACATCATTTTCCGCAGCATCCGGCGGTCTATCACGATCAGCTCCCGCAGCAGATCGAAGCGCCGCCGATTCAAACCGCGGCGCAGCTCGCCGAAAAAACGAAAACCGAGCTCATCGATCTCGCCAAAGAGCTCGAAGTCGAGATTCCGGCGCCGGCGAAGCTGAAGAAGGACGAGATCGTCACCCTGCTCGTCCAAGCGCAAATCGCCCGTTCCGGCATCGAAATGGGCAGCGGCATCCTCGACGTGCTTCCCGAAGGCTACGGATTCTTACGCCGCGCGGGCTATTATATCGGCAACGACGACATTTACGTCAGTCAGTCTCAGATTCGGCGCTTCGAGCTGCGCCGCGGCGACATGGTCGAAGGCCAAGTTCGCCGCCCGAAAGAGAGCGAAAAATACTACGGCTTGATCCGCGTCGACAAGGTCAACGATATGGACCCCGAAGCGATCAAGGGACGGCGGCTGTTCGAAAAAGGCACGCCGATCTATCCGCAAGAGCGCTTCAAACTCGAAGTTCGCTCGACGCAGCTCTCGACGCGCGTCATCGATTTGTTTTCCCCGATAGGTAAGGGACAGCGTGCGCTGATCGTCTCGCCGCCCAAGGCCGGAAAGACCACGCTTCTCAAGAACATCGCCAACTCGATCTCGATCAATCACCCCGACGCGCACATCATCGCGCTGCTCGTCGACGAGCGGCCCGAAGAAGTCACCGACATGCAGCGCACCATCGACGGCGAGGTCGTGGCGTCGACCTTTGACGAGCACCCCGAGAACCACACGACCGTCGCCGAGCTGGCGATGGAGCGCGCCAAGCGCCTCGTCGAACTCGGAAAGGACGTCGTCATCCTCCTCGACTCGATTACCCGTTTGGCGCGTGCCTACAATCAGACCGTCGCGAGCTCGGGACGCACGCTTTCGGGCGGCCTCGATACCGCGTCGCTCCACAAGCCCAAGCGTTTCTTCGGCGCCGCGCGCAAGATCGAAGAAGGCGGTTCGCTGACGATCATCGCGACGGCGCTGATCGAAACCGGATCGAAGATGGACGACGTCATCTTCGAAGAGTTCAAAGGTACGGGCAACATGGAGATCGACTTGACTCGCAAGCTCGCCGAATCGCGAGTCTTTCCCGCCATCGACATCAAGCGCTCCGGTACCCGGCACGAGGAGCTGCTGCTCTCGCCCGACGAGATGCGCAAGATCTGGATGCTGCGCCGCGCGACGGCCGTGCTCAACACCGGAGACATCACCGAGATCATCCTCGACAAGATGGCGCAGACGCGCACGAACGAAGAGTTCTTGCAGTCCGTCACCAAGGAGGCGCTTTCGATGTCGCGCGGCTACGAAGACAACGGGAAGTATTAATTCGGCTTAATCGGTTCTTAGCGGCGGCGGGCGTGGCCTCGCGGCGACACGCCGACGAGCTGATCGCCGCCGGTGCGGTTCGGATCAACGGGGCCGTCGTGGCGCGGCTCGGCACGACCGTCGAGCCGGGGGATCGCGTCGAGGTTGGCGGCCGTCCCGTTACGATTCCCGGCGAACCGATCTATCTGCTGCTCAATAAGCCGACCGGCGTCGTCACGACGATGCGCGATCCGGCGGGTCGCCGGACCGTCGCGCAGCTGGTTCCCGTGCAGCGGCGAGTCGTGCCCGTCGGCCGGCTCGACTACGATACCGGCGGCGCGCTCCTGATGACCGACGACGGCGAGCTCGCACATCGTCTGCTCCATCCGCGTTTCGGCGTCGAAAAGACGTACCGCGTCACCATTGCAGGGCGGCTCACGCCTCAAAACGTCGGCGCGCTGATGCACGGCATCCGGCTCGACGATTTCCGCGCGGCCGGCGCCAAGGTGCGCGTCGTTGCCGTCCGTCGCGACCACAGCGTCGTCGATGTGACGATTCACGAAGGACGCAACCGGCAAGTCCGCCGGATGTTCGAAGCGCTGGGACATCCCGTGAGATCGCTGGTCCGCATCCGTTTCGGGCCGCTTGCGTTGGGCCAACTCGCACCCGGCGAGGCTCGCCAGCTTACGCGCGGGGAGCGCGCCGCGCTCGAGCGATATCGCAGGCCGACGGACGAATCGCCTCGTACCAAAGCGAACACCAAGATGCGCAAACCAACTCGAGGTGGGTCATGAACGTTCTCGTCAGAATCGCCGCTCCGCTCGCCGCGCTGGTCGCGCTGGCGCAACTGCCGGCCGCCGCACAATACGCCAACGAATTCACGCCGGCGAAACTGATCCATCAGGGTACGACGACCCATTCCATCGCCGGGAGCGGTACGGTGGTCGTGCAGGTTCAAGTCAACCCCGACGGCACGCACAAGGTCGTCAAGGTGCTGCGCTCGACGAACTCGGGCGACAACGCGGCGGCCATGGATATCGCCCAGAGCTCGACGTATCGTCCCGCACACCGGGGTTCGGCGCCGGTCGTTTCCTTCTACGACTTTACCTTGAAGTTCAACGGAAAATCCGTCGCCAGCACGCCGAGCGAGAGCGGCGGGGCGCTGCCGGCGGGCGGTTCGCTCAGTCCCGCGGCGAGTCAGGTAGCGGCGCTCATTCGCCAAGGAAAATACGCGCAGGCCAAGTCCAAGGCCGAATCCGAGCTGCTCGGCTCGCCCGGCGACGAATCGCTTCGCCAGATGCTCGGCATCGCCGCGTTCGACTCAGGCGACATGACGACGGCCGCCTCCGCGTTCGATAAAGTCGCGACGATCGGGCCGCAATTCCGGCCGATCGCCGCGCGCAGCTTTGCGGCCGCCGCCGTCAAGGTCGCTCAAGACAACCCTGCGCAATCGCTGACGTACGCCCAGAAAGCAATGGCGCTCGATTCCGGTCCCAACTCGCAGTTCGCCCTCGGCGTGGCGCAGCTGGCCAACGGCCAGAACGCCGCGGCCATCGCTTCCCTGAAGGCGGCACACGACGCCGCGATGGCGGATTCCCGGGTGCCCACCAGCTCGAAAGTCAATATCGATTCGGAGCTGCTGCAGGCCTATCTGGCAAATCACGACACGGCCGACGCCCAAGCGGTCGCCGCCCAGATAAAGCAGCTCGACCCGAGCAGCACGGCGGGTGCGCAAGCCATGGCCGCGAGCCTCATCAAGGCCGGAAACGCCGCCGTCGACGCTAAGGACACGACGACCGCACTCTCCGACTTCGATCAGGCGGCGGCGCAGGGCGATCCGACTACGGCGGTCACAGCCAATACGCTCGCTGCGTTTGCTATAGCGCGCAGTGCGAAACCGGATTACAAGCGGATGCAAGCTTACGCGGAGAAGGCTTTGGCGATCAAGCCGAACGATGCGGCGGCGAACTTCGCCGAGGGCATCGCGTTGACCGCACAGTGGGCGTCCAGTCACGATGCGGGTACGAAGCAGAAGGCGACCGACGCGCTCGACAAGGCCGACCAACAAGCGAAAGCCGAGGGCAACGAAGCGCTGTCGCTGCAGATCGAAACGTTCGTCAAGAAGAACCTCAACGCAACCGGCGGCGGGTCGGGAGGCGGCAGCTAACGCTAGTAGGACTTTAGGCCGAGGTAGGCCAATGGCTCGCCCTCACGGGCGGGAGGTCGCCGCGGAACTTCGTCAAGTGGAGGGTGGTAGAACACCGTGTTTTCAGGATTTATGGGTCTCATGCAGCAGGGCGGCTGGGATATGTGGCTGCTCTTGCTCATTTCAATCGTCGGTCTCGCCGTCGTAATCGAACGGCTGGTCTTCTTCCAGATGCAGCATTCCGACACGAAAGGACTGCTGCGCCAGATCGGAACGAAGGTTTCGGCCGACGATCTCAACGGCGCGATCGAAATCTGCAAGAAGCACCGCGGCATGCTTCCGCGGATTCTCGAGTTCGGTCTTCGCCGCGGTGAGAAGAACCGCGCGGACATCACCGACGCGCTCTCGATCGCGCTCATGGAACACTTGAACTCGCTGGAGCGCAACCTTCCGATCATCGGCACGATCGCCGTCATCGCGCCGTTCGTCGGCCTCTTCGGAACGGTCCTCGGCATCATCCGGGCCTTCCAAGACATCGCGCTCAAAGGCAACTCGACGCCGGCCGTCGTCGCGGCGGGCGTCTCCGAAGCCCTCATTACCACGGCCACCGGTCTGATCATCGCAGTCATCGCGGTCGTGTTCTTCAACTTCTTCAAGTCGCGGATCAAGAACTACAATCAGGAAATGATCGTTGCCGCCAACCAACTCGCCGAAATGCTGCACTTCCACAATACCGGCGCGCCGATCCCGACGGAACTCTACCAGCCGACGAAGGCATCGGCTAAGTAAGGCAAACGGGGGCCACCGAACGTGGGATTACTATCCTCGCAGCAAGATCAGGAAGTCATGGCGGAGATCAACATCACGCCGTTTACGGACGTGCTGCTGGTTTTGCTGATCATCTTCATGATCTTGGCCGCCCTGGTCGCCCCGCCCGGCTTCGAAAAAGAGCTGCCGAATAAGAATCCCAACTCGTCGACGAATACGAAGAACAAGAACGACATCGAAGTCGACGTAAATAACAGAGGCGTGATCTTCGTCGACGGCGTCAAGACCGACGACACCGGCATCTACCG
>Ga0070738_10004349_pt1 | contig 17158 bp, 18 predicted proteins | sample Coa_R2_2_FD_66446 | JGI IMG/M metagenome (GOLD analysis project Ga0070738, IMG submission 66446) | Surface soil microbial communities from Centralia Pennsylvania, which are recovering from an underground coalmine fire - Coalmine... | ecosystem: Environmental > Terrestrial > Soil > Unclassified ...
CCCTGGCTGTTGTCCAGCCGGTGGTTCAGAAGGAGCAGGTCGCCGCAGACAGCCAGCATGCCAACCAGCGAAACGACCATGATGGTGGTCTTGTCGGCGAAGAAGCCGAACAGCCGGCTCCAGCCGAACGTCCCCAGAATGAGCACGACTACGAATAGGCCCATGATCATGCTGACCTGCCGGCCGGTCATGCCGCCGGTAAGCAGCTGGTGCGGATGCTTTGGGCCGGCCAGCTGGAAGACGACGTTGTTGAACCACAGGCCGATGACCGACGTGATGCACAGGTAGGCCGGCGCAAAGCGCACGATGCGCGGGTTGCGCATGACTGCCAGGTACTCCCGAATGCCGGTACGCTGCGTCCGCCGCACCTGGTTTGTATGGGACACCCACACGAATACGACCAGCGCGCTCAGGAAGTAGAGGCTGGCCACGACGCGGAAGGCGTTCAGCTCGAACGCCTGCCACATGACCCCGCCCAGCGCGTAGCCTGAGCCGATGCCGACCAGGGTGGCGATTTCGAAGTAGGCCATCGTCTTGCCGCGTCCCTCGTGCGTCCCGGTGGTGTTGTCGGCCAGGAAGCCGAGGGTTGCCGGCGCGAGCGTGGCCGCCGAAAGGCCCTCCAGCCCGCGCGCCAGGAAGAGCACGGCGAGCATGGCCGAGGCGGGGTAAATCTGGATCGCGACCAGCCCGATCAGCGGCCCCAGGATGATGAACAGCTTGCGGCCGAAGCGGTCGCTCAGCGCGCCCAGCGCCGGCGCGGTGAACAGCTCGACGGCGTAGCTCGTACTCAGCAGCAGCGCGGCGACAATCGCCACCACCGGCGCGCCTTCGCGCCGCAGGTGCGCCAGGTAAAAGCCCAGGACGACGCCCGCGCCCGACTGGCCGCAGCGCAGCAGGAAGGCTGACCAGATGACTGCGCGGACGGCGGCGGTGGTGCGCTCGCGGACGCGCTCCGGAAGGCTGTTCACGCCCAGGGCCTCATGCTACATTCGCCAGCATGAGCGACGAGCGCGAGCTGCTGGCCGGCATCGCCGTCAACGGGCCGTGGCAAGGCTTCATTGAAGAGGCGCGCAATCCCAAGAAGCGTCATTATGCCTGGGGTTACAGCCTGCGGACCGATGTTTCGCCGGACGCTGCCGAGGCGCTCAAGAGCGGAGACCGGAAACGTCGCATCAAAAACGGGACCAAAGTCTACCTGGCTTGCTGGGAACCGGGCAAGGATGGGGTCGCGAGCATCTTCCGTATCGGATACGTGGATTACATCCGTCGCGATGGCCATTTCGTCTCATTCGCCTTCCACCTCGACGATCTGGTGGAGCTCGAGGTGCCGGTAGCCAAGGATCAGCTGCTGCTGCGCTACGTCGATCCGGCAGAGATACGACCAGCCGGCGTCCCGGTGGTATAGTTAGCGCCGATGAGCGTCGAGATGCGGCCCGATGAGTCGCTGGAGAGCTTGCTGCGGCGATTCAAGCGGGGCGTTTCTGTCGAGGGCATCACGCGTGTCTTCCGCAGCAAGATGAGCTTCCTGTCCAAGGGAGAGAAGCGGCGGCTGAAGCGCAAGCGGGCCGAGCGGCGCCGCAAGCGCCACGCCTACGAGCGGTAACTAAAAGCTTCTCAAGCGACAATTGAGGCTCTCCGAGCGCGGAGGGCCTTTTTTATTGGTGAATTCAGATGACTGAGCTGGCCGACCTAACCAAACCCTACGACCCCAAGGCGGTGGAGACGCGCACCTACGCCTTCTGGGAGCAGCAGGGCTACTTCACGCCCCGCATCGACTGGGACAAGAAGCCGTTCACCATCATGATCCCGCCGCCCAACGTCACGGGCGCGCTCCACACCGGCCATGCGCTCACGCTGACGATCGAGGACATCCTGATCCGCTGGCACCGCATGCTGGGCGAGCCGACGTTGTGGCTGCCCGGCACGGACCATGCCGCCATCGCCACGAACTTCCTGCTGAAACAGCAGCTGGCGCAGGAGGGTATCAGCTGGCAGGCCATCGGCCGCGAGCAGTTCATCGAACGCGGTTGGCAGTGGAAAGAGGAGTACCACGGCCGCATCACGGCGCAGATGAAGCGCCTGGGCGTGTCCGTGGACTGGAGCCGCGAGCGCTTCACCATGGACGAGGGCCTATCCAAAGCCGTGCGGACGGTGTTCGTGCGGCTGTACGAGGAAGGGCTGATCTACCGCGGCGATTACATGGGCAACTGGTGCCCCGGTTGCCTGACCGTCATCAGCGACCTCGAAGTGCTGCACCGCGACGAGCAGGGCGAGCTGTGGACGCTGCGCTACCCGCTGGCCGACGACCCTGGCCAGTCCATTCAGGTGGCGACCACTCGTCCGGAGACGATGCTGGGCGACACCGCCGTGGCGGTGCATCCCGACGACGAGCGTTACACGGGCTGGGTGGGCAAGACGCTGCGCCTGCCCATCGTGGGGCGGCTGATCCCGGTCGTGGCGGACGAGGCCGTGGATCCGAAGTTCGGGACAGGCGCGGTGAAGGTGACGCCGGCGCACGACCCCACCGACTTCGAGATCGGCCGCCGCCACGCCCTGCCCGTGGTGGACGTGATGAACCCCGACGGCACGATGGGCCACGAGGCCGGGAAATACGCGGGCCTGGAGCGCTTCGAGGCGCGGCGTGAGGTGCTGGAGGCGCTCGAGGCCGAGGGTGCGCTGGTGAAGACGGAGCCGTACAGCCACTCGGTGGGCCACTGCCAGCGCAGCGACGACGTGGTCGAGCCGCGCATCACCACCCAGTGGTGGCTGAAGATGGCGCCGCTCGCCGAGCCGGCCCTAGAGGCGGTGCGCGAGGGGCGGATCACCATCGTTCCGGACCGCTTCACGAAGGTCTACTACCACTGGCTGGAGAACATCCGCGACTGGCCAATCTCGCGCCAGATCTGGTGGGGCCATCGCGTGCCCGTGTGGTACTGCCAGACGAACAATCACCTCATCGTGCAGGTGGACGCGCCCGAGGTATGTCCGGCGTGCGGCAGCGACGACCTGCTCCAGGACCCGGACACGCTCGACACGTGGTTCAGCTCCGGCTTGTGGCCGTTCAGCACGCTGGGCTGGCCGGACGAAACGGAAGATCTGAAGTACTTCTACCCGACCTCCGTGATGGAGACCGGCTACGACATCCTGTTCTTCTGGGTCGCCCGGATGATCATGCTGGGCCTGCACTTCATGGGCGAGGTGCCGTTCCACACCGTCTACCTGCATGGCATGGTGCGCGACGCCTTCGGCCAGAAGATGAGCAAGACCAAGGGCAATGTGATCGACCCGCTCGACCTGATGGACGAGTACGGGACGGACGCCCTGCGCCTGGCGATGGTGACTGGCAACTCAGCCGGCAACGACCTGCGTCTTTCGGAGCAGCGTGTCGAGCACGGCCGCAACCTGGCCAACAAGATCTGGCAGGCCGCACGGTTCGTGCTGACCTACGACGCCCCACCCGGCGGCGGCTCGCCCGAACTGCCGGAGCGCTGGATCCGGTCCCGCGCTCTGACCGCCGCCCGCAACGTCACGCGCCAGCTGGAACAGTTCCAGCTCGGCGAAGCCGCCCGAACGATCGAGGAGTTCTTCTGGGGCGAGTTCTGCGACTGGTACCTGGAATCGGTGAAGCCGAGGGTTCTCGGAAGCGAGCACGCCGGCCGGGCCGCAGCCGCTCGGGAGACGCTCACGGAAGTCCTGGCCGTGAGCGTGCGGCTGCTCCACCCGTTCATGCCCTACGCCACGGAGGAGATCTGGCAGCACCTCCGGCGGGAGCGCCCCGAGCTGGCAGAGACTATCGCTATCGCCCCATGGCCAGGCGCCTCAGCCAGCGGCGCCCCGGTTGGCGCGGACACCGTCCTCGGGGCCTGGGACGATCCCGAAGCTGAGGCCGCCATGGACGAGGTCATCGTGGCCACGACTCTCGTCCGAAACCTGCGCGCGGAACGCGGCATTCCTCAACGCCGAACGCTCCGATTGGCGAACGCCTCTGAAAGACCTCGTTGGCTCGATGAGGCGTACCTGGTTGAGTCGTGGGCCAACGCGACCGTGAATGCTCTGGATGAATGGCCTGGTGGAAAGGATGAGATGGACTTTCCGCGAGGCGCTGTTCTGATTGGGCAGGGCAATGTGTCGTTGTGGGTGGACCTCAGAGCGCCGGCTGGCGAGCAGGAGCCTGCGCTTGATGAAGAACGCCGAGCCCGCCTCGAACAGCAGAAGGCGGAAGCCGAGCAGGAGCTCGCGCGCGCCGAGCGCCAGCTCAGCCAGCCGGGCTTCCGCGACCGTGCCCCCGCGCACGTCATCCAAAAAGCCGAAGAGCGCCTCGCCGCCGCCCGCGAGCGGCTGGAGGCGCTCCAAAAACAGCTGCGCGACGTGGAAGATCCAACTCATCGCGGTTAGGGGCCTCTCAAGGGGACGTATTTTCGCGGTTGAAGCGATAAAGTCCGCAAGCACAGGTTCGATTATTTCGAAAATGTTGCGAATGTTGCGTTTACCGTGTATAGTAGTGAGCGTTGAGGCGAAACACCAAGTGGTCGCCGGATTGGAGCAGGAATCATGGCTAGTTCAGTTTTAGAAGACGTCGTCAGCGCCCCTCCGGCTGAGGCCGCGGATATCGAAAGGCTCAACGAGGCACTTGCAGAAAAGCGGTTTGGTCGTCTTGTGAGTCCGGATGGGGGGGAGTTCATCATCCCTGAGACGGTGTACGAGGCGATCCGCAATATCGTCAACCTGCTGGCGGAAGGAGATTCATTCCAGCTGGTGCCGGTTCGAAAGCAGTTGACCACCCAGCAGGCGGCCGATTTGCTAAATGTGTCGAGGCCATACCTGATCAAGCTGCTGGAGCGAGACGCAATTCCCTTTCAGAAGATTGGGACACATCGGCGAATCGCGTTCGAGGATCTCATGCGCTACAAGCGCGAGCGCACCAAGGAGCGCCGCGGCGCGTTACGCGAGCTGAGCCTTCTGGCGAAGGAGTTCGGAGACTACGACTAGTGCAGAGGGAGGAACATGGATTCCTCCCTCTGCAGACATCCTAGTTCCGAGACGTAGGATAGCCGCGTTTCTCTTTCGGTGGCATGTCGCCAGAAGAGAGAAGCGGGGAACCGCGAGTGAGGACGTTAAACCAAGGTTTCGAAAGCTCCGCACTTCCCCGCTGAAAATGGGTGCTCCCTGGTTGGCCAAAGAGGATAGGACGTGCTCGACGGATTCGCCGATATCGCGTGCCTGCGTCTCGAGTACGTCGATCATCTGATCGGGTTGCAAGTCGAATAGATCGCATAGAAACTCGTCGTTTGGTGCGGATCTCGATACCATGCCGAGCAAGCGTTGGCTCAGGGAAGCCCTTCTTGTCATCACTCACGATGACCTGCGCCCCGGCATGTATCCCTGCCGCGAGTACATGGCGATCCCCCGGATCAGGCAAGGACCGGCACGGTACCAATTCGCGGTAGCCTTCGTCGTCCAAGAATGAGGACTCGAACGAGCGCCGCACCTGGTCCGACAGATGAGCGATTTGGCGTTCCGTGAGCGGGTGCTTGCGCGTCCGGAGACTCGACTCAACTTCCGCCCAGATATCCTCTGTCCAGAGTGGCCGAAACAATGCGGGCACCTCAGCTGTTCGCAATAGCGTGTCCCGGATCGCCCCTTTATGGAGTACACAAGCATCCAGAATGACGAGAAAACTGGACATTCAGTCGCCATTCTCACGCCGGGCTGCTTCTCTGGCAAGGGGCGCAGTACTAATTGCATCAAGCATGCCTGGGCTGCAACTTCTATGCCGCTGAATATCGGCATCATGGGCTTGCCGAATTCTGGGAAGTCCACGCTGTTCAACGCCATCACGCATGCGCATGCGCCTACGGGGACGCATGCCTTTTCGACGACGGACCGGAACATCGCGTCCGTGAATGTGCCGGACTCGCGGTTGGAGAAGCTGGCCGAGATGTTCGACCCGAAGAAGGTCACGCCCACCACGGTGGAGTTCGTGGATATTCCCGGCGTGGTGAAGGGCTCGAGCGAGGGCGCCGGTCTCGGTAACAAATTCCTCGGCTTCCTGCGGCAGTCGGATGCGCTGGCCGAGGTGGTGCGCTGCTTCGACGATCCGAACGTGCCCCACCCAGACGAGACCATCGACCCGGTCCGGGACATGGAGACTGTGCGGCTGGAGTTCGTGCTGGCCGACCTGGCGGTGGTCGAGCGGCGAATGGAGCGCACCCGGTCCGCGGCCAAGAGCGGCGACAAGAAGCACGTGTACGAGCTGAGCGTGCTCGAAAAGGTGCAGGAGCGCTTCAACGAAGGCATCCCCATCCGCGAGATGGGCCTCAGCGAGGAGGAGCAGGCCGCGCTGGGCGAGCTCGACCTGCTGACCGCCAAGCCGGTGTTCTACGTGGCCAACGTGAACGAGGGCGCCAGCCCGGACGACGAGCGCGCGGCGGCCATGCGGAAGGCTGCGCCTGGAGCACAGATCATCGCCGTACCAGCCAAATTGGAAGCCGAGCTGGCGGAGATGGATCCCGAGGATGCCGGCGTATTCCGCGAGGAGATGGGCCTGAGGGAGTCCGCCCTGGACGAGGTGATCCGCACCGGCTATCAGCTGCTGGACCTGATCACGTTCCTTACGGCCGGTGAGCCGGAGGTTCGGGCCTGGACGGTCCGCCGCGGCGCCAAGGCGCCCGAAGCGGCCGGCAAGATCCACAGCGACATCGAGCGCGGCTTCATTCGGGCCGAGGTCACGCCGTTCCCGGAGCTGGTGCAGGCGGGCTCGTTCGCCAACGCGCGGACCAAGGGCACCCTGCGGCTCGAGGGCAAGGAATACACCGTCCACGACGGGGACGTCATCTACTTCCGGTTCAGCGTCTAAGTCCTACGCGGACGGCGGGTATACTTCGCCGGCTTCTCGCGCGGGGCAAGCGGCTGGTGCGCGTACGCCTGAGCCGCCAGATGGACCCGCGCAATCCCATGGGGAGCGGAGGTAAGAGTGCGCGACTACGAGCTGAGCGTCGTCATCCGTCCGGATCTTGACGACAAGCAAACCAAGGCGGCGGCAGCCCGCGTCCAGGAGCTGGTCACGTCGCGCGGCGGCGAGTTCACGAACGTCCAGGAATGGGGCAAGCGCCGCCTGGCGTATCACATCGGGACGCACATCGAAGGCACGTACTTCGTGTACCGCCTTCGTTTGGAGCCCGAGCACCTCGGAGACATCGAGCACGAGCTGAACCTGGACGAGCAGGTACTGCGGTTCATCGCGCTGCACCTGGACCCGGTGGCGCTCGAAGCGCTGAAGAACCCGCCCGCGCCGATGGCGCCGCGCCCCGAGCGGCGGCCGCCGCCGGCCCCGGAGGCCGCGCCTGCGGAGGTTGCGCCGGCAGCCGAGGCCGCACCAGCGGAAGCTGCACCCGCCGAGGGGGCCGAAGCTCCCAGCGCCGAAGCTGCTCCTGCGCCTGCCGAAGCTGAGCCTGTGGCGGCTCAAGAGGGCGGCGCCGTGGACGAAGCTACTGCCGCGGCGGCCACAGAAGCGGCCCAAGAAGTGGCTGCTGAAGCCGAAGTGACGGAGGCCTAGGACGGGCTACAATCTGCCCCAATTAGGACAGATGTTCAGTAGGAGAGTGCGATGGCCCGAAGCTTGAACAAGTGCATGATCATCGGCAATCTCGGCCGCGATCCCGAGATGCGCTACACGCCCCAGGGGACGGCGGTGACGTCGTTCAGCGTGGCGGTCTCGCGCAGCTTCAACTCGCGCGACGGCGAGCAGCAGGAAGAGACGGATTGGTTCCGCGTCACAGCCTGGAACAAGCTGGCGGAGATTGCCAATCAGTACCTGACCAAGGGCCAGCGCGTCTACGTCGAGGGGCGGGTGTCGATGCGCATGTGGGATGGCAATGACGGCCAGAAGCATGGCAGCCTCGAGCTCACGGCCTCGGACCTGATGATGCTCAGCGCCAAGGGCGAGATGGCCGCGGTCGGCGCGGGTGTCGGCTCCGGCCGAGACGAGGCCTTCGGCGGTGGCGACGTCGATACCGACGACATACCTTTTTAGGAGGCCCGTGGAAGGCCCCTACCTACCAGGAGCAAGATGGAACGACGAATGTCGCGCTCCCGAGCGGAGCGCAAGGAATACGCGCAGAAGTACGTCCGCCGCAAGGTGTGTCATTTCTGCGCCGACCACATCATGTACATCGACTTCAAGGACGTGGCGCGGCTGCGCCGCTTCCTCTCGGAGCGCGGCAAGATCGAGTCTCGCCGCAAGACCGGCACCTGCGCCAGGCACCAGCGGGCAATCACCACGGCCATCAAGCGCGCCCGGCATCTCGCGCTGCTGCCCTTCACGGCTGAGCAAGCTCGGGGCTAGCTAGCAGTAGGTGCGGAGGCCGAGCCAGGGAGAACGGCGGTCGCCGAGTGGCCGGCCTCCGGCCACTCGCCAGACTGGCCGGACCACCGCCGTTGGCCCCGGCGATCGGAGGGACGGCCAGCCGCTGATCTTCGGCTGGGGCGCGCATCTCACCCGAGCCGAGAAGCAGAAGTACCGCGAGCGCTTCGTGCTGGCGGCTGGCATCTTCGTGTTCGCGCTTGTGGCCATCGTCATCGGGGTCGGCGCGCTGCAGCAGCTGGTCCTGAAACCGCGGGCCGCGGTAGCCACGGTGAATGGCGAAACCATCCAGCGGCAGTGGTACGACAAGAACCTGGCCTACACCCAGTTCGTGCTGCAGCAGGAAGCCGACAATATCCGCACGCAGTACCAGGCGCTCATCGCCAACCAGCAGGCCAACGCCGCCGCCACGGCGACGGCGAACCCCTCGCCCAGCGCGGCGTCCTCGGGAGCACCGAGCGCCGCACCCACAAGCGGGCCGAGCGCCGCGCCGACGGCATCCCCGGTGAGCACGACGCCGCCAATCGCGGGCGCCAGCGCGGCCGAGAGCGCCAGCCCCAACGTCGAAGCCAGCGGCACCCCGACTCCGGCTGGCACGCCGACGTTCACGCCCACACCGTCGCCGACCTTCAATCCCCAGGAGTCCGCGACCGCTTCGGCGCTTACCAGCCAGTTCGTGACGGATCAGACGCAGCTGCAGGCGGCCCAGCAGCAGACGCTGGAGGACCTGATAGACGACGTCCTGATGCGCCAGAACGCTTCCAAGTTCGGCATCGCTGTCAGCAACGACGAGGTGGCCGCGCAAGGCAAGAAGACGGCCGACCGCATTGGTGGCGACAGCGCCATGAAGCAGCTGTTCTCCACCGCCCACCTCTCGCAGAGTGACTTCGACCAGATCCAGTACAACATCGTGCTGAAGGACAAATTCCAGGCGTACTTCGCCGACCATCCGGATCAGGCGCCCACGCCCTCGCCAACGCCCGCAGCCACGGCCACCGTGCAGGCGACCGCCACGATTGCGGGCCCGCAGCCGCCTACACCCGTGCCGACGCCCACCCCCGTGCCCACGCCGGGCGCCGACACGCTGGAGCGCTGGCTGCAGCAGGCACGCGCCAGCTCGAATATCACCCGCACCTCCTTCCCGCTGCCCTCGGACTGACCATGCAGACCCTGAGCGATACCGGGCTCGCTCCCGAGCGGCCGGAGCGGACACGGATGCGGATCGATCGGCTGCTGCTGGTGCTGGTGGCGGTGGCGGCGCTCCTCGATGGCGGGGTCTGGCTGTTTGTGGCGCTGCGACAGAGCAGCCTGCCGGACGTGCTGCCCATCCATTACAGCTCGTCTGGCCAGGTGGACCGGATCGGCCTGCGCCAGCAGCTTTTCATCCTGCCGGCCATCGGCCTGCTGACGCTGCTGCTGAATGGCGTGCTCAGCGTGTTCGCAGTGCGGCGCGATTCCCAGCTTGGCTACGTGCTGGTGTGCGTGGCCATCCTGGTGCAGCTCCTGCTGGCGGGCGCGGCCTTTCAGCTGATGCATTGATCCGCGTCGGAATCAACGCGCAGATCGTCACCTTTCGCGCCGGCTACCGGCAAGCTGGCGTATCGCGCTTCACCGCGCAGATGGTGCGTGCGCTCCAGGAACGTGACACGGGCGCCCGCTACTCCGTTTTCGTCAACGAAACAGCTCGGGGAGGCTTCACCGATTCGTCCAACATGCGCTTCCACTACACGCGCTTGCCCGCGGGCAAGCCGGTGGTGCGCATCCTATGGGAGCAGATGGTCCTGCCCGTGCTCGCAGCCCGGCTGGACGTGCTGCACTGCCCGGTGAATGTGCTGCCGGTGGCTGCGCCCTGCCCGGCGGTGCTGACCATCCACGATCTGACCTTCCTGCGGTATCCGGAGCGCTTCCGCGCGGAGCGCCAGCGCTACCTGGCCACCCTCACGCGTTTCAGCGCCAGGCGCGCCCGGCGGATCATGACCGACTCGGCCAACACCAAGCGGGACGTGGCCGAGCTGTTCGGCGTTCCGCCCGACCGGATCGAAGTGGTGTACCCCGGCCTGGACGACGTGTTCCACCCGTTTGAGGCGGCAGAAATCGCGGAGTTCAGGGGGCGCAAGGGCCTGCCTGAGGAGTTCCTCCTCTACGTGGGCACGCTGGAGCCCCGCAAGAACGTGCCGCTGCTGCTTCGGGCATACCGATTGCTGCTTGCCCGTGGCCTAGAGCGATGGCCCTTGATCATCGGCGGCGGAAGGGGTTGGATGTTCGACGACATCTACAGGGAAGTCGAACAGGGTGGGCTGTCAGATCACGTGAGGTTCGCTGGGTACATCGACCCAGCCGAGCTGCCCTACTGGTACGCCGCCGCCACTGCGTTTGTGTACCCTTCTCTGTATGAGGGCTTCGGGCTTCCGGCTCTGGAAGCCATGGCCTGCGGCACCCCTGTCGTGGTATCCAACACCTCCTCGCTCCCCGAAGTCGTGGGCGATGCCGGCCTGCAAGTGGACCCAACCAGCGTGGACGAGCTGGCGGACGCTTTAGGGGAGGTCCTGGAATCGAAAGCCAGACGCGAGCAAATGAGCGCGGAGGGGCTGCGTCAAGCAGCCTCTTTTACGTGGGAGAAGGCGGCGACTCAGCTGACGGACATCTACCGGCAGGCGAGCCGCTGATCGTGACGCAGCCGGCTCTCGCGCTCGAGCGGCCCATCGACGTCAGCCCGGCGCTGCCGCTCACTCGCGGCTGGATCTCGCCGGTCATAAGCTGGGCTATCGATCTGGTGCTGCTGAACGTGGCCTTCGTGCTGGCCTACTGGATAAGGTACCCGCTGGGCTTCCCGAGCCACGTATCGGTGTTCGACTACCGGCCGCTGATCGACTTCACGCCGATGCAGCTGTCGCTGACGCTGATCGCGGCTATCATCCTGCCCGCCACCGGCCTGTACCGGCGGGTTCGGGGCGCCGGCTGGCTGTCCAAGCTGCCGAGCATCTTCGGCGGGACCACTGTCTCGGTCTGCCTGCTGATCGTGCTCAGCTACCTGTCCCGTCTGTACGCCGACTCGCGCGGCGTGTACATCATTGCCTGGGCGCTCATCGTCGTGCTGCTGGCGCTGGATAAGGCGTGTATCTCCGGCGTGCGGGCGGCGCTGCACAAGCGCGGCATCGGCGTCGAGAACCTGGTCATCGTCGGCGGAAGCGACATGGCCAAGATGATGATGCAGCACGTCGCAGCAGAGCCCGGATTGGGCTACCGGCTGCTCGGCTTCCTGGACGACTACGCGCATCCCGATGGCCGCTTCGGCCGCTTCTCCCACCTGGGACGGATCGATCAGCTCGCCGGCGTGGTCGAAACCTTCGGCGTCAGTGAGGTGATCATCGCCCTGCCGACCGACGCCCACCAGAAGGTGTGGGACATCGTCAACCGCTGCGAGGAGCACAACGTCCGCTACAAGGTCGTGCCCGACCTGTTCGAGATGAGCCTCTCGCGCGTGGACGTGGACGAGATCGCCGGGATCCCGCTGATTGGCTTTCGGGAGAGCACGATTGCCGGGCCCAACCTGGTGCTGAAGCGAACATTGGACCTGTTCGTCGGCAGCCTGATGCTCCTGGTTTCCCTGCCTCTGTGGCTGATCATCCCGCTGCTGATCAAGCTCGACTCGCCAGGCCCGGTGCTGTTCCGGCAGATACGTGTTGGCCGCGACGGCAAGCACTTCAAGTTCTACAAATTCCGATCCATGCGCCAGGGCGCCGAAGAGGAGTGGCACCGCCTGCGCTCCTTGAACGAGACCGAGGGGCCCATCCTCAAGATCCGCAACGACCCCCGCCTGACCCGCGTGGGCAAGTTCCTGCGGCGGACCAGCATCGACGAGCTGCCGCAGCTCCTGAACGTGCTGCGGGGCGACATGAGCCTGGTCGGTCCCCGGCCGCCCCTGCCGGCCGAGGTGCTGCAGTACGACTCCTGGCAGCACAAGCGCCTGGCCGTGGCCGGCGGCATGACCGGCCTGTGGCAGGTGAGCGGCCGCAGCCATCTCAACTTCGAAGAGATGGTCCTGATGGACCTCTATTACATCGAGAACTGGTCCCTGGGGCTGGACCTCAAGATCCTGCTGCGAACAATTCCCGCTATCCTGACGGCCACTGGATCCTTCTAACCTCCGCGTCGCCCTCGTTCACGACTATCTGAACCAGAAGGGCGGTGGCGCGGAGCGGGTGCTGTCGTCGCTGTTCGAGCTGTTCCCGCAGGCGCACGTGTATACCTCGATCTGGCAGCCGGAGAACATGCCCCCGGCGATCAATGCCATGCCGGTGCATACGACGTTCATGCAGCGGCTGCCGGGCATCCTGGAGCACCCTCGCTGGTTCTTTCCGATGTACCCGCTGGCTTTCCAGACGCTGGACCTCAGCGGCTACGACCTGATCGTGACCAACACCCAGGGTTTCGCCAACGGGGTGCGTGTCGGCCGTGCGACCACCATCTGCTACTGCCTCACGCCCATGCGCTGGGCCTGGAACACGGACGAGTACGTCAGCCGAGAAGGCTTCAGCCGCCCGATTCGGCTGGCCCTCCGCTCGGCGATGCGCCTAGTACGCGGCTGGGACCGCTGGGCTGCCGGGCACATGCAGCACTTCGTGGGCATCTCGCGGGCCGTGGCGGAGAGGATCAAGCGCGCCTACGGGCGCGAAGCCGAAGTCATCTATCCGCCGGTCGAGGTGCGCCGGCACGACATCTCCCCCGACGGCGCGGGCGACTACTTCCTGGTCGTCTCCCGCCTGGCGCCGTACAAGCGCATCGACCTCGCGGTCCAGGCCTGCACCCGCTTGAACCTGCCGCTGAAGATCGTCGGCGATGGCCGCGACATGGAGCGCCTGAGGAGCATGGCCGGGCCGACTGTGGAGTTCCTCGGCTTCCAGCCGGACGACGCGGTGGTGCGTAGGCTGTACGCACGCTGCAAAGCCTTCCTGTTCCCGGGCGAGGAGGATTTCGGCATCTCTCCGCTCGAAGCGCAGGCCTGCGGCCGGCCGGCCATCGCCTACGCCGCAGGCGGGGCGCTGGATACGGTCCTCCCGGGCGTTACTGGCGAGCTCTTTCACGAGCAGACCGTGGACGCGCTGGCGGCGGTCCTCAAGGATTTCGACGGCGCGCGGTACGATCCCGAGCGGATTCGCGCGCACGCGCTGCAGTTCGACAGCAGCGTCTTCAAACAACGCATGAAGGAGCTGGTGGAGAGGGTGACGAATGGAGCTTAGGGCCTTCTGGTACGTGCTGCTGCGCTGGCGCTGGGTCGTGCTGGCGGTGACCGGCGCGGCCGTCATCGCCAGCGGCATCCTGGCGGTGGTTCAGCCGCCAGGCTACAAGGCGCAGACGATGCTGGCCTTCTCCGTCCCGCAGTCCCCGGGCAATATCACCATCCCCGGCCTCGACGCGGAGAATCGCGGCCTGTTCGCCGAACAGGCGGTGGAGGACTTCACGAAGATCGTCCCGACCTACGGCTTTGGCGAAGGCGTGGCCAGCCGGCTGCCGTTCAAGATGGATCCCAAGACCATCGCCAAGTCGTGGACGGTCAAGAAGCAGGCGCGGCATCTCCTGAGCATCGAGGCGACCGCCGCCACCGAGCCCGAGGCCGTGGCCCTGGCCAAAGCCGCGTCCGACGAGATCACCCAGGACGGCTCGAAGTACTACAAGGCCCTGAACAGCCAGGATCTGGCCGTCGCCGTGCCGGACCCGGCGCACAGCGAAGGCCTCTCCGGCCGGCTGCTGGACTTCCTGTTCATCGGGGCGCGAATCGCCACCGGCTTGATCGTCGGCGTGGGCCTCGCCTTCCTGCTGAACTACCTCGACGATCGCATCAACAGCTCCGAGGATGCGGAGGGGCTGGGCTTCCCTGTCATCGGGGCGATCCCGCATCACGACGGCAAGCTGGCGCCCGTTTCGCCGCCAGATCGCGCTGCTAGGATTACCGCCGTTGGAACTTAAGCGCTACGTTGCGCTGCTCCAGAGGAGCTGGTGGATCGTAGCCCTGGTGACCTTCGTAGCCATGGCCTCGGCCTACGGCATCAGCAAGGCCACCACCCCCATTTTTCGCGCGACGACGACGCTGGCAGCAGGCGCAAGCGTGGGCGCCAGCGGTAACGCCAGCCAGTACATCGCCCTGACCACCGGCGGCCTGCTGAGCCAATACGCCAAGGCCTTGACCACGCGCACCCTGGCCCAACAGGTGAGCGAAGCGCTCAAGCTGGACATGCCGGCGCAGAAGCTCCAGAGCGAGATCAAGGCCGTGCCGACGACGCAGGATCTGACCATTCGTGTGGACGTCGAGGATAAGGACCCCAATCGCGCGCGCCTGATCGCCAATAAGCTGGCAGACCTCTTTGTCAAGCAGAAGCAGGAGGAGGCCAACAAGGGCGCGGCTGTGCTCGGCAGCCAGCACGACACCGTGCTGGTGTCGGTGCTCGATCCCGCCTTCACACCGCCACAGCCGATCAAGCCCAAGACCAAGATCAACGTGGCTGCGGCCGGTATCCTGGGCATCGTCCTCGGCGTGCTGATCGTGTTCGCCCTCGATTGGTTCGACGACACGGTGCGCGGGCCGGGCGAGGCCGAAGCGCTGCTCGATACCCGCATCCTGGCGGCCATCCCGCAGGTAAAGACTCGCAAGGGCGCCTACGCGGAGCCGGCCGCGCCGGCGGGAGCCGCCGGATGAAGGAGCTCGTCACCAGCGATCCCCATCTGATCGTCGTGCAAGATCCGCGGTCAGCGGTGGCCGAGGCCTTCCGGACGCTGCGGACCAACATCCAGTTCAAGAGCCTGGACAAGCCGATCCGCACGCTGCTGGTCACCAGCTCAGCGGCCGAGGAGGGCAAGTCGACTGTGGTCGCCAATCTGGCCGTGAGCCTGGCTCAGACCGGCGCGGCCGTGATCGCGGTCGATTGCGATCTGCGCAATCCCAGCCTGCACCAGATGTTCGGCCTGCCGAACGAGCGCGGGCTGACGTCGCTGATGCTGGCGCCGGACAGCAGCGTGCGGGATTGCCTGCAGCGCAGCGAAGCCGGCGGCGTGGACGTGCTGACCAGCGGTCCGCTGCCGCCCAATCCGGTGGAGCTGCTGGCGTCCCAGCGCATGGAGGCCGTGGTCCAGCAGCTGCGCGACATGGCCGACTACGTGGTGTTCGACACGCCGCCGGTGCTGGCGGTGACAGATGCGCTGGTGCTGGCCACCAAGGTGGACGGCAGCCTGCTCGTGCTCAGCGCCGGCAGGGCGCGGCGCGACGCGGTGAAGAAGGCCAAGCGCACGCTCGAGGAGCGCAGCACCCAATTTCTGGGCGTTGTGGTGAACAACGTGAAACTGGACCGCGAGGCGCAATCGGGCTACTACGCTCGATCATGATCGATCTCCACAACCACATCCTCCCCGGCGTGGACGACGGGGCGGGGTCGGTGGAGGAAGCATGCCGGATGGCGGCGGCGCTGGTCGACCAGGGCGTGACGCAGGCGTGCTGCACGCCGCACACCACCGAATGGGCGGCCGCCGGCGACGAGGCGCGCATTGGCGAACGGGTGGTCGAGCTGCAGGCGAGCCTGGACGAGCGTGGGATCGGGCTGAAGCTGCTGCCCGGCAGCGAGGCGCACCTCAGCCCCACGCTCGCTGCGGATGTCCGGAAGCGGGCGGTCGCCCCCCTGAACGGCAGTCAGTACCTGCTGCTGGAGTTTCCCTACGACTTCCTTCCGCCATTGTTCGAGCGAGTGGTGTTCGAGCTGCAGGCGGGCGGCGTGCATCCGGTCATCGCGCACCCGGAGCGCATCGGGCCAATCGCCGACGATCCCTCGATCCTCTACCGGCTGGTCCACCGCGGCTGTCTGGCGCAGCTCACGGCAATGAGCCTGGCCGGCGGCTTCGGCCCCCGCGTCCGTGAGGTATCGGACCTGATGCTGGAGCACCGGCTCGTCCATGCCATTGCCTCCGACGCCCATGACGCCGACCCCCGCGGCCGGCTGTACGCGATCCAGCCCGCCCGCGAAGCCGCGACACGCCTTCTCGGCGCCGCCGCGGCCACCGAGCTGTTCGAGGGCGTTCCTGCCCGGATTGTGGCTGGCCAGCCGATCGAGGCCCCCGCGCCGCAAGAGATCAAGAAGCGCCACTTCAGCTTCCTGAAGGCCTTCCGATGAGCCGCAGGAACCCTCTCCCTAGCCCTCTCCCGCTGCGGCGGGAGAGGGAACTACTCCCGCAATGAAAGCCCTCATTCTCTCGGGCGGCAAGGCTACCCGGCTGCGGCCCATCACCTACACCAGCGCCAAGCAGCTGGTGCCGGTCGGGAACAAGCCGGTGCTGTTCCACGCCATCGAGAGCGTGGTCAACGCCGGGATCACCGACATCGGCATCGTGGTGGGCCAGACCAAGGACGAGGTAAAGGCGGCGGTCGGGGACGGCAGCCGCTGGGGCGCCAAAGTCACCTATGTCGAGCAGCCGGAGCCGCTGGGGCTGGCGCACGCGGTGCTCATCTCGGAAGAGTTCGTTGGCGAGGACCGCTTCGTGCTGTTCCTGGGCGACAACTTCCTGAAGGGCGGCATCCGCACCTTCGTGGAGGATTTCCGGAGCGGCAGCCAGAACAGCCTGATCATCCTGACGAAGGTGCCCAACCCCACCGAGATGGGCGTCGCGGAAGTCGACGGCAACCGTATCATCCGGCTGGTCGAGAAGCCCAAGAAGCCGCCCAGCGACCTGGGAATCGTCGGCATCTACCTGTTCGACAAGCACATCTTCGCCGCGGCCCGCGCCATCAAGCCATCGTGGCGCAACGAGCTGGAG
>Ga0070738_10004350_pt1 | contig 17157 bp, 14 predicted proteins | sample Coa_R2_2_FD_66446 | JGI IMG/M metagenome (GOLD analysis project Ga0070738, IMG submission 66446) | Surface soil microbial communities from Centralia Pennsylvania, which are recovering from an underground coalmine fire - Coalmine... | ecosystem: Environmental > Terrestrial > Soil > Unclassified ...
GATTGCGGTCCCCTGGCAAAAGGACGGGCACTGCGGTGCCGCATCAGCCCGACCGCAGTCGGCGTCCGCTGCCATCCAACCGCAGTTGGAGGCCCGCCCACGGACAATTCACGCCCGCTGTCGATAGGGGGCACGAAACAGCACCGCCATGCTATGTTGGAGTATGCCGCGAAAGAAACGGGTTCCCCAATACTCGATTGTCATTGAATGGAGCCCCGAAGATCAAGCATACGTTGTGGTCTTACCGGAATGGGCAGATCGATACGCTATGCCGGTGGCCAGCGGATCAACATATGAAGAGGCAGCCAAACGCGGCCACAATGCCCTCGAAAACTATATTCGCTTCGCGCTTGAGGATGGCCAGCCTCTACCTCAACCCCGCGTCTTCGCGGGCGTGTGAGCAGCGTAGTCAGGCTCGTACAGCGACACGCCGTCCTTTTACCTCAGCTCGTCCACCCGCCAACAGGCGTACGGCCTGGGGCAGCAGGCGGTGCTCCTGTGCCAGAATGCGCGCCGATAGCGATGCCTCGGTGTCGCCGTCGAAGACGGGGACGGCGGCCTGAAGGACGATAGGGCCGCCATCGACCTCATCGGTTACCAGGTGCACGGTGCATCCCGTCACTTTGACCCCATGCTCCAGCGCCGCCCGCTGGGCGTGCAGCGTGCCCGCGAAGGCCGGCAGCAGGGAGGGGTGCACATTGAGTATGCGCCCCGCAAATGCGGCGATAACCTCCGGTTCCAGGATCTGGTCGAAGCCGGCCATCACCACCAGTTCAACGCTGTGTTGTCGAAGCACGCACACCATCTCGCCCTGTTGCGCGGCGCGGCTGTCGAACCCCTTGCGCTCCACGACAATAGCCGGAATACCGGCGGCGCGGGCACGATCGAGGGCCGGAGCGGAGCCCCGGTTACTGACCACCACCACCAGACGGTACGGAGCTCCCGGTTGCGCAGCGTCGGCAATCAAGGCACCGAGATTGCTGCCGCGCCCGGACACCAGCACGCCGACGCGCATCACGCCAGACCCTTCACCCTCTGCGACTCTCCACATCGTTCGACCTGCCCGATGATACGCGCGCCATCCAGCGTGCCCAGCGCCTCCGCGGACTCATCACGCCCACAGATGAGGACGAAGCCGATGCCCATGTTGAAGACGCGGTACATCTCGCGGCGCGCCACGCGGCCCCGCTCCTCGATCAAGCGGAAGATCGGGGGCACCGTCCACGTGGAGGGATCGAACACGACACCCAGCCCTGGCGGCAGGCAGCGTGGCACGTTGCCGGGCAGGCCGCCGCCCGTGATGTGGGCCATGCCGTGGATGAGGCCGCGCGGCAGCAGAGGGGCTACGAGGGGAAGATAGCAGCGATGCGGCGCCAGCAGCGCATCGGCCAGCGAGCTACCCAGCACCTCGACCGTTGCGCCGAGGTCGTCGCCCGCGAAGACGCGGCGGGCCAGCGTATAGCCGTTGGTGTGCAGGCCGTCGGACGGCAATCCGATCACCACATCACCCGGCGCGACGCGGCGCCCATCGACGATTTCCTGCTCGGCCACGCTGCCGACGATGAACCCGGCCAGGTCGTAGTCGTCTCCGGCGTAAAGATCGGGCATCTCCGCCGTCTCGCCGCCGACGAGGGCCACGCCGTGGTCGCGGCAGGCCCTGGCAACGCCTGAGACGATGCTGGCCACCTTCTCTGGCGCCACCTTGCCGATGCCCAGATAGTCGAGGAAGAAGAGAGGTCGCGCGCCAAGGGTCAGGATATCGTTGATGCAGTGGTGGACCAGGTCTTGCCCGATAGTGTCATGTCGATCGAGCGCAATGGCAAGCTTGACTTTGGTGCCCACGCTGTCGGTGGAGCTGACCAGCACCTGGCCGGACGAGCCCGGCGCGCGGTACAGGCCGCCGAAGGAACCGACACCGCCGATGACCTCGGCCGTATGGGTTGATTGGATGGCGGCCCGCATCAGCTCGACAGCACGCTCGCCCGCGGCGATATCGACGCCCGTGGCGGCATACGCATCGGTGAAGGGGTCGGAAGGCGGACGCTCTGTCACTCCAGTGCCAGCTTATCCATCTCCATCTGCACGGGCAGCGGATATTTGCCGTCGAGGCAGGCCAGGCAGGTCGTCGAGCGCGTGCGCCCCATCGCCTCCAGCAAGCCCTCCTCGCTGAGATAGCCCAGGGAATCGGCGCCGATATAGGAACGGATCTCGTCCACCGTCAACTGCGCGGCGATCAACTCGTCGCGCCGACCCGTGTCCATGCCCAGACAACAGGGATGCCGGTACGGAGGCGAGCTGATGCGCAGGTGCACCTCGCGCGCGCCCGCCTTGCGCAGCAGGCTCACGATCGGCTTGCTGGTCGAGCCGCGCACGATGGAGTCTTCGATCACCACCACGCGCCGGCCCGCGAGCTGGCCCGGCAGCGGGTTAAACTTCAGGCCGATGCCCACGTCGCGCAGGCGCTGATCCGGCGCGATGAAGGTGCGCCCGATGTAGCGATTCTTGATCAGCCCCTCGCCGTAGGGGATGCCACTTTCCGCGGCGTAGCCAACGGCGGCGGGCACGGCGGAATCGGGGACCGGGATCACCACGTCGGCCTCGGCCGGTTGCTCGCGGGCCAGGATGCGACCCAGGGCCACGCGCACATCGTAGACCAGGCGACCGTCCAGCACGCTGTCGGGCCGCGCGAAGTAGATGTGCTCAAAAGAGCACAGGGCCGGACGCGCGGGCTCGAACTGATAGCTGCTCAGGCCGCTCGCGCCGATGCGCACGATCTCGCCGGGCGCTATCTCCCGCTCGAAGGTTGCGCCGATCGTATCCAGGGCACAGGTCTCGGACGCCACCACCCAACCGCTTCCCAGGCGACCCAGGCAGAGCGGGCGTACGCCCATCGGATCGCGGGCCGCGAACACCTCGTCTGCCGTGGCCATCACCAGGCTATAGGCGCCCATCAGCTTTGGCAGCGTGCGGGCGATACGCGCCCCCCAGTTAGGCCCCGCGGACAGGGCGATCAGCCAGGCGATGACTTCGCTGTCCGTGGTCGAGGTGAAGGTCACGCCGTCTTCGCGCAAACGGTCGCGCAGGATGCGGCTATTGACCAGATTGCCGTTATGGCCCAGGGCAAAAGGGCCGTTATAGGTCTCCAGCAGGAAGGGCTGGGCATTGCAGACCTGACTGGAGCCAGTGGTGGAGTACCGCGTGTGCCCGATGGCCAGATGGCCGCGCAGCCCGCGCAGGACCTCCTCGGAGAAGACCTGCGAGACCAGGCCCATGTCGCGCTTGACCACCAGGCCGCGGCCATCGCCCGCGGCGATACCGGCGCTCTCCTGGCCGCGGTGCTGCAAGGCGTAGAGGCCGAAATAGGTCAAACGGGAGACGTCTTCGTCGGGGGCATAGATGCCGAAGACGCCGCACTCCTCGTGCGGGCGATCAATCGTGGGGAGATGCTGCATCGTCACGCTGTACTGCCACTCCGTGGCTTGGTCGTCCGGAGCCCATGATGCGAATCGGCAGGGTTACCCTCAGTATATCAGCGATGGCGCCATGCCCCGGGCCGCGTTATCCCCACGCGGGAGGGCACGGATGAGCCGGGATAGGCTACGGCGGGCAGCACGGCCGTACTAGCCGGCTGATCTCTCCCCGAAGTCGGCCGGCAGCGACTTCACCTCGACGATCACGTTGCGGAACCGCCGGCTGCCGACGTTCTTCAAACCGTGCCGCTGCGTGCTCTGATACCAGCGGCTTACCGCCCCGGGCTGCGCCGCGATGCGGTCGCGGCTCCCATCGGCATTGATCCGCTCCACCATATCGCCCTCGATGGTGACGGTCGTGTAATCTAGGAGGTGCGTGTGGAACGGCGCCTCCTCTCCCGGCGCGAGGTCGATGGTCCAGATGCGCACCCGGTCATCTTCGAAGATCATCTCGGTGCCGATCGGATTCGCCGCGCGCTCTGTTTCGTTCATCAGACGCCTCTCCTCACGTTACAACCAGTGCTTCATACTTTTCGCCGGACCTATTTGCGCGCCGGTGTGGGCATCTGTCAGCCCAGGCGCGCCCGAAGTTGCTCGGGATCATCGGACGCGACGTGCGCCAGAACGGATCGCAGCGTTTCTTGGTCCGCACGCTCGATGGACGAGCGCAGTGCATCATCCAGCGGCCCGAGGCGCCCTTCTACCGCCAGGCGTACGGCCTCGCGCAGGCCTTCGTCCAGCCCCTCGCGCCGCCCCTCGTCCAGCCCCTCGCGCCGCCCCTCGTCCAGCCCTTCGCGCCGCCCCTCGCGTTTCGCTTCGTCGATTAGCGCCCCGGCTACACCGGATTCTCTCACCAAATCATTGATCATTGGGTCTCTCCTCAGCGCCTCCAGCACCGCATTCGTCGGCAGGCGCAAGCCCGCCAGCAAGACCAGCAGCCCAGCCAGGTCGCTGCGCTCCTGAGCGCCCACCGGCGCGGCTGCAATCTGACGGGCCGCGGCCACCACCCGGTCCACCGTTGTGCCGGCCATCAAGCCGGCCAATGGCCAAAGCGCTACGTGAGGAGATTCCAGCACTCGCTCCGCCGGAATCTCCCACAGCCGTGCCACATCAAAGGCGTAGAACAGGTTCTGCCTTCCAGCAAATTCTACCACGAAGGGTGAGGACGGCACCGCCTGCGTGGGCCGGAGAAAGACGACCACCGAGCGCATCGGGAGGTGATAACGCCGCCACAATCGGATGGCATATTCGGCCAGACGCTCGGCGATCTCCGGGTCCGGCCGACTTTGAAGCTCGATATGCAGCAGCCCGCGCCGGCCAAGGGCGTCGACCACTTCCCAGACGAGATCGGCCTGACGCGCCACGGCGGGCAGTTCAGGTGAAAGCTCGCCGCGCCAGGTGAGATCGGGGGCGAGCAAGGCGAGAACGCCATCGTGGCCGTTCAGCAGCAGGCGCTTGAGGGCCTGATCGAAGCTCGGCCTCTCAGACGATGACGACATGCGCAACAGCCCCCCTTGACCTCTACTCTGCCAACCTCTCGCGCCGACAATGGCGGATTAGGAGCAGCCCCATGGTCACGTCCCAGGTACAACGGCTTGGTTCTGGCGCCGGGGCAACGAGATGTCCAGCGTCAGGCCTGGCTCGATCTCGACGCCCTGGCCGATCACCGGGCGCACCGCCGCGGCATAGACCAGCGGCAGGGGTCGGGCCTGCCCACCCGATAGCGCCGCCGTCAGCGCAATGTCGCTGCTGCGCCGGCCGCGCCACCCCCAACGGCCGCCGCCGCCAATGCGAATCTGGTCCGAGCCCGCCACCACGTCGACGGAGAGCGGCAGGTCTGCCGTCCCCGGCTGCTTCTGGATGGTCAATTGATAGCTAGAATCGTTCATGACGGCGTTCGGCGGCACCACATAGGTGAAGGAGATGGAGACCCGGCTGAGCGATGGCACGCGGACATAGCCGGCGAAGATGGTCTTGTTATAGGCCGTGATGGTCGGCCAGGGCTGTGTCAAGCCCGTGGTGGCGAGCAGGTGACTGCCCAGTGGGACCAGCACGCGCACGTAGTCCTCGTACAGCGTGTTGTTTTGCGGCCGCCGCAACCTGGCAAGCGTGGCATGGTTGACGTAGGTGATGCGCACGGTGCTGCGCAGCGAGCGGTCGGCGCCGATAGTCGTGCTGTAGGCGATGCTTTCGTCCACCAGGAAGTTGATCTTATTGAAATGCACGTTGGTATCAACCACGTAGAGATAGTCGCTCTTTGTCTGGTCGATGCCGCCGTCCCACCCATGCCGCGCCAGCATCTGCGCCAGCGCAGGATCGCTCAACCAGAGCAGCAGGTGACGCTCACGCAACGCCTGCTCCAGGACGCGGGCCGCCGTGGGCAGCCGTGAACCGGACAGATTGCGCAGGCGGCTGAAGACGGCGCTGTACGCCTTGCCCGCGAAGCCCTTGTTTACCTTTCCAGCGGCATTGACGTTCTCGTCGAGCGCCTGCACCGCCGTCTGTTCGGTCAGCGTGACGCTACTGCCGGGAACGGAGATGGGGCCGGTCAACTTGAGCAGCGGCGGCAGGATCGAGCTGTCGAAGGCGATGACCCCGTCGGGCCACAGGCCGCGGCCACGCTGATAAAAGTAGCGCAATAGCTCCGCCGAGGTCGGGAAGTCTGGCGACCAGTTCGCATCGCGGTAGAACCAGTTGCTGAAGTGCGCGTACATGACCAGCGGCAGCGGCGGCTGAGCGTAGCCCATGCGATGGTCATCGACCTTGTCACTGGAAAGGTAGCCCATCAGCTTGAGATGCCCCTGCCGGGCTTCGAGGATGGCGGCAGTGCCCACGTACCCACCTGTCGCGCGCAAGTCCCACTGGTTCTGCGGCACCAGCAGGTAGTGGCGCGGATGGGTAGCGCCCAGCAAATCGGGCGCCGCAAGGGCGGCGCGCAGCAGCTCATCGCCGGTGTCAAGAAGGCGCCCGAGCGGCTGCAGGCGCGCTCCCCAGGCTCCGGGAAGGGCGGTAGCATCGACCGCATTCCAGTCGGCCTGCGCGCTATGGAGCGCGGTGAGCGCGTCGCGCAGCGCGAACTGCCCCTGCAACAGACCTCTCAACAGGCGTTGTCCCGCGTCGCCGGAAGAATGGCTACCACCTTTCAATGCCTGGAGCACCGGCAACGCGCCATCCAGAGCGCGCGTCCCGGCGCCCGTGCCGTCGGCGGCGAGATCGACCAGCGATGTCGCCTGGCCCACCAGGTGTCCTGCCGATCCGACCGAATCAGCGAGCTGGGCCAGCGGGCGCCAGGGCCACCAGCACAGGCGCACCAGGCCAAACGCAACCTGGGCGACCCAGAGCCGATCATGGGCGCTTTGCGCGACGGAGAGCAGCTTGCCGGAGTCGGCGGAGGCGACCTGCGCGCGCACCTGAAGGAGGGCAATGGTTCCGGCAGCCAACCCGGCCAAGCCGAGGAAGATGTCGAGGGCCACGATCATTACGATCGCGCGAACGAGCCGGTGCGGGCCGCGCCCGCGCGCCGACCGCTCGGCGAACCGGCGCAGGAATCCGGTCTGTGTAGATTCCCTGGCCGCGGCGCTGTGAAACATGTTCCGCATTACGTTGCGCACGGGCGCGTCAAGACGATGTAGTGCGCTGCTTGGCGACCGCCACGTCTGCCGGCATGGTCCGCCGTCGGGCCGTCTCAAGGACGTCGAGCAGAACCACGAGGCCGCCGAGCACTAGGAACGCCAGCACGGCTGCGATCAGCACGTTGCGCGAGGCATGCGTGTCGATGGGGGCGGAAGGGATGGGCGCCTCCTCCAGGACCTCCACGTTGCTCGCTCCCGCCTGGCGCAAGCGCAGTCCATCGATGATCGGCTTGAGGGTCCCTATGTTCGACTGATCTTCTACAATACGCTGCTGCAGAAGGGTGCTCTGGGCCTTCTGCGGGGCGGTCAGGGTAGCCATACGACCAAGACGCTCCAACTGTATAGTGGCGTCGGCCAGGTCGGCCTCGTAACGACGGATGCTGCGCTCAATCTCATCCAGTGTACCCGCCACGCTACGGCTGCTGCGGCCGTTATCCCAGGATACAAAGCTGCCGGCCATGGCGGTAGCAAGAGCCGCGGCATCCCGCGGATCGCTCGCCCGCACCGCCACGCTTAGCACATCGGACTGCGCTGCCGCCTGCGCTTGCGTCCCCTGCAAGAGCTGATCCACGCTCATACTCTTGTGCAGTTTAGGTCCGACACGACGCAGCGCCTCCTGGGCAATCGGCGCTGTGACGATGGTACGGGCATCGTCTCCCGCCCGGTACCACGAGGCCTGCACCTGGTTGAAGTCGTTGCCGCCCCCAACGGTGCCCGCGCCGGGATTGACGTAAAGGAGCGCCGTCGCCTGGTAAACGGCCGGCTGCGCCTTGCTGTAGGCATAGGCCACGGCGGCGGCAAGCACCGTGCCAAGCGCGACGACGAGCCACCAGCGACGTATCAGGTACAGGAGGCGCTCAACGTCGAGGCGCGGCGCCGCGTCGTCAATCATTGAGAAGTGCTCTTAATCGATGCATGGCTGTCAGTAGGATAGCACGGGCCGCCTTACGGTGCGCCCTCGCGTTAGCACGTGGGTGTGCCATAATGCGGGCGTAGGAACTTTTGCCTGTAAGCGTCCATCTAACGCAGGATTTACACCAACCCGATGATCCCGGCCATGGGACTCCGGGTGCGGGGTCGCCTCAGGCCTCGCCCTTTACACAACGCCGCCCTGTTGACGGCCGCGTCGTTCGCCGCCAAGGGCTGTGGCTTGCTCATGTTGCTGGTGAGCACGGCCGTGCTGGGCAAACATGGCTTTGGCGATTACACCGCGGTGATGAGCTTTGTCGGGGTGTTTGCCGTGGCCACTGACCCGGGTCTGACCACCCTGGCGGTGCGCGACATAGCCCAGCAGCCGGACCTGTTGCCGCGCTACCTGGGCAATGTCCTTTCCCTGCGCCTGCTGCTGTCGCTGCTCACCGCTGCCGCCTGTATCGCCCTCTCCACCGCCTTCGCGGCCGGCCTGAACTTCGATGGCACGGTCCGCCTGGGCATCATCATCTGGGCCCTGGCCCTGGTGCCCAACGCCGTCACCACGAGCGCGAGCATCGTCTTCCAGGCGACCGAGCGCATGGCCACCTTGTCGCTGCTCACGACGCTGACCGCTCTCCTGACCGCGGCGCTGGGCAGCATTTCCTTGCTGCTGGGCGGCCGTCTGATCGTCTACGTGCTGGTGATGGCCCTGGTCAATACGGCCATCAGTATCGCCGCGGCGATCCTGGCCGGGCGGCGAGCGACGGTGCGGCCGCGCCTTGAGGTGTCGTGGTGGCCATCCCTGCTGCGCATCGCGCTGCCCTTCGCCACGCTGACCCTGCTCAACGTCCTTTACTCGCGCGCCGACGCGCTCCTGGTCATCGCGATCAAGGGCAACGGCGATGCCGGCCTGTACGGCGTGGCCTATCGCTTCGTCGACACGCTGCTGGCCCTGGCCATCAGCCCGTTCAACGCCGCCATCCTGCCGGCTTTCAATCGCATCGCGGCCGGGTCCAGGGCGGAATTGCATCGCCTGGTCGTATCAGGCATTCGCATCATGCTGGTCATCAGCGTCCCGGTCGCCGTGGCCGCCACGGCCTACCCGCACGCCCTGCTGCTCGTATTCAAGCCCGAGTACCGGGAGGCCGCCCCGGCGCTGCAGTGGCTCGCCTGGTCGTTTCCCTGCTTCATGGTCCTCTCCATCCTCTACAACGCGCTCTACGCCGTCCATCGCGCCGGCGAGGTGGCAAGGACCTTCGGCGTGGCGTTGGTCTTCAACGTGGCGCTGAACCTGCTGCTGATACCGCACTACTCGTATTTCGCCTCGGCCGCGCTCACCACGGCCTCGGAGGCCCTGAACGTGGGCCTGGCCGGTTGGGCCGTCTACCGCACCATCGGGCCGCTGCATGCCCGGGCGGCAGCGCTCAAGGTCGGGCTGGCCGGCCTGGGCATGTACTCCGTCACCTGGGCCCTGCACGGGCTGCCGCCGCTGCCCGGCCCGGCCATCGGGCTGCCGCTGAGCCTGGTGGTGTATCTCGCGGTGCTGCGCATCACCGGGGCGCTGGGCGCCGCCGAACGGGGCATCCTGGCGCGTGTGCCGCTTGCCGGCCGCTATATCGGCTATCTCGTATAACCCGGGGCTATGTCGTATAAGCCGGAGCCGTATGGTATAACCGGGCTGATGATAAGCCAGGTCTATTGCATCGTCGTCAACTGGAATGGCTGGCGTGAGACGCTGCGCTGCGTCGAGTCGTTGCGGACCGGCGTTTATCCACGGCGACAGATCGTGGTGGTGGACAACGGCTCGACCGACGAGTCGCTCTCCCGCCTGTCGGCGGCCCTGCAGCCACCCTGGGAGCGTCTCATCCCCGTCGGCGCCAACCTCGGCTTTACCGGCGGCGCCAACGTGGGCCTGCGCCTGGCCCTGGAAGAAGGCGCCCCCTACGCCCTGCTCCTCAACAACGATGCCACCGTCGCGCCGGACTGCCTGGCCACGCTTCTCGATGCCGCCGAGCAGCAGCCGGAGGCCGGGTTCCTTGGCCCCCGCATACTCTGGGACGCAGAGCGCGGCCGCATCTGGTCGGCGGGCATCAGCGTCACCTGGCGCCAGGCGGCCTTTGTCGACCACCGCGACGAGCCGGACGGCGAGCGCCACGCCACCCGGCGCATCGTCGATGGCCTCAGCGGCTGCGCGCTATTGGTCAGGCGCTCCGTGCTCGAGCGCGTCGGACTGCTCGACGAGCGCTACTATGCCTACTACGAGGATCTCGACTTGTGTTTGCGGGGCGCGCGGGCCGGCTTCACCAGCCTCTACGTCGGCGATGCCGTCGCCTACCACGCCGGCTCGGCCACCGCCAACCGCGGAGATGGTCGCTCGCAATCGACCTTCATCAACTATTACGGCGCGCGCAATGCGCTCCTGTGCATCGCCCTGCACGCGCCGCCGAGCGAGCGGCCGATGGCCCTGGCGAGACTCTCGGGCGGTCTGGTTGCCGCCGAGGCGCGTATCCTGGCGGGTGGATTGCTGCTGCGCCGCCCTCGCAGCGCCCGGCGCGCCCGGGCCATCGCCGCCGGCGCCCTGGACGCCGCGCGTGGCCGCTTCGGCGCACGGCAGGACATAGCGCCATGATCCTGGTCGACGCCACGCCGCTGCAGACGGAGCATCGCTATCGCGGGCCCGGCATCTACACGGCGGGTCTGCTCGACGCCCTGGCCCGTCTGGCGCCGCCCTGCTCGCTTGGCCTGTTGATGCAAACCCCGCATCCAAACGACCTGCCGCTGGCGGCGGAATTGGCCGGACGCGGGGATATTTCCATCGTCCACCTGCACCGGCCGCGCCGTCCACGCTACCGGCTGCAGCGGCAGCTCAGCCTGCTGACCGTTCCGCCGGCGCTACGTCGTTCCGATGCCTCCCTCTATCACGCCACCGAGCCGTCCGGCCTGGTTCGCATGCCCGGCCTGCCCACCGTGGCCACGCTGTACGACCTGATCCCGCTGCACTATCCCGCCGCACACCTTCCATTACGCCACGCCGACGACCGGCTGGCCTATGCCGGCTATCTGCGACAACTGCAGCGCGCAGATCGCCTGATCGCCATCTCCGAAGCCACCAGGCTCGACGCGATCCAGCGGCTGGACATCCGGCCCGAGCGCATTACCGTCACGCCCCTGGCCGTCGACGCGCGGCGCTTCCACAGCGTGGCGCCCGGCGAGGTCGACCGCGTCGTGACGGCATTCGGGCTGCGGCGACCGTATTTCTTGCACGTGGGCGCGGCGGCATACCATAAGAACACGGCGGCTCTGCTGCGAGCCTACGCGCTGTTCCGCGAATCCGGCGGCGAACACGCCCTCTACGTAGCCGGCAAGTGGACCGCGCGCGCGCTGTCCAACCTGGCTGCCGGCTACCCAGACCTGATGGCAGGCGGGCACGTGCGCGTGCTGGGCTTCGTCCCGGAGTCCGACCTCGCGGCCCTCTACGGCAGCGCCGATGCCCTCCTCTATCCCTCGCTGATGGAGGGATTTGGCCTGCCGGTGCTGGAGGCCATGTCCTGCGGGACGCCCGTGCTCACCTCCCGCACCTCGTCGCTGCCCGAGGCCGGCGGTGATGCGGCACTCTACGTCGATCCGCGCGAGCCCGAGGAGATAGCCGCGGGCATGCGACGGCTGGCGGACGATCTGGCCCTGCGCCGGGACCTGGCCGCGCGCGGCCTGCAACGAGCCGCGCAGTTCACCTGGCAACGCACGGCGGAACTCACGCTGCAGGTGTACCGTGAGCTGCTGCCGTAGCGCTTCGCCGGCACGGGAGACAATGGCATGAGGATCGACATCGACGGGCGACCGGAACGCGATGAGCGCCCTACCATCGCGTTACGAGAGGCAATGGCATGAGGATCGGCATCGACATGGAGCTGGAGCGCGACGAGCGCCCTACCATCGCGTTACGAGAGGCAATGGCATGAGGATCGGCATCGACGTCAGTTGGGCGCAGGGCCCGCCCAGCGGCACGGCGACCTACATCCAGGGACTGGTTGAGGCCCTGGTGCGGCTCGGCACGCAGCACGAATGGATCCTCTTCGAGCGCGGCCAATCAGCCGGACGCGGGCGGGCTCTGCCCGAGGTCGCGGCCCGCAACGTGAGTCGCGCCGTCGTCGATGCACCGCTGACCAACCTGCGCCAGCAGGTAACGCTGCCGCTGGCCCTGCGCCGCCGGCACCTCGACCTGTATCACTCGCCGGCTTTCTTCCTGCCGCTGGCCTGGCGCGGCCCCTCGGTGGTCAGCATGTTCGACCTCAACTTCCTGCGGCTGCGCGAGAACTGGCAGCCGGGTCGCCGGCGCGCCTACCTGTCGCTGGCCCTGCAAGCGCCGCTGGCCGCCCGCCAGGCCGGGCGCATCATCACGCTCTCACAGGCGTCCGCCGACGACCTGGCGCGCCTGCTGCGCGTGCCGCGGCGCAAGATAACGGTCATCCCCGGGGCGCCGCGACGCCTGTTCTTCCAGCCCCCCGCCCCGGACGAACTGCAAACGCGGCTCGGCTGCCGGGGTCGCTTCCTGCTGTCCGTCGGCGTGCTCGCCCCGCAGAAGAATCTGGAGCGCCTGCTGCGGGCCTTCGCCACGATCGGAGAGCCCGACCTGGGACTGGTCATGGTAGGCCCCGAGGCGGGTGGCTATGCGAACGAGGTACTCCGACCACTCATCGGCCGCCTGGGCCTCGCCGGGCGCGTGACTCTCGCCGGCCGCCTGGACGACGTCGCGCTGCGCGCCCTGTATCACACCGCGGTTGCGCTGGTCTTTCCATCGCTGGCCGAGGGCTTCGGCCTGCCCATCGTCGAGGCCATGGCCTGCGGCTGCCCGGTGATCACCTCGGCCATCTCCTCGATGCCGGAGGTGGCCGGCGATGCCGCCCTGTTGGTCAATCCGTACGATACCGCGGCGCTGGCGGGCACCATGGACAGGGTGCTCTCCTCGCCCGAGCTGCGCGCCGACCTGGCCGAGCGCGGGCGCAGGCACGCCGCCCTGTTCACCTGGGATCAGGCGGCCCTGCAGACGCTGCGCTGCTATGATGAAGCGGTAACCGACCGCTAGGCCATCAGTTACAAGGATAACCCGTAAAGCCCGGGTGGTTTAGCCCTGGGATATAAGGGCTTCACACGCTTGAGCGGCTTCAGCCCGCGGAGAGACGCAATCGGCACGACCTCTGCCGGTGATAGAATGTGAGCGTGCATAAAGCTTTCAGATACCGACTTGACCCCACGACTGAACAGGAACAGAAGCTGCGTCAGTTCGCCGGGGCACGTCGCTTTGTCTGGAACTGGGCCTTGCAGCAGCGGCGAGACTACTATCGCCAGACCGGCAAGACCGTGCCGCCCAAAGAGCTGTCGGCGCGCTTGACCGCGCTCAAAGACCAGCCGGACACCGCGTGGCTGCGCGACATGGACGCTCAACTCTTACAGCAGGCGCTTGCCGACCTGCAACGGGCCTTCAGCAACTTCTTTGCCCGTCGTGCCGGCTATCCGCGCTTCAAGAGCAAGAAGGCGGAGCTAGCGCGCTTTCGCATTCCCCAACGTGTCAAGGTGGTCGGCAACCGTGTGCAGGTGCCCAAGGTCGGCCGCGTGCGCCTGCGCCTGTCGCGGCCCATCGTGGGCCCCACCAAGAGCGCCACCTTCAAGCGGGACGCCTGCGGCCATTGGCACGTCACGCTGGTGTCCGACAGAGTGGTGACGGCCGTGACGCCGCCGCTGCCGGAGGTGAGGCAGACCCTCGGCGTCGATCTGGGCCTGAAGGACATCGTGGTGTGCAGCGATGGCCAGCGGGAGCCGGCGCCGCGCTTCTATCGCCAGGCCGAGCGGAAGCTGCGCCGGGCCCAGCGTGTCATGTCGCGCCGCAAGAAGGGTAGCCGTAATCGGGCCAAGGCTCGTATCTGGCTGGCGCGTGTGCATCAACATGTGGCCAACCAACGGACCGACTTCTTGCACAAGCTCACGACCAAGTTGGTCAAAGAGCACGCCGCCATCTGCACCGAAGACCTGAGCGTGAAGGGCCTTGCGAGAACCAAGCTGGCCAAGAGCGTCCAGGATGCCGGCATGGGTACCTTGCTGTGGCAACTGGCGTACAAGGGGCGGTGGTACGGCACGCACGTGGTGGCCGTGGACCGCTTCTACCCCTCGACCCAGTTGTGCCATGACTGCGGGTTCAAGAATGAGGCCCTGAGGCTGGCCGAGCGGACCTGGGTGTGCCCGGCCTGCGGTGTGCGGCATGACCGTGACCACAACGCGGCCCTCAACATCCGAGACGAGGGGCTGCGGCTACTCGCCGTGGGATACCCGGAGAGTCAAAACGCTTGTGGACGGGACGTAAGACCGGCGTGCGCCGGCAGTCCTGGTTGAAACAAGAATCCCGCGGGCTTTAGCCGCGGGAGTGTCAATTATGTCAATTCGCCTAAACGCACAACCATTGCCCCGCCTGACGCGGGTGGCCCCGGCGCTGGCGCTGGCCCCGCTGCTGGGGCTCGCGGCGGCGATCTGGGGCACCTGGTCGCTGGCCTTACTGGCGCCGCTCTTCGCCCTGGCCGTGGTGGTCTGGCCGGCCGCGGGCGCCGCCGCCCTGATCGGCGCCTGCGCCCTCGACCGCGTAGCAGTCGGAGTCGGCGGCCCCAACGTACGGCCGGATGAAGCGGTGGCCGTGGCCCTGGCCGGCGCCCTGGCGGTGCGCGCCTGGTCGTCGCGCACCGCCGTCCCGCGCATCCCGCTGCTGCTGCCGATGCTGGCCTATTGGCTCGTCAACGTGCTCGCCACCGTGGCGGCGGGCGGAGACGTTGCGCGCGGCTTCAGCCTCGACCTCATCACGCTCGACCTGATCGTGTTGTACGCGGCCTTGGTCTGGTATCTGTCGGGCCCGGAGCGACTGCTCTGGTCGGTGAGGCTATGGCTGGGCGTTGCCACGGCGGAGGCGCTGGCCGGTGCCGTGGCCTTCGCCCTGTACCTGCGAGCCCAGACCGCCGTACCGGGCGTGCAACTGGAACTGGTCACCGGCGCGCCGATGGTCTACGGCACGATGTACGAGGCAAATATCTTCGGCAGCTTCATGTGCGCCTCGTTCCTGCTGGCCCTGGCCATGGTAGCCGACGAGTCCACGCGGCATAAGGGAGCGCTCTACCTGGCCTGTATGATGACAGCAGTCGGCCTGCTCCTGAGCGCCACGCGCTCGGCCTGGGGCAGCGCCGCCACCGGCGTGGTCTTGCTGCTGCTATTGCTGCGCCTGGGCCGGACGGGGCCGCGCGCGCGCCGTCTGATGCGCATCGCCGCTGGTCTGGTCGCCGTCGGCCTGGTGGTCGGGATCGGGCTGCTCGTGGCGCCGCCGGGCGTCACGGGGGCGCTTGGCGCGCGGGCCAGGGGCCTGCTCAACTTCGGTAGTGGTTCGGGGTACGGGCGCGTCCTGCTGTACAAAGAGGCGCTGGCGGAGTGGAGCGGGCGGCCCTTGCTCGGGCTGGGTCCGGGCAGCTACTCGTACCGCCTGCCCGGAGATACCTCGCCCGGCCCGGCCTGGCTACCCAACCTGACGCTCCAGGTCCTGCACGACACGGGCATCCTGGGGCTGCTGGCCCTCGTCTGGATCTTCGCGGCCTTCTTCCTAGCCGCGCTGCGCGCGCTGCGCCGGGCGCCGCCGGGACGCGTGCGCACCGCGCTGGCGGGGCTGACGGCCGCGATCGCCGCGCTGTTGATCTGTTTCCAGTTGACGCCGGGTCTGACGCTGGGCTACAGTTGGGCGCTGCTGGCCTTGGGCGCCGCCGCGATGCAGCAGGCCCGGCGGCTTGAGGCACGATGAAGGTAGCCATCGATGCCCATGCCCTGGGCAGCGGACTGGGCGGTAACGAAACCTACATCCGCAACGTCATCCGCGCCCTGGCCGCCATCGACCCGGACGGCGACTACACGCTGTTCCTCGGCCCACGTTCCGGTGACGAGATAGCGGGGGCCGAGCACATGAGGCGCGTCGTGGTGCATCCGCATTCACCCCTGGTGCGCATCCCGCTGAGCTTTCCCCTGGCGCTGGCGCGGGCGGGGGCGGATGTGGTGCACGTGCAGTATTTCGCGCCACCGCTCTGCCCGGCACGCCTGGTGGTCAGCGTGCATGACATCGCCTATGAACGCTACCCGCACTTCTTCACCCCGCGCGAGGTCACGCGGTTCAGGGTGCTGGTGCCTCTGGCCATTCGCCAGGCCGCCGTCGTGCTGACCCTCTCCGAGTTCTCGCGCCGGGATATCCTGCGGCGCTATCGCACCCCACCCGAGAAGGTCGTGGTGGCGCCGTGCGCCGCCGACCCGGCCTTTCGCAAGATAGACGACCCGGCGCAACTGGTGGCGATAAAAGAGCGTCACGGCATCGACGGCCCGTACATCCTGTGCGTGGGCAATCTGCAGCCGCGCAAGAACCTCAAGACCCTGATCGCGGCCTACGTGGCGCTGCGCACGGCCGGAGAGACGCGCCACAAGCTGGTGCTGGTCGGGCGCAAGGCCTGGCTCTACGACGAGATCTTTGCGGCGGCACGCGACTCCGGTTTCGCCGGCGACCTGGTCTTCACCGGCTACCTGCCGCGCGAGGACGTAGTGGCCCTGTATAATGCGGCCGACCTCTTCGTCTACCCCTCGATCTTCGAGGGCTTCGGCCTCCCGCCGCTGGAGGCCATGGCCTGCGGGACGCCGGTTGTGAGCTCCAGCACCTCCTCGTTTCCCGAGGTGGTCGGCGACGCGGCGCTGACCGTCGATCCGCTCGACGTGTCCGCTCTGGCTGGGGCCATGGCCCGCGTCCTGCACGATCCCGCCCTGCGCGCGCGACTCCGTGAGCGCGGCCTGCGGCGCGCAGCGGCGTTCTCCTGGGAAGCCACGGCCCGCATCATCCTGGAAGCCTACCGCCGCGCCGCGGGATAGACGCTCAGAGTGGCATGTACGCCTGTGCTACACTGAGAGCAAGCACATCAACCAATATGCAGGATAGGCAGCCATGGCCCGACACGACGTACCACTGATTGAACCCGACTGGCTGCTGCCCGACGACACCGAGGAGAGTGTGGTGGGCGCCGATTGGCATCAGGACGCGATCCGCACCCTCGTCTACGGCCTGCGCGACGTGGCGGAGGTCGACGGCC
>Ga0070738_10004355_pt1 | contig 17143 bp, 14 predicted proteins | sample Coa_R2_2_FD_66446 | JGI IMG/M metagenome (GOLD analysis project Ga0070738, IMG submission 66446) | Surface soil microbial communities from Centralia Pennsylvania, which are recovering from an underground coalmine fire - Coalmine... | ecosystem: Environmental > Terrestrial > Soil > Unclassified ...
TACCAATCAGCCCGGACGTATGTCGCGAACCGGGGCGGCCGGGTCGTCGGGTACTACACTCTCGCCGCGGGCTCCGTTCGGGAAGACGAGACCCCACCGCGGGTCGACAAAAGGCTGGGGAATTATCCGGTCCCAATCATCCTGATCGCCCACTTGGCCGTTGACCGGGCCGAGCAAGGGAAAGGACTCGGGGCGGCGTTGCTGAAGGACGCGCTTCTGCGGGCGATGCAAGTCTCCGACCTTGTCGGCTGTCGTGCCGTCCTGGTCCATGCCAAGGAACAGTCCGCCCGAGCCTTCTATCAACGGTTCGGGTTCGAGCCGTCGCCCGTCGACGGCTTCATCATCTGTTGATGAAAGACATCAAGGCCAACTCGGCACTCTGAAACGGGTGGACGTACTTCGCTCGGTTCACCGGGATAGCGGGGAGTGACCGCCCTGATCCTGGCGTCGACCGCCGGGCCGCTCCGGCGATTGCGGAAGAGCCACGGCCGCTACCCGGCAGAGACGAAAAAACCCGGCAGTCCTGCCGGGTCCGGGGCCTCACTCGTATGTGTTCGTTCACCGCACACGGATACGGCGTGTTAACCGGGTGACACACCCGGCCCCCTTTATTGCCCCGGCGGAATGTGGCCCATGGCGTGAATCGTTCCGGCCGTCGCGGGGACGACTTCGATCGCCGGGAAAGCCGACTTGAGCTGTTCGGCGAGATCCTGGATGGCCTGGACGGACATTCCCAACACCCTTGCGAGCGCGAGCGAACCGCTCGGCGTCGCCACCATCGACAGGAGGGACTCGACTTCCCGGATGTTGAGCCGGCGGAGGGCCGTGACGATATCGGCCGGCAGGTTCGTTTTTGACAGGTTCATCGTAACCTCCGCTGCCCGCGCCGTAACCGACACTGACTGGTGTAGCAGGTTCGGTACCGGCGGACCGGTGCCGCCCCGTCGGCGTCTCACGGGATCACGCCGGGCGTGCTTTTCGTCGCGGCTTCCGAGCATCTATCGTATTCTTCGGTTTCGACCCGGCGCCCTTCTTCGGTTTACTCTTTTTCGGCCCGTCCGGAGTCGGGCCGGGTGCTTTCCCGGAAGTTGGCCCTTCGTCCGTCACAACTCGTGATCTGGCTACGACTTCCATGACGACGGCTTCGAGGCAGAACCGCCAGAGATATTCATAAGGCAAATAACCGTAGCCGGGCGCGAAATCGTTACCACGGGCCCAGTCTTCGCCCCAGGAGTTGCGGAAGACGAAGTACCCCCCGCCCGGGCGGTACGATTCCTCGTCGTCTTCGACTTCGTTGTCCCTGTACCCGACGATCGTAACGGCGTGGCCGCCCAGGTAGGTGTCCAGGATGGTCGGGGTCACGCCCGAAGTGTCCATCGGGGGCAAGGTGATTTCCCCGCGGGACCGGGCCAGGGCGTTGTACCAGGCGAGCTGATAAACCGCGAGGCCAACCCCGACCGGGTTCCCGAGGGCCAACTCCGCCTTGACCGCCTCGACCGTGTGGTCGACCGCGCGGTAGTCCACGATCCGGTATTTCCGGGCGAGCAGTTTCAAGTGCGACTCTTCGCGGGCGGGGCGGTGGCCGCGGACCCGGTACGCGTGCCGGAGGTCGTGCCGGTCGACGTACTGGAGGTGGGTTTCGAGACAACAGCCGTGCTTCTTGAGCACCCGCAACGCGGCGTCCAGCGACGTGCCGTCCTCGTCCGGGTCGAAGCCGTCCTCCGCCCGGGTCCGGTAATACAGGTATTGCGGGGAAATCTGGACCGGGCTCAACTTGTCCCGCAGGCGGCCGAGTTGGTACATCCCCATCGCCGTGAAGGCCACGCAGACCCCCCGCCTGCCCTGGTCGCGGGCGGTGAACGGGTCGTCGGGCCGGAGGATGAGTTCCGGCTGTCGGCGGCGTTCCTCCCGGACGTCGGGCACGGGCGGGGTAACGGACGCCGGCTTCAACGGCTCGGGGAGCGGGCTGTCGAACGTCGCCTCGCGGAACGGGTCCCGACTCCCCGCCGTGTACCCCATCGGGAACCGCTCCCGGGTCACGAGCGCCTTGTTCCCGACCCCCACTTTCAGCGGGTTACTCACCGACAACCCGACCTTGCCGAGGGCCGGTTCGATCGTCGTCTGCACCGCCTCGAGCGGGAACCCGAGTCGCTGGAGCGCGTACCGCCCTTCCGGCGATGCCAGGAGGGAGCCGAGTTGTTCGACGTGGCGGATGTTCAGCGCCGACAACCGTTCGATGCGGTCGGGGCCGACGGAGTTTTTCAATTCGCGAACTTCAGAGAGGTGCATGGGCTCTACCTCCGCCCGGGCAAGGCGGATCGAGACTGCCGACCGACCGCGGAATGCCGTAGCAGGGGAGAATATAGAAAAAACAGTCTAACGCCAGCGAGTGTCACCGCAAGATTTACTGTGAAAAATTTGGGTTCATCCGGACGCCGGACGCGGCTATCCGTTGAACGTAGGCCGGCGATTATCTGGAAGAAATCATCACGGGACCCGGCACCCTCGGGGTAGATTCACAACCAGCCTTCGACCGGACGCGATCTTCGACCGGCCCGTTGATCGAGTGTGGCCACGGCCGCGGCGTCGGTCAGCGTGGATGCCACCCGGCAGGGTCGGATAGAACAGAGCGGCCTCCGTCCCGATCCCAGCTCTGGCCTCGGCCGGCGGGACAGGGCGAGGTCTCATGGGGCGGGCCGTGTTGGGCGACTTACGACGATCCGAGGAACTCGAGTTTTGTCGTCAAATCGGCGTTTGACGACAGAACTGGGACGCTCGCAAATCTTGATTGGGTATTCCCTTGTGCTGACAGAAGCGGTGAAACGGCGAAAAGTCGAGGACCGGGTTCTTCGCGACAAAACTCCCCGGTCGGAGAGGTCGACTTTCGACGTAAGTGATCGGAGACCCGGACAGTTTTTGACTTTGCCCGGGGATGGTCGGACGAGTGGGCAATCGACACAGGTGGTACAACCCGCTCATGCGGTGAGGTCGCCCGGGGTAAGTGGTAAGCGTGGTAGGACGGGAATCGAGTCGGTCGGAGTCGGGCGAGGGGTGATCGGCCCAGGACATATGAGGGGCGGGTCGGATTCTGCGGGGGGTGGAAACGGCTTCCACCCCCGACCGAGGTCTACCTCGTGTTCGAACGCAGAGGCTTTTTGTTGGTTTCGTCGGTCAGGCTGTGCCTGACGGTGGGATGTTCAACCGTCAGGCACAGCCTGACCGACGAAACCATCCTGCGGCCGGGCACGGGTCGCTTCCTACGGCAGCAGCCGGTCCAGCTCATCCACCAGGGTCGCGAACCGCTTGAGGGCGGCGTCCACCGGGGCCGGGGTGGCCATGTCCACCCCGGCGTCCCGGAGCAGGTCGAGCGGGTCCTTCGAGCACCCGCCCTTCAGGAACCCCAGGTAGGCGTCCAGCTCGGCCTTCCCGCCCTTCGTCACCCGCTCGGCCAGGGCGATCGCGGCCGACAGCCCGGTCGCGTACTTGTACACGTAGAACGCCCGGTAGAAGTGCGGGATGCGGAGGCACTCCAGGCTCAACTCGTCGTCGATCGCGAAGTCCGGGCCGAAGTAGGCGTCGAGCAGCTTCCGGTACTCGGTCCGCAGCGCCGCCAGCGTCAGCGGCTCGTTCCGCTCGGCCAGGGCGTGCGTCACCGCCTCGAACTCGGCGAACATCGTCTGCCGGACGATCGTCTTCCGGATGTCGTCGATCTCCCGGTTGATGTAATACGCCCGCTCCCGGTCGTCCCGCGCCCGGGCCATCAGGTGGTCGCCGAGCAGCCGCTCGTTGAACGTACTCGCCACCTCGGCCACGAAGATCGTGTAGTTCGCGTACTGGTACGGCTGGCCCTTCGACAGGTACGAGTGCATCGAGTGCCCGGCCTCGTGGGCCAGGGTGAAGACGTGGTCGAGCACGTCCGGCTTGTAGTTCATCAGGATGTACGGGTCCGAGTCGTAGCACCCAGACGAGAACGCCCCGCTGTGCTTCCCCTTGTTCTCGTACCGGTCGCACCACCGCCCGCGGAGGCCCTTCGCCAGGGCGTCCGTGTACCCCGGGCCGAGCGGCCGGAGGGCGTCCATCACCAGCTCGACGCCCTCGTCCCAGGTCGTCCGCCGCTGGAGGTCGGACAGGATCGGGACGTAGACGTCGTACATGTGGACGTCGGGCAGCTTCATCGCCCGGCGGCGGACCTGGTAATACTTGTGGACGGCCGGGAGGTTCGCCCGGACGGCGGCGAGCAGGTTGTCGTAGACGGCCTCCGGGACCTTGTCCGGGAACAGGGCGGCCGCCCGGGCCGACGGGTAGTTCCGCACCCGGGCGTGGTAGACGTCCTGCTTGACGCTCCCGGCCAGGGTCGCGGCCAGGGTGTTCGCGTGGTCGGCGAACGACTTGTAGTACTGGTGGAACGCCTTCTTCCGGACCGCCCGGTCCGGCCGCTCCAGGCAGACGATGAACGAGGCGTGGCTCAGCTCGATCACCCGGCCCGGCTCGACCTCGATCTCGCCGAACTTCAGGTCCGCGTCGGTCAGCTGGTCGAACACGTTCCGCGGCGTCTGGTTCGTCTCGGTCTGGAGGGCGAGCAGCCGCTCCTCCTTCTCGCCCAGGGTGTGCGGCTTGTACCGGAGCAGCCGCTCGAGGACGAGCTTGTAGTCGGCGAGGGCCGGGGCGTCCAGGAGCCGGCGGACGGTGTCGTCGGGCAGGGCGAGGATTTCCGGGCGGATGTAGCTGGCGGCCTCGGCGGCCCGGGCGGCGATCCCGATGTACCGGGCCTTCAACCCCTGGTACTTCGGGTTCGCCACGTCCTCGGTCTCTTTGAGGAAGGCGTACGTCCCGATCCGGTCCCCGAGCCGGTCGAACGCGGTGTCGAACCGGAGGCAAGCGGCGAGCGTCTCCGCCGACTCGCCGAGCCGGCCGCGGAATTTGGCGTACCCCTCGGCCTGGCCGGACCAGTCGGCGAACGCGGCCTCCCAGGCCGCGTCGTCCGGGAACAGGCTGGACAGGTCCCAGGTGTCGGCGGCGGGGATTTCGGACCGGGCCGGGACGCGGGTCGCGGACATGGAGGCTCCTCCGAGAATGTCCCGGCATTCTACGGCGGAAGACGGGCTCGGACGGGGGGAGCGGGTGCCGGGCCCACCGGGACCCGGCGACAGGGAGTCAGCGGCGGCGGGCCGGGGCGGTCACCCGAAGAGGAGCAAAACGTTCCAGGGCGGCGTCTGCTCGAACTCGCAGCCGAGTTCGTAGTAGTCCCCGTTGTTCCGGCAGCTGCGGACGACGATCGTGACCCACGGGATCGTGTCGGGGGCGTTCTCCGCCCGGACCTGGACCACGGTCCCCGGGGCGATGGGCGACACGGTGGCGAGCCTTAGCCCGCCGGTCGAGCGGTCGAGCACCCAGCCGCCCTCGAGCTTGTTCCGGAGCACCGGGGACGAGACCAGCACCCGGACCGGCGCCCCCTCCCGCCGGACGGACCCGCGGCGGTCGGCGAACGACGTGTCGTGGGCGTCCCAGTTCACCGGCCTGTCGGTCGGGGTTACGGAAGGTGGCCCCGCCAACGGCGACTTCCGCCGCCGGGTGGCCACGGCCACCAGGACCGCCGACGCGACCCCGCAGCCGACCGCGAACGGGAGGTACGGCTGGAGAAGGCCGAGTTCGAACCCGAACACTGTAATGACCATAAGGCGACGGCGGCACGGCACGGGGTCGTCCCACGCGGGTTCGCGCGGGACGACCCCGGGACGGAGTTGAATGAAGATTAGCACACGCCGCCGGAAGCGTCCGAAAACTCGACAAACCTTGCCTCAATTATTTTCTCAGGCGAAAACGGCTCCTCGCAGGTTTGAGCCGCGACCGGGCGTTTCTGCCGCGGATGAAATCCACTAGCGGTGGGACGGAACGAACGACGCGTTGACGGCCGCGGACGGCTCGGGCACCGAGTACGCCGGGGCGGACCCGAGCTTGAACGACAGTTTGGAAGCCGCGATCTCCGTCTCCCCCCGCCCTTGCTTACACTTCACCCGGACGTCGCCGGCCAGTTCGACCTCCCCGGACCCGGGCAGGACGGTCAGCTCGGCGCACGTCCCCTCGCACCCCGGGGCCGAGAACCGGACGCCCCCGACCGCCTTCAGGGCCGACATGACCTCGCCCTTCTCCGACGGCGACTTCACGTCCACCCTGTCGCTCACGACCTTGAGCAGGGCGTCGTCCCCGGATACGACCTCGAACCTCGGCTGGCCGGCCCCGAGCTTGAGCACCACCCGGACGCCGCCGGTCGGGTGCGGCTCGGGCTGCGCCGGCGGGGGCCCGGGCGGGTTGACCGCCGGCACCGCGGGCGGGTCGAGCCGCGTGACCACCGGGGGCGGCGGCGGGGCGGTCGGCCGCGCGGGAGCGACCGGGTCGAGGACGAGCGGGCTGACAGCCGCCGGCGGCAGCCCGGACGACTTGGCCGGCTCGGCGTTCTTGGCCGGACCAGGCACGGGCAGTGGCAGTGGCAGGTCGACCGCCGCCGGGGGCGGGTCGGCCGGCTTCGAGACGGTCACGGCCGGCGGTCCCTCGGTCTTTTTCGCCACGGGTCGCGGGGTCGGGGCGACCTCGGCGACCGGCTTCACCGGCTCGACGGCCGGGACCATCAGGCCGGGCGCCGCCGGGGCCGGCAGGTCGGGCACGGGGGTCACCGGCGGCGGGGCCGGCATGACCGGGGCCGCCGCCCCCGGCTTGGGCGCCGCGACCTCGACCGGCGGCTGGAACCCCGCCTGCACCGCCCCGGCCGGGGCCGCCGCGGGGATCGCCGGCAGGCCGACGGCGACCGCCGGCTCGGGCAGGCACGGGACGACGACAACGGGTTGGGCGGCGACGTGGGTGCGGCACGGCGGGTCCGCGACGGCCGCCACCCCGCCCATCGACAGGCCGAGCATCCCGGCCAGCAACTTCCAGCGGGTCAGGGTCATGTCCTCTCTCCGGTCTGCGGGGGTTTACGCGCGGCGGACCATACCGTCCGCCCCTTACCGTGTCTGCGCGATTTTCCCCGGCGGGTGTGGCTGTCACGATTCGGGCCGGGCCGGCGGAGTTTGACCTGCGGTCAGGGTGGTCGTCGCGTCCCCCGGCGGGGTCGAATGACACCGCGTCCGGCCCCGTGGTCGCGCGGCCCGCCCCGGGCGCCCCGGCCTTTGACCCGCCGTCCCGGGTTGGTGGAGATGGCGACTTGCGGCGATTCCGGGGGTCCGCGTTATTTCCTAATGTCATAGTTAGAGTGACAGAACTCGGCCGGCACAAGGGGAAGACTGGCTGTACGTTGTGCGGACGGACTCGACTCCGGGGCGGAAATCGGGGACCGGGTTTTTCGCGACAAAACTCCCCGGCCGGGGGGTCCAGTTTTCGCCGTAAGTGTCCCGGGCGGGGGCTCCGATCCGGGCAGGGTGGACCGGGCCGCAGAGGATCGGGTGGAATGGCCCCCGTCCGCCGCCGGGGGATTGTCACCGCCCGCCGGTCGGACACTCGCACCGCTAAAATCTACAGGCGCACCCCGCAGCTAATGAAACGCCCGGCAGTCGAGCCTCACGGATGAACGCCTTCAACAGAAAGCCGCCGTGACCAAAGGGTGCATTAGCCACCCGGGACGCAGTAGTGCGCCTTCAGGGTTGGTGTTCCGGTTCTTGTAGGTCAGGCCGTGCCTGATGAAGGGATGTCCCACCGTCAGGCACAGCCTGACTTACAAAGAACGGACGGGCCACCCCGGGGCAGTCGCCCCGGGGTGTCGCTTTTGACCGGTCCGATCACTTCTTCGGGATCAGCTCGTAGCACACCAGCCGGTCCTTCCCGCGGACGTAGAGGAGTCCCCGGCTGAGGACCGGCGGGGCCCAGGCCGGGTAGTCGAGGTCCGGCGACTCCCACCGGGCCAGTTCCTCGTACTTCCGCGGGTCCGCCTTGAACAGCCGCAGTTCGCCGTTCTCGCCCAGGCTCAGGACGTGCCCGTCCACCAGGAGCAGGGTGCACCGGGTCGTCCGCCGCTCGACCCACTTCACCTCGCCGGTCGCCAGCTCGACGCACCGGATGTCGGCCTCGTTCGTGTGCCGGCCGCTCGACCCGTACACGAACCCGCCGGCGTGGACCGGGGTGTTCCAGTGGGCCATGATCGCTTTCTCGCCCCGGCCCTTGTCCCGGTCCGTCCACACCTCCGCGGCCTTCCCCGGTTCGAGCTTCAGGCACGCCGCCCCGACCCCGTAGCACTCCGTCACCAGCACCGTGTCGCCGGCGACCACCGGGTTCGCCGCGTTCACGCTCTCCTCGATCTTCGCCCGCCAGGGGTAGTGGAACGCCGTCTTCCCGGTCTGCGGGTCGAACCCGAGGAGCCCGCCCCGGGCGAAGTAGAGGCCGAGCCGCTTCCCGCCGGCCGCCACGACCACCGGGCTGGAGTAACTCGCCAGCTCGTCGCCCGCCTCGTACCGCACGGCCCCGGTCTTCCTGTCAAAAGCGACGATCGCGGTGCCGTTCGGCTTGACCATCCGGAAGTCGGCCGGCCGGGGCCCCGGCGGGCTGCCGCCGACGGCGACGATCAGCAACTCGCCTTCCACGACCGGGGTGCTGCCGACGCCGAAGAAGTTCTGGTGGAAGTGGTACTTCGCCCGGGTGTCGACCCGCCAGAGTTCCTTCCCGTCGGCCGCGGCCAGGCAGACGAGCGTCCCCTCGACCCCGTGGACGTAGACCCGCTCCCCGTCCGTCACCGGGCAGCACCGCGGGCCGGGCTCGTACCCGTAGTAGTCCTCGTACTTCGACGGGTAATCGGCGGCCCACACCACCTCCCCTGTCCCGGCGTTCCGGCACGTCACCCGGGTGTTGTCGCCGAACTTGTCGGCGTGGTAGAGCTTCCCGCCCGCGACCGTCGGCGGGGCGTACCCCTGGCCGAGCTTGCAGTCCCAGACCTTCCTCAGCCCCTCCCGCGGCCAGGCCGTGAGGATGCCGGTCTCGGCAGAAACGTTGTCCCCGGTCGGGCCGAGGAACCGCGGCCAGTCGGACCCGGGGCGGGTGGGACTGGCCCGGTCGGCGGCCCCGGGCTTCGGGGCGTCGTCGGCCGGCGGCGAGCAGGCGGGCAGGGCGGCGCAAAGGGCGAGGAGGGTGAGTCGCACGGCTGGGCCTCGGCGGGGCGGGCGGCACCGCGTAATTATGGCCGGCCGCCGGGGCGGGGTACAGGCCCGGCCGGTTCGCCCCGCCGAACTACCCGCCCCGCCCCGGGTCCGCAGAATCAACGGTACCCCCGGCGGCGGCCGCCCCGGGCGTCTTCAGGAGCGCGACCGTGGACGAGTACCTGTGCGTGACGCTGGTGTCGGAGCCCGGGGAGGCGGAGGCGGACTTCAAGGCCCGGATCAGCCGGTTCTGGACGCACATGCTGCGGGCCCGGCCGGACGACTTCGAGAAGGTGTACGCGGAGACGGTGCGGTTCGAGCCGGAGGGGGGCCGGCTGACCCGGAAGTACCTGGTCGAAGCGGGGGTGGTGCCGGTGTTGGAGGCGGAGTTCGCGGCGGCGAAGATCGGCCACCAGCCGATCGACCCGGACGACCTGTACACGAAGTACGAGGCGGCCCCGCCGGACTGGTTCTGGATCGAGCACTGATCGGGTAGACTGGCGGGGCCACCGGAGGGCCCGCCGTGCCCGTGCTCCTGTCCGTCCTCCTGCCCCTGCTCGCCCCGGCCCGGATGCCCCGGGTCGACGCCGACGGCATCCCCCTCCCGGCCGAGGCCGTCTGCCGGCTCGGGTCCGCACGGTTCCGGGCCGCCGGGGAACTCACCCACCTGGCCGTCACCCCGGACGGGCGGACGCTGGTCGCCCTGGAGGCGATCGGGACGGGGTGCCTGTGCGGGTGGGACGCGGCCACCGGCCGGTTGCTCTACCGGGTGCCGCTGCAATCGTCTCAGGGGACGCGCTTGGCCTTGGCCGTCGACCGCGACGGCGCCCGGGTCGAGGACCTGACGCACGAGTACCGGTTCCGGGTCACCCGGTTCGACCCGGCCACCGGGCGGCAACTCGGCCGGCCGGTGGTCATGGGGCCGCGGGTGAACCAGTGGGCGGCCCTCAGCCCGTGCGGGCGGTACGTCGCGATCTATCTTCAAGACGTGGTCCGGCGGTACGGGGTCGACGAGACGGACCACGTCCTGACCCTGCACCCCGCGGCCGGCGGGCGGCCGCCGGTGACCGTGTCCCGCGGGCCGACCTCGCTCGTCGCCGCCTTCGCCCCCGACGGCGGGCGGCTCGCCGTCGCGGACTACGACCGTGAGACGGCCTCCCCGGCCCACCCGCCGGCCGTCCGGCTGTACCACCCGGGCACGGGGAAACTCGTCCGCGAATACGCCGCCCCCGGCCCGGTCGCGGAAGTCGTGTTCCGCCCGGACGGGGCGGAGTTGGCCGCCGTGGTGTTCGCCCGGGGGAACTACCGCGTGTCCGCGTGCGACCTCGCGACCGGCACGTGGCGGGAGTTGGCGACCGACCCGCGGGAGACGTTCAAGAACCTCGCCTACTCGCCCGACGGGCGGTGGGTGACGGTCATGCTCGACTCCCGGCGGGAAGTCCTCGACGCCCGCACCGGCCGACGGCTCGCCGGCCTGGAAGAGGCCTCATGTGGTGCGGCCTTCCACCCGGACGGGAAAACCTTGTTCGTCGCGGGCCCGGGCGTCCTCGTCTACCGGATCGACCTGACGACCGGCCGGACCGCCGCCGACCTGCCGTCCGTCGTCCAGGTGTTGCGCTACACCCGGGACGGGCGGGTGTACGGGATGACCATCGCCCCGGCACGGGAGGTGTCGGCCCAGCTGGTCGGCTGGGACGTCCGGGACAGGCGGCTCGTGGTCCGCGGGCACGTGTTCCCGCCGGCCGAGTCGTTCACCTTCATTTACGACGTCTCCCCGGACGGGCGGTGGGTGGCCGTCGGGGATTCATCGGCCGGACAAAGTGCCCTCCGCGTCTGCGACGCCGCGACCGGGGCGGTCCGGGTCTCGTGTCAGGGACTCACGACCGGGGTGGAAGGCGCGAAGTTTTCCGACGACGGGGCGCGGCTCTATTCCTGGGTCCAGCCGGATTCGCGAAAGGAACCCGACCGGCGGGCGTGGGACCTGGCGACCGGCCGACCGGTCGACGACCCGGCGGCCGCGGTCGCCGGTTCGACTTTGTCCCCGGACGGGCGGATGTCGGCACGGTTCGACCCGGAAGGGGTTACGTCGTCCGCCGGCTGCGTCCCCCTGGTCCTGGTCGAGCGCGTTTCCGGCAAGGTGCGGCACGCCTTCCTCGGGCACATCGGCGGGAACGCCGGGCTCGCCTTCTCCCCGGACGGGCGGCACCTGGCCGCCTCCAGTACGGAAGTCCCGGTGTTCGTCTGGGACGTCCGCGGGGAGCTGTCGAAGCCGCCGGCGCCCCCGACCCCGGCCGCCCTGGCCGTCGCCTGGGACGCCCTCGCGTCCGGGGACGCGGCCGCGGGCTTCCGGGCGGTCCGCCTGCTCGCCCACTTCCCGGACGCCGCCGTCCCGCTCCTCCGCGGCAAGCTGCCGCCGACCGCCGGCCCGGCCCCGGCCGAGGTCGCCGCCCTGGTCGTCGCCCTGGACGCCCCGGGGTTCGCCGACAGGGAGACGGCCGAGCACCGGCTCAAGGGGCTCGGGGAACTCGCCGGGCCGGCCTTACGGGACGCGCTGAAGACCAGCCCATCAGCCGAGTTAAAGCAGCGGGCCGATCGGCTGCTCGCCCGGCTCGACGCCGGGAAGCCGGGGCCGGACCACCTCCGGGCGGTCCGGGCGGTGGAGGCGGCGGAGTGGATGGGGACTCCGGCCGCCCGGGACCTGCTCGCCCGCTGGGCCGGCGGGGCCGACGGGGCGGTCCTGACCCGCGAGGCGCGGGCCGCCCTCGGGCGGGCCGCGGCGGGCGGACCGCCGCCGACCACTGTTCCCGGCCGCCCGCCGGCCGCAAGATAACCGGATGGCGATCATCCACCTCGGTCGGGACGACGTCCCGCCGCCGGACCTGACCGGCGGGGCGGTCACGGTCGGCAACTTCGATGGCGTCCACCGCGGACACCGGGCCCTCGTCGCCGCCGCCCGGGTTTGGGCGGACCGAGTCGGCGGGCCGGCCGTGGCCGTCACCTTCGACCCACCGCCGGCCGCCCTGCTCGCCCCCACGGCCGCCAAGCCCCCGCTCACCACCGTCGCCGACCGGGCCGCCCTGTTGCTCTCGGCCGGGGCGGACCACGTCGCCGTGTTGCGGACCGACCCGGGGCTGGTCGCCCTCAGCCCGGAGGCGTTCTTTGAAGACGTAATCCTCCGGCAGTTCGGGGCCCGGGCCGTGGTCGAGGGGTACAACTTCCGGTTCGGCCGGGCCCGGGCCGGGGACCTGGGGCTGCTCCGGGACCTGTGCCGGACCCACGGGCTGGGGTTCGAGGGGGTGAACCCGCTGGTCGGGGGGGACGGGGAGCCGGTGTCGAGCAGCCGGGTCCGGGCCGCCCTCCTGGCCGGGGACGCGGCGGCCGCGGCCGACCTGCTCGGCCGGCCGTACCGGATCGCCGGCCGGGTCGTGGCCGGGGCCCGGCGAGGGCGGACGATCGGTTTCCCGACGGCCAACCTGGACGGGGTGGAGACGCTGGTCCCGGCGGTCGGGGTGTACGCGGTCCGGGCGGCTGCGGCCGGGAAGTTCTGGCAGGCGGCGGCGAACGTCGGCCCGAACCCGACGTTCGGGGAGGACGCCCGGAAGATCGAGGTCCACCTCATCGACTTCGCCGGCGACCTGTACGGGCAGGAACTGGCGGTCGAGTTCGTGGCCCGGCTGCGGGAGACGAAACCGTTTGCCGGGCCGGCCCAGCTGGTCGAACAATTGAAGCAGGACGTCGCGGCGGCGAAACGCATCCTGGCGGAGCAGTGATAGTCGGTCACTCGCCCCGCGAGTGACGGCGGAGTCTTCCCCCGTGGGCGTCCACCCGCGACTCGCTCCGCGAGTCGCCTACGATTTCCGCGGCCCCGACAGAAAGGACACCCGATGACCCCGACCGACCTGCGAGACCGGGTGCAGCACGTCTTCCGGGCCGAGATCGCCCCGGCCCTCGGCTTCGGCGGCGACGACATCGACGTCCTGGACGTGTCCGACGGGGTCGCCGAGGTCCGGCTGAGCGGGGCGTGCGCGAGTTGCGCCGGCGGGATCGCCGTGGTCGTGGCGATGCTCGAACAGGAACTCCGGCAGCGGGTGCCGGAGGTTGACGTCGTGTCGGCGGTGATGTAGGGCATGTGCCCGGGTGCGAAGGTCATTGCGGATCGCTTTCCGCGGGGGTAAAGTCCTACCTGACGGATGCTAACGGAGGCGGATGTGGAACTGGCCGTTTTGATCCAGCCGGTGAACGGCGCACGATACCGGGCCTCGACCGGAGAACCCTTGCCGGCCGCAGCCGAAGGGGCTACCCGCGAAGAGGCCCTTGCCCGCCTCCGAAGCCTACTCGAAGACTAGGTCCGGGCCGGGGCCGAGGTGGTCCGGTTACACATTGCCGGTCCCGGCCGGCCCGGTTTGGCCCGACGACCCGATCACCCACGACTGGCTAGCCGGCATTGCCGACGCCCGCCGGGCGGCCGACGCGGTCGCCGAACCGTGGGCCGACGCAGCAGCCGGGCCGTGAGTCGTTACCTGCTCGACACCGACATCGTCTCTCACTACCTTCGCGGCCACCCGCGCGTAACGTCCGCCGTCAGGGACTTTGGCCGCGTCCCAAACCTTCGGTTCCAGGACTGGACTGCCGAGTCGGCGTGATCGACGTCCAACGACGGCACCGGATTATTGACTCTCGGGGGAGGCTCATCTCCACTTCTTTGCCGACTCGACATACGCCCTGTGTGGGCTGCGGTACACGCCGGACCAGATCGACGACCTCTACCGGGACCTGAGCATGACCCTGGAAGACTCCACCACGTACCAGCTCGTCCTGAACAAAGGCGCGGCCCTCGGAGAGGCCCGGGGCGAAGCCCGGGGCATAACTTTGGGGGCGATCGAGGAAGCCCGCGGGATGGTCCTCCGCCTCGGCCGACTGCGGTTCGGACCGCCCCCGGAAGGGATTGTTGCCGCGGTCCAAGGGGTCACCGACCGGGAGCGGCTCGAACTCATGGCCGAGCGGCTGTTCACCGCGGCCGGGTGGGACGACCTGATCCAGCCACGGTGACGGCTGGCCGCCCAGTCCCCGGTCCGCCCCATCCACGCTGCCCGCGCCGCAGGACCGACAACCGTTCCTGCGGCGCGGCACGAAGCCGCCGGGTCAGGGGATCGGCCGCCGCGACCCCTGGGTGGAGGCCAGGAGCTTCGGGACGTCGATCTTCTCGCCCACCATCTCCTTCCACCCCTTCTTTTGCTCGTCGGTGAGCAGTCCGATGAACTTGTCCTCCGCGGCTTTCGACAGCTCGCCTTTTGCCTTATCCTCGTCCCCCCTCCGCTTTTGAAACGCTTCTCGGGCTTCGCCCGGCCGGGGCGGAGTCGGCCGGGGCAGTTTCCTGAGGGCTGCCCCGTACTCGGCCAGGATCCCGTCCACCTTCTCCTTCTGTTCGGCGGTCAGCTTGAGCCCGGTCTGTACCTCCGGGTCCTTGAACGCGGCGGTGCCTTGCACCTGTCGGCAGATCTGCCGCATCCGCTTCGCCTGCTCGGGCGTCAGGATGCTGATGACCGCTAACCGGGCATCTTCCATGATCTGGCCGATCCTCTCTCTGTCCTTTCTCATCTGCCCGAGGTTCGGCGGGGCACCCTGCTGACGGGTAGACTTGAAGTGCTCGAGCCATGCTGCCTCGACCGGCTTCATCGCCTCCACGAGCTTCGCCTTCTGGTCGTCCGTGATTTTCAGGTCGGCCTGGAGTAAGGGGCTGACGGCGACCTTGGGGTACAGGTAACTGTCTGACGCCAGATCGAACCCGCCGGGAGCCCCGGGTAGGGGCCCCTGGGCCGACACCGTTCCGCCCCAGGCGGTGAGGAGGACTGCCGCGGTCAGTCGGACGATGGATCGCGTAGGCATTTCGGTTCCCGGGGAAATAAGGACTGTCCCCGCCTTGACGGCCGGCGGGGCGGTCTCGCGGCCGATATTTTCGCACTCAGCCCCGGCGGGGGTGGTGAGAACCGAATGAGAGCCCGGACGCCACCCCGGCGGTCGCCGGGGCGACCCGTCCCCGGCTCACGGGGCCTTCTTCCGGCACACCGTCATCCCGTCCGCGAACGGCAGGAAGCAGAGGTCGATCCGGTCGTCCGCGAACACACGGGCGTTCAGCTCCCGGATCGCGGCCGTCGACGGGTCGGTCTCCGCCGGGTCGGCCGGCTTGCCGTCCCACAGGGTGTTGTCGATCGTGACCAGCCCGCCCGGGCGGACGAGCCGGAGGCACCGCTCGTAGTAGGCGCCGACATTCGCCTTATCGGCGTCGACGTAGGCGAGGTCGAACGACCCCGCCGCCCCGTCGGCCAGGAGCCGGTCGAGCGTCCCGACGGCCGGGGCGATGACGGACTCGATCTTCCCGGCCACCCCGGCCTCCTGCCAGTACTTCCGCCCGACCCGGACGAAGTCCTCGCTCACGTCGAGCGTCACCACCCGGCCGGCCGGGGGCAGGGCCAGGGCCATCCAGAGCGCCCCGTACCCGGTGAACGTGCCGACCTCGAGAACCCGGGTCGCCCCGGTCAGCTTGACGAGCAGGTCGAGCACCGGGCCCTGCTCGGGGGCGGTCTGCCACTCCCCGTCCGGCAGCCGGGCCGTCTCCTCCCGGAGCCTCCGGATGACGTCCGGCTCCCGGACCCCCACGGTCAACACGTACTCGTACAGGGCGTCGGTCATCGGCGTCGGCCGGACGTGGCTGGTCGGCATGGCGTCGTCTCTCCTGATGACGTCTGGGTCGGCGGCGCGGAACGGGGTCGTGCCGCCCGACCTCTCGGGCCTGTGTCCCGTCCCGCGCGTCTGTTACTATTATCGGGCTTTCCCGACCTGCGGCCCGGGGACCCACTCCCCACATAGATCCGGGCCGGGAAACCGCGATAATGTCATCGCCCCGCCGGGGGAATGGGGCACGACCGTTTCGAGGGCCCGCATGGCCACCCGCACCGTTTACCTCGTGCAGCACCTGAACTGGAAGTACAACGACGAGCAAACCGTGCCCGAGGCGGTGACCGTCCAGAAGGCGTTCGCCCGGCGGGAGGCGGCCGAGGCGTACCGGGACGAGTTGACCCGCCGCCGGCTGGCCGACGGGGTCCACTACAAAAACCCGTTCGACTTCAACGAGGGGCGGTTCCGGCAGACGACCGGCCGGACCGAGGCGGAGATGGCCGACCACTTCCGCGCCCTCCGCCTGCCGCTGCCGGCGGGGCAGGAGCCCGACCCGGAAGACCCGGACGCGACCCGGTACGACTGGAAAGACTTCATGTGGTGGGAGGCCGTCGCCGACCGGCTGGAGGCCGGCGACATCGACCCGGTCCGGTTCTGGGCGGCGTTCGACCGGGTGCAATACTACGAAGTGGTCGAGGCGGAGTTGGAGGGGTGACGCATGGCCGATAGGGTGCGGTACGTGGTCGAGCGGCTGAACTGGCGGCGGGGCGAGGGGTTCAGCGCGGCCGGCCCCCGGCCGCCGACGTTCCACCGGCTGCCGGGGGAGACGGCAGTGGCATCGTTCGACTCGTTCGCCGAGGCCGAAGCCTTCCGGCGGGACCGGGAGGCCGAGGCCCGGGCCCGGGTGAGCAACCCGTTCGCCGGGGCCGACAGCCCGCCGGCCGACCGGACGAGCATGCCGGACGGCGTATTCCGGGACTGGCTCCGGGACCACGGGGTCGACCCCCCGGCCGGGACCGGACCGGCCGCCTGGGCCGGGTGGTGGGACGCCGAGTCCCCGCGGTGGACCGGCGCCCAGCGGGACGCCGTCTGGGAGGCGCTGGACGGGGCCCGGTTCTACCGGGTGGCCGAGCGACCGCCGCGGCCGGTGGCATACGCCGTGGTCCGGGTGCTGTGGGGGTACAACGATGAATGGTTCTACCCCGGGGCCGAGGGCGGAGACGTCACGGCCGCGTACCGCTCCCGGGCCCGGGCCGAGGCCGAGGCCGCCCGACTGACCGCGGCCGCCCGGGAGGAGTGGGCAGAAATCCTCCGGCAGACCGGCGGGCCGCCAAACCAGTTCGACCTGGAAG
>Ga0070738_10004358_pt1 | contig 17124 bp, 14 predicted proteins | sample Coa_R2_2_FD_66446 | JGI IMG/M metagenome (GOLD analysis project Ga0070738, IMG submission 66446) | Surface soil microbial communities from Centralia Pennsylvania, which are recovering from an underground coalmine fire - Coalmine... | ecosystem: Environmental > Terrestrial > Soil > Unclassified ...
GGTCGCTCCCCGGGGTCGGGGTCGCGGTCCACGACGTGGTGGGGCTCGTGCCCACCGCGGACGGCCGCGGCTACTGGATGGTGGGGGCCGACGGCGGGGTGTTCGCGTTCGGCGACGCCCCCTTCATGGGGTCGCTCCCCGGGGTCGGGGTCCGCGCGACCGACATCTCGGGCATCGCCGCGTCACCCGGTGGCCGGGGCTACTGGATGGTGGGGGCCGACGGCGGGGTGTTCGCGTTCGGCGACGCGCCCTTCATGGGGTCGCTGCGCTGATCCGGGCGCGGCGCCGCCCGGTCTCGGGCCCCCGCCCGTCGCCCTCGCCCCCGCCCCTCGCCGGCCCCCGCCCCTCGCCGCCTTCGTTTGTTAGCGTTCCGGCGCGTGCCGCTGACCTTCGAGCCAGAGGCGCCGGGCGTGCCCCTGCCCGGGGCCGACTCGAGGGCCCGGCGGCTCCCGGTTCCGGCGGCCGTGCCGGTCGGCGTGGTGGGCCTCGTGGTTGCGTGCCTGCTGGCCTGGCGGGCCGCCATGCACACCGGCCTGTTCGACGATGTCTTCTGGCACCGGGCGGCGGGCGTGTGGATGCTCGACCATCACCGGGTCATGACCCGCGACGTGTTCTCCTACACGGTCACCGGGCACCGCTGGACGACGCCCGAATGGGGCTACGACGTGGTGCTGGCCGAGGCCGTCCGGCTGCTCGGGCCCATCGCGTTCTGGCTGCTCTCCGCGGGTGTGGCCAGCGTGACCGTGGTCGTGGTGGCGGTCCGCTGCCGCCTGGTGGGGGCCGGGTGGACCTGGACGGGCCTCCTGTGCCTCGAGACCGGGGCAGCCGTCACCCTCTTCCTCGACGATCGCCCCCAGGTGGTGAGCTACCTGCTGGTGGCGCTGCTGTTCCTGCTGCTCACCCTCGGCCACCGCCGCCGGGCAGTGCTCGTGGCGGTGCCGGTGCTCTTCGCGCTGTGGGCCAACCTCCATGGCAGCTTCCTCCTCGGCCTGCTCGTCCTCGCCCTCGAGGTGGTGGCCGCCCACGCGCCACGCCGGCTCGGGCGCCTGGCGGTCGCCGACCCCCTCGGGCGACGCGACTCGATCACGGTGCTCGCCGCCTCGCTCGCCGCCACCTTCGTCAACCCCTTCGGCCCCGGCGTCTACCGCAGCGCGTTCGGGGTGACGTTCAATCCCACCGTCCGCCGCCTGATCGGCGAGTGGCAGTCGCCGGACTTCCACGACCCGGCGACGATGGCCGTCGTCGTCGTGCCGCTGGCCGTGATCGTCGCCTCCCTACTCTTCTCCCGGAACCCGCTGCCGGCGGTCGAGACGGCGGTCGCGTCCTTCCTGTTCGTGAGCACCCTCGACGCGGCGCGGTTCTTGCCCTACTTCGCCATCGCCTTCTGCGCCCTGGCGGCGCACTGCCCGCCGCTCCCGCGCGAGCAGCTGCGCCCGAGCGTGCTCGTGTGGCCGGTGCTGGCCATCCTCGGCGTCGCCCTGCTGCACGGCCCGTGGGAGCCCGCCGGGCAGCCGGCGGGCAGCGTGCCGGTGGCCGCCGTGGCCTCGCTCGGGAAGCACGACGGGCGCGTCTTCTCGACCTACCTGTGGAACGACTACCTGGACTGGGCCGGGGTGCCCGTGTTCGTCGACGGCCGTACCGAGCTGTACACGTCGACGCCCGTGCTCGACCAGTACCTGGCGGTGCAGTCGCTCACGACGGACCCCGACCGGGTCTTCGACCGGTACCGGATCGACACGGTGCTGTGGCCGACCGACAGCGCACTCGCCCGCTACCTGGCGCGCGACCCGGCGTGGCGGCTGGTCCGCCGGTCGCGGGTGTCGGTGGTCTTCCGCCGCGTCCGCCCCTCGGCGGCCGCGGCGGCCCGGGCCCCGGCACGTGGCTCGGTACGAGGCGCCGCCGGCGTCAGACTGGCCGGCGCGGCCGGAGGGGCCTGAGCGGTGGCCGCCCGGCCGGGGTTCGGCGTCCCTGGGGGTGCGCGACCGCCCGGGCGCCACCGGCCCACGGTGCGCCGGGTCGCCTCCTGGGCCGCCGTCGCGGGCGCCATCGGGCTCGTCGCGATCGGCATCACGGCCCTCGCCACCGGGAGCTCCGGCGAGTCCGGCGTCCTCTACTTCACGACGTTCCATCGCACGGCCCTCTACCGCACGACGTTCGACTTCCACGCCGGGCGGCCCCAGCTCGGCCGGCAGCAGCGGGTGACGTGGCTGCCCGGCGCGGACGGCGTGGTGTTCGAGCCCGACGGGCACGCCGTGGTAGGTGAGCAGAACCGAGGGACGGTGGCCGAGGTCGACCCGACCACCGGCGCCTTCCGGTCCGTGGCGTCAGGGTGCCCGGGCGCCTTCTTGCTGACCGTCGACCCGACGACGGACGACGTGTTCACGGCCGGGCTGCCCGGGCCGCTCTGCGTGATGCCGGTGGACCCCCTGCGACCCGGCCTGGTGGTCGATCTCCACGGCGACGACACGCAGGTGACGAGCATCGCCTTCGATGGCTCGGGCCGCGCCTACTACACGACCGGCGGCAGCTTCGGCCCGGGCAACTTCGGCGTGATCAACGTGGACTCGGGCACCACGACCCGGGAGCTGAGTGACATCGCGGCCGGCCACGGCATCACCTACGACGCCTACTCGCACACCCTGTTCCTCTTCGGGGGCGACACCATCATGCAGATCGACCCCCGCCACCTCCAGCACCCCGTGTCGGAGCTGACCGTACCCGACGTGCAGATCGACCAGGGGACGACCGACGGCCACGGGCACCTGTTCGCCGCCAGCAACTACGGGCAGCTGGTGGTGGTCGACTACCACCTGTCGGGTCAGCTCCAGAGCCCCCAGAACCGCGTGACCGTTTTGCACCTGCGCAACGACCTCGACGACATCGCGCCCCTGGTCGGCCCCGGCGCGGCGGCCGCCGGCGGCCGGCAGTGGCTCGGGACCGCCGCCGCCCTGCTCGGGGTGCTCTTCGTGGCCGGGTTGGCGGGGCTCGGCTGGCCTGCCCTGCGCGCCCGCTCGAGGTTGCCCAGCTGGGACATCCGGCGGCGAGAGGCCGAGCGGCGGCCCGGCCTCGGGCGCCGCGGCACCCGCCGGGCACCACCGCCGGCGCAGCCGGCACCCCGGAAGACCCGGCCCCGGCGCTCCCGCCCGGTTCGGCGACGTGCCCGCTGAGGGCGGGCGCCAGGGCGGCTCCCGCCCGGGCGTGCGCGACGGCGGCGCTGCCGCAGGCGGCGGTGAGGCCGTCACCGCCCGGCCATGAACGCCGGATGTACACTTCGCCCGGAGGAGTTGCCGCCGGCGGGCCCTGGCGGAAGGGCCGGGCTCGGCGACGAGAAAGGGTGCGGGATGCTTTCCCACAGGGAGCCCGCGGGAGCCCCTGGGGGCCGGGCGGGAACCGATCTGGTCGCGGCTGCCGGTACGCCACCTCGTGCGGGCAGGGCCGCAGCAGGCGGCGGAGGCCTCCCTCGTCCGAGCCCGACCCTGCGGAGCTGGCTGGCGGCCGCCATCCCGCCTGCCACGCCGGGCGAGCTGGCACGGTTCGTGACCGTCTTCAGCCTCCTGCGGTGGTCGACGCTGTCCGTGGCCGTGGTTCTGGGGCTCGTCGAGGGCCACGACCGCTCCACCCTCGTGGCCGGTGGGCTCATCGGCGCCTTCGACCTGTGGCTCGCCCTGTCCCCCCCGCGCTACGAACGGGGAGGTTGGCGGATCAGCGCCACCCTGCTGGCCGAGGTCGCGCTCGGGGTCGGCGCGGTGGAGGCCACCGGGTTCGGGTCGTCGCCGTTCCTGCTCACCCTTGGCATGGCGACCACGATCGCGGGGTTCGCCGGGGGCCTGCGCATCGTGTCGGGCCTCGCCGTCATCGCCGGGTTGTCCGTGGCACTGCCAGTGGTCGTCCTGAGCCAATCCGAGCTCGTCCAGGCCCAGGTCAGCACCGCCGGCAGCGTGCAGCTGGCCACGCTCATCGTGCTGGTGGGCGGGGTCGGCGGGTACGGCCGCTACCTCGTCGAGGACGCCAGCCGGGTGCGCCGGGGGTTGGCGGCCAGCGTGGAACGCCTGTCGAAGGTCAACACCCTGCTCCTCAACCTGCACTCGGCAGCCGAGGAGGTCGCGGCCCCCCTCGACCTCAAGGGCGCCGCCAAGTGGGCCTTCGACCGCCTGGAGGCCGAGCGGCCCGCAGAGGTGGTGGCCGTGCTCGTCCGCGAGCCGGCCACCGGCCGCTGGCACGTGGCAGAGGGCAAGGGCCTGCGGGGGGTCGATGACGGCACCTTCTCGCTGCCCCCGGCCCTGCTCATGACGGCCACCGGCGACGACCCGGTGCTGCTCGGCGACCTCGGCGCTGAAGGTGGCGCCGGCGCCGCCGGCGGCGCCGATGACGGTGACGGCACCGCTGGTGGTGCTGGTGGTGGTGACGGCCTCTCCAGCCGGTCCCGCTGGGGCCTGTACGCTCCCCTGCGGGCACGCGACGAGCTCCTCGGCATGCTGGTCGTCGAGTCCTCCACCGAGCTGCCCCAGCCGCCTCCCGACCCCGGCACCCTGGCCGACCTCGCGCGCACAGCTGCGTTGGCCCTCGACAACGCGCGCTGGCTCGAGCGGATCCACGTGTTCGCCGCCGAGCAGGAGCGCGCCCGCCTGGCCCGCGACCTGCACGACCGCGTCGGGCAGTCGGTCGTCTACCTCGGTCTCGAGCTCGACCGGCTGGCCCAGCTCGACGTGGACCAGCGCGTCCGGCGCGACCTGCTGGCGCTGCGCGAGGACCTGCGCGCCGTGGTGCGCGAGCTGCGCGACACGCTCGCCGACCTCCGGACCGACGTGTCGGAGGACGTCGACCTGGCTGCCCTGCTGGCGTCCTTCGTCGATCGCGTCAACCGCCGCGGCAAGGTAGCCGTGGCGCTCAGCACCGAGGTGGGCGGCCGCCTGCCGGTGGTCGTCGAACGGGAGATGTGGCGCATCGCGCAGGAGGCCGTGCTCAACGCCGAGCGCCACGCCCGTGCGACGCAAGTGTCGGTCACCTGGTCGTGCAGCGAGCGCGGCGCGCTCCTCGAGGTCGCCGACGACGGCATCGGCCTGGACGCCGCCCGCGAGCGCCGTCGCGACGGCGCCTCGGGCTACGGGCTGCTCGGCATGCAGGAACGGGCGGACGCGATCAGGGCGCGGCTCCAGGTCGTCTCGCATCGCGGCCGGGGCACGACGGTGCGGGCACAGTGGGGGACCCCATGACGGTGCGGGTGCTCGTCGCCGACGACCACACGATGGTGCGCGAGGGCTTGTCGCGGGCGCTCGAGCAGGCAGGGTTCGAGGTGGTGGGGCAAGCCGGCGACGGCGAGGAGGCGGTCGCCGGCGCCGTGGCCCTGCAGCCCGACGTGGTGCTGATGGACCTGTCGATGCCCGTGCTCTCCGGCGTTGCGGCCACGCGACAGATCCGCCGGCAGGTGCCCGGTGCGGCCGTGCTCATCCTCACGATGCTCTCCGACGAGGCCGCCGTCTCCTCCGCGCTCGCTGCCGGGGCCTCGGGGTACCTGGTGAAGGACTGCACGACGGCTGAGCTGGTCGAGGCGGTCAGGAAGGTGGCCGACGGCGAGCCGGTGCTCTCCCCTGCGGTGGCAGGGGTCGCTGCCGGCGGTGCCGGCAGTGGCGATGCCGGCACGGACAGCAACGGCGGCAAGCGGGTCGCTACCGGCGGCGGGCGGCGTGGCCCGCGGGGTGCCCAGGGCCATCCACAGCCCCTGCTCTCGAAGCGCGAGGAGGAGGTGCTGCGGATGATGAGCAAGGGCGTGACGATCACCGAGGCCGCCGACCGCCTGTACATCAGCGTGAAGACGGTCAAGAACCACCTGTCGTCCATCTACGAGAAGCTCGACTGCCACGACCGCGCCCAGGCCGTGCTGCGGGCAGTCCGCATGGGCCTCATCCAGCTGGACTGATCGCGGCCCGCCGGGCCGTCCTCGGCCGACCCCGGCCAGCCGCATCGCCTCCGCCCGCCGGGATAGGACGCGCGCCCTATCCAGCGCGAAGAGATTGGGACCGGCGACCTATGGCACGTCACGGGCAAATGCCCGATAGTTGGCTTCGTTCCAGACGAGGGAAGGGAGAGGATTGTGAACGTGGTCGAGCTGGTGATGCGGTTGGTCGATCCCATCCGCAACGTCTGGGGGCGCCGGGAGGAGCTCGGTGCCAGCCTGGTCGAGTACGCGCTGCTGCTGGCCCTGATCGCCGTCGTGGCGATCGTCGCCCTGCACTTCCTCGGTGGCTCGGTGTCGAACACGCTGAACAGCGTGGGGAGCTCCATCAACAACCCCTGACCTTGGTGGGACGACCTCCGACCGGCGCGCGAGCGCGCCGCTCTTCGATGTGAGGTGCACCGCCCGACCCCGACCGGGTGGGTCGGGCGGTGCACCGCGTCCGGGCACGCCACCGCGGCGGGATGCAGGGACGCCGGCGCGGTGCGCGAACCACGGCTCCCGACGTGAATGCCGTTGGGAGGCATCGGAGGTCGGCGCCACGATCACGGCGTGCCGAGTAGGCAGCAAGGGATCGGAAGAAAGAGCGGAAAGGAAGAAGAGGACCATGGACCTCGTGTCGAGCTGGCGCCGGCCGGTGGCCTTCGTGCTCCGGCTGCGATGCGCCGCTGGTGAGGACGGTGCCAGCCTGGTGGAGTACACGCTGGTGCTCCTGCTGGTGGTGCTGGCCGCCATGGTGGCGCTCCAGTTCATCGGGGGGACGACCGCTCACTCCCTCAACGACTCGGGCCAGTCGCTGTTCAATCCCTGAGCGGCGGCGACTGCCGGACGGCCACGAGCCAGTGGCGGTCGTGCCACACGACCCGCCAGGCACGGCTCTCGCTCACCAGCCCGGCCAGCGGCAGGGTCCGGGCCCACAGCACGGCGCGAACCCGGTAATGGTCGAGGACCCGCTCCCAGCCCGGCCCGCCGGCAAGCAGCACCCCGTAGTCTCGCTCGACGCGATCGGGGTACACGTCGACGCGGTCGTCGATGAACGCGCTGGCACGGGTGCCGTAGCGGAGCTCGAGGTAGTTGCCCACGTAGTCCTGCGTGGCCACGCGCCCGGGCACCAGGCCCCGTGCCTGCATGGCGCTGACGGCAGCCACCGGGTAGGCCGACAGGCGGTACTCAGGCCGGCGCAGCGCCCCGGAGACCATGACCGCCCCGAGGGCCGCCACCGCGGCAAGCCCCGCCACAGCAGCAAGGCCGCGGCGCGCACCGCCGAGCGTCCCGATCCCCGCCAGCCCGCGTGCCAGCACCGGCACCGACGCGAGCGAGGCCACCGGCACGTTGCGCGACGCGATGCAGGCCGCCGCCAGGAACACCGCCAGCACCAGCCCGTCCTCGAAGCGGCCCCGCCGGGCCACCAGGAGCAGGAAGGCCACCAGCACGCCGGCCAGGAACACGAGGTTCGTGACGTCCGAGAAGCTCGGTGACTGCCACTCGGCAATGCGCGCGTAGGCCTGGTGTCGGGTGACCACCGACAGCGGATAGGCGAGGAGGCGGAGCCCGAAGGGATTGGCTGCACCGAGCAGGACGCCCGCGACGGTGGCGACCAGGAGCGAGGCCAGGCGGCCGGACGGTACCAGCCGGGCTCGGCGTCCGAGCTGCCCGCGCGCGACGAGGCTCGCCGCCGACCTGGGCAGCGGGCCCGCACGTGACCCCGGCGGCGGGCCTGCCGGCGGACCGGCACCGTCGGGTCGGCGGCGGTCGGCGAGGCGCCCGAACAGGCGCAGGGCAAGGTAGCCGAGGGCCACGGGCCAGCTCCCGTGGACGTTGACCCACAGCCACATGAGAGGGACCGCCGGCCAGGCGGGGGCGCGATCCGATTCGGCCATGGCGGTCAGGACGGCGAAGAGCACGAGGGCGATCAGCAACGGCCTCGGCGACCAGTAGCCGGTACCGACCGCGAGCGCCGCGGCTGCGGCCAGGATGCGCCCCGCGAGGGCGCCTGCCGGGCGCGTCAGCCGCCACACGAGGGCGGCGAGGGCGACCGTCAGCGCTGCGTGCATGAGCAGGAGTCCGTGGGCCCCCGCGTCGTCGACCCCGGCGTAGAGCACCGAGGCGAGCCACGACTCCACCACCCAGGGGTGCCCCGCCGCCGTGAAGGAGAAGGGATCGGCGTGGGGCACGCCCCTCGACACGATCAGGTGCCCGGTGGCGACCTCGGTGAAGAACGAGTTGTCGTGCAGGCGGACCAGGCCGACCCCGAGGCCCCACAGGGCGAACCCGCTCCCGACGACGCTCGACAGGCGTGGGGGCCGCACCGCGTCGGGTCAGTGGTGGAACGCGTGGTAGATGCTGAGGACGGCGGGGCCGGCGATCACCACGAACAACGCCGGCATGATGCAGAACACCATCGGGAAGAGCATCTTGACGGGTGCCTTCTGGGCCTTCTCCTGGGCCAGCTGGTGGCGGCGGACGCGCATCTCGGCCGATTGGGTCCGCAGGATGGACCCGACCGACACGCCGAAGGTGTCCGCCTGCAGGAGGGCCAGGATGAACGAGCGCAGCTCGTCGACGTCGGTGCGCTGGTCGAGCGAGGCCATGGCATCGGCGCGCGATGCCCCGGCGCGGATCTCGCCGAGCATGCGGGCGAACTCCTCGCTGAGGGGGCCGCCGATCATGGCCACGGTGCGGCTGAGCGCCTGCTCGAACCCGAGGCCCGCCTCGACGCTGATGGTGAGCAGGTCGAGCACGTCGGGGAGCTTGTTGCGGATCTTCTCCTGGCGGTCGGCCACCATCCGGTTCAGCGCGGCGTCGGGGCCGAGGACGCCGGCGAGGGCCACGAGCACGACGACCGCCCACAGGTCGATGCCCTTGAGCGAGGTGTCGCGCCAGAGCACCAGTGAGACGATCGGCACGGCCACGACGGCGAGGACCTGGCCCACGAGGTAGCGGTCGAGATCCTCGGGCTGGCCCCTGCCGGCCAGCACCAGGCGGCGCCGGATGCGCGCCAGGTGCTCGGCAGGAACGAAGCGGTGCGCGAGCGTCGCCACGAACCCTGCCATGGGCACCACGACCCGGTCGGCGAACGACTTGCGCTGCTCCTCCTCGCGGCGGGGCAGCGGGGCTTCGTAGTCGGCCAGACGGGCCCGGGCGGCCCGGGCCGACATGCGCTCCTCCGCCTTTGTCGTGATGGCGAGGACCACCAGCGCGGCGAAGAGGAAGACGGCAACGGCGGCGCCGGCGAGCACGTCAGATCTCGATCCGGACGACCCGCCTGATCCAGGCGATGCCGACGACGCCGAGCGCGATGGAGCCGTAGAAGAAGATCTCGCCGGTCGTGGAGTGGAAGAGGGGCGAGATGTAGCCGGGGTTCACCGCCCAGACGAACAGGCCGATGGCGATGGGCAGGATCGAGATGATGATGGCCCCGATCCGGCCCTCGGCAGTCAGGGTCCTCACCTCGCGCCGCAACCTGGCCCGGGCGTTCATGGTGTCGGCCACGATGTCGAGCAGCTCGGCCAGGTTCCCGCCCACCTCCCGCTGGATCCCGATGGCCTGCACCACCCACTCGAAGTCCTCGCTCTTCACCCGCTGGGCCACGTCGCGCAGCGCGTCGACGAGCGGGCGCCCGAGCCGGGCCTCGGCCACGACCGTGCGCATGTGCTCGCCGACGGGGTCGGGGAGCTGGCGGGCAACCGTGTCGAGGCCCTGGAGGAGGGAGAACCCCGAGCGCAACGTGGTGGCGAGCAGCTGGAGCATCTCGGGCAGCTGGGCCGTGAACGCGTTCATCCGACGGATCGCCAAGGCGTCGAGGACGAACCAGGGCACGACGGCCACCACGGCGCCGGCCGCCGCCCCCCAGATCACGTCGCCGAGCAGCAGACCGAGGACGGTGGCGAGCACGACCACCACGAGGTACAAGAAGAGCGCCTCGGCCGGGCGTACGGGCAGCTCAGCCTGGTCGAGCTTGCCCTGCAGGTACTGCAGCACCCCCCGCCTCGCCGCCACGTCGGCCAGCGAGTCGATGGCCCGGCGCAGGAAGGGCGTCTCGACCAGATCCTGGGTGCCGCTCGAGCGCGCCGCGTCGCGTTCGGTCAGCTGCCCGATCCGGTACGGAGCGAGCGCCTGGTCGAGCTTGGGCCGCCGGTCGCGCACGAAGAAGATGGCCACCGCCCATACCAGGGCGGTGGCGGCGACGAGCACCACCGCCGCCACGATGACGGCGCCGGCCGTGCCGGCCAGCACGTTGGCCGAAACGACGCTCACCGTCGACCGACCGAGGGTCGGACGAACTCCTGGGCCTCGAAGAGGTCGGCGTCGAGCTTGAGGCCGGCGTCCTCCAGCTTGTCGGCGAAGTACGGCCGGATACCCGTCGACTTGAGGGTGCCCCGGTAGGCGCCGCTGTCGTCCACGCCCATCGAGAAGTCGAACATGAAGAGGTCCTGCATGATGATGACGTCGCCCTCCATGTGCTGGACCTCGGACACGTGGGTCACCCGCCGCGTGCCGTCGCGGAGCCGGGCCAAATGGACGACGAGGTCGATGGCCGAGGACATCTGCTCGCGGATCACGCGCACCGGCAGGTCGAAGCCGGCCATGAGGGTCATCGTCTCCACCCGAGAGAGGGTGTCGCGCGGGCTGTTGGAGTGGATGGTGGTGAGCGAGCCCTCGTGGCCCGTGTTCATGGCCTGGAGCATGTCGAGGGCCTCGCCACCACGGCACTCCCCCACGATGATGCGGTCCGGCCGCATGCGCAGGGCGTTGCGGACCAGGTCGCGGATGGTGACCTCGCCCCGGCCCTCGATGTTGGGCGGCCGGGCTTCGAGGGAGACAACGTGCTCCTGGCGGAGCTGGAGCTCCTTGGAGTCCTCGATGGTGACGATCCGCTCGTCGCCGGGCACGAAGGACGACAGCACGTTGAGCAGGGTCGTCTTGCCGGCGTCGGTGCCCCCCGACACGATGACGTTGAGCTTGCCGACCACGGCGGCGTCGAGGAACCTGGCCAGGGGCTCGGTGAACGTCTGGTTGGCGATCATGTCGTGGACCTGCAAGGGGTCCTTGGCGAACTTGCGAATGGTGAGGAACGGGCCGCCGATGGCGAGCGGGTGGATGACGGCGTTCACCCGGGAGCCGTCGGGCAGGCGCGCGTCGACCATCGGGGATGCCTCGTCGATCCGTCGGCTCACCTCCCCCACGATCTTGTCGATGATGCGCCGCAGGTGCGCCTCGTCGATGAAGCTCGTGGCCGTCCGCTCGATCTTGCCCCGCCGTTCTATGTAGACGCGCCCGGGGCCGTTGACCATCACCTCGGACACGTCGGGATCGTCGAGGTAGCGCTGGATGGGCCCGTACCCGAGGACGTCGTTGGCGACGTCCTCGGCGAGGCGGGCCCGATCGGCCAGGGAGAGGGGGGTGGTCTCCTCCTCGAGGACCGCCTGGAGCTGGGCGTTCACCAGCTGGCGCATCTCGGGCGCGCTCACCCTGCCCTCGGAGAGCTCTTGACCGAGCTCCTCGATCAGGCGCTGGTGCACGCGCAGCTGGACCTCGTCGAGCGACCGCGAGCGGCGGTCCGCTCCAGTCATGACGCCCGCTTGCCGCAAATGGTCGGACAGCGACATGTCGGTTCCCTGCCCCTTCTCCTCCGCCCTACGCCGTGCCTGCGCCCGGCGCGGGGACCGCCAGCGTGTCAGCGAGGGCCTCGATGACCTTGGCGAACTTCGAGCGGGGCGAGCTCATGATGACCGGCATGCCCCGGTTGACCGACTCGGCCACCACCAGCTCGCTCGGCAGGGCGGCGTCGACCTTCATCTGCAGCGCACGGCCGGCGTCGGCCTCGGTCAGGCCCACCCGGGTGTTGGCCCGGTTGAGCACGAACTTCACCCGGGAGAAGGGGATGCCGAGCACCCGCATCGTCTGGAGGCCCACCCGGGCGCTCTTGAGGCTCATGACGTCGAGGGAGGCGAGGACCAAGATGTCGTCCGCCTCCTTCAGGGAAGCCAGGGTCACCTCGCCGAAGCTGGCCGAGGTGTCCACCACGATGTAGGCGCAGTGCTCGCGCAGGACCTCGAGGATCCTCCCCAGGTCCGCCTGGCCGATCTGGTCCGCCGACCCGGGCTCGGTGGGCGCAGCCAGCACGAGCAGCCCACTCGGCTCGTGGCGAAGCAGGAGGCTGCCGAGCAGCGACCCGTCCAGCCGTTCGCCGGCCAGGACCGCCTCCGCGATGGTGTGCGCCGGCTGGAGCCGCAGCATGAGGGCCACGTCGCCGAACTGGAGGTCGGCGTCGACGAGCACGACCGGCTGGATGGTGCGCCGGGCCAGGGCCACCGCCAGGTTGATGGCAACCACCGACTTGCCGGCGCCGCCCTTGGTGCAGAACACCGTCACGACCCGCCCCCGGGCCGGCGGTGCCCCCGTCGCCGGGGGCGGCGGTGGCGGGGGAACAGCGGCCGCGCGCACAGGGATGCGCGACGCCGCCCGCTTGATCGCCCCGATCAGCTCGTCGTCCTCGGCGGAGACCTCGAGGACGTCGGCGACACCTGCCCGCATCGCCCGTTGCAGCAAGTCGGCGGTCAGCACGAAGACGACCATCACCACGGCCGAGGTCGGCCGGGCCGCCAGGAGCTGCTCGACCCCCGTGAAGACGTCCTCCTCGGCGCTGGAGGGGCCGACCACCACCACGGCAGGGTCCCGGGCGTCGGTGGCGGCCATGAACGAGGACAGGTCGTCGTAGGCGGCGGCACCGATGTCGAACCGCCGGACGTGGTCGATGAGGACCGTGCGGACCTTGTCGTCGGGGTCGACGACGGCCACCGCTACCCGGCCCACGGCCATCGGCACGGGTTCGACCGGTCGCTCCGCCACGGCTACCCCGCGGCCTGCGGCCCGGCAAGAGGGTTGCTCACGCTGGCCGGCGACGAGATCACCTGGTTACCGGGCGGCACGAGCAGCATGTAGATGTCGAGGCCCGCCTGCTGGGCAAGCGCGATCCGGGCGGCGTCCGACGGGCGGACGGCAAAGGTGTAGAGCCCGCTCGAGTTGGTGGTGGTGGTCGCCGTGGTGGTCTGCCCCTGCTGCGCCGGGACCTGGCCGACCGTGGACTGCCCGACGGCAAGGATGGGCACGTTCTGGAGCATGAAGCTCTCGGTGCCGTTGAGGTTCACGAGTAGGTCGACCTTGTCGCCGGGCTGGGGCAGGTTGGCCACACCGTGGACGGCGTCGACCGAGATGGTGACCGCCACGTCGCCCGCCGGGATGGTCCGCGAGAAGGTGACCGCCGCCTGGGAAGGGCTCACGAACATGCCGCTCACCAGCACCTGGCCCTGGGAGAAGGGGGCGATGGCCTGCTTGCCCTGCAGCACGGCGAGGTTGGTGACCGCCGTGGCCGGGCGGACCTCGGCCGGGATCTGCTTCTGGGCCAGGTACCCGCCGTTGACGGCGTCGCTCCCGGCGAGGCCGGCGGGAATGGGCTTGGTGACCACGTAGGCAGGCACGAGCTTCGCGTTGTTGTAGGCGTTGGTCTGCGCATTGTGGAGGAACACGTAGCTCAGCACCGCGGCCACGGCGCCCACAGCCACGGCGATCACCACCACGACCGTTCGCTTGGGTGCCATCGTCTGCTCCTTCGTCGCGCAGGGTGTGGACCCGCGGGCCCGGCGACGCCGGGGAGCTTCCCGCACACCACGACGCCCCCGGGTCGCGAGCGACCCCTGGCTGGTCCGCCGGCCAGAAGCGGGCCGAGTGGAGGATAGCCCACCACGACCGCCTCTCGGCTGGTTGGCCACAGTGTGGCGGGGCCCGGCCCCCCTGACAATGGCGGGGCAGCCGCTTCGGTAGAAATGAGTCCGAAGACCTATCGAACTGGGAGAGTGTGGCCTCCGGCCCCCTTGCGCGGTGAAGGCGGCCACGTCACACTGCTGTCGGAGGAGCGGCATGGACCGCGGGAGAGAGAGAAAACCTGTGGAACGGGTGGCGGATCGCCAGGCGACATGGCTCGGCCGGGCACCTGGTCGGCCGATCCGGATGGTCCGTCATCGTTCAGTCCGCGATCGTCCGGCGCGCGACCGCGAACGTCGGGCCGACGGGGAGGATGGAGCCTCGCTGGTCGAGTTCGCGCTCGTCCTGCCGGTGTTCGCGCTCCTCCTGTTCGCGACGATCGATTTCGGTCTCGTCTTCGCAGGCTTCGTGACGCTACGCGGCGGCGCCGAATCCGGTGCGCGGCTCGCGTCGGTCGACCAGTACGCGTACACTGGCCCGTGCACCGGAGGGCCTGATGCCGTCACCAGGCAGATGGTGTGCCAGGTGGTGTCGCGCATCGGGTCGACGATCGGAATCGTGACCAACAGCCTGTCGGTCGGCATCTCACTCCCTCAGGGAACGATGCAAATCGGCAACAACGTCGAAATTTGCGCCAAAGCCACATTGCACTCGACGACTGGGCTCACCGCACCCTTCCTCAATGGCAAGACGATCAGCACGTCGAGCACGGTGCGCATCGAACAGGACGCATCCACGACAGGCCAGGCATACGGACCCTTCAACGCGGCGTCACCGCCAGTCGTTGTGGGCAGCACGACCGTGAACGGGATGACGTGCGCATGACCTGGCTGGCACCCCACCGGTCGTACCGTGAGGAACGCGGCGCAGTCCTCGTCCTCATGGCGTTGCTCCTCGTGGTCGTCTTCGGATGTGCGGCGCTCGCCATCGACCTCGGCAATGTCGCGCAGACCCACCAGGGCGCGCAGGACGCCGCAGACGCGGCGGCCATCTCGGGAGCCGAGCAGTTGTCCAGTTGGCCAACCGTCTCGGAGGGCCAGATCGTGAGCTCCGTCGAGTCATACGTGCACGAAAACCTCGCGAACGTTCCGCAGGGAAATCCAGCCGTCTGGACCTCTTGCCCCCCCGGCAGCATTCCGCCAGGCTTCACCGCCCCGAGCGACGCGTCGGGCAACGCGCAGAATTGCATCGCCTTCAATGCCGCGACATCCCCTCGGATTATCAGCGTCGCGATCCCACCGCAACTCGTGTCGTACAGCCTCGGCAAGGCAGTCGGTGTCTCCGGGGTCAACCTCAGCGCGACGGCGACTGCCTCCATCGGGGCCGGGGGAACGGCCCCGTGCGCGCTGTGCTCCCTCGGTCAAGCCAGCCTGCAGAACGGCACCATCAACGTCAGCGGCAACAGTGTCTACGTTGACGGAACTCTCAGCTGCAACCCCCAGGGCAGCATCACGGTCACCGGCGCCGGAGCCGGCATCGAGGTCGATGCGGGGGGCGTTACCTGCGGCAAGGGGACATTCTCCCCGTCGCCCAACTGGAATGCTCCATTCATCAATGATCCGCTTGGAGGCCTGCCCGACGCCCCCAGCTTTGCGGGGCTGACAGCGCAGCCGGACTGCAGCGGTGGCACGGCGTCGCCGGGCATCTACAACAACATCGGGTCGTGCACCCTAAACCCAGGCCTGTACGTGATCGCAGGTGGTGTCTTCGGCGGGAATGGCAATACTTCAATTGCAGGCAGCGGTGTCACGGTGTACTTCACCTGCGGCACGGCTGCCGCGCCGAGGCCGTGTGCCTCTGGCGGCCAGCAAGGTGGCTCGATCAACGCAGGCGGGAGGGCGAGCATCAACCTCTCAGCGTGCCAACTCTCGGCCTGCCCCGGCGGCGCCGTGCAGAACTTGGTACTGTGGTTCGACCGGAACGACACCTCGCAGCTCGACTTCCATGGGAATGGACAATTGAGCATCGTCGGTACCGTCTACGCCAAAAGCGCTACCCTCTCCATCAAGGGCACCCCCGCGGGCGTTGCGGGCCGTTGCGGCACTTCCTCCAACTTCTGCTCCGAGATCGTCGTGAATTCGTTCACCTTCTCGGGTCAAGGAACCTTGTCGGTCAGCTTCTCCCAGAATCAGAACGTCCTCACCACTCGGCCTGCTGCGCTCTGCACTCTCGCGGCAGCTGACCCGAACTGCTGACCCCCCTGCCCAGACGCTCGCAGCGGCGATCCGCCCAGCTCACGATCGGCGCATCTGGCCGCCAGCCACGCCCGGAGCCCCCAGGCTGCCGAGCTCGCCTCTCAGCCAGGCGAGCGTGCCGGAAGCAATGAGCAGGTCGCGGGCGAAGAAGGAGAGCGCCAGCAAGGTGCCGTACGTCCTCACGGACGCGCCGCTGAAGGAGGTCACCCAGCCTGACAGGGGGAACACGGCCGTGTTGACGGCACAGGCCAGCATCCACGCCCGCCGCACCGGGTAGAGCGCCCAGAAGGGCATGAGCCAGACCAGGTACTGCACGGAGAGCACCTTGGAACCGAGCACGATGCAGGTCAGCGAGGCAAGGATCGCCGCCTCCGTGGAAAGCCGGCGGCGCAGGTACAGCCCCCAGGTGGTGACCACGCCGAGCACCCCGGCCGCCGCGGCCGGCACGGCGAGCCAATTGCCGAGGTGGCTCACCACGTCGGTGCTGTGGAAGGCCGAGATGAAGTGCACGTGCCAGTCGAGGATCACGAGGAGCCCCGACACGGTGCTGCCGATCTCGACCGGGCGCGCCACGTAGTAGCGCGCGACGGTGCCGACCGCGTGGGGGTCGAGCAGTGCCGGCACGCCCACCACTGCCGCGCAAGCACCCGCTGCCCACAGGGCACGCCGGAGCGGAAGGCGGCCGGAGTGGCGGGTCTCGGCGACGAGCAGGATCGGCCAGAGCACGGCCGGGTACAGCTTGAGCGCCGCGCCGACGACGCTCCAGGTCCACGCGGCGGACCACCGCTGCCGGCGGGCGGCGCGATAGGACCAGAACGCTGCGGCCGTGGCGAACAGGTCGTAGCGGGCGGTGACGAACATCACCGTGCCGAGCGCCATGTACACGAGAAGCCGCCGGGCGCTGGCAGCGTCGAGGCCGGGCAGGCCCGGCACGTCGTAGCTCACCAAGAGCACCACCAGCACGACCCCGACCACGATGGCGAACGCCCAGGGGTACGCGACCGGCAGGAGCAGCGGCAGCAGGAAGAGGGCGACGGAAGGCGCCGGGTACTCCGCGGGGAAGCGGTGGAGCGGCGGCAGCTGGAGCGCCGCGTGCGCGTAGCGCGCGTACTCCTTCAGGTCGACCGAGTGGATGAGAACCGAGCCGACGACTGCCGCCATGGCCCACAACAGGAGACCAGGCACCACGAGCGGCCGCCAGTGCGCAGCGAG
>Ga0070738_10004359_pt1 | contig 17106 bp, 10 predicted proteins | sample Coa_R2_2_FD_66446 | JGI IMG/M metagenome (GOLD analysis project Ga0070738, IMG submission 66446) | Surface soil microbial communities from Centralia Pennsylvania, which are recovering from an underground coalmine fire - Coalmine... | ecosystem: Environmental > Terrestrial > Soil > Unclassified ...
CCAGCGGGCTGGAGGGCGGGTCGACGCCGTCATCCACGCCCACCACCCAGCCCGCACCGCCATTGGTCGAGGCCGAGTTGCCGCCATTGCTCCCGGACGAGCCGAACTGGGCGAGCGACCCATCGCCGACGGGATTGTAATCGCTGAGCAGCTTGACGACCACCGATTGGCCGGGGCTGGGGATCGTCGAGCCGTCCGCCAGCAGCGTACCGGGCAGGGCGCTCTGGATTGTCGTCGAGATATAGGGCGTGGGCTCGGCGCCATAGGCCGTCAGGTTGGGTACCGGAGGACTCGAGGTCGTTCCGAAGAAGCTATAGGCACCGCCCATGACGATCGTCCCGCGGAGGACGTAGGTCAAGTCGGTGGCATCCCAGACGGTGCTGACGGTCTGGTTGATGTAGCCCGCCAGCCCGATCGCCTCGACCGGGCCGATGTATTGCCCGCCGACGGTGGTGGTCAGGTAGGATCGGGCCGTGACGACGGCCAGGCCGTCGATGCCGTTGCCCTGGAGGACGTTGTTGCGGAAGAACGGATGGCCCGAGAGCAGCGGCCGGAGCGGATCGCCGGCCAGCAGGCCGTTGGGATCGATCTGCATCGCGGCATCGAAGTTGTCGATGAAGTCGTTGTTGGTGATGTAGGCGTGCGTGCCGCCATCGGGATTGGTCGTGCCGAAGCCGGTGAACGTGTTCAGGCCACTGAGGAACGCCAGGACCGACTGCGACGGGACCGAGAACGACGGCGTGTGGAGGAGGCCGCCACCGTACCGGAACATGGCATGGTTGATCACCACGATGGCGCCGCCGTTGATCCCCACGCTGCCCCACATGGCCGGCCCCAGGGCTGGCGTCGTCGTCTCGCCGGTCGCGTTGATCGCCGGGACGATGATCGTCTGCTGCCCGGTGGTCGGGTCGACGTAGAAGGTGGTCGCCGTGTCGTCGTGGAGCGAGGTGAACAGCACCTCGGCGTCCGCCGTCGTCTCCTGGACGAAGTTGGGGCTCTCGGGGCTATAGCTGTTGTTCTGATCGTAGCCGGTGATGTAGCTCCGCGAGCCGACGTTGAGGCTGGCCGCCGGGTTGATGACATCGAGGCCGGCACCCTCATCGAACTTGACCATCATCCCGGGCTGGACGTACAGCCGGTCGCCGACCAAGGTCTGGTTGCCGCCGGAGCCCTCGATCTCCGTCTCGCCGACCACGATCTGGGCCAGGACGAGGTAGGGGAGGGGGTTGGCCAGCGCATAGTTCAACGAACCGCCCAGGGTGGACGGGTTGGTCGGATACGGCATGGCACTGGTCGGCTCGATGAGCCCGTTGGTCTCGGACATCAGCCAGATGCCGTTGAGGACGTTGGCCGTCACCGTCACGCGGCGGATCAGCGGGCCGCGGGCGGTGTCGTCCTCGCGCAGCGAATCGAAGTCCTCGCCGATCGCCGCCTCGGTGCCGCCGGTGCCCCCGGCGTGGGAGATCTGCGTGTTGGTGATCGCCGGCCGCGAATTATACAGGGTAATGCCGCTATAGAACGTGCTCGATCCCTGCGGCACCGCGCCGCCGGCATAGTTGATGTCCGCGAAGTTGATGACGGACATCGCATCCTGGGCGCCGGAGACCGCCGGGCCGCCGTTGGGACCCACCAGGACGCCAGACCCGGGCCCGACACCAGAGGTACTGGATCCTTCGGCCGGGAACGAGACCTGCTGCGCGGTGATCGCCTCGTCGTAATTGCGGAAGATGATCCCGCCCCAGTCGCCGCCGCGGGGCGTGGTGTCCGGGTTGCCGTTGGTGGCGCCGCCAATCGAGGCGTCGTTATAGGAGGTGAAGGTGACCGGGTTGGTCGGGGTCCCATTGGCCTCCAGGGCGCTCCCCTGGTTCTGGACGAACAGCGCGGCATTGAGCAGCTTGAGCGTCGAGCCGGCGGTGAAGACCAGCGTGGTGTCGAACGGCACCGAGGTGCTGCCGTCATTGATGATCGCATTGGAGCCGGCGGGAGCCTGCAAGACGAACGAAGCCTCTGTGATCGCGCCGGTCAGCGGGTTGCGCGAGGGCGTCCCGGGCAGGGCGACGACCACTACCGGACCGCCGTACGCGAGTTGCGACGCGGCATAGAGCGCCGACTGCTCGAATTGACCGTCGCCGCTGCGATCGTATTCCGGGTTGAACCCTGAGAGGAAGAAGCCGGGGTTGTTCAAGCCCAGGTTGGGGTTGTGGGTGGGATTGTTGGCCAGCGGCGAATTGGGATCGCCCTCGGGCGCCAGGACCGGGTAGGGCTTGGCCAGGCTGCCGTCGGAGAGCGTGCTGGGCAAGAGCGAATTCTCTTGGTAGTCCGGCCGGGCGTAGACCACGTTGCCATAGGGGACGACCTCGAAGGCCGTCATGAATGCGCCGCCGGCCACGCCGTCGCCCGAGAGCCCCTGGCGATACTGACCGTTGGGCATGAGGTCTTCGTAGGTCCCGTTGGCGGTCTGGTCGCCGAGGAACTCGCCATCGAGCTGGTTGCCGTAGATGTCGTAGATCCGGGTGTCGATCCCGCCCGGCTCGAGCTGGTTCGGTATGTAGATCCGATAATAATCAGGCGTCAGAGTACCGTTGACGCTCAGTACGAGCTGGTTGCCCGTACCCCCGGGCCCGACCGGGGTGGACGTGTAGCTATTGGTCTGGGGATTGTACACGTCATTGTAGAGGGTGACGGTCGTGCCGCCGACGATCGTGAAGCCGGTGCCGGTGCTCCCCAGCCCGCCCTCGCCCAGGTTGCCGAAGTCGCCGTCGGGCGGCGAGGTCACGCTGTCGGCGGAGCGGATGAGCTGGACGTCGTTCGAGTAATTGGCGTAGGGGATCGGGTTGGAGAGGCTGATGACGAAGGTGTTGGGGGGCGCGGGGACGTTGTCGCGCGTGTTCACTCCACCCGGCCCCGGCAGCTCGAAGTAGGACCGCGGGCCGCCGATGGTCGAGGAGCCGCTGGCGGTGTAGTCGCTCTCGAGCTGGAGGTTGGTGATGTAGACCGGCGTGTTGCTGATGGCGAGGTTGAGGGTGAAGTCCTTGGTCCCCTCGCCGGGTACGTTGGTATCGTCCAGGTAGTTGCCGGCGGCGTCGGCCAGGCCCGGATACTGGAGCTCGTTGGTGTGGGCGATGAACTGGTAGCTGCCGCTGGGCAACCCGGAGGCGAAGGTCAGGTTGATCTGGCCGGTGTAGGCGACGATGTAGGAGTTCCCATTCACGTCGGTCGCGGTGACCGGCGTGCCGGCCACGAAGGTGGCGGTCAGGATGAACGACGATTCGTCGACGTGGGTCGTGGTGTTGATCAGCGAGTAGTTGCTGATATTGATCGCGGTGGCCGGGTTGATGGCCTGGAAGAGGACCGCGGCGGGCGTCTCGAACGGGCTGTTCCCCGGGTTGACCGGATCCTGGACGTTGAGCGTCAGCGTGCTCAGGCCCGGGACGTTGGTGACGTTGGGCTGCCCGCCATTGGGCAGGGGAAGGGGAGCACCGCCGGGCGTGAGCGAGGCCCCGGTGATCTGCGGCGGCGTCTTGTCGATCCGGAAGGCGTCTTCGTCGAGCGAGGCATAGCCGGGCAGGGGCGGCTGGTCGGGCTGACCGACCACCACGGCGGCGGCGTACTGGAAGCCTTCGGTCAGGGCCGCGGGCGGCGTCACGGTGAAGACGCCGTTGGCGTCGGTCGCCACTTCCTCATCGTAGGTGCCCGTGAAGCCGCGGCCGCCGCCGCCGGGGGCCAGGCTGGTGATGCCGCCGTGCAACCCGCTGAACTCGAGGTAGACCGGGTCGTTGGCGACCGTCGCCGGGAACGGGGCGAACACCTGTCCGACGAACTGGGGCTGGCTGAGCATGCTGTTCTGGTCGTTGGCGATGCCGGTGTCGCTGCTCGGGCTCATCACGAACGTCGTGATCTGGGGTGCCGACAGGCCCAGCAAGCCGAGGACCTGCACGAAGCTCACGGCGCCCTGGGGCGTGGTCCCCGAGGGGAACGACCCGGTGAACTGGCCGTTGAGCGAGTTGCCGACCAGGTCGGTGACGCCCGGCGAGGCGCCGAGCTTGCTCAGGACGACGATCGCGTAATAGTCGCTGGGCATCTCGGTCTGGGGCAGACCGCTGTAGTTGAGCGTCACCGTGAAGGTCTGCGGGTTATAGCTGATGGTGGCCCGCGGGTCGTTGTTCAGATCGATCGAGTTGGTGAAATTCGGGTTGCCGTTGCCGCGCATCACGTAGATGTTGCTCAGCGTGACCGTGGCCGGATCCAGCGCCTTGTCGAACGTGATCGTGACGGTGCGGCCGCTCTCGGAGGTGTTGACGATCCGCGGCGCCGTCGTGTCGGCGAGCGTGAAGGAGACCGGCCCATACGTGGCCAGGGCCTTGTCATCCTCGGAGATGACCGGGCCCGTGACCTCGAAGGAGTACGTGCCATTGGCCAGGGTGCCGACCGGCTTGGAGAAGCTGATCGGGAACTGGATGATGGTCGGTTCCGTCGGATTGTCGACGGCGACCGGCGTCCCGACGACGACCGAGACGCCCGCCGGCGCGCCGGTGAAGACCAGGTCGGATGCGCTGACGGTGGCGAAGTTGACCGGCTTGTTGAACGTGACGGTGATCGCGCCGGGGGCTGAGGTGACGGTCGAGTTGGCGGCCGGGTTGGTCGAAACGACGCGCAGGACGTCGACGGCATTGATCGACCGGATGGCATTGACCAGGCCGAAGCCGGACTGGGGATTCCAGGTGCCCGCCGGGGTGTTGTTCATCGGCAAGGCGCCCGCGATCAGGCCCTGACGGATCTCGGCCGGCGTGAGACCGGGTACCTTCTGCAACATCAACGCCGCCACGGCCTCCGCATTGGGCGTCGCCGACGAGGTGCCGAAGAAGCTGGGGAGGTTCTGCGACAGGTTGGTGGTCGTCGCCGGCTCGCCCTGGAACGGCGGATTGTTGGTGGTGATGACCCCGCCGGGGGGGAAGAACGACGTGTTGCCGCCGTCGGGCGCCGTGATGGTCGGATTCTGGGCCAGGACCGGCGACATCGGCGTCCCGTCGACAGTCAGGTCGTAGATCGATGGCCCGTGCGAGCTGAACGGCTCGTTGAACAGCGGGGTCTGGCCCAGGTAGGGGGCCGGCGCCCACCAGGGAGTCGCGCCCACGCCGATGGTGTTCACGTCGGTGGCGTGCCCGTAGGAGGTGGGGTAGTACGTGCCGCCGGCGCTGCCGTATTGCTGGTTGACGATCAGGTTGACATTTTCATTGAAATTGACGAACTCGATGTGTCCCGGGTTGGAACCCGAGACGACCTGGACCGCGATATAGTAACTGCCGGCGCTGGGGATCGTGATGAACTGCCAGGGCTCCTGGATCGCGACATTGTTGTTGTTGGCGCCGGCCCCGACGACCACGGCGCCCGTGGCGGCATTGATGACGTAGATGTTCACATTCGAGGTGACCTTGCCGGCCGCCCCGGCCGGCTCCTGGGTCTGGAACGGCTGGTCGTACTCGAAGATGATCTCGGCGTTGGCACCGTCGGTGGTGACCGGCAGCTCGATGTCCGAGGTGCTCGACCCGGCGACCGGGTTGAAGCTCATGAACGTGCCGGAGCCGATGCCGGAGATCGTCCCTTGGACCCCGCGGAAGGTCGAGAGGTAGCCCTGGTCGGCCGTATTGCCGGCGGCGCTGAAATACGTGATGCCTGAAGCGGTGACCGTGTTAATCGCCTGGGAGATCACCCCGTCCTGGAAAAACGGCTCATCGGCGTAGCCGATGTCGTCGGCGATGAGGTTGGCCTTGCCGGTCGTGGCCAGCTTCTGGATGTTGTTGGCGAAGGCGAGGTCGCCGCCTTCGGCCGTGGCGAAGGCCAGACTTGCGCCGGGCGCGACGTCGTGGACATTCTCCAGCATCGCCCGGCCTTCGTCGGTACCACCGGCGGCGCCGTCCTGGATCACGTTGACGGGCGTGTTGGGATTGAGGTCGCCGGTACTGTACGAATTGGCCAGGCCGCCGGCATACTGGCTGACGCTGTCGGAGAGGACCCCGACGGTCACGCCGGTCCCGTCGACGCCGAACTCGCTCCGCGCCACGTCGGCGAACATCGAGGTCTCGGCCTCGTTGTAGGCTTCGCCCTGGTAATTGCTGGCGTCGACGGACGGCTTGTAAATCAGTTGGCCGCTCTCGGTCTGGGCCATCTCGGCGATGGTCGGCAGCGCGTTGACCGGGGCGTAGCCGTCGACCAGCCCGTACAGCGAGCTGTCGGCCGTGAGCTGCATGCCCACGTTCTGGAGGCTGGTGACGAACTGGGTGAAGTCGCCGCCCAGGCTCTTGACCTGGAGTCCCACCAGGCCGTTGCTGAACTCGACCGAAGGGAATTCCGCCGCCAGCGCGGCGGCGTTCCCCTGGCTCTGGACGAACGCCTGGTAAATCTGGACCGTGCCCACTCCCAGGTTGGCCATCGGGCCGTTCTGGGCGTCGAAGAGGTTGGTCGACGTGGGATGCCACAGCGGCGTCGGCAACGTCGCGTCCGAACCGCTGAGCACCAGCCGATCCTCGAGGATCTCCACCTTGGGGAAGCCCGGGCGCTTCATCGTGTGCCTGGTGCCGCGGCGCCGATTGGGCCCCTGATTCCGTCCCTTTGCCATGAAGCTACCCATCGACAAACTCCCCGGTTTGCTGGGAAGCCTCGACCCGGCCCGCGCGGCCACCGCCACGCCCTGGCCCCAGGGCCCAAGGCTCCCCCACCATCAAGGTGACTCACTGGTCTCTGCGAAGAAGACCGCCGCCCCGCCACACGCTCACGACGGCCGTCGACCGGTCCATCCCCTCCCAACCGCGCGCCTCGCTCCCAGGCCAACGTCCCCCTCCCTCCCTGCTTCCGAATCTCCGGGCTGGCCCCCCTCCCCTCGGCGAGCCGCTGGCACCGGGCCGCTCGAGTACCTCGAACGCCCCCCGGTCCCGGCCGCTCTCGTCAAGGCGTGGGCTGACCCTGAGCCGGCCACCGCTGTCCCACCCCGTGCCCCGCGACCCCCGCCTCACCGAGGCTGATCCTGGACACACATGATGCGAGATAGCGTGGTTGGCTCCATGCACACAGTCAATCTTTACCGCGATGAGTCCGTTCGTCAAGCCCCATTTCGCAAAAATTCGGCGAGGTGAGAATCGGTGGGGGAACAGCGGCGAATTCTGGGGCTGTGCGACGCGCGGAACCTGAGTCAGTAGGAGTCTGGCCTCTGGAATCGAGAAGTCAAACGTCCGGCAGGCGGGCGGTCGTTTTTGGGAGAAGGCGGGGAAGTGGTTGCGTCGGGTGGGGGTTGCGAAATAATAGTGGCATGGCGGCGCCAGCGCGCGGGCTCGGCCGGGGATCGCGGCGCGCGTCGGCGGCCGTGGTGGCGAGTGGCGCATGGGTGCCTCGGTCGAGGGTTCTGGTGCAGGCGGTCGGCCGGCCTCTGGCCGGGGTGGTGAGCGGGGATGAGCATCTCAACGGAACAGCTTGCGGGGCGGTTGATCCCCGCGGTGCCGGTTCCCTTTGGATCCGACGGGTTGGTCCACGCGCCGGCGCTGGAGCGGTACGCGGCCTGGATGGCGAGCCAGCCGATCGGGGGGGTGGCGGTGTGGGCCCATACGGGCCGCGGGCTGCACCTGCGCGCCGCGGATGCCGATCGAGTCCTGGGCACCTGGCGGCGGGCGCTCGGCGGCGCCGGCATCCTGATCGCGGCGGCCGGCGCCCGGACCGAGTGCCGCACCCCCGCGGAGGTCTTCCACTCGGCGATGGCGATGGCCCGGCGGGCCGTCGACCTCGGTGCCGATGCCCTGCTGGTCCACCCCCCCGCCGCCTTCCGCGCGCAGGCGGACCGCGATCATCTGATCCTGGACTATCATGCACGACTCGCCGAGGCCGGACGACCGCTGGTCTTATTCTATCTCTACGAGGCCGCAGGGGGTATCGCCTATCCGTCCGAATTGCTCAGCGCCTTGCTCGAGCGCCCTGAGGTCCTGGGGGTCAAGGTCGCCACCCTCGACAGCGTGATGACTTTCCAGGACATCGCGCGGCGGATCACCGCCGCGGCCCCCGGGAAGCTGCTGATCACCGGCGAGGACCGGTTCCTCGGTTACAGCCTGATGTGCGGAGCCCGGGCCGCGCTGATCGGCATGGCGGCGGCGTGCACCGGCTTGCAAGCCCAACTCCTGCACAGTTACTGGCAGGGAGACGGCCAGCGCTTCCTGGCCCTCAATGCCGCCGTCGACGACCTGGCCCAGCACACCTTCCTCGCGCCCATGGAAGGTTACATCCGACGGATGCTCTGGTGCCTGGTCCACCAGGGCGTGATCCCCGACGACGCGGCCCACGACCCCTGGGGACCTCCACTGGACCCGGCCGAGTTCGATCGCCTCGGCGCGTGCCTGGCGCGAGTGGGGATTCTGCCCCGATCGAGCAACGACTGATGCCAAACCTACGTCCGCACCTGCTCCCACGCAGCCCCGATGTCCCTGCGGCCGTGGCCGGCCAGGTTCGCCAGGACCACGATCGCTTTGCGGACCAGGGATTGCCCCAGGACCTCGACGGCTATCTCCGCCAGGCCTACGGCCTGGAGATGACCGCAACTTACGCCGGGCTGACGCTCCGCAATCCCTGGGGCAAGGCGTCCGGTCAACTCGCGCTGAACCGCGCGCAGATCGAGGAGGCCGCCGACGCCGGCCTGGGGCTGGTCGTTCTCAAGACGGTCATCGCCCAGGACGCGGCGGGACACCAGTCGATGGCGGCCTGGGCCATCAAGGAATCGCAGATGGTCGCCGAGCCGATCACCAGCCCCACAACCGGCGCCACCGGCTGGACCGTCACCTGGAAGGGACGGGGTTGGTGGCAATCCCTGGACGACTACCTCGAGCTGGTGCGGGAGGGCTGCCGGCTCGGTCAAGAACGCAACCTGCTCGTCGTGCCGTCGGTGAAATACCATCTGCCCGCCCCCGGCGAGACCGCCTGGCGCCATGACGAATACCTCGAGACGACCCGCGCCCTGCTGGCGGCCTACCCATCCCCGGACGGACCAACCCCCATGCCGCTGGAGAAAGATTTCTCCCCGACTCTGGCCGGCTCCGATCGGGCCAGCCAGCGCGCGATGGTCCTCGAGTGGCTCCGGCGCGTCCCCGGGTTGATCCGGTCGGCGGCGACCGGCCCGAGGCCGGTCAAGGTCGGCCTCAAGCTGTTCAATAGCCTCGACGACGACGCCTTCCAGCAGGCGATGCTGGCCGAGGTGTACGGCGAAGCGCGTCCCGACTTCCTGGTCTACGCCAATCGCCTCTTCGACCCGGATCGCCTCTTCGAGGGGCAGCGCGGCGTCGCCTATGGGGGGCCGGACCTGAGCGATCGGAACCTCCGGCTGCTCTCGGCCCTCCGCCTGGCGCAGGCGCGCGGCGCGATCGAGCGCGCCCCGATCGAGATCAGCGGGACGGGCGACATCTCCTCCGGGAGGATCGCGGTCGAGTACGCGCTGCGGGGTTGCACGAGCTTCCAGATCCACACCCTGTTCCAGCTCCCGGCGAGTGCCTATCCGATGCGCGTCGGGACCAAGGTGCAGAAGGCGCTGCACCGGCTCTACTTCGATCCCGAGGAGGGTTTCATCGTCTGGATGATCCACGCCGCGCGCCGTCTGGACCTGGTGTCCGAGGGCGTCGTGCGGTTCCTCGACCTGGCCGGCCGCGGGGCGGCGTCAGCCCTCACCCGGCGGGACCTCGACCCCGTGGGATCTTAGGTCGTCGATCAGCGTCGGCGTGTCGACGTAGTGCAGGCCCGTCAAGCCCGCCCGGCGCGCTCCTTCGACGTTCTCCGGCAGGTCGTCGATGAACAGGCAGGACGCGGCGGGCACGCCCGCCGCGGCGACGCACGCCTGGTAGAACCGCCGATCCGGCTTCATGTGGCCGACTTCGTGCGAGAGGATCAAGCGATTGAACCCGTCGAAGGTCGGGGCGAATCGGCGGCGGAAGAAGCTCGAGTGCAGGATGTTGGTGTTCGAGCCCAGCAACAGGGGGTAGCCCCGCGACTTGAGGAACGCGAGCAACTGCGCCACCGGCTCGTTGAGCCAGAAGATGTCTTCCCAGCCGCGGACGAAGTCCTCATAGGGAAGCTCCAGGCCCGCCAGGGCCATCACCTGCGCGGCGAACGCCTCCGGCTCCATCCCCCCTTCCTCGAATCGCGTGTGCAACCGGGCGAATCCGCGCTCCTGCAAGAGCTGCCTCAAGACCGGTCCCGGCATCCCGAGCCCGCGGCCAAAGGTCGCGAAGGCCCGCAGATAGTCGAAGAAGCAGACCACGTTGCCGAAGTCGAAGATCAGGGTAGGTTCGCGCATGGGTGTCAACCGAAGGGCCAGAACCGCCGCGGCGTGCGGAGCCAGACGCGGAGACGGTCGCTGTCGATGGAGAGATGGAGCCCGGTCCATTTCAGCCCGCGGAGGCCCAGCACCGGCAGGCGCGGGGCATTGGGCGTGCCCGCCGGGTAGACCACGATCCCCTCATTGAGCGCCAGGCGGAACGGCAAGCCATCCGCCAATTCATCCCGCTGCCCCGGTTGATTCCGATGCAACCAGACATCGGCGTCATACCGCGAAACGGTGACGTCGTTGACGCGGATATCGCGCATTCTGGGAAAATAAGCCGGTTGAATGCCGGCCCATCGCCTGAGCAGTTCCTCCCGGATGCCGAAGTTGTGCGAGAAGCCCGTATCCAGGACGGCGGGAAAGCGGGGCGTACCACGCGGCAATTCACTCTGGTCGCTTTCTGCGAGGCTCACCCAGACCACGATCTGTTGGCGCTTGACCGCCTCGGCTCGACCCTGAACAACGATGACAGAATTCTCGTCGAAGTAGGGGAGGCCCCGCAGGATGGTTGTCACGTCGAGCGTCCTCTCGGCGAAGGCCGATCAGATGTCGGCCCACTCACTCGGGTCGAGTTCGTCGTCATCGAACATCCCTGGTTCGACACCGAGGACGAGGAGCTCCGCACGGGGCAGCCCGCGGTCGAGGTACTTGCGGTAGAGCTTGTGCTTCGTCCGGCCGAACTCCAGCCGCTGGTCGCCATGGTAGGCGACCCATTGATAGCGGTGCGTCTTCAGCAGCTCGGGCAGGTCGCGCCGGTGCCGATCCAGGGCCTTCTGGATCATCGGGTGAATGGGGATGTCCGCCAGTGTGGACGGCATCGGCTCCTCGGGCTCACTCGCAGGGAGTTCGTCATCGAACATCCCTGGTTCGACACCGAGGACGAGCAGCTCCTCGCGGGGCAGCCCGCGGTCGAGGTACTTGCGGTAGAGCTTGTGCTTCGTCCGGCCGAACTCCAGCCGCTGGTCGCCATGGTAGGCGACCCATTGATAGCGGTGCGTCTTCAACAACTCGGGCAGGTCCTGCCGATGCCTGTCCAGAGCCTTCTGGATCATCGGGTGGATGGGGATGTCCGCCAGTGTGGACGGCATCGGCTCCTCGGGCGGAGCCTCTTCCTTGGTCTCTTCGCGCGTGCTCATGATTGGCCTCCCGATGGTGATCCCCGCCAGCTCGCCCCCGACACTGGATTCTACCGGCTGGCTGCGAGTCCGGACAGCCTGAGGTCGGGCTGGTTTGCGCGCGCCCGTGCCCCACCAACCCGCCTCACTTCTCCTCCGGCTCGGGCGGGCCCACCTTGGCATACTCCCTCCAGATCTTCAGATCGATCGACGGCCGGACCAGGGTCACGGATCCGTCGAGGAGCAGGAGGTTGACGCCCCGGACATGCCCGCTCGCGGCTCCCATGTACGCGGTCCGGCCGTCGGCTGCCAGGCAGGAGGGATGCCCGAAGGGTCGCAGGGCGTGGTTATACAGAGTGGAGCGGTAGTCGCACCAGGCCCAGGAGGAACCGGCGTCGCCGCGCCAGGAAGAGGGGTCGGCGGACTCCGGGCATCCGCCGGCGGGCAGCGGTGGGGGAATCACCTGGTAATTGTGCGGCGCGGGGTGGCCGCGCTGGTTGTCCCCGACCAGCCGCTCGGAGAAGGCCGCCGTGTAGCTCCGGCCGTCGCGGGCTTCGACCTCGGCCAGGCTGATCGTGCGGCCGGGCGCGAAGGCGCCGTTGTCGCCGCGCGGGTTGTCGCCGGTGACGGCGCGGTAACTGATCGGGGCCGGGAACAATCCCGCCAGGGCCTTGGGGTCGCTGCCGCAGACGAACCCGGGGACCGGGATCTCGCCGGGGACCTGTCCGGGCCGCCGCTGTGGGCGACTGGCCGGATCGTGCAGCTCGGTCAGGTCGGGCAGCTCCAGAGTCTCCAGCAGGATCTTCAGCGGGCCGGGCGATCGCGCGGCGGCCGGCCCACCGGGGGCACCGGGCGGCCCCAGCCCGGGGAGCTGATGGTGGAACTGGTCGTACAGCGCCAGCGCCACGCCGATCTGGGCCAGGTTCTTGCGGCAGCCGAGCAGCCGGGCCTGCTCCCGCGCCCGGGCGATCCCCATCACGAGAAGGAGCCCCGCCGCGCTGATCAGCACGAAGAGCACGATCACTTCGACCAGGCTCAGGCCGCGACGTCGTCCCGCGCGCTCACGCCAGATCATCGAATTCCGACCTCATCCCGGTCTTGCTGGAGCCGGACCGTTCCCACCGGTTGGACATCTGGACTCCAGGGTAATCCCCTCACGGGTACGATGCCACAACCGATCGCGTTCGGTCCGCCGGCGCTGGGTTCATCCGGGATCACGCGACCGCTCCTCACTGCGGCAAAGTTGAGGCCGCTCCGGTCCTCGATTGGTGCTCGATCTCCCTGGCGCGTCGTCGTAGAATGGTGAGATCGCTTCCAACCACCCGAGAGGAGGACGCCATGGCATCGGCCGCTGAGATCCCCCGCTACACCCCGGCAGAGTATCTCGCCCTGGAGCGAAAGGCCAAGTTCAAGAGTGAGTACCACAAAGGGTACATCACGGCAATGGCCGGGGCGAGCCGCGAACACAACCTCATCGGGCTCAATCTCGCCAGTGAGATTCGGTCTGAGCTCAAAGGCAGGCCGTGCGAGGTTTATGCCGGCGACATGCGTGTTTTCATCGACCGGACCGGGCTGTACACGTACCCCGACGTCGTGGCTGTCTGTGGCCAGCGCCAATTTCAGGACGACGTGGTGGATACCCTGCTCAACCCGACGATGATCGCGGAAGTGTTGTCCCCCACGACCGAGACCTATGACCGGGGCAAGAAGTTCGCGCACTACCGTCAACTCCCATCCCTGCGGGAATACGTGCTGATCTCTCAGGATCAAGTCCTGGTGGAACGGTACATCCGGCAAGGAGATGACTGGGTCCTCACCGAGTTCCGCAACCTGGATGATCGGCTCCGTCTCACCTCGATCGACTGCGAGATCCCCTTGCGGGAAATCTACGCGAGGGTCGAGTTCCCCGAGGAGAAGGCGGCCGGTGCTTGAGATTCACTCTCGGTTGTTGGAAGTTGACGCCATGCCCCTTCTCGACCATTTCCACCCACCGCTGCACGGCCCTCGCCACTGGGAAGGCTTTCATCACGCGTGGGCCACCGGGATTGCGCAGCAGCTCAACCTGGAGTCGCTGCCCCCGAGTTATTTCGCCGAGCCGGAGATCACCTTGGGACCGACGCTGGAGGTCGACGTGGCGACGATGGAGCAGGCCGGCTTCAATCCTTCGGCCGATCGAGGCCACACGGCGGTCTGGTCGCCGCCCCGACCCAAGATCACCGCTCAGGTCGATTTTTCCCACCTGGACTCGATCGAGGTCCGCGTCTATCAGGACCTGGGCGGGGCCGAGTTACGCGCGGCCATCGAGCTGGTGAGCCCAGCCAACAAGGACCGGGAGGGAACCCGCCGGACCTTTGCCGCGAGGTGCGCGGGATACCTCGGGCATGGCATCAACGTCGTGATTGTCGACGTCGTGACCTCGCGATCGGCCAACCTGCACCACGAGCTGTTCGAGGTCCTCGAAGTCAAGAGCCGCCGGGCCATCTGGAAATCGCCGACCGGCCTGTACGCCGTGGCGTACCGAGCCGTCACGGAGCACAAGCGGCCGCGAATTGAAGCCTGGCCGGAGGTGCTGGCGCTGGGCAAGGCCCTGCCGGTCCTTCCCCTCTGGCTGGCTCTGGACCTGTACGTCCCCCTGCCGCTGGAGCAGACCTACACATCGACGTGCCGGTCCCTGCGAATCCCCGCCTGACTCGAGCCGCGAACAGCTCGGCCGGCGCGCCGCCCGCGGGACTTTCGCTTCCAGCACGCGGAGAAGGGGCTGGTCGCAGTGGCACGGCCTCCGAAGCACAACGGCGACGCGATGACCGTGAAAAGGCAGCCCGGTGCAGCAGTCACGGGCCGTCGGGCCGATACCGCAGGTCGACCGCGAGCCGGCGTCGCGCTGGAAGTGTCGGTCCACTCGAAGGAGGAGGCCACCTGGCCAGCCTGGAGTCTTGATTCCCCGCCCCAGGCCATCAACAACGACCTGGGTGACGTGACGATCGGGAATGAGTCACGGGTGCTCCGCGAGCACTGAGCCAGAGTGCCTGGAGTTCGACCCGGCGAGTCGCTCACTGCGGATCCCCGCCTGACCCGACCCGCGCGAACAGCTCTCCCAGCGCGTGTTCGTAGGATTTCCAGCGGCCGACCGAGCTCTTGTAGACGGGGCGCCGGACCTGGTTGAGGCTGGCGGTCCGGATCGGCCGGCGGTTCCGCGGGAAGTCGAGGCAGGCCGGATCCCAGTCCAGGCCGCAAAGGGAGAGCAGCCGTCGCGATGTGGCTTCCAGGTCGTCCACCGCGTCTTCGTAGTGCACCTCGTGAATCGGCGACGGCAGGACGCGGCGCCAGTGGTCCATCAGGCGCCGATAGCCGGCGAAGCGGCTGGCGATATGATCGAAATGGCTGGCCCAGCGGACATCCGTGAAATTCGTCATCCAGCACGAGAGGGCCACATCCCGCGGGTCGCGGCGGCAGTGGATCAGCACGGCCCGCGGGAAGAGGAGCGCGATCAGTCCCAGATAGAAGTAATTCTCCGGCATCTTGCAGACCACGCGCGCGGCCTGGCCGCCGTCGAGCTGGTGCAGGCGTTCGTCATGTCTCCGGGCCAGCTCCCCTACGACGGCGCCGTCCATCACGGCCAGGCAGCTCAGCGGCGGGTCGTCCCGGTGCAGCAACCCGGGGATCTCATCGAAGGTGCGGCGGGCCAGGGGAATCTCGCCCGCACCGTGGACCTGGGGATGGCTGGCCAGCACCTGTTCGATCAGGGTGGTGCCGGACCGGGGCATGCCGAAGAGGAACACGGGCCGGGGCGTGTCCAGGCCCGCGCCGGCCAGCCGGTCGAAGAAGGGCGGCTGGAACAGGGCGATCGTCCGTTCGAGGAAGCGGTGATGCTCGGCCGGGTCGTAGGCGACGCCGCGCCGCTGCCGCTCTGTCAGGGCCAGGGCATTGGCCTGCTCGAGGCATTGGGCCGCCGCGGCGAACTCGCGGCGCGCGTCGTGGATCTGGGCCAGGCCGAAGAGCAGGTTGACGCGGTCGGCCAGCTCGAGCTGCGGTTCGGCAAGCCGCCGGCGCATCACGGCCCGGTCGGCCTCCGGCAGATCGTCGCGCAACAGGCCAGCGAGGCGTGCCAGGACCGACGCGTAGGTCGGCTCCAGCCGCAAGGCCGTCCGATAGCTCGCCTCGGCCTCCGCCGGCTCCCCCATCTCTTCCTGGATCACGCCGAGGTTGTAGTGGGCCGTCGCGAAGTCCGGCTGGAGCCGGATGGCCGACTCATAGCGCTGGCGCGACTCGGCATACCGGCCCTCCTGGTGGGCCAGCCAGCCCAGCGCGTTCTGGGCGACGGCCTGGCCGGGGTCGAGCGCGAGCATCCGCTGGCAGCAGGCTTCCACCTCATCGTAGAGTTCCCGGACGGCCGCGGCTTCCGCCAGGTAGCGGAGGTACTCGACGGAGTTCGGCTCGAGCTCGACGGCCCGGCGGAGGCCGGCCAGCGCCTCGTCCCAGCAGCCCAGGCGCATCGCCGTCAGGCCGAGCCCGGCGGCGGCCGCGCTCAACCGGGGATTGAGCCGGATCGCGCGCAGATAGCAGTCCCTGGCCTCGGCCAGGCGGTCCAACTGGCGATGCACGTTGCCCAGGTTCACCTGAGCTTCAGCCAGCACCGGCTGGAGCGCGACAGCGGCCTGGCAGTGCACCAGGGCTTCCGCCGGCCGGCCCATCTCCAGCAGGAGCTCGCCGAGGTTCGTCCGCCCCTGGGCCAGCTCGGGGTCAAGCTCGACGGCGCGGCGGAAATGATCCAGGGCCAGACCCGACTGCCCCAGAGCGCGGACCGCGACCCCCCGGTTCACATGGGCCGCCGGGTCGTTCGGGTTCAGTTCGAGGACCTTTCCAAATTCGCCGGCCGCCTCGGCGTGACGGCCCAGAGCCTGCCAGGCCAGGCCGAGGCTGGCGTGGAAGCCCGCCACGCCCGGCCGCAGCGCCACCGCCCGGCCGATCAGCTCGACGGCCAGCGCCGGTTCCCCCTCTTGATGCCGGAGGATCCCCAGCAGGCAGCTCGCATCGGCATGGTCCGGATCCCGGGCCAGAATCCCGTGGTAACGCCGCGCCGCCTCGGCCAGATTCCCGGCTCGATGGTACCCAAAGGCTTGCGCCAGCTGGTCTTGCACGGTCAATGCCATGATGGTTGCTTGATTAACCTCCTGCTGAGATGTAGGTCAGGCTGTCCAGCCTGACAGGCTTGGGGAGTCAGGCGGGACAGCCTGACCTACGGTCGCGTGATTCACCTCCTGGCGAAGGGAAGATGGTCGCGGTTTGGGGCCGAGTATCGTATGATGGAGCGCGGTTGTTGTCGACGGGATCTTGAGTGTCCTGTGACCCCCGAGGGATGGTCGATTGAGCGAATCCGTGGAGGCTGCGACCCGCCGCCTGGTCTTCCTGGGGACCGGGACCTCAACCGGCGTCCCCATGCTCGGGTGTGACTGCTCCGTCTGTACCTCGTCCGACCGCCGCAACCGCCGCACCCGGCCCAGCGTGCTCTTCGCCTTCCCCCAGGGCAACCTGCTCATCGACACGACGCCCGAGATGCGGATCCAGCTCCTGCGGGAGCGGATCCGACACGTCCACGCGATTGCGTTCACGCATCATCATGCCGATCACTTATTCGGGCTCGATGAC
>Ga0070738_10004360_pt1 | contig 17106 bp, 19 predicted proteins | sample Coa_R2_2_FD_66446 | JGI IMG/M metagenome (GOLD analysis project Ga0070738, IMG submission 66446) | Surface soil microbial communities from Centralia Pennsylvania, which are recovering from an underground coalmine fire - Coalmine... | ecosystem: Environmental > Terrestrial > Soil > Unclassified ...
CGGACCAGCGATACCGGCGAGCGGAACCCGGCCTCGGCAGCGGGGGCTGCGAGAGCCGCAAGCCCGATCAGGCTGGCCTGAACAAGCCTGTGCATACTGGCCTCACTTTATGCGGCACCTTATTTATCATAATCCTCAACGGATTTTCCGCGACCAAAGGAAGCTAGCAGCCGATGCGCGAATTGTTTGACGAGGTGGACGGCCAATCGCCGCTGGATCCGCAGGAGGCAGCCCGGCGGGGCGCGCGCGCAGCCCAGCGCAAGCGCTTCTACGCGAGCGCGGTGGTCGGGAAGGCCGAGGGCGGCGGCTTTACGGTTATGCTGGATGGCCGGCCGATCCGCACCCCCTCGGGCCGCATCGTCGCCATTCCCTCGCGCGAGATTGCGGAAGCCGTTGCCGCCGAATGGGAGGCGCAGAAGGAGACCATCGATCCCCTGACCATGCCGATGACGCGCTTTGCCAACAGCGTGGTCGAGGCCGTGATCGACCGGCCGGATGCCGTGGCCGAGGACATCGCCAAATATTTCCATTCGGACCTGCTGTTCTACCGCGCCGGGCACCCCGACGCGCTGGTCGCGCGCGAAGCCAGGCATTGGGATCCCGTGCTGTTCTGGGCGGCGGACGAGCTCGGCGCGCATTTTATTCTGGCCGAGGGCATCATGCATGTGCGCCAGCCGGACGCGGCGGTTGCGGCCGCGCGCGCGGCCCTGGCCAGCGATCCCTGGTCCATCGCGGCAACCCATGTGGTGACCACGCTGACCGGCTCGGCGCTGCTTGCCCTGGCGCTTGCGCATGGAAAGCTCGATGCGGACGCGGTCTGGGCCGCCGCCCATGTCGATGAGGACTGGAATGCGGAGCAATGGGGCGCGGACGAGGAGGCGGCCGAGCGGCGTGCGGCGCGGTCGGTCGATTTCCGTGCGGCGGCGCGGATCCTGGAGGTGATGGGGAAAGGGGCCTAAGGCAGCCGTCTTAACGAGCGCGGTTAAGCCGGGGTTTACGCCGCTCGCCTATGGTCCCAGGCCGTAGAGTTCCCGAGTACCAGTACAGTACGATGGCGTTATCCGTCACTCCGACGCTTCCCGTGATTGCCGCCCAAGGCGCGACCACCGCGAGCACCGCGACCGGCGGCACGGTCTTCCTGCCGGGCACGGTGGTCAATGCCGCTGTGCTCCAGGCCGCCGAAAACCTGGTCCAGATCGCCATCGCCAACCTGGCCATGGACGTAATGACCGAGGTCCCGCTGACCGCAGGCCAGACCCTGCAGCTTGCGGTATCACAGAACCCGGATGGCAGCGTCCGGCTGACCATTGTCGGGCAGGGCGCAGGCACTGCAGCGGGTGCGGCCGGTACCGCCCCGGATTATGTCAGCCTGTCGCCGAACGCCCAGGCCAACGCCGAGCTCGGCGCGACCAGCCTTGTGCAGCCGGCTGCCAGCCCATTTCAGGATCCGCTGACGCCGCTGCAGCGGATGGCGGTGGACATGGCCTCCGAGGCGGCCGCCACGCGGCAGCAGAGCCTCTCCACGCTGTTTGCCAATCTCACCGCGGCGGCCGCCTCGAACAGCCTGCCGTCGGCGCTGCAGGACGCTGTGACGCAGGTGCTCGCGCAGCAGGCGAGCCTCGAGTCCGGCCTCTCCGGCACCGATATACAGGCGGCGTTCCAGCAATCCGGCCTGTTTCTGGAGGCCTCGCTTGCCGCGCCGCAAGGCCCGGCTGAAGGCGGCGGCGTGCCCGACCTGAAGGCCGCGCTGATCGTGCTGCGCCAGGCGCTGGCCTCGGTGGTGGAGACCGCGAGCCCGCTCGAAACGGCCGCGGCGGCGTCTTCGGCGTCGGCGGGCTCGCAGACGGTTGCGACCAAATATACAGCCGGCAATGTCGCATCACCGCCAATGGCGCCGTGGCTCACACCTGAGGCCGATGGGGCTCCGCAAGGAGCGCGCGTGCCGCTGCAACTCGGATTGCCGGAGGGCGCGGCGATGGGCACGCCCCAAAGCGTGCTGTCGGAGGCGCTGCTCGGCCTGGAGCCGGGCTCCGCGACGTCGGCGACGGTGCTGAACCTGCTGCAGGAAGCGCTGCAGGGCGCCCCGCGCGCCGGCGGTGGTCAGACGACCATCGTCCTGCCGGACGGCCGCAGCGAAGACGTGACGCTGCGCACGCTGACCCCGCCGCCGCCGATCCGCGGCGCATGGCCCGCAGCGCAGCCGGTCTCAGCTGCCACCATCCCGCCTGGCGCGCCGCTCGCAACGGTCGCCCATCGCCTGCTCGAGGATACGGATGCAGCGCTGGCGCGGCAGACGCTGTTGCAGGTCGCCTCGCTGCCGCAAGCGCCCAATCAAACCACTGACGCCAACGGCAACCGCCTTGATCCGAGCATGCCGCGCTGGAATTTCGAGATTCCATTCGCGACGCCGCAGGGCACCGCGATGGCGCAGTTCGAGATCTCGCGCGACGGCGGCAATAGCGAAGCCGAGGCCGCCAAGCGGATGTGGCGCGCGCGCTTCACGCTGGATCTCGAGCCGGCGGGGCCGGTGCATGCGCTGGTCACGTTCAGCGGCGAACGAACGTCGGTTCGCATGTGGGCGGAGCGGCCGCAGACCGCGGCGCGCCTCCGCGCCGGCGCCTTCGAGCTCAGCCAGGCCCTGAGCCGCGCCGAGCTTGTCCCCGGCGACATCGTGATCCGCGAAGGCACCCCGCCGCAGGCCGCGCCCGCCAAGGCCGGTTACTTCCTGGATCGCGCGCTATGAGTGCCGAGGTCAAAGAGGAGAAGAGCGGGCCCAAGAAAGAGTCCAAGCTCGCCGTCGCGCTGCAATACGACCGCAAGGGCGCGCCCCGCGTCACCGCCAAGGGCAGGGGCGCGATCGGCAGGAAGATCATCAAGGTCGCCAGAGCCAATGACATTCCGATCGAGGAGAACGAGGTGCTGGCCGGTGCGCTCTCCAATGTCGAGCTCGGCGAGGAGATCCCGGTCGAGCTCTACAAGGCGGTCGCCGAGGTGCTGGTGTTCGTGCTCAAGCTGACGCGCGCACCGCGCTAGCGGCGGTTCACGCTTGCCATGCTTTCACCATCATCCCGTTCGCATCGTCCGCCCGCGCTACCTGAAGCTTGTCGGAGCCTGCACGTGATCCATCGTCGACATGCCCTCGGTCTTCTCGCGGCCGCGAGCCTCCTGCCGTCGAAGAGCTTTGCCGACATCGCGCCGATGAACAGCGAGATCCGCCCCGAGCTCGCCGCGCGCTTCAAGGACGAGGGAACGCTCGGCACCTTCGTCGCCTACAAGGTTGACGACTACCTGATGATCGCAAGCGACACCGAGCGATCGGGCGAGGGCCGACTGCCGGCCTCGACCTTCAAGATCCCGAACGCGGTGATTGCGCTTGAGACCGGCGTGGTGCAGGACCCCGACAAGGACGTCTTCAAATGGGACGGGGTCAAGCGCCCCATCGAGGCCTGGAACAGGGACCACACGCTGCGCTCGGCGATCGCGGTCTCGGCCTTTCCGGTCTACCAGGAGATCGCCCGCCGCATCGGCGAGGCACGGATGCAGAAATATGTCGACCTGTTCGAATACGGCAACCGCAACATCGGCGGCGGCATCGATCAGTTCTGGGTGAGCGGCGAGCTGCGCATCGATCCCGTGCAGCAGGTCGATTTCGTCGACCGGCTGCGGCGCGGCGTGCTGCCGGTCTCCAAGCGCAGCCAGGCGCTGACGCGCGACATTCTCCCGGTGACGCAAGTCGACGATGCCATCATTCGTGCCAAGACGGGGCTGACCGACCGCGAGCATGGCTCGCTAGGCTGGCTGGTCGGCTGGGTCGAGAAGGGATCGGCGCGGACCGCGTTCGCGCTCAACATGGATTGCCGCGAGCCGCGCCACGTCGCCGATCGCATGACGCTCGCGCAAGCCTGCCTGCGCGACATCGGGGCGATCTAGTGTTCGTTTGGGGATCGGTCATTCCGCGGCGCCTCGAAGAGGCGAGCCCGGAATCTCGAGATTCCGGGTTCGGTGCTTCGCACCGCCCCGGAATGACGGGGGAGTCACGCCGACGTCTTGCCGATCCGCCCCAGATGGGTGAAGCCGAAGCCGGTTTGGTATTTCAGGCCATAGCCGAGCGCGCGGTCGATCCCGATATGGGCGAGCCAGATCATGGCAAGCGACAGCGTCAGCGGCTCGCCGATCGCAAAGCCGGCCGTGAGCAGCGCCACGGGGGCCATGTAGCTGTGCGCGGCGTTGTAGATCATGGCGCCCGTCTTCGGGTCGGAGAGATAGGCGATGAAGCTGAGGTCAGGGGCGAGAAACAGGATCACGAATACCCACCAGGAGCCGCCCCACATCCAGTAGAGCAGCACCATGCCCGCAAACAGCGTCAGCCCCTCCAGCCGCAGCAGGATCCTGACCCCGCCGGTGACGCTGCCCGCTGCGGGCGCCGGGCCGGTTGTCTCGCTCATGTCCATCACTCCCAATTGCCTTGATTCAACGGCCCTTGTACCCGGTTCGGCGCCTATGAGGGGCGGATTACCGGCTTTTGGTTTGGGAAATGGCCGTGTTAGAACCCCGCGGGCGAACAGACCCTATTTGAGACGGGCAACAGGCCAATGAAGCATATCCTTGACTCCCTCGAAGAACGCCGCGCGGGCGCCAAGCTCGGCGGTGGCGAGAAGCGCATCGAGGCGCAGCACGCCCGCGGCAAGTTGACCGCGCGGGAGCGCATCGAGCTCTTGCTCGACAAGGGCAGCTTCGAGGAGTTCGACATGTTCGTCGAGCACCGCTCCACGGAATTCGGCATGGAAAAGACCAAGGTGCCGGGCGACGGCGTGGTCACCGGCTGGGGCACGGTCAACGGCCGCAAGACCTTTGTCTTCGCCAAGGACTTCACCGTGTTCGGCGGCTCGCTGTCCGAGACACATGCGCTGAAGATCACAAAGCTTCAGGACATGGCGATGAAGGCCCGCGCCCCGATCATCGGGCTTTATGACGCGGGCGGCGCGCGTATCCAGGAGGGCGTCGCCGCGCTCGCCGGCTATTCCTATGTGTTCCGCCGGAACGTGGTGGCTTCGGGCGTGATCCCGCAGATCTCCGTGATCATGGGCCCCTGCGCCGGCGGCGACGTCTATTCGCCGGCCATGACCGACTTCATCTTCATGGTGAAGAACACCAGCTACATGTTCGTCACCGGCCCCGACGTGGTGAAGACCGTCACCAACGAGGTGGTCACGGCCGAAGAGCTTGGCGGCGCCTCGGTGCATGCGACACGCTCCTCGATCGCCGACGGTGCCTTCGAGAACGACGTCGACGCACTGTTGCAGATGCGCCGCCTGATCGACTTCCTGCCGTCGAACAACACCGACGGCGTGCCGGAATGGCCGAGCTTCGACGACATCGAGCGGGTCGACATGTCCCTGGACACGCTGATCCCCGACAATCCCAACAAGCCCTACGACATGAAGGAGTTGATCCTCAAGGTCGTGGACGAAGGGGACTTCTTCGAGATCTCGGAAGCCTTTGCCAAGAACATCGTCACCGGCTTCGGCCGCATCGCCGGCCGCACGGTCGGCTTCGTCGCAAACCAGCCGATGGTGCTGGCCGGCGTGCTCGACTCTGACGCCTCACGCAAGGCCGCGCGCTTTGTCCGCTTTTGTGATGCCTTCAACATCCCGATCGTCACCTTCGTCGACGTGCCGGGATTTCTGCCGGGCACCGCGCAGGAGTATGGCGGCCTGATCAAGCATGGCGCGAAGCTGTTGTTCGCCTATTCGCAATGCACGGTGCCGCTGGTCACCGTGATCACGCGCAAGGCCTATGGCGGCGCCTTCGACGTCATGGCGTCCAAAGAGATCGGCGCCGACATGAACTATGCCTGGCCGAGTGCGCAGATCGCGGTCATGGGCGCCAAGGGCGCCGTCGAGATCATCTTCCGCGCCGACATGGCCGACCCCGACAAGATCGCCGCGCGAACGAAGGAATACGAAGACCGCTTCCTGTCGCCTTTCATCGCCGCCGAACGCGGCTATATCGATGACGTCATCATGCCGCATTCGACAAGGCGGCGGATCGCGCGCGCCCTCGCCATGCTCCGCGACAAGCATGTCGAGGTGCCCGTGAAGAAGCACGATAATCTGCCGTTGTGATGAGGCTCTAGGATGGGCAGTGAGCCCATGATGGACGATGCTCCGGCTGACGAGATTTCCGAGATCGAGGCGCGGATCGAGGAACTGGCCGGGATTGCCGAAAGCTGCCGAAAATTCATTCTGGCTTCCAAGGTTGCCATCGCTGGCGGGCCCGTCTTGCTCCTGATCGCGATGCTTGGCCTGTTCGGCGCAGGTCAAGCGGTTGCGCTCGGATCGATCGCCTTGGTGCTCGGCGGATTCGTCTCGCTCGGTTCGAACGTCAGCACCTTGCGCCAGACCGAGCGCGCCATCAGCGCCGCGGAGGCGCGCCGTTCGGAGTTGATAGGCCAGATCGATCTTCGCCTGGTGACTGATACGCCGATGAAGCTGATGTGAGTGCCGCCTCACGCGGCTACGTCGGCAACTCTGGACGGCTGGTCCATTCATTCGGCGGATGCTGCCTGCCACCGCTGGACCCGGCTAGCCCCAACTTTGTGCTTCCCCGTCGACGGCGAATCAGCTTGCCTGATGCAATCCTGATTGGGCTGGGGCAGGCCATGACAAGGATGTTTGCTGACCGGAGGCCGGTCTTCCCTCGCGTTGGAAGATCGCTTGGTAGGGTAGGCGTAATCTTAGCATTGCTGATCCTGGGCGCAGCGCCGTTACCACCGGCGCACGCCATCCAGATTCCGTCCGACGACGAGCAGGATGTCCTGATCCGCACGACGCTGATGACCTTCAACGACGCCAACATGACCGGCAACTATGCCGTTCTGCTGGCCAAGTCGTCGCGGCAATTCCAGACGCAGATCACGGCCGAGAAGCTCTCGTCGGCGTTCGAGCCTTTCCGGGCCAACGAGCTGTTTTTCGAAGGCGCAGTCGATGCTCATCGCGATTCCTCGGAGAAACCGGTGATCGACCAGGAAGGCGCATTGGTGCTGGCTGGCATGATCAAGACCGACGACATGCAGGTGAAGTATCGGCTGCGGTTTGTGCAGAACGGCAGATTCTGGAAGCTGCTCGGCATCAACGTCGATGCCAAGAAGCTCTAGCCGGCAGCTTTGATAGGCGCCGGCCTGCATCGCGCGGTAGCGGAATAAGGCGCTGCACGCAGACGTTTACCCGTCATTCACCGCGCCTTCGGCCATTGTCCACTTCTGAACAAACGCGTTGCACTCGTTAGGGGAAACGCAAACGGAGCGCCTTACCGTCCAGCGCGATTTTTTAACCGGCTGGGAAAGGCCAGGAAAATGATCGTAGCATTTCTGACGTTGACCTCCCGTCTCAAGAGACAGACTCTCGCGCTTGCCGGCATTATTGTCGCACTGATGATGATCGCCGGGGCATTCCTCGCGCCGGCTTACGCCGCCGACATTCCCTCCGACGACCAGCAGGACGTGCTGATCCGCTCGACGCTGGCCTCGTTCAATGATGCCAACATGACCGGCAACTACGCCGTGTTCGTGGCCAAGGCCTCGAAGCAGTTTCAGCAGCAGGTGAGTATCGACAAGCTCGCCTCCGGGTCGGAGGTTTTCCGGCGCAACAAGCTGTTTTTCGAAAGCATCGTAACCGACGACTACGCTTCCTACGAGAAGGCCGTCATCGATCAGCAGGGCGCTCTGGTTTTGGCCGGCGTCTTCAAGGGCGATAGCATTGAGGTGACGTACAAGCTGCAATTTGTGCAGAATGACAGCGAGTGGAAGCTGCTCGGCATCAACGTCAACGCCAGGAAGATCTGAGAGCAGCCATGTCGGATCAAGTACTTCCCGCTATGAAGAAGCCGTTCTGGCGCCGTGGGCTCGCCGGCTTCCTTGACTTCGTGACGATCTTCTTCGTCGCTGGTTATGTGATCGCCAAGCTCACCGGCGAGACCACCCCCGACGGCTTCCAGCTGAGCGGCATGTCGGCCCTCGCCTGCTTTGCCTTGATCATCCTCTACTTCTATCTTGGCTGGAACAGGTTCGGCGGCACGATCTGGCAGCGCCTTCTCGGCGCGCGCTAAGGGCGTGAAGGCGAAGCAATCCAGAGCCGCCGCGCGCCCGGGCTAAGCTTACGCCGCAGCCATCACCGCCTGGACCTTGCTCACGATCTTCGGGTCGCGCAGTACGCTGGGCGACTTGAGCAGGTGGTTCACCTCCGCAAGCAGCCGATGCACGGCGGCATCTTCCGCGGCGACCTTCTGCAGCGCGGCGGAAAATTGCATGCGCTGCTGGAAATCGCGCGGGCAGGAGCCCCGCGTCTTGCCGTAAATGAAGTCGTTCTCGGCCACCGACCACGGCGCCGCGAGCACGCTCTGGATAGCCTCGAAATAGGCGGGTGCGAGTCCGTCGAGCCCTTGACCTTCGTTTGCACGGGCTGCAAGCAGGCGCTTGAGCACGCGCGCCTCCTGTGCGGCAACTGTCATGCCCTGGCCATAGGCCGGATTGAAGCGGCAGATTGCATCGCCGATGACGAGCAGCCGTTGCGGAAAATCCTGTAGCCCCTCGAACCGCCGTCGCACGCTCGCGGGCAGGTTAAAACGGTGGATCGTGCCGACGGCTTGTGCGTCCTTGATCGCGTCGTGGATGGTCGGTGTGCGCAAGCCGGCGGCAAAGGCGATGAACTCGTCGAGCTGGTCGGACGGCGCCTCGCCGTGCACGCCATTGAGACCGACGTGCCAGCAATGATGTTCAATCGGAAACAGAAAGCCGCCGCGGCCGCTCGCGGCGCTTGGCCGGTGGAACACGGCGCGCCAGTTGAGAGGGGCGTTGCGGGGCATCCTGAATGTCGCGGTGGCATAGGCGAGGTCGACGCCTATCTCGATCTGTTCGGGACGGGGCAAGTTCAGCCGATCGAGCAGCTCCATCGTGAGCGTGCCGCGCGAGGAGGCGTCGATGACAAGATCGGCGGCGAGCTCCGCGCTCTCGCCGTCGGTCAGGTCGTAGCGAACTCCGGTCACCGCGCACCAATCCGCTGCTGCGAGCAGGCTGGTGACGCGGCAGCCGGCCTGGATCGTGATGTTGGCCTGCTGCTCGACAAGCCGTCTCACGGTCAATTCGATCAGAGGGCGGGTCATGGTCAGGGAGTCGATCCCGAGATCGCGCTGCGGGAACGGGTCGAATCCCGGCGCCTCGACCAGCATGTCGGAGCCGACGCCGATCCTGACCGCGCCGGCTTCTTCCAGTGCCGTTTCGATGGACGGAAAGAATTCGGAGAGCGCCTCGAGCCCGCCACGTAGCAACAGATGAACCTGGTGGCAGTGCGGGGTGCCGATCCGCGGCTCCGCGATGGTCGGCAGCGCATCGCGCTCCAGCACGGTGACCTTGTCGAAGCAAGATGACAGCGCCTGTGCGGCGGCAAGGCCGCCCATACCGGCGCCGATCACCACAGCGTGGCGTCCAAATGAATTCGGCATCGCAAATCCTCTTGATGAATTCAGCGCGCGAACGGGCGGTAGAAACGCGCGATGCGCGGCGACAAAAAAATTACGCGGACTAAAAAAGATCCGCGTGCCGCGGACGGACAATCAATGATAGCGAACCATGACATCTGATTGCCACTCCAGCAAGCGCCGAATTTCTGCGCAGCCGATTTGCCCGTACAGATCTATTTTGCGTGATTTGCCAGGTCTTGGCGGACTGGCCGGGACACCAGCGAGTTGAGACGCTGCCTACATGAAATTTTCGTAAGCGCGCTCATGGTCGGCGAAATTCAGCAGCCGTTCAGCCCGGTGAGGCGAAACTGCACGCAATCGGTTAGCGGAGGTCCCGCCAATCGGTTGGCGGAGGTGGTGAGAGGGCCTGCCGGACTAGCATTTGAGACTGCAAACCCGCCGCGGTTTCGCGGCAACTTTGGAAGGAAGAGCTCCGATGAAACTGCTTGCTGCTTCAGCATTTGCCTTGGGTATCAGCTTTGCCGCCATCACCGCATTGCAGGCGATGCCTGTTGCGCCGCTCGAGCAGACCCAATCCGCCTCGGGCGAAGTCATTCGTGTCGCCGACGGGTGCGGCTGGGGCTTCCACCGCGGCCCCTATGGCGGCTGCCGGCCGATGTACAATTGTCCTCCCGGCTGGCACTCCGGCCCCTATGGCCGCCGTTGCTTCCGCAACTGGTAGGGCCTGAACAAAAGGCGGGATCGATCGGTCCCGCCTTTCTCAATTTGCAGCAACTGTTTTCTGCAAGTGATCTGGCCGAAATCACTTGGAAAGGAAGTCGAGCAGCAGCGCGTCGTATTTTTCCGGCGCTTCCAGAAACACGAGGTGACCGGTGTTCGGGATCACCTCGGCGCGCGCGTTTTGCATCTTGGCGGCGTAAGCCTGTGCGAGCTCGGCGTTGTGGCCCATCTTTGCGCGCAGCGCCTCCGGCGCGTTCGGCCGGCCCGATGCGTTATGGTCATCAGCGCCCATGATGAACAGCGTTGGCTCCGCGATCAGCGGGATCTCGTGCGCCACCGGCTCGCGATAGATCATCTGGTAGGAAGCGACGAACGCGCGGAGCCAGCGCGGATAGTCGGCGCTGCCCTTGATGTTGAAACGGGCGTCGATGAATGGCGTCACCTGATCCGGCGGCAGGTGGATCGCATAATTGGTTTCGAGCTGCTTGCGATACCCTTCGGCCGTGAGCTTGTCCTCGTTCTCCATGATCTTCTCGGTCGGCACCGGCGGCACATAGAGCCGGTAGTCCTCGAGCCCGATCGGTGCGGTGAGCACGAGATGGTTGACGCGATCAGGATAAGCGCGCGCGATGCGGACCGCGAGCATGCCGCCCATGGAATGCGCGACGACATCGACTTTCGCGATCTGCAGATGGTCGAGCAGCGCCATGGTGTTGCGCGCCAGATTGTCGAAATGCAGATCGCCCTGCTGCTTGGAGGATTTGCCGAAACCGATCTGGTCCGGCACCACGACGCGATAGCCGGCCCCGCTCAGGACCTTGATCACCGGCGCCCAGTAGCTCGCCGGAAAATTCCGCCCGTGCAGCAGCACAACGCTGCGGCCGTTCGGCTGCGCTGGCCTCACGTCCATATAAGCCATGCGCAGCTCCTCGCCGTCATTCACGACGGGCAGGAAGCTCACGGGGTAGGGATAGGCAAAACCTTCGAGGTTGATGCCATAGGGTTCGCGCGGCGCGTCGGCCGCGAGGGCGGATGTGAAGGGATATAGAAGGGCGGTGCTGACGGCAACCGCGCTGAAGATAGATCGCATGGAAGGGGCTCAATCAACTTGCTCGTCATGCCCGGGCTTGTCCCGCCTGCGCGGCCGAAGCCGCTTCGGCGAGGCGAAGGCCCGGGCATCCACGTCTTGATAGTGCGGGCTGGGATAACGACGTGGATGGCCGGGTCAAGCCCAGCCATGACGAGAGGTGGGTGCCAACACGCGATTGTGTGCTACTCGCCGTTCCCGAACAGGGCGGCAAATCGCTTCTCACCGGTTCGCGAGAAATTGACCACGCGGCTGCCGGGCGTGGGATCGCGCGCGGCCCATTTCAACTCGGCGAAACGCGTCATCAACGCCGCGCCCAGCGTGCCCGCCAGATGGTGCCGCCGCTCGCTCCAGTCGAGGCAGGCCTTGCAGACCGGGCGACGCGGATGGGTGAGCATGTCCGGCAGGATCTGCAGATTCCTTTCCAGGAAGCGTTCGCCGTCCGGCGTGAGCTCGATGTCCTGCTTCTTCTGCCGCACCAGTTTCTGCGTCTTCATGCTCTCCAGCATCTGCACACCGAGATCGCCCGCGAGATGGTCGTAGCAGATGCGGGCGCGGCGCAGCGCCGGATCCTTCGGCCCGGTGCGCACACGCATATGGCCGGCGCGTGCAGCAAGGCCGGCGAGGCCTTCGAGCACGCCGGCGACATCGGGGTCGGCGAGGCGGTAGTACCGGTGGCGGCCCTGCTTCTCCGGCTCCAGCAGGCCACCGGCCTCAAGCTTGGCGAGATGCGAACTCGCGGTCTGCGGCGTTATGCCGGCCTCTTGCGCAAGCTCGCTCGCGGTGAGCGCGCGGCCGTCCATCAGCGCGGTCAGCATGTTCGCGCGTGCGGGGTCGCCGACCAGCGAGGCGATCATGGCAATGTCAGGTCCTGCTTTCATGCTTCGATGATAGCCGAAGCATTGGTGTGGAGCAAGGGGGTAGTATGTCCGTTGTCATTCCGCGGCGCCTCGAAGAGGCGAACCCGGAATCTCGAGATTCCGGGTTCGATCCGCATCGCCCCGGAATGACAGCAGGAGAATCCCATGACCATCACAGTCTTCATCCGCTACCAGATCGATCCGTTCAAGCGCGCGCAGTTCGAGGCTTATGCCAAGCGCTGGCTCGCGATCATCCCGAAATGCGGGGGCGAGCTGGTCGGCTATTTCATGCCTCATGAAGGCACCAACAACGTCGCTTACGGCCTGATTTCGTTCGAAAGCCTTGCTGCATACGAGGCCTATCGCGCAAAGCTGCGCGGCGACGCCGAGGGCGTTGCGAACTTCAATTTCGCCGAGGAGAATAAGTTCGTTCTCGCCGAAGAACGCACCTTCCTCCGCAAGGTTGTGGCGTAACGGGCGCGCGACTATGTTGGGCGCGCGAGAAGAACATCGCGCGAGAAGAACATGGAGAGTGCCAATGCCGCTGACAACTGCTGACAAGCGCGCTGCCTTTTTCAAGATGCATGAGAGCGGCTGCTTTGTGCTGCCGAACCCGTTCGATGTCGGCAGTGCCAAGGCGCTGCAGCATCTTGGCTTCAAGGCGATCGCCTCAACGAGCGCGGGCTTTGCCTGGACCATCGGCAAGGCGGATAACCACGTCACCGTCGACGATGTCTGCGACCATCTCACCGCGCTGTGCGCGGCGGTCGACATTCCCGTCAATGCCGATTTCGAAGGCGGCTTTGCGGTCGAGCCGGCGAAGGTCGCGGCCAATGTGGCGCGCGCCGTGAAGACGGGTGTTGCCGGTCTCTCGATCGAGGATTCCACCGGCGACAAGGCGAGCCCGCTCTATGAACGCACACTCGCGGTCGAGCGCATCAAGGCGGCGCGGGCAGCGATCGATTCTGACAAGTCCGGCGCAATGCTGGTGGGGCGTTGCGAGGCGTATCTATGGGGGCAGAACGACCTCAACGTCGTGATCGATCGGCTGCAAGCCTATGCCGATGCGGGCGCCGATTGCCTGTACGCGCCCGGCATCAGGACAAAAGAGGATATCTCGGCCGTCGTAAAGGCGGTGCATCCAAAACCGGTCAATCTCCTTATGGGCGCCTCCGGGCTCTCGCTCGAGGAGACCGCGGCGCTTGGCGTGCGCCGCATCAGCGTCGGCGGTTCGCTGGCGCGGGTGGCCTGGGCCGGCTTCATGCGCGCGGCGCGCGAGATGGCAGAGAAGGGCACCTTCACCGAGCTCGCCGGCGGCTATCCCGGCGGGGAGTTGAACAAGATGTTTGGATGATCTGCGACGAGCAGATGCGGCGGGCGGTGCCCGCCGCATCCCAGAACTGCGCTTAGCGATTGTCGTTGCTCTGACCAGCCGTCGGGTTGGCCGCGCGGTCGACCTCTGAACCCGTTGCCGAGGATTGCGGCGGGGTCGGGCGGTTGGTCGCCGCGCCCGTGGTTACGCCGGACTGGCTGTTCGGGTTGGCTGGCTTGGTCTGGGCGGTCTGGGCCGGCGGCGCGGTCGATGCCTCGTGGACGCTCGAATTGTTCAGGCCATAGAACACCGCGCCCAGAATCACCGCGACCGCAAGGGCAAACAATGCGATCTTGCCGGCGTTGGCCGGACCTTCGGCGAGTTCCGGGTCAACTTGCGCCTCTCGCTCGAGGCGGGCTTCCGGATCGGCGTCATACCCGCCGCCGGCCGGGCGATAGGGATCATAAGGATCATTCGGAATGCGTGCCATGTAGGCTCCTCCGTTCGTCTCCTGCGCCGTTAGACAATCGTCGAATGCGCCCCGCCGTTCCGGCAGAATTCCGGTTCCTTGGCACTGTTCAGCAGGGAACCCGCCCTCTAGGTTGCGAACGAACTTCGCCTCCGGAGCACGCCATGTGGAACCTGCCGCCCAGCGATTCCGTCCTGCAAGTCCTGTCGCTTGTTGCGCTTGCAGCCCAGGCCATGACCGCAGCGCTGGCGGCGGGACGGCGCAGCATGGACTGGGTCGGGGTCTGCATGCTCGGCTGCATCACCGCACTCGGCGGTGGCACCATCCGCGATCTCCTGCTCGGGCATTATCCGCTGGTCTGGGTGCAGAACCCGTCCTATCTCGAACTCACGGTGGTCGCGGCCTTCGTCACAATTCTGGTCGGGCGCCTCGTGCACCGGCTCTATGTTGCTTTCCTGGTGCTGGATGCAATCGGGCTCGTCGTCTTCACCATGACCGGCTGCGACGTCGCCTGGCAGATGGACGCGACGCTGCCGATCGTGATCGTCTCGGGCATGATCACAGGCTGCGCCGGCGGCGTGCTGCGCGACATCCTCTGCAACGATGTGCCGCTGTTGTTCCGCGCCGAGCTCTATGCCAGCGTTTCCGTCATCACCGGCCTGTTCTATGCCACCGCCTTCGGCCTGAAGCTGAACAACGAACTGTGGACCGCGCTGACCTTCGTGCTAGGCTTGGCGCTGCGGCTGCTCGCCATTCGCTATAAATGGGAGATGCCGAAATTCGTCTTCACCGCGGACGAGCGCTGAGGGGTTTAGCCGATCCTCAGCGGCTCTTACTTCGCTGCGCGGGCTTTATTTCGCTGCGCGGGCTTGCGCGACCTGCTCGGCAGTCACGGCCGAGCCGGCATTGCCCCAGGAGTTGCGGATGTAGTTGGCGACATCGGCTATCTGCTGGTCGGAGAGATCCTTGGCGTAGCCCGGCATTGAGCCCTTGTTGGGCGCGCGCGGCGTGGTCACGCTCTGCGCGCCGTCCAGGATGATGCGCAGCGTCGAGGCGGGGTCGGCCGATTGCAGCAGCGGATTGCCGGGCAGCGGCGGATAGATGCGTGGCGCACCGGAGCCGTCGGCCTCGTGGCAGGCGATGCAGGCATGGGCATAGATCGCTTGTCCCGCCGTCATGCTGGTTTCGGGCGGCGGCAGCACCGCGGGTTCCGGCGGACCTGGCGGCAGGCTCTTGAGATAGACTGCGATGGCGTGAATATCGGCGTCGCTCATCTTGGAGGTGGAGTTGACGATGACTTCGGCCATCGGTCCGTCGGCATGGCTGCTGGTGTTGCGGCCGCTGGCGAGATATTCGGCGATGTCGTCGACGCTCCAGGATTTCAAGCCGCTGCGCGCGGCCGCGTCGAGCCTCGGCGCGAACCAGCTGCCGACCATGTTGCCGGTGAAGGCGCGGCCGCGTTTGTCCGCGCCGAACAGGTTCTTCGGCGTATGACATGCACCACAATGACCGAGCCCCTCGACCAGGTAGCGGCCGCGATTCCAGGCCGTGCCCTTCTGCTGGTCCGGGTCGAGAATCCCGGGGCGGAAGAACAGGTAGTTCCACAGCCGCATCACCACACGATAGTTCAGGGGAAATCGCAGCGTCGGCGGCGGCACCTTGTTTGCGAACGGCGTCAGCGTCGCGAGATAGGCGCGGATCGCCAGGATGTCGGGGCGGGTGAGCTTGGTGAAGTTGGGGTAGGGGAAAGCCGGGTAATAGCGCGAGCCGTCGGGCGCGACGCCGAAGCGCAAGGCGCCATAGAAATCCTGATCGCTCCAGGCGCCGATGCCGGTCTCACGGTCCGGCGTCAGGTTGGGCGAGTAGACGGCGCCGAACGGCGTCTCGATGCGCTTGCCGCCTGCGAAAGGCTTGGCCGGGTCGGCCGTATGGCAGCTTGCGCAGTCGCCGGCTTCGACCAGCGCCTTGCCATGTTCGACGGCTTCCTCGGTGACGTCGGCGGCAAATGCGCGCGCGACGAATGCACCGCACAAAAACAGACAAGCCAGAATCGCCCGCATGCCTCGACGCCTTCCCTGCACCGTCAGCCGTTCCGGCATTATAGGGGTGTCACGTCGTTTCGCGAGCCCGGTTGCGGGCGACAGAAGCTGAAAATGCAGGCCACCCACCGAGCCATGAAATTGCGAATTGAGGAGCAGGCTTCCCACGCTCCAGATTTGTGATGCGCGGGCGCGAAATTCAGCCCTAAAGTGGCAATTGCGCCCGGCACTTATTAGCTAAGTGAGCAGCGAGAGAAGAGCCAGGACGACCATAGAGACGGCCAAGGGCTTCAGCGAGGGTGGAATGGGAATCAACCAGGGTGCGATCAGCCTCGAGCAAAAATATACCGCAAGCTCCGGCCACGTCTTCCTGACAGGTATCCAGGCGCTCGTCCGCTTGCCAATGGCGCAGATCCGCCGCGACCGCGCCGCGGGCCTCAATACCGCAGGTTTCATTTCCGGCTATCGCGGCTCGCCCCTTGGCGGCTATGACCAGCAGCTGTTCGCCGCCCGCAAGCATCTTGAACAGCTCAACATCAAGTTCCAGCCCGGCGTGAACGAGGATCTCGCGGCCACCGCGATCTGGGGCTCGCAGCAGCTCAATCTCTCGCCCGGTGCCAAGCATGATGGCGTGGTCGGCATCTGGTACGGCAAGGGCCCCGGCGTCGACCGCTGTGGCGACGTGTTCCGCCATGGCAATGCTGCAGGCTCGGCCAAGAACGGCGGCGTGCTTTGTCTCGCCGGCGACGATCACGGCGCCAAATCTTCCACAGTGCCGCATCAGTCGGACCATGCCTTCATCTCGGCGCTGATGCCTTATCTTTATCCGTCGAGCGTGCACGAAATGATCGAGATGGGCCTTTTGGGTATCGCGATGTCGCGCTACTCGGGCTGCTGGGTCGGCATGAAGGTGATTACCGAGGTGGTGGAAACCACGGCCGAGATCGATCTGACGGACGAGATGAAGCCCTTCATCATCCCGACCGATTTCGAGCTGCCTCCGGGCGGCTTGAACCTGCGCTGGCCCGACGATCGCTTCCAGCAGGATTTGCGGCTGCAGGATTACAAGGGCTATGCGGCGATCGCGTTTGCCCGTGCCAACAAGGTCAACCGCATCACCATGGACAGCCCGAATGCCCGCT
>Ga0070738_10004361_pt1 | contig 17099 bp, 12 predicted proteins | sample Coa_R2_2_FD_66446 | JGI IMG/M metagenome (GOLD analysis project Ga0070738, IMG submission 66446) | Surface soil microbial communities from Centralia Pennsylvania, which are recovering from an underground coalmine fire - Coalmine... | ecosystem: Environmental > Terrestrial > Soil > Unclassified ...
GCGGGGTGGGGCCCGGACCGGGTCGGCGTGCCGGATCCGGGTCGGATGGGGTCGGGGCCGGCGGGCTCGACCGCGCCGCGGTCGGCGTCACGGGCACGCTGGCGCGCACCGGCCCGGATTCCGCGGCCGGCGGCGCGGCACCGCGGCTGACGACCGGCGGACTGGGCCGGCTGGTGGTCTGGAGCGAGACCTCGATCGGCCGGAGCCCCGGCCGATCCCCGCGCAGGATGCTCAAGCGGATGGTCGACCGCGCCGGGATGCGGTCGAGCCGATCGAGCAAGTCGTGAGGCGAGCGGATGGCCCGGCCGTCGACCGCGACGATCCGATCGCCAGGCTGGAGCCCGGCGGCAGCCGCTGGCGTCCCGGCCAGCACCGCGCGGAGCCGTGCACCCTCCCCGACCGCCGCCGCCGGCACCGCCTCCGGCCCGGCCGGAACCTTCGTCGCTTCGGGAGCGACCTCCGGCCGCCCAGAAATCGATCCCGGCCCCGGAGCCGGTGCCGCGGGGGGTTCCAACGCCACGAGCGGGCCCGCTCCTTTGGCCATCGCCTCGAGCCGGACCCCCAGATAGGCGCGATCGACGCGCCCGTGGGTCCGGAGCTGATCGGCCACCCAAAGGGCATCCCAGGTGGGGATGGCGAACCCGAAGGCGGCCTCCTGTTCGGGGCGCGCCGCCGCGGGCGCGGCGGCGGGGTCCACCGCATCGGCCGCCGCTGGTCGCCTTGGCGCGGCCAGGCCGGCCGAGCTCGGGCCGCTCTCGATCGCCGAGCCCGCGCCCGGGATCGCCAATCCACTGCGGATCAGGCCCAGCCACGAGCCCCGGAGATCGACCACCGCCGCGCCGCTATCGCCGGGGTAGAGCGGCGCCTGGATCTGGATCAGTCCCCCAAGCTGGCCGCTGCCCAGCTCCATCGCGCGATCTAACCCGGCGACCAGCCCCCGACTGACCGAGTGGCCCATGCCATAGGGATTGCCGACCACGAACACCTGGCTGCCGAGGCTCGGCTCGTAGGCCGCCGTGCGGATCGGCCGCACGGCGCGCGCCGAGACCCGCAGGAGTGTCAAGCCGGTCAGCGGGTCGGCCGCCACCCACCGGGCGGCATGCCGGCGCCCCGAGGCGTCCCGCGCCACGATCGGCGCCAGGTCCCGGACGGTCCCCGGCGCCGGCCGGCTCGGCGGCGGATCGATGCGGACCGAAAGGATCTCGCCGCCAGGGTTGATCACCACGCCCGTGGCGACCCGCCGCGTGCCGGCGGGTGCGTCGGCCGCGGTGTACTCCAGGGCCACCACCGACTCGCGCGCCCGCGCGATCGCCGCCAGGAACCCCTGCTCCAGGCGCTCCCACGCCGCGATCAAGGCCGCCTCGGCGTGCGCCTCGGTGCCGGCAGGACCGTGTTCGTGCTCGCCCGCCTCCAAGCCCGGAACCAGCGCGCGGCCCGGCCGGCCGCCGCGCCCCCCGATCGTCGCCCCGGCCGCACCGCCATCGGCCGCCGCGACGGGGACCCCACTCCCGGGCACCGGCCCCGGCCCGACCGGATCCTTGACCCGCCGGCCGAAAGAAAGTCCCAGCAACCCAGCCGCCACGACCGCGCCGGCAAACGCCAGCGCGACCCCGCCCACTCGCCGGGCGGCCGATTGGCCTGAGTTCCAACGATGGGGTGAAGAGGAACGCATCAGATGGACGAACTCGACCATGAAGAAACCCAGGGACCACCAGCCTCCGGCTTGACACCGTCTGCGCCGTCAGCGGCGATGTTCTCCGGATTCCAGATTCCGATTCTCAATCCCAAAACTGCCGCCACATTCTCCATCCTCATTTTGGAATCTGGAATCGGGAGTCCGGAATCCAGAATCCAGAAGACCCACAAGCGTCCTGAACAATTTAATAGACCGGCTTGACGTCGCGCGCGTCCGGCGGCATGGGAGCCCCCAGCTCGAGATCGTACCCGAAGCGGGTCGGCGTCGCGGCCTTGGATCCGGTGGCGCCGTCACTGCCGGAAGTTGGCGGCTCGTGGACTGGGATCGGCTCGGCCTGCGCCAACTGGCCTGCGGGGAGGTCCCGCTTCGAGCCGGGCTCGGCCGTCGCCGGCCCTTCCGGCTGAGGTGGGACCGGGGGAATGACCCAGCCCGCGCGCGGAGCCGCATTGGCGAGCATGGTTGACTCGGCCTCCGCCACTCGCCGATGCGTGGTCGGAATCCCGATCAGCACAGCCAGGATCGCCGCGGCCGCGCTCAGCCCAACGATCCACCCCGGTCCCCGATGCGGTTCGCGCAGGGGCCCCGCGCCCTCCACCGTCGGCTCGGACCGGCCGGCGCCCGGCCAGGCGCCTCGCAGGACCCGGCCTGCATACCACCCGGCCAGCTCCATCACCTCCCGCAGGCTATCACGCATCCAAGCCGATCGTAACGGCCGATCGCCGTCGAGATCCGCCCAGGCCCGCAATCCCCCCTCGACGACCGCCGGTACCCCAGGTGCGCATCGCCCGGCGGTGCGCGCCTCATGGACGGCAATCTGTTGCTCCAGGGCGGGCCAGAGGGAGGGGGTCTCGGGCGGGACCGGGACCACGACCGCGGCGCCGGTCAAAACGCTGAGTGCTTGCTTGAGAGCGACCTGATACTGCCGACACGATGGGCAGGCGCTCAGATGCCGATCGAGGGACTGACCGTCCTCGATGCTCAGATCGCCTCCCTCATCGCCGGACTCGGTCGGGTCCGCGCCGGCGCCCACCCGGAGGGGGAGCCGCGCGCGCACCCATTCACACGTGGGATTCGCCATCGTCGTGCCCATTGCTGGTATTGCCCTGCTTGGCTGGCTCGATCGCCCCATCTTGGCGACGCTCCCAGATTGCACGAAATTTCTCGCGAGCCTTGGCCAGCCGCCACCGCACGGTGGCCTCGCGCCGTCCGACAATCGCGGCGACCTCGGACGAGGAGAAGCCCTCCAGATCGCGGAGGACCAGGATGGTGCGGTAGCTGGCCGGAATCAGGTTGAGGATGAACTGAACTTCTTGCGCCAGATCCGCTTGGATTCGAGGATCCGGGTCCGGCAACTCGACCAGCGCCTGGCCGTTGTGGTCGGTCCGATCGATCGAGGCCGCGGGCGGCGTCTCGCTCTTGCTGCTGCGGAGCCAGTCCAGGCCCAGGTTGATCCCGACTCGGAACAGCCAGGGACCGAAGCGCCGCGCGGTATCAAACCGATCGAGACGCGTGTAGACGCGCCAAAACGTCTCTTGGGCCAGGTCGCGGGCCTGTTCCGGTTGGTGGACCAGCCGGGTCAGGACGCGGATCAGCTTGCGTTCGTAGCGCCGCACCAGCACGGCGAAGGCCTGATGGTCACCGTGCCGCGCGTGTTCGACCAGCCAAGCGTCGTTGAGCGGGAGGTCGTCGCTGGAGCCGTCGGGGCTCGCCGCCCCGAAGGTCCCCTCGGCACGAGCCGTGCGGGGCCGCAGCATAACTGGGGTCCGCGCATTCCTGGAGACGTCGATCCTGGCGTCGGGTTCGAGCCGGGGCTGGGCCGGTTTCCGCATCGCGTGACCTCCTCACGCTCTTTATGATACGATGAAGAGGCCCCCGCGCGCTGGATTTTTTTCCAGGTTGGTGCCCGAGTCCCCAGTGGACGCGCGATCAGAATTCTCTGGCGTCCCGCCGCCGAGCGGTCCGGCAACGTTCCCGACCCAGCTTGCTTCCGAATCGCTTCTCTGGGAGGGTCTGAGAGCGGGCGGGAAGGAGGTTGAAGGCATGTCGACGATGTTGACGATCACGGGCGTATACCGGGATGGTCAGGTGGAGTTCGCGGAGCGGCCCGCTGGGGTAGGCGAGGATGTCCCGGTGCTGGTGCCTTTCCTCCCCGTGAACCAGGGGAGCGAATCCGAGCCATCGGCTCCAGCGACCGAGGAGGCTCGGCGGGCGGCGTGGGAGCGGTTCCTGGCCCGCTTGAAGGAAGGAATCCCCTTTGGCGGACCGCCCGATCCGCGCCGGGAGGAACTCTATGACCGATTCGATCGCCGCGACGAAGGTTCTCGTTGATACCAATATCCTGATCTATGCTGCGGACCTCCAGGCTGGAGACAAGAATCTCCAGGCTGTCCAACTGATTGATGATCTGAAGGCGCAAAACCGCCTTGTCGTGAGCGCGCAAGTCTGGAACGAGTTTTACCGCGCCGCGACGCGCCCGAACAAACCTCCTTCGCTCTCCCACGATGACGCCTCTGGGACGATCCGCGATCTTGCGGACGCTGTTCGGGTCCTGCCGTTGACCCGCGCGATCACCCTTCTCGCCCTGGACGCAATCCCTCGTCACGGCTTGTCGTTCTGGGACGCGTTAATCTGGGCGGCCGCCAAGGAGAGCGGCATTCCTCTGGTTTACACGGAGGATTTCCAGCACGGTCGTGACATCGAGGGCGTCCTGATCATCAACCCGTTGGTGGGAAGTCCATGAGATGGACCCTGGACGGTGGGTGCGAGTTCCTGCTGAGCTCGAGAATTCGGGGCCGGCGGTGATGGCGGGATTCGGTCCGCGGGTGATGCTCTGTCCGGAGCCGGCGCGCGGGGCGGCGCTGGAGGTCCTGTACCGCCGGGTGCCGTCGGTGCTGCGGGACCGCCTGATCGCCGACGTGCTGGACGAGGCCCGGCGGGGTGAGGTTGACCTCTCCGGGCTGTGGGTGGCGCGCGACCGGGCGGGCCGGATCCTCGGCGCGCTGTTGACCCAGCCCCTGGCCGGCAAGGCGGCGGCGCTGTGGGCGCCCGAGGTTCGGGCCTCGTGGGGGCGGGCCCGGCTGGCCGCCGCGCTGGTCGAGATCGCCCTGGTCGATCTGACGGCTCGAGGGTTCCGCCTGGTCCAGGCCGTGCTCGACGAGTCGGCCGGCCCGCAGGCGGCCCGCGACCTGACCCGCGGCGGGATGCCCCGGGTGACCGAGCTGATCTACCTCGAGCGCGACACGGCGTCCCCGCTACCCCCGGGCGCAATTGGGCGCGGGTCTCCCGACCCCGCCCTCCCGGCCCATCCCCCTCCCCCCGCGAGCTTCCACTGGCAGCCGTATGGCCCGGAGATCGAGGCCGAGTTCCGCGCGGTCCTGGAGGCGACCTACCAGGGGAGCCTGGATATGCCCGAGCTGGAGGGGACGCGCGGGCTCGAAGACATCCTGGACGGACATCGCGGCGCGGGGCTGTTCGCGCCCGGGCACTGGCAGCTCGGGCGGATCCCCGGCGAGCCGGCAGCCGCCGCCGTGCTGCTGATGACGGAGGTCCCCGGCCGCGACGCCTGGGAAGTGATCTATCTGGGACTGACCCCCGCCGCCCGGGGCCGCGGCCTGGGCCGCGCCGTGCTGCGGCGCGCCCTGGAGCTGGCCCGCGACCACACCCCGCGCCTCGAGCTGGCCGTCGACCTGCGGAACACCCCGGCCGTGCGGCTCTACGGTGCCGCCGGCTTCACCGTCCGCGACCGCCGCGCCGTCCACCTCGCCATCCTCGGCGGCTCGGGCCAGGCGTCGGCCGCGCCTCCCCCGCAGACCTGATCCGACGGCCGTTCCGTCGTGGTTCCCCGAGCGCCGTGCCGCACCACCTGCGGTGGGTTCCTGGCCCAGCAACCTAACGGTGACGCTCCGCGCGGTCGTCTCGGTTGGGCGTGCCGGAGGCCCTCTCATCTCAAGCGAGGCGGTTGGCCGCGGGGGAGGACGGGCCGAGACTCGCGTCGGCAGCCAGCTCGCCGGCCGGCCGGTGGCGGAGGATCTCGCCCTGTTTGAGGTAGACCACCGCCTCCGCGATGTTGGCGGCGTGGTCGGCGATCCGCTCGAGGTTCCGCGCGGTGTTGACCAGCCGCAGCCAGGTGTTGAGCCGCTCGGGGCTGCGGGCGATCTCCGGCTTGATCTGCTTGCGCACGGCCCGGTAGTCACGATCGATCCGCTGATCAGCGGCGATCACGGCCCGGGCCAGCGCGACATCCGCCCGGGTGAGCGCATCGAGGCTGTCGTGAACCTGGTCCAGGGCCTCCAGCGCAAGATCTTCCAGCGCCTGGGGGACCGGCAGGGCCTGGGGATCACCGGCCAGCTTCTTGACCCGCTTGGCGATGTGTCGGGCCAGGTCGCCGAGGCGATCGAGGTCGGCGTTGATCTTGAGCACCGCCGCGACCCGCCGCAGGTCGGAGGCGACCGGCTGGTGCAGGGCCAAGACCCGGACGCACTCGCGCTCGATCTGGACTTCCCAGTGATTCACCACCCGCTTCTGCCGCTTGACCGCGTCGGCCAGCTCGACCCGGCCATCGCACAGGGCATGAATACTCTGGCTCAGCGCGTCCTCGACCACCGCCGCCAGTTTCAGGACCTCCGACCAGAGGCTCTCCATGTCCCGGAGGAAACTCCGGCCTACCGTGACCCGTTCGTGATCCCAGTCCCCATCCCAGGCATGCGGTTCCTGTGACATCGCCGCCAACCCCGTCCCGTTGCCTCGGTTTGTCTGGCCTCACCCCGCTCCGCACCGCTCGGTTATGGCATAAGTAAACCGTTCTGCGTCCCTCCTTGATCGCCGAGCCTGTCCGCTCCGCGGTCCCGTCCTGCCCCGCCCCCGGATCACCACGTGCCGGCCCGCACCGGAACACGCGCGGGGCCAACAGTTGAGCTTAGGACATACCGCCTCGCCACACAACGCCAAACCTGCAAATACACGAGAATTTCACAGTTATGGATGAAATGGCGAACATCCGGCGGTTCCCGTTGCTGGTTGCCGGTTCTTCGAGGACCTCGATTGACCGATTTCGGTCGGGCAGACTCGTGACACTCCGCTCGGTCTGGACATCACGTGCTCGAGGTCACTAGGATCGCGGGGAGTCGTGCCGCGGGATTGTCCCGCGCGGTCTCGTCAAGCCGGGACGAAACCGGCTCGGCCGGCAATCGGGAAGCGAAACTCCGGTGGAGCACTCGATTGGATCCGCATCACAACGGCGGCCGCCCGCGAAGCCGATGATCCCCCTCCTGGCCCTGGCCCTGGTGGCTTCAGCGGGGCTGTGGATGACCTGGGCATCCCGGCGGACTTCCCCGCCGTTGAGCCGTCATCGGCCCGACCCGCCCTCGCCGTATCCCAACACACGGCCGGGGGTCAAGTACGTCGGGGATGCGGCCTGCGCCCGCTGCCATGCCGAGATCACCCGGACCTTCCGCGAGCACCCGATGGGCCGCTCCCTCTCCCCCATCGCCGCGGCGGGGGTCGCCGACGGAGGCGACCGGCCTCGATTCACAGCCCAGGGCCTCGAGTACTCGGTCGAACATCGGGGAGGACGCGTCATCCACCGGGAGGCGCGACGCGATGCGCAGGGCTGCGTCATCGCCCAGCACGAGGCCGAGGTCCAGTTCGCGATCGGCTCCGGCAGGCAGGGGATCACCTTCCTGATCGAGCGCGACGGCTTCCTGTTCGAATCCCCGATCACCTGGTGCCCCCGGCAGCGGCGCTGGGACCTGTCCCCCGGCTACGAGGCGCGGAACACCCACTTCGACCGGCCCATCCAGGCCGAATGCCTCTACTGCCACGCGAACCGGGTCGAGCCGGTGGAGGGGACGATCAACCGGTATCAGCAGCCGATCTTCCGGGGCCACGCGATCGGCTGCGAGCGGTGTCACGGGCCGGGCGAGCTGCACGTCGTCCGCCCGGAGCCGGTCGCAGGCCAGGCCCCGCGGATCGTCAATCCGGCCAGGCTGGAGCCCGCGCTCCGGGAGGCCGTCTGCGAGCAGTGTCACTTGCTGGGCGAGCGGCGCGTGGTGCGGGCCGCCGGCGGAGCGAGGACTATCGGCCCGGTCTGCCGTTCCCCCGCTTCTGGTCGGTGCTCGTGCCGTCGGGAGGACCGGCCCAGGACCGGTTCGTCGGGCAGGTCGAACAGATGCACGCGAGCCGATGCTTCCGCGCCAGTGGAGGTCGGCTCGGGTGCATCTCCTGCCACGACCCACATCAACGGCCCAGCCCCGAGGAGGCGGTGGCCTCGTACCGGGATCGTTGCCTGGACTGCCACGCCGACCGGGGTTGTCGCCTCCCGAGGGATCTCCGGCTCGCACGGAGCCGGGACGAGGATTGCGCCGGCTGTCACGATTCCAGTTCGGCCGACATTGGCTGGGAGGCCTGGAATTCCGGCGTGAACCAACTCCCATGGCGCGCCTTGCTCCTGCCCCAGATCGAGGGGAACCCCGTGTACAACGCCATCAACCTCGGGGCCAGCCCCACGGGCGGAGGCACGACCGGCAGCGGGACCGCCGACGCGCAATCCGGCTCGTTCCTGACGGTGGTCAACACGCTGCCCGGCTCGGTTTGGCTTTGCCCTTCGGACGGCACCAACGGCGATGGGCGCATGCCCTGCTGTACGGCCACCGGGCAATGGCCCGCCTACGTGCAGCCGAACGTCATGGGCGTCACGACGATCCCCGTCACCAACTACCAGGGCAGCTTCGGTGACAATTTCAGCGGCGTCAACTGCTGCACGCCCTGGGAGACCCCCTGGGGTGTGACCCCGCCCCTGGGCCAGAATCGCCTCGGCTATCCCGGCTTTTGGGGCTCACTCTGGGGCCCCCCGCCAGGCCTCGCTCCCCTGGGGGGCTCGCTCCGCGGGATCTTCGATTGTTACACGCAGCAGAAGTGCGCGCTCAACAGCGTGACCGATGGGACGAGCAACACCATCATGGTCGGCGAGGATCTCCCTTCCCGGCAGGGCGGCAACGCCTTCTGGTCCTTCAACGAGGCGACCACGGGCACGACCGTCCCGATGAACTGGAATACCAATTCCTACCCCGCCAACGGCCCGGGATGCTTCGGCGGTTGGGAGATGCTCTCACCGCTGGGATGCCGGTTCTCGAGCGGCCGGAAGGGGTTCAAGAGCTTCCACCCAGGCGGGGCGAACTTCCTCTTCACCGACGGCTCCGTCCACTTCCTGAAGCAAAGCATCAACTTGTTCACCTACAACGCCCTGGGCAGCCGCGCCGGCGGCGAGGTCATCAGCTCCGACGCCTACTGAGCCGGATCGATCGCCCCGCGGCCCACTTGTCCCGAACCCTCGTGGCCCGGCCGGCGAGTGCCCGGCCGGGCAAACTCATCCCTCCAGCCGCTCGTTCACGATCCGTCCCGGGGCCGGCCGATCCTCCGCGCGAGCGAGGAGGTCCCCGATCCGACGACGGGGTCGTTGACCGTGTGCAGGTACCCGATTACCAGGGACCTCTATCACCGGGGAGATTCCACCCATCATGCCCACTCCGTTCGATCGCTCCAAGGTCGTCTCGATGCTGGCCGGTCTGGGTCTGGTCCTGGTCCTCGGCTGCGGCGACGACTCGGGTCTCGGCAAGCGCTACCCTGTCTCCGGCACGGTCACCTACAAGGGGCAGCCGTTAGAGAAGGGTGACATCACCTTCCGACCAGCCCAGGCCGCAGGGCGCGCCGCCCACGGCACGATCTCCGGCGGCACCTATTCCTTGTCCACCGCCGGCGACAACGACGGCGCCTTGCCGGGGACCTACCTGGTGAGCATCGTCGCCCGGGAGGTCGATATCGCCAAGGCCCAGGAGGAGGCCAAGGCCAAGAATCGGGTCGTCTTCATGCAGAAGGTCGCAGCCCAGGCCCATAAGACGGCCAAGTCCCTCATCCCAGCCAAGTACGAGTCGCCCGACACCTCGGGCTTGAAGGGCGACGTCAAGGAGCAATCCAATCAGATTGATTTTCCACTAACGGACTGAACCCCTGGGGCTTCCAGCCTCCGGGGTCGTACCGGGGCGAGGCCGCGGCGCGGGGCCGAGACCGCGCCCCGGCCGCGCGCCACCCGGCCGGACACACCACCCGCGGTGCCTCCGGCGCCAACCGGCCCGGAGACGGCCACGGCATTCGCTCGAAACCGGGGCGGCTCCAGGCCCCGCCTCCCCGACCGCACCGTGGATTCCCCCGACCGGAGCGAGTCGAGCCCCGGTCCTTGACGCCCGCGCCACTGTCGATTACGATTAGATCAGGCGACGGTCGACCGTCGCCCGGCCAGGGTTGGAGGCGTGAGATCCGACTCACAAGGGACACACCATGCCAGAGCATACCTTGCTCGCGCTGCGGCCCGCGACCCGCCAGACCCTGGGCGAGAATGTCGCCGACTCGCTGCGCGAGGCCATCTTCCGTGGCCTGTTCAAGCCCGGCCAGCGGCTGGCCGAGGCGCCGCTGGCCAGCACGCTCAAGGTGAGCCGAGCGCCGGTCCGCATGGCCCTGACCTCGCTCGAGCAGGAGGGCCTGGTCAGCCGCACGACCAACCGCGGGACGACGGTCATCAGCCTCTCGCTCAAGGACGTCGAGGAGATCTGCAGCCTCCGCCTGCCGTTGGAGCTCCTGGCCGTCCGGCGGGCGATCGAGAAGGGATCGGGCAAGCACCTGGCCCGGCTCGAGGCCAACGTCCGCGAGACCGAGCAGGCCCGCTCGCCCGAGCAGCTCGCCACCCTGGATCTGGAGTTCCACGAAACGCTGGTCCGCGCCGCCGACCACAGCCGGCTGCTCAACACCTGGATGGGCCTGCGCTCGCAGATCCGCCTGCTCATGATGCGGCGGAACCTCAGCGACGCGGAATCGCATCGCGCCACGGTGCGGTGCCACCGGGAGCTGCTGGAGGCCATCCAGAAGCGGGACCTGGCGCGCGCCGTCGAGGTGGTCGAGATGCATCACCAGCGGCAATACGCCTGGTTGATCGAGGGCTTCGACGAAGTCGAGGCGGCGGGCTAGGTCGGAGACCGGCTCGGGGCCGGAGCCCCGGGCGGAAACACTTCGTCTGCCCGGGTTTATGAACCACTGGGGACCGTTTGAGTCGATTGCACTCAGACGATGGATACAGAGGAGCTCGGTGGGCTTCACGCCGCGAGGCGGCGTTCGACCCACCCGACGGGCATTGCTCCCACACCCGTTCAGGTGAGGGATCCGCGATGAGACCACGGGTCGACGGCTCCGGGATTCGCGGCGGCGTCCCGGCGGGCCGAAGGCGGACGGCCCGCCGCGGCCCGGCCAGGGGGCGATCCCCCGCTCGATTGCGGTCCGCTCTGGCCGTCCTCCTCGGGCTCTGGCTCCTGGGCGTGGGCGGCGCGACCGCAACGGTCGGGGCCCAGCAAGGCGGCGACGGCCAGGACTCCGACGGGATCGAATACTTCGAGAAAGCCATCCGGCCTGTGCTCGCCGAGCGCTGCTCCCCGTGTCACGGTGCCCGGGTCAAGAAGCCCAAGGGGGGCCTCGTCCTCGGGACTCGTGACCAGATGCTCCAGGGCGGCGACTCGGGGCCGGCGATCGTGCCGGGCGATCCGGAATCCAGCCTGCTCATCCAGGCCATCCGCTACCACGACGAGGCGCTGCGGATGCCCCCGAAGGGCCGGCTCGCTCCGGAGCAGGTGGCGGCGTTCGAATCCTGGGTGAAGCGCGGCGCGCCGGCCCCGGATACAGCTCCCGTCCCCGGCACCCACGAGGCGACCAAGCCGGCCGCGACCGGACCGGCGTCGCCGAGCGATCACTGGTCGTTTCGACCCCCGCGCGAACCGGCCGTCCCTGCGCGGGACCCCGCCGAGAGCCCCATCGATGCATTCCTCCGGCTCGCGCTCAAGAAGGCCGGCTTGCCCGTCGCCCCCCCCGCCGATCGGCGGACGCTCATCCGCCGGGCCAGCTTCGACCTGACCGGCTTGCCGCCGCAGCCGGCGGAGGTCGAGGCTTTTCTGGCGGACCAGTCCCCGGAGGCCTTTGCCAAGGTCATCGACCGGCTCCTCGCCTCGCCCCGATACGGGGAGCACTGGGCGCGGCACTGGCTCGACCTGGTCCGTTACACTGACGAATTCAACGAGGTCTGGCGCTACCGCGACTGGGTCATCCGCGCCTTCAACGCCGACCTTCCGTACGACCAGTTCCTCGTTCACCAGGTCGCCGGCGACCAGCTCCCCGCGGCCAGCCCGGGCGGTGTGAACGCTGACGGAATCATCGCGACCACGATGCTGGCGATCGGGCCCTGGGGCGGGATCGACCGGCCGAAGCGGCTGGCCGACATCGTCGACGACCAGATCGACATCATCGGCCGGAGCTTCCTGGGCCTGACGATCGCCTGCGCCCGTTGCCACGATCACAAGTTCGACCCGATCGCGACGGCCGACTACTACGGGCTGGCGGGTTTCTTCTTCAGCAGCCGCATCCTGTCGGATACGGCCTACATCTCCCACACGGCGCCTCGGCTGAAGGTCCCGCTGGCGACGGCCGCTGAGGTTGCGGAGCACCGGCGGCGGATGGCCGAAGTCGACCGGTGGGCGGACCGCCTCCAGGCGAGCCGCGACCGACACTTTGCGGCTTTCGCGCGCAGCCTCCTGCCCCGGGTCGCAGATTACCTGCTGGCGTCCTGGGACTATCGGAACCGGCCTGCCGACCAGGCCGGCCTCTCGGCGGAGGCGTTTGCCCGGCGCCACGGCCTGCGCGAATCGGCCCTGCGCCGCTGGGTCGACTACCTGGACGGTCCGCGCGTCGGCGAGTTCCACCGGCTGGATCAAGCCGTCCGCGACTTCGACGGCGAGCCGGGCGTCGAGGTCTGGCGAGCCGCCGCGGAGCGGCCCTGGTGGAGCTACAACAGCACCGATCACGACGTGCCCATCGAGACCTTCGTGCTCCCGCCGCGCTCGGTCTCGGTGAACCCGGGCGTCGAGGGGGGCTCGGTCGGCTGGAAGAGCCCCCTCGCGGCGACGGTGCGGATCGCGGGCCGGCTCACCGACGCCGATCCCCACGACGGCGCCGGCGTCGCCTGGACGATCGACCATCTGACACGCCAGGGGCGGTGCGAGCTGTCGTCGGGAGTGCTCCCCAACGGCGGCTCGCAGCGACTCGATCAGGGCCGGCTCGCCAGCCGATTGGACGCGGTCCGAGTCGAGCCCGGCGACGTCATCCAGCTCCAGGTCGCCCTGGCGAAGGGGGATGCCCACTACGACATCACGAATGTCGAGCTGACGATCTCGGCTCCGGATCGATCGGCCGATTGGAATCTCGCGCGGGACGTCGGGGCGAACTTCCTGGCGAGCAACCCGCACGCGGACTCGCTGGGTAATCCCGGCGTCTGGCAATTCGACGACAGGGCCGGCAGCCACCGCGCCGGGCGGATGCCGGCGGTTGACCATGCCCTGGCGGATTGGGACGCCGCGGGCGGCGGGGACCGGCCCGCCATCGAGCGGGCCGCCCGCAGGTTCGCCCAGGCGGTGGCGGCATCTTGCCCGGAGGATGCCCTCGTCCGGGAGCTGGCGGGCGTGCACAGCCCCTTCTGGAGCGAGGATCTCCGCGACCTGCCGGCTGAGGCGCAGGCCCAGCTCAAGGAGTTGACCGGCCGGCTCGAGGCGGCCAGGGCCCAGGTCCCGCCGTTGTCCTACGCCTCGGGGATCCAGGACGGAGGACCCCGCTACGGCCCCTACCCCGGCATCCAGGACGCGCGGATCTACATCCGGGGGAGCTACACCCAGCCCGGCCGTCGTGTCCCCCGGCACTTCCCGGCGGTGCTCGCCGGCCCGGAACCGCCCAGGATCACCAAGGGGAGTGGCCGGCTCGAGCTGGCCCGCTGGATCGCCCGGCCCGACAACCCGCTCACGGCCCGCGTGATGGTCAACCGGATCTGGCAGCACCATTTCGGCGCGGGACTGGTCCGCACGCCCAGCAACTTCGGCCGCAAGGGCGAGCCGCCGACTCATCCCGAGCTGCTCGACTGGCTGGCCCTCCGGTTCGTGGAATTGGGCTGGTCGATCAAGGCCATGCACCGGCTGATCATGCTCTCGGCCGCCTATCAACGCTCGAGCCAGGCGCCCGCCGCGCTGCTGGCCGCCGACCCGGAGAACCGCCTCTGGGGCCGGATGAACCGCCGCCGGCTGGAGGCCGAGGAGCTGTTCGACAGCCTGCTGGCTCTCGCCGGCCGGCTGCGGGATCAGCCCGGCGGCCCGGCCGAGTCCGACCCGGCCAGCCCGCGCCGGCTGATCTACCGGGCCACGTCGCGCTCGAACCGCTCGGATTTCGGCTCGGTCTTTGACCGCGCCAATCCGGCGCTGCACGTGGAGCGGCGGACGCTCTCGACCGTGGCGCCCCAGGCACTCTACCTGATGAATCATCCCTGGGTCATGGAGCAGGCGCGCGGCCTGGCGCGCCGGCCCGAGATCGCCGCCGCGACCGACCCAGCCCGCCGGATCGACACCCTCCACCGCCTGGTCTTCGGCCGGTCGGCGACCGCCGAAGAGATCACCCTGGGCCGCGGCTTCCTCGCCGAGGCTCCCGCCACCGACGACGCGCAGGCGCCCTGGGACGCTTACGCGCACGCCTTACTCCTGACCAACGAATTCCTCTTTGTGGATTGACGGAATCCACCCCAACGCGGAGGACCAGCCATGTTGCCTCCCCTCGCCGGATGGGATCCCCCGGGCTTGAGCCGCCGCCAGATGCTGGGCACGGTGGCCAACGGCTTCGGCCTGCTGGGCCTGGCGGGCCTCTTGTCGGAGGCCCAGGCCCGCGAGCCATCGCGGGGAGGTGCCGCCTCCTCGAACCCCCTGGCCGTCCGGCCGCCGCACCACGCCCCCAAGGCCCGGCGCGCCATCTTCATCTTCCTCAACGGCGGGCCGTCGCACGTCGACCTGCTCGATCCGAAAGTCCGCCTGACCACCGATCATGGCAAGCCACTGCCGTTCGAGAAGCCCAAGCTGGCGCGGACGACCACCGAGAACCTGATGGCCTCCCCCTTCCGCTTCGCGCAGTACGGCCAGTCCGGGATCGCGGTCAGCGAGCTTTTGCCCAACCTCGCCACCTGCGTCGACGACCTGTGCGTGATCCGCTCGATGGTCGCCGACAACATCAACCATCCCAACGCCTGCCTCCAGATGTTCACCGGCGAGCAGATCTTCTCCAGGCCCAGCCTGGGCTCCTGGGTTCTGTACGGCCTGGGGAGTGAGAGCCAGGACTTGCCCGGGTTCGTGGCGATCTGCCCGAGCGGGGGTGACGCGGCCCTCTGGGGCTCGAGCTTCCTGCCGGCGTCCTTCCAGGGCACGCGCGTCGCCGACCTGGCCCACCCGATCGCCAACCTGCGCAACGACCGATACTCCGCCGGCCAGCAGCGCCGGCAGCTCGACCTGGTCAATCAGCTCAACCAGCGCCACCGCCGCGACCGCGAGGACGACAGCCGGCTCGGGGCGCGGATCGAGTCGTTCGAGCTGGCCTTCCGCATGCAGATGCAGGCCCCCGGCGTCTTCGACATCGGCAGCGAGCCCGAGTCAGTCCGCCGGCTCTACGGCCTCGACCAGCCGCGCACCGAGCGGTTCGGCCGGCAGTGCCTGATCGCCCGCCGGCTGGTCGAGCGGGGTGTGCGGTTTGTCCAGCTCCACACCGAGTCCAACTGGGACCACCACACGGGCATCCGGACCGAGCTGCCGAACTGCTGCGCCGGTCTGGACCGGCCCGTCGCCGGGCTGCTCAAGGACCTCAAGGCGCGGGGACTGCTCGAGGACACCCTGGTGATCTGGGGCGGCGAGTTCGGCCGCAGCCCGGTGGCGCAGAAGGGGGATGGCCGCGACCATCACCCCTACGGCTTCACGATGTGGCTGGCCGGCGGGGGCGTCAAGGGAGGCCACGTCCACGGCGCTACTGATGAGTTCGGCTGGTACGCCGTCGAGGACAAGGTCCACGTCCACGACCTCCACGCCACGGTCCTCCACCTGATGGGCATCGATCACGAGCGCCTGACCTATCGGTACGCCGGGCGCGACTATCGTCTGACGGACGTCTCGGGGAATATCGTGGAGAAGATCATTGCGTAGGGAGGGAGGAGCCGCGACTCGTCGCAGGCCCTCCTGGGGGCTGCGCCGGCTGACGCCGGCTCCGACCCCAGCCACCCCTCAGCGGTTCCCAAGTCAAGGGTGGCTGGGGTCGGAGCCCGCGGGGCGACGCCCCCAGAGATCCAGCGGAAGCCGAGAGTATCACCGATGAGCCAGAGCGCAGTACGTCGAATTCGACCGACACGCGCGCCAGTCGCCCTCATGCTGGCCGTCGCCTGGGCCCTGCCGGCGGCCGCCGGCACGGGCGCGGACAGTCCCGCTGCGACTGAGTTCTTCGAGAAGGAGATCCGGCCGCTGCTGGCGGAGAAGTGCCAGAAGTGCCACGGCGGGAAAAAACCGCGCGCCGGCCTGAGCCTCACCGGGCGGCAGCCCATTCTCCAGGGCGGCGACAGCGGGCCGGCGGCCGTGCCAGGCAAGCCGCAGGAGAGCTTGATCATCGAGGCGGTCGAGTACAGCGGCGAGCTGAAGATGCCGCCGAAGGGAAAGCTCTCGCCCGCCGAGGTCGACCGCTTGAAGCGCTGGATCGACCTGGGCCTCCCCTGGCCTGAGGGCCATGGCGGATCCGCCGCCAGTCCCGGCGACAAGCCGCGCACGGAGGACCGATCGCGACCCTGGTGGGCCTTCCAGCCGTTGCGGGTGGTCACTCCTCCCGAGGTCAAGGGCGCCGCCTGGCCGCGCTGCGAGATCGACCGGTTCATACTGGCCGAGCTCGAGGCGCACGGCCTGACGCCGGCCCGGCCGGCCGACCGGCGCACGCTGATCCGCCGCGCAACCTTCGACTTGACGGGCCTGCCACCGACACCCGAGGACGTGGACGCCTTCCTCGCCGACGCGTCGCCCGACGCCTTCGCCAAGGTGGTGGACCGGCTGCTGGCCTCGCCGGCGTATGGCCAGCGCTGGGCGCGCCACTGGCTGGACGTCGTCCGCTACACCGACTATTTCTACCCCGAGCCCAACGCTCATCCCCGCGCCGCCCTCTTCGAGCTCTTCGAGGCCTGGCGATACCGCGACTGGGTCGTCGCGGCGCTGAACCGCGACATGCCCTACGACCGGTTCATCGTCCACCAGGTTGCCGGCGATCTCCTGCCCAGCCCGGATGGGGGCCCGGTCTATCCGGACGGGCTGGTCGCGACCGGCTTCCTGGCGCTGAGCGTCTTCGACAACGGCGACGCCGACAAGCTCAAGATCGTCACCGATATCGTCGATGACGAGATCGACGTCGTCGGCAAGGCGTTCCTCGGCCTGACCCTGGCCTGCGCCCGCTGCCACGATCACAAGTTCGACCCGATCCCCCAGCGCGA
>Ga0070738_10004363_pt1 | contig 17092 bp, 14 predicted proteins | sample Coa_R2_2_FD_66446 | JGI IMG/M metagenome (GOLD analysis project Ga0070738, IMG submission 66446) | Surface soil microbial communities from Centralia Pennsylvania, which are recovering from an underground coalmine fire - Coalmine... | ecosystem: Environmental > Terrestrial > Soil > Unclassified ...
TGCTCCAGAGCGGATGGGGACGGAGATGGATTCATAAATGACACCTCGATCGTGTTGTCGGACGGGGAAAGGAGCGGGGGGGCGAACGAAGACGGGAAGTTTTTGAAGGAGCGGGAGAAAAAAAGGGAGCGGCGGCGTGACTCGATTTAGGAGCGCGGCCGGGCCAAGGCTTGGTAACCCGTCCGGCATCGCTATCGCCTAACATCCGATGTGAGGGAGGGGAGTTGTATGATGTGGAAGCGCCCGCAGCATCGAAACGCGCGCGACAAGAAAGAAGAGAGCTAGATGAAGACGCAGATGAAACTCAACAAGAGGATTTCGACGATCCGAGCGGTTTCGGTAGCGCTGGTTGCGGGGGCGACGATGCTTCTGGCGCAATGGCCGGAGCACAAAACGGAAGGGCCGCGAACAGAGAGCGGGGAACTGGACTTGAAGGCGCCGGCGCCGAGGGCGGCCGACGGACATCCGGATCTTTCGGGGGTGTGGCAGCCGATGCGCCGGAATTTCGGAAGGGGGAACGCAAAAGGGAAAGACAAAGGCAAGGCCGCGCCGCCGCCGCGCGCGCCGGGGGAGCCGCCCGCGGCGCAATTCCAGGATCTGGGGGCGGGTTTTGAGCACGGGCTGCCGTACACGGAGTGGGGGCGGAAGGTGCGGGACGAGCGCAAGGCGAACAACAGCAAGGATAATCCGGACGCCCACTGCCGGCCGCTGGGGTTAATGCAGCTCCACACGCATCCCTACGAGAAGAAGATCGTGCAAGGGAATGGGACGATCGTGATCATGTACAACGCCAACAACGACGTCCGCCAGATCCTGACGAACGGCCAAACCTTGCCGGAAGTGGGTCCGCAGCTTGCGCCGTGGTATTACGGCTACTCGGTGGGCAAGTGGGAAGGGGATACGCTGGTGGCGACCACGGTGGGATTCCGGGACGATGTCTGGCTGGACGTGAATGGGAGCCCGCTGACGAGCTCGGGGAAGATGGTGGAGCGCTTCACGCGGCTGAATTTCGGCACGCTGCAAATCGACGTGACCATCGAGGATCCGAAGGCGTATACGGAGCCATTCACGGTGCGGGTGATGCAGCAATTGATGGTGAATGGGGAACTGTTCGAATCGGTTTGCGAGGACCGGGACGCGGGGCACTATTTGGGCGACCAAGAGGCCAAACAAAAGGCGGCGGCCCAGAAGTAGGCGGCGTTAAGAAGGAGGGAGTTCCGGGCCGGGACGGCTGCTGGAGGCCGGCAGGCCGGGCTATGGCTGCACGAGCGCCCATGCGACGCGGCGAATATGGATACGATGCGCCCTACGCCTTGGCGATTTTTGGATTTTTGGCGATGGCCGCCGGCTTGGCCGCGGCCATCCAGTGGTGGAGCAGAGCGATTCCGGCGGCGGCGCAAATGACGCTGGTTTGCGGCTTGTTTTTGGCGAATTTCCTCAGCTTTCTTTACACCACCCGGCGGGGCAAGTTCCAAGAATGGGAGCGCATTCTGGATCTTATCGAGTTGCGGGGAGACGAGACCGCGCTCGATATGGGTTGCGGCCGGGGCGCGGTGCTGACAGCGCTGGCGCGCCGATTGCCGCGCGGGCGGGCGATAGGGGTGGATATCTGGAGCAGGAAAGACCAGTGGGGCAACGGGAAAGACGCGGCGCTCCGTAACGCGGCGCTGGAGGGGGTGGGCGAGCGGGTGGAGATCGAGACCGCCGACATGCGGGCTCTGCCATTTTCGGACGCTCGTTTCGATGTGGTGGTTTCGAGCCTTGCGATCCACAACATTCCATCGGACGCGGATCGCCAGCGGGCCATCGCAGAAGCGTTCCGAGTGGTGAAGCCGGGAGGCAGGATGGCGATCGCCGATATTCGCGCGACGGCGGCGTATGCGAAGACGTTGCGGAAACTGGGGGCGGTAAAGATAGAGCGGCGGCGGTTGGGGTGGAGATTCTGGTGGGGCAATCCGGCGGCGGCCACGAGGCTTCTGACGGCATCGAAACCGGGATGAGGGGGGGCGGCCCGGCGGGGCCCGCCGGGCGCTAGGCTGGAACTATGCGTTTTGCCTGTCTTGCATGCCTTGCGCCGCTGGCGGCGTTTTCCCAGACCGTTCCCGGGTGGGTGGCGAAGAGCAACCAGAACGCGCAGGTCCTGATCGATATCCAGGCGCGATATTCGCCGGAGGCGGCATCGCGCAATGGCGCGGCGGGGCTGGACGAACAGATCAGCATTCTAAGCGCGGACCGGCGGAGACTGGAGCGGCGCGATTGGGCTCAAGCGCAGAAGGAGCTGCAAGGGCGGCTGGAGGCGGAAAAAGACCCTCGGGTGCGGCAGGATCTTCAGATCCTTCTGGGGGCGGTGGATCGGAGCATTCGCGCCTCCGAGGCTCAGGAGAAATACGAGCTGGATTTCTACAACGTGCCGAGCATGGTATTTTCGGGCGTGCAATCGCTGCTGGACGATCAGACCGCGCCGGAGAGGCGGCCGGCGGCGCTGGCCCGAATTCGAAAATACGCGGGCCTGGAGGAGGGATACACGCCGATCGCCAGGCTGGCGGAGGAGCGATTTCGGGAGTCGGCAAAAGAGCCGGGGCGGAGGGGGCCTTGGCGCGCGGAGGTGGAAGACGAGCTGAAGAACTCGGCGGCGTTCGTGAACGGCATCGGATTGCTGCTGGAGAAGTACAAGATTCCGGGCTATCAGGAGCCGTTTGCGCGTCTGCGGGAGCAGATGGCGGCCTACGACGATTTCGTGCGGGGGGAAGTTTTGCCCAAAGCGCGGGCGGATTTCCGAATGGCGCCGGAGGTGTACAAGCTGGCGCTGGAGAACTACGGAGTGGATTACGGGCCGGAGGAGCTGACGCGGCTGGCGCATCGGGCTTTTGGGGAGATCCAGGGAGAGATGCGGCCGCTGGCGGCGAAAATCGCCAAGGCGCGGCATCTAAAATCGTCCGACTACCGCGACGTCATCCGGGCGCTGAAGCAGGAGCAATTGCCGGGCGATGAGATTTTGCCGCATTACCAGAAGCGGCTGGAAGAGATCGAGAGGATCGCGCGGCGCGAGCATCTGATCACGCTGCCGGACCGGCCGGCGATCATCCATTTGGCGACGGCGGCGGAGACGGCGCAGCAGCCGGCTCCGCACATGGTTCCACCGCCGCTGATGAACAATCATGGCGAGCGGGGAGCGTTTGTATTGCCGCTGGGCACGACGGGCGGAGGCGGGGAGGCGTTGAAATACGACGATTTTACGTTCGCGGCGGCGTCGTGGACGCTGACGGCGCACGAAGCCCGGCCGGGGCACGAGCTGCAATTCGACGCGATGGTGGAGCGGGGGGTGTCGCTGGCGAGGGCATTGTTCGCCTTCAACAGCACCAACGTGGAGGGCTGGGGCCTGTACGCGGAGTGGTTCATGCTTCCCTACATGCCGGACGAAGGCAAGCTGGTGTCGCTGGATTACCGCCTGTTACGGGCGGCGCGGGCGTTTCTGGACCCGGAATTGCAAGGAGGAAAAGCGACGCCGGAACAGGCCATGACGATCTTGGAGAAGGACGTGGTGTGCTCAAAGGCCTTGGCGACGGAGGAGGTGGAGCGATACACGTTCCGGATGCCGGGCCAGGCGGTGTCGTACTTCGACGGCTACACGCGGCTGCGCGAGATCCGCTCGGCGGCGGAGAAGGCGATGGGCCGCCGGTTCGACGCACAGAGGTTCCACGATTTCGTGCTTTCCCAGGGGCTGCTGCCGCCGGATTTATTGAGGAAGGCGGTGATGGAGGAGTTTGTGAAGAACTGAGCGGCTGGGCGCCGGCTGGAGCCAAGACGGAGCCGCCGCTTGGCGGGGGGCGGGCGCATAGTAAGTTGCGGGAATGCGGAACGATTTCCCGCCGGACACGTCAGAGTCTGCATCACGGAGGTGCGGCGTGGCTCAACAACGTCGTTTTCTGACCGCGATGGCGGCCGCGGGCATGGGGGCCGCAGCGGTTTGCTTCCAGGCCGGAGCGCAAGAGGCCCTAAACAAGCCTCGCTTCGATAAGAAACTCTCTTCCGAGCAGCAAATTCTGCAAGCACTCAACCGGCTGACGTTCGGGGCCCGTTTTGGGGACATCGAAGAAGTGCGGCGGATGGGCGTTATGAAGTGGATCGAGCTGCAACTGCATCCCGAGCGGATTGCGGAAAATCCGGCGCTGGAGGCCAAGCTGAAGCCTCTTGAGACGCTGCGGATGACGCCGGAGGAGATTATCGCGCAGACGCCCAATCCTCTGGGGATGGCGATTCAGACCCGGCCGACGCCCGCGGCGCAACTGGTGGGGCCTGAGCAAATGCAAAAAATCCTGAACGGGACGGCGGAAGAGCGGCGGGCCGCGCTGATGGCTTTGGATGCGGAAAAACGCCGCATTGTGCTGAGGCAGATCAGCCCGGGGCTGGTGGAGAGCTTCCCCGATCTCAAGAAAGAGATGGAGGAGGCGCGCAGAGCGGAGCAGCAAGAGCAACAACAACAGATGCGGCGGATGAATCCGCAGCTTAGCGACCTGCTGAACCCGGATCAGGCGGCGATGGCTCAGCGAGGCAATCGCGAGCAGCTTGAGGAGCTGTTCCGATTTCTGGAGCCGGACAAACGAGAACAGGTGGCGGCGGCGTTGCCGCCTCAAGCGCTAGCTGAATTTCCCGAGATGCGGCGGTTGTGGATGAAGCGGAGGCAGCCTCAGCAGATCGCCACGGCGGACCTGCGGGAGGGGAAAGTTTACCGGGCGCTGTACTCCAACCGGCAGTTAGAGGAAGTGCTGGTGGATTTTTGGTTCAATCACTTCAACGTATATGAAGGGAAGAATATCGGCAAGGGCGGGCTGAGCGGCCCGGTGGCTTATCACGCGCTGTTAACCAGCTTCGAACGGGACGCCATCCGGCCGCACGTGCTGGGAACGTTCCAGGATCTGCTGCTGGCGGTGGCGCGGCATCCGGCGATGCTGTACTACCTGGACAATTGGGAATCGATGTCGGCGGACGGTCTGGATCAGATGCAGGTGGGGCCGTTTGCGCCGGCTCCTCCGCCACCCGGGTTTCCGATTCAACCCAACCTGCAAGCCCACGGGCTGAACGAAAACTACGGCCGGGAGCTGATGGAACTGCACACGATGGGGGTGGATGGCGGCTACACGCAGCAGGACGTAATCGCGGTGGCGCGATGCTTCACGGGCTGGACGATCAAACATCCGTTCACCAAACCCGAATTCACGTTTGCGGCGTTCATGCACGATGGCGGGGAAAAGACGGTGCTGGGGCACAAGATCGCGGCCGGCGGCGGGGAGCAGGACGGCTTGCAGGCGATCGACATTCTGGCGCATCATGCTTCCACGGCGAAGTTCATTTCCAAGGAACTGGCGCAGCGATTCGTGGCCGACAATCCGCCGAGGCCGCTGGTGAACCGGATGGCGCAGACGTTTTTGAAAACGGGCGGGGATTTGCGGGCGGTGATGGAGACGATGTTTACTTCGCCGGAGTTTTTTTCCGAAGGAGCGTGGCTGGCGAAGGTGAAATCGCCGCTTGAAATGGCGGCGAGCGCGATGCGCGCGACGGGCAGCGAAGCCATGGACGCTATGACGCTGGCGCAAAAGATCGGCGATTTGGGCGAGCCGCTGTACGGCAAGATCGATCCGAAGGGTTATTCGAACAACGGCGAGGGATGGTTGAACACGGCCGGGTTGCTGGGGCGGATGAACTTCGCCATGGCGCTGGTTTCGGGCCAAATTGCGGGGGTAAGGCTGGACGGCTCGCGCTGGGAAGGCAAGGACGCAGCGACGATTGCGCGGGAAGTGCTGGGGCGCGATCCGTGGCCGGAGACCCAGGCGGCGATGGCCAAGGGGCTGGAAGGCAAACGGAGGACGGCGCGAATGGCGCTGGGCTTGATTCTTAGCTCGCCCGACTTTCAAAGGAGGTAATTTGATGCTGACTCGGCGTGTATTTCTGCGTGGTTCGGCGATTGCGATGGCGGGCTTCGGCTCGGCGCCGAGATGGCTGGCCCGGGCGGCGTCGACCGGCCAGGGGAAGCGCAAAATTCTGGTGGCGATATTCCAGCGCGGGGCCTGCGACGGGCTGAACGTGGTGGCTCCCTTCGGGGAGAAGCGGTATTACGAGCTGCGGCCCAGCATCGCGATTGCGGCGCCGACAACGGGGGCGATTTGGATGGGAGGAAGCGCGGGGGGAGGAGCCGCGGCGGGGCGCGCCGTCCCGTTCAACGGGAACGGGGCGAACGCCATCGATCTGGACGGCCACTTTGGCCTGCATCCGGCGTTGCAGCCGTTGAAAGAGCTGTGGGACAAACAGCAGCTCGCCATAGTGGAGGCGGTTGGCTCGCCCGATCCGAGCCGATCGCATTTCGACGCGCAGGATTACATGGAATCGGGCACGCCGGGAAAACCGTCGAGCGATGGATGGCTAAACCGGGCGCTGCCGCCGGCGGGGCCGGATGGTTCGCCGCTGCGGGCCGTGGCGGTGGGGTCCGAGTTGCCGCGCACGCTGCGCGGGGAGCGTCCGGCAATCGCGCTGAACAATGCGGCGCAATTTCAAACCGGCAACCAAGAGGCGACCACGATTATCGAAGATATGTACGCGACCACGCCGGACGCCAGGCTGGGGCGAACGGGCCGAGACGCGTTTGCCGCGATGAAGACGATTCAAGCCATCAACCGCGAGCCGTATAGGCCGTCGAACAACGCGCAGTACGGGCTGGCGGGCGAACTGGGGCGGGGGTTGCAGCAGATCGCGCGGCTGATCAAAGCCGACGCCGGGGTGGAGGCGGCCTTCGCGGAGATAGGCGGGTGGGATCATCACAGCAACGAGAATCCGCAGCTTTCCAATTTGCTGCGGCAGTTTGGGTGGGGGCTGGCGGCTTTCTACGCGGACATGGGCGACCGGATGGAGGATATCGTGGTGGTGACGATGTCGGAATTCGGGCGCACGGCGCAGGAAAACGGCAACGGCGGAACGGATCACGGCCATGGCGACGTGATGATGGCGCTGGGCGGGCCGGTGCGGGGCGGAAAGGTTTATGGCGCATGGCCGGGCCTGGAGAAGGAACAGCTTTACGAAGGCCGGGACCTGGCCGTCACCACGGATTTCCGCACGGTGCTGGGCGAGCTGGTGAGAGGGCATCTGGGACAGAAGAACCTGGCTCAGGCGTTTCCAGGCTTCGAGATGGGCGAGGGGCTGGGGCTGCTAAAAACATAAAGCAGGAATTATGTCGGGGAGGGTCCGGCCGGGGCTATAATTGAGGTCTCCCCCGGGAAGGACTTCTCATGGACGAAAAAGAACGCGCGCGCGCTCTTGGCGCCACGCTGAGCCAACTGGAAAAGCAATTCGGCAAAGGCAGCGTGATCCGATTGGGGTCGCAGGCGGTGGCGCAGGTTCCGGCTGTTTCGACGGGCTCGATTTCGGTGGATTACGCGCTGGGCATCGGCGGATTTCCGCGGGGCCGCATTTCGGAGATCTTCGGGCCGGAATCGTCGGGGAAGACGACGATCGCGCTGCAAGTGGTGGCGGAGGCGCAGAAGCAGGGGGGCATGGGCGCGTACATCGACGTGGAGCACGCGCTCGATCCGGCGTATGCGGGCAAGCTGGGCGTGGATGTGGACAATCTTCTGGTGTCGCAGCCGGATTACGGCGAGCAGGCGTTGGAGATCACCAACGCGCTGATCACTTCCGGATCGATCGACGTGCTGGTGGTGGATTCGGTGGCGGCGCTGGTGCCCAAGGCGGAGCTGGACGGGGAGATGGGCGACAGCTTCATGGGCGTGCATGCGCGGCTGATGTCGCAAGCGATGCGGAAGCTGACGGGCATTGTCTCGAAGTCGAGCACGTGTCTCATCTTCATCAACCAGATTCGCGAGAAGATCGGGGTGATGTTCGGCAATCCGGAGACGACCACGGGCGGCCGCGCGCTGAAGTTTTACGCCAGCGTGCGGGCGGATATCCGGCGGATCTCGGCGATCAAAGAAGGCGAGACGGTGACGGGCAACCGTACCAAGATCAAGATTGTGAAGAACAAGCTGGCTCCGCCGTTCCGGGAAGCCGAGTTCGACATCCTATACGGCGAAGGCATCTCCAAGGAAGGGGATCTGATCGATCTGGGGGCGGCGCAGAATGTGATCGAAAAAAGCGGGGCCTGGTACAGCTATAAAGGGGAACGGATCGGGCAAGGCCGGGAGAACGCCAAGCAGTTTTTGAAAGATAACGCCGACGTCCGCAAGAAGATCGATGTGGAGCTGCGGAAAGCACTGGGAATGATCCGCGCGGAGGCGGCGGCGGGGCCGGCCGCTGCGAGCGGGCCGCAACCGGTGGCCGCAAGCCGGGCGCGGGGATAAGAGCGGCGGGGCGATTTTTGGCGAAGGCGCAAAGCTTCGCCAGGGTTTGGGAGAAGGGGAGGTTTGCGCCGCGGCGGGGTTACGATAAGAGCAGTCACCTGATTATGCGCTTCGGCCGATGGGTTATTTTGGCCGCGATATTTCTGATCGTGGCCTTCGTCGGCGACACCTACATCAAACGCAAGACGCGGCTGGCCAAGGATGCGCCGGGGCCGCCTCCGGCTCTGGAGTTGGGGCTGGAGGGACGGGGCGAGAAGGGGTGCTGGACGCAGAACGAAGGGGACCGGCCGCGGGTGGAAGTGTGTTGGGATAGATACCGGCAGATCTCCGAGCCGTCGACGATGGAATTGGATGGAGTGGTGTTGAAGCTGTATCAGAAGGGCGCATCGCAATTCGATCTGGTGCGGAGCGCGGCGGCGCAATTCGACATCAACGGCAAATCGCTGTATTCCGACGGGGAGGTGGATATCACTTTGGGGCTGAAGGAGGAGAGTCCGCCGCCGGGGCACATCGTGAAGATTCATTCCTCCGGGGTGCGCTTCGCCAGCGATACGGGACGGGTGACGACGGACCGGCGGGCGACGTTCGAGTTGGACGTGGGCAGCGGGTCGGGGGCCGGCGCGGAATACGATCCGAATACGCGCGAGCTGCATTTGCGCAGCCAGGTGGCGCTCGATTGGCGCGGCAAGAACCCGAAGGCGAGGCCGATGCATATGGAAGCGGGCGAAGCCGTGTATCAGGAGCGGGAAGCGAAGGTCACGTTGTTTCCCTGGTCGAAACTGACGCGGGAGAATTTGCGTCTGGAAGCAGGGACGTCGGTGGTGATTTTGAATGAAGGCGAAATCGATCATGCCGATGCAAGGCAAGGGCGGGGAGTCGAGGAGGAGGCGGGACGGCGGGTGGAGTTCGGGGCGGATTTGCTGGGGCTACATTTCGCGGAAGCGGGATTGATCCGGCACATCGAGGGCGAACAGCACGCGCGGCTGGTTTCCTCCTCGGAAGCCGGCAAGACGACCGTGACGGGCAATCATGTGGAGATGGATTTCGATGTGGCCAACAAGGAGAGCGTTCTTGCAAGGGCCCTGGCGTCGGGAGACGGGGTGGCGGAGTCCATACCGGCGGCTCCGCCGGGCGGGGCGCAGGGGGAGACACGGGTGCTGCGCAGCGAGACGATTCGTCTGAAGATGCGGCCGGGAGGCAGGGAGATCGAGAGCGCGGAGACGGACGGCGCGGCGAGGCTGGATTTTCTTCCCAACCGGCCGGATCAGCCCAAGCGGATGTTGAAAGGCGACCGAATTTGGATTGCCTATGGCGGGGAAAACCGGATTCAATCGTTGCGGTCGGTGAACGTATCGACGCGGACGGATAAGCCGGCGAGGGCTGGAAAAGCGGCTCCGGCTGCCGCGCTCACGCAGAGCCGGGAGATTGTGGCGACGTTCGACGCGGCCACGGGCGAGCTGGCGCGGGTGGATCAGAGAACCGATTTTCGCTACCAAGAGGGCGACAGCCAAGCCCGGGCGGATCACGCGATTCTGGAGCAGCAGAAGGATATGATGACGCTGGAAGGCTCGGCGCGCGCGTGGGACTCGACGGGTTCGGCGGCCGCGGACAGGATCGTGATGAATCAAAGGACCGGCGATTACACGGCGGAGGGGCATGTGGCGTCCACGCGGCAGCCGGACAAAGACGGGAAATCATCCGCCATGCTGTCGACCGACGACGTCATGCAGGCTCGGGCGCAGCGGATGGTGGCGACGGATCACAACAAGAGGATTCACTACGAGGGGGGTCCGGGAGAGCCAGCGGTGGCGTGGCAGGGCTCGAATCGGATCCAGGCGGAGAAGCTGGATATCGATCGCGAACGGCAGACATTGGAAGCTCACGGGAAAGTGGTGAGCCAGTTCGCCGATAAGGACAAGGGCGGCGCGGAGGAGGGGGGAAGCCAGGCGCCGCCGGTATTCACGGTGGTGCAGGCATCGGACATGACATACAACGACGATACGCGGCTGGCGGTGTATCAAGGAGGGGCGATTTTGACGCGGCCGGGGCTGACGGTGAAGGGGAGGGAAATCCGGGCCTATTTGAACGACCGGGAGTCCGATTCGTCGCTGGACAAGGCTTTCGCAGACGGCGCGGTGAAGATCGACAGCGTGGTGAGCAAGCCGGGGGCGCAGGTCCGGACGCGCGCCGGAACGGGCGAACATTCGGAATATTACGCCCGCGAGGGCAAAGTGATTCTGCAAGGCGGGCAACCGGCGGTGGTGGATAACGTGAGAGGAAAAACCACCGGCCGGCAATTGACCTGGTGGGCGAACGACGATCGGCTGCTGGTGGACGGGGAGCCGGACAAACCTGCCCAAAGCAATATCAAGAAAAAGAAGAAATAGAAGCCGGAATCCCAGCTACAGCGAATAACGCGTGCACATTCTGCAAACCGAGGAAATCACAAAGACCTATCGCGGCCGCAAGGTGGTGGACAGCGTATCGGTGTGGGTGGAGGAAGGCGAAGTGGTGGGGCTGCTGGGGCCGAACGGGGCGGGCAAGACGACTTCGTTTTACATGATCGTAGGGTTGATCCCGCCGGATTCGGGGAAGGTGAAGCTGGACGGCAAGGACATCACGGCGTTGGCCATGTATCAGAGGGCGCGGCTGGGGGTGAGCTATCTTCCGCAGGAAGCTTCGGTGTTCCGCAAGCTGACGGTGGAAGACAACCTAATGGCGATCTTGCAGACGCTTCGTTTAAGCCGGCGGGAGCGGCGGGAGCGAATGGATCAGCTGATCGCGCAAATGGGATTGGAGCAAGTGCGGCACAGCAAAGGCTACGTGCTTTCGGGCGGCGAGCGGCGGCGCGTGGAGATCGCGCGGAGCCTGGTGATCAATCCGAGCTTTTTGCTGCTGGACGAGCCGTTTTCGGGGATCGATCCGATACAGGTGCTGGAGTTGCAGAAGATCATCAACGATCTGAAACGATCCGGCATAGGGATTCTGGTGACGGATCACAACGTGCGGGAGACGTTGGCGGTGACGGACCGCGCCTACATCATCAATGAGGGCAAGATTTTCCGGTCGGGCTCGCCGGAGGCGCTGGGGGCGGATCCGGACGTGCGCCGGGTATATTTGGGCGAGAATTTCAATCTGGAGTGGCAAAGCGGGCGGTGGCAGGTGCCGGCGGGCGAGGGGGGATAAGGCGCAGGGTCAGGCTCCGAGCGGAGGGACGCGTTCGGGGCCGGCGCCGCTGAGATGCAAGCCGCGGTGAATGGCGTAGAGGGCCAATTCCAAGCGGTCCGAAACGCCGAGCTTATCGAAGATGTTGTGCAGATGGTTCTTGACGGTCTGCTCGCTAATGAACATTTTTTCGGCCATTTCTTTGTTTTTGTATCCTTGGGCGACCAGGCTGACAATTTCGCGCTCGCGGGTGGAGAGGGGATTGCGATCGCGGCCGCCGGGGCCAGTGGTTCGGGCGGGGTCCAAAGCGGTGGAGAACTGCTGCATCACGGCGGCGGTGGTGTGAGAATCCAGCCAAATCTCGCCGGCGTGGACCTTTCGAATGCTTTTGACGATGAGGTCCGGCTCGGTGTGCTTGAGAACAATTCCGCTGCAGCCGAGTTTCATCGCGGTCACGAACTCGTTTTTGTCTTCCGAAGCCGTTAGAACAATGACGCGGGTGGAGCGATTGGCGTGTTGGAGGGCCTGGAGGGTGGCCAGGCCATCGAGGTTCGGCATTCTGAGGTCCAGCAGCAGGACGTCGGGATGGGTGTGGCTGACGAGGTCAAGGACTTGGCGGCCGTCAGCCGCTTCTCCTACGATTTCGAAATCGTTTTCGAGCTGAAGCAGCCTTTTGAGGCCGTCGCGGACAATCGGGTGGTCGTCGGCGATGGCGATGCGGACCGTTTTCATCGCTCGATTTTCTCCGGCGAAATCATAGCCTGGCGCTTCGCTAGGATTCATAAGCCCCTCCGTTCCCAAATTTCGATTCTAAGGGTTCCAGTACTTCTCATCAATTCAGGAAACCTCCGGCGATTCGGGCCGGAACATTCCTTAGTTTTCACGCGCCGAACGCCGTAGACCTGGATTACTCTGGCGCGCAGGCGTAGCGACTACAATGAACGTTGATGCAGCTCTCCGACGTTTTCCTTGGACTGGGCGAAGACCGTTTCCAGCAACTGATGCGCTCGATCTCTTTGGGCAAGCTGAAGGCCTACCAGATCTATGACCGCTTTAAAACGCGTCTGTATTTGAACAAGCTGAATTCGGAAACATTGCGTAAGTCGGCGGCGCGGACCTGGGCTCGGATCGCCGAGCGGGACGAGGATTTCGCGACGGACGTGGCGCAGGCGATTTTAATTTCACACATGGAGATGATCAAAGCGGTGCTGGACTATCTGGGCATTCCGCATGAAGAGGGCTTTTTCGCGAAGGACGCCAACGTCTCCAGTTACCTAAAGGAGGAGTGGAGGGAGCGGGTGTGGGAAAAGTTCCACGAGGCATTTCCGGCCGCGCCGCTGCTGTTCTACATCAATCACCTGGGGTGGGAGATGGCCAAAGCCGAGGACGTGTACGTTCCGGCGTCGTAAGAGCCGGCCGTTATAGTAATTAGTTAAGCCCGCCCACCGAATAAATGGACCTGGACCAAACGATCTCGGAGCTTTACTCGGCGTTTGTCTCGCAGCTAGAGCAGGCGTGGAGCCTGGAATCGGTGGAGGCGGTGCGCGTGGAAGCGCTGGGGCGCAAGGGCAAACTGAGCGAGATCAGCAAGGATTTCGGCAAGCTGCCCGGGGAAGAACGCAAGAAGGCCGGGGCGCGGTTGAACCAAGTAAAACAGGATCTGCAAAGGCGGCTGGAATCGCGAAAGGCGGAGCTGAGTTCGGCGGCGCTCGAAGCCCGGTTGGAATCGGAGTGGCTGGACTTGACGGCGCCGGCTCCGGGTCCGCGTCCGGGCAGCCTGCATCCGGTGACGCAGGTGCAGCGGGAGATCGAAGAACTTTTTATCTCGCTGGGTTTTACGGTGCTAGACGGACCGGAGGTGGAAACCGAATTTTACAACTTCGACGCTTTGAATATTCCCTCCGACCACCCGGCGCGCGACATGCAGGATACGTTTTGGCTGAAAGACGGGCGCTTGCTGCGCACGCACACCTCGCCGGTGCAGGTGCGAGGGCTCGAAAGGCTGGGGCCGCCGCTCAGGATGATCGCGCCGGGCCGGGTGTTTCGCAACGAGGAGGTGGACGCGTCGCACGAACATACGTTTTATCAACTCGAAGGGATGATGGTGGACCGCGACGTGTCGGTGGCGCACTTGATTTATTTCATGAAGACGCTGCTTTCGGCGGTGTTCCGGAGGGAGGTTACGGTGCGGCTCAGGCCGGGCTACTTTCCCTTTGTCGAGCCCGGATTTGAGCTTGACATCCAATGCCTGATTTGCGCCGGAAAAGGCTGCCCGGTGTGCAAGCAAACCGGATGGGTGGAACTGCTGCCTTGCGGGCTGGTGAACCCGGCCGTGCTTCGCTACAGCGGGGTGGATCCGGAACAGTGGAACGGCTTCGCCTTCGGCCTGGGATTGACGCGCCTGGCGATGATGCGGTACGGGGTGGACGACATACGGCTGTTTTTGAGCGGCGATTTGCGGTTCCTGAGGCAGTTCTAAGGGCATGAAATTCTCCTACAACTGGCTGCGCGAACTGGTGGACGGGCTGAGCGCGCCTGCGGGTGAGCTGGCGCGGCGGATTACGCTCAAAACCGCCGAGTGCGAGGGGGTGGAAGAAACCGGGGGCGACTGGATTATCGAAGTGGACAATAAATCCCTGACGCACCGCCCCGATCTTTGGGGGCATTACGGAATGGCGCGGGAAGTGGCCGCGATCTTCGGCAAGAAGCTTGTTGACCCGGTCAAGCGGCGGGATATCCCGGGTGCTCCGGCGATCGGGGTTCGGATCGAAGATTATTCCTTGTGCCCGCGTTATTCGGCGCTGGCGTTGGATCACGTCACGGTGCGGCCCTCGCCGGGCTGGATGGCGGAGCGGCTGAAATCGGTGGGCCTGAACGCGATCAACAATATCGTGGACGTTACCAATTACGTGATGGCGGAGTTGGCGCAGCCGATGCATGCTTTCGACGCGGCGAAGCTGCAGGGCGGAATTGTGGTGCGGCGGGCCGGATCGGGCGAGGAGATTGCCGCATTGAACGGGGAAAGCTACAAACTGGATGCGTCGAATCTGGTCATCGCCGACGGGTCGGGCGCGGTGGCCATCGCCGGGGTGATTGGAGGAGCGGGCAGCTCGATTTGCGAGAGCACGACGCGCATCGTGCTGGAAAGCGCGAATTTCAACGCTTCGAGCGTGCGGAAAACTTCCTCGCGGTTGAAGCTGCGCACCGATGCGTCGATGCGGTTTGAGAAGGCGCAGGATCCGATGAACACCATCCGAGGCTTAGAGCGCGCGCTGGAGCTGCTGGAGCAGGTTTGCCCCGGGATCCGGCTGGCGGGCGGAGTCGCGGACGCCTACCGCCCGGCGCCGCCGCCGGCGCCCATTGCGCTGCCGGTTGAGTGGCTGAGCCGCAAATTGGGCCGCGCGATGGGGCCCTCGGAAGTCCGCGCCATTTTAGAGTCGCTGGAATTTCAGGTGACGGAGACCGGCGCGGGGGTGTTTTCGGTCGTAGCGCCGAGTTGGCGGGCGACGAAAGACGTCTGCACCAAGGACGATTTAGTGGAGGAAATCGGGCGGATGGTGGGCTACGACTCCATTGTTCCGGCGGCTCCGCTTGCGCCCGTCCGGGCGCCGCATGCCAATCCTCAGCGCGAGTTCCAGCACCGGGTGCGCGAGATGGCGGCCGCGCAAGGTTTCACGGAGGTGAAGAACTATTCGTTTGTGAGCGAGGAGATGGCGCGGGCGTTTTCGCTGGACCCGTCGGCGCACGTGGAGGTGGCCAATCCCATCGCCGCCGATCAGAACCTGCTAAGGCGGAGCCTGCTGCCGGGAATTTGGAAGAATATCCGCGATAATGCGCGATATTTCGATTCGTTTCGTCTATTTGAAATCGGACGGGCAATCGCTTTGGAGGGGGAGACGCCGCATTTCGCGGCCGCGATCTTTTCCAAAGGCGATGGGGCGGCGGGTCTTTACGAGCTTAAGCGGCTGGCCGAATGCCTGCTGCCGGGCGCGTCTGCGCGCCCGGCCGAGTCAAGCGAAAGCTATGAACATCCGCATCGCGTTGCGAACATTGTGCACGGGGAAACGGCGTTGGGCCGGCTGTTTGAGTTTCATCCCCGCATGGTGGAGTTGGGGCGGGCCGCGGTGCTGGACATGGATCTAGCCTTGATGGAAAAGATGCAGCGGCCGAGGCCGCGCTATGAGCCGTTGCGGCGGTTTCCCGCCAGCGCCTTCGATTTATCGGTGGTGGCGCCGGGGCGGGCCCTGATCGCCGATGTGGAAGCGGAGCTATCGCGGCATGCGGGCCGCGATCTTCTCTCGATTGCTTTTTTGGGGGATTTCGCCCTGGAGGATGGCCGCCGGAGCCTTTCGTTCCGCCTGACGGCCGGCGCATGGGACCGGACGCTCACCTCGGAGGAAGTGAACGCCATGCGCTCGAGCATTATCGAGGGCCTGCGCCAGAGTGGCTTCGAATTGCGCTTGTAGAGTACAATCCTAGATTGATTTTCAGGGAGGAAAATATGCGCCGATCGATTCTCTGGGCTTTCGCTTTGCTTGCGGTTGGCCCGCTGGGAAGCTTCTCGCAGGAGCCCGTAGTGGGCGCCGCAGACCCGGAAGCTTTGTTTCACGATAAAGATCCAAAGCTAGACCGCAATAAGCAAGCGGCCATGCACATCGTCATCGACCTGCTGGAATGCGGGCATTGGAACGAAGCCGACAAATGGCTGACGGAGCGCTACATTCAGCACAATCCCGCGTTCGCCTCGGGCCGGGAAACTATCATGAAGGCTTTTGGCGCCAGGGCGACGCCGAGGCCCATTCCGGCGCCGAAGGACTGGCGGACCAAGGTCGTGGCGGTGCTGGCGGAGGGCGATCTGGTGGCGGTGGCGACGCGCAGCGAGCGTCCCGACCCGCGAAACCCCGGCCAAACATACACCACCACGCATTTCGATATGTGGCGGTTCGTGGACGGCAAGGCCGACGAGCATTGGGACGAAGGGCAGATCGCGGCCAATCCGAACGCGGGCAAGGCAAAGCAATAGCTTTCGCGGGAGCGGGAATAAAAAGCAACAAGCGGCCGATTGCGGACATCCGCCCAGTAGGGAGGGCCGAAAAATGGTCGCCGGTTACGATCCCAGGATCGCGGGAGGAGTGGAGGGCCAGCTTGCAAGACTGGACCAGATTCTTGCCTTTCTGGCCGACGCGCCAAGGACCGATGCGGTTTTAAGCGCTCAGGAACACTTGCAGTTCGCGCGCTCGTATTTGCTGGGGGCGATGCCGGAAGAGATGGAACTGAGCCTTGCGATGGCGGAAAGAGCCATTGAGGGGATGGAGGATCGCCGCATGCGGCGGCAAGCGCTCGATTTGCTGGAGGAAGTTCGCGAGGCGCGGGCGACGCCGATGATGTAGCCGCGCGAAGCTCAAAGCCAAGCGGCGACAGCCGCGGCCATAGCGAGCTTGTGATCCCTGTCCCAAGGAGGGCCGATGGCCTTGCGCACCTGGAGGAAATAGGCGTCGAGGCTTTGCACGCGCAAGGCCTGTTGGGCGGCGGCCCATACGCTTTTGGCGTCGTACCAGTGGAGGGGCCAACCTCGCGCCTCGGCG
>Ga0070738_10004364_pt1 | contig 17088 bp, 11 predicted proteins | sample Coa_R2_2_FD_66446 | JGI IMG/M metagenome (GOLD analysis project Ga0070738, IMG submission 66446) | Surface soil microbial communities from Centralia Pennsylvania, which are recovering from an underground coalmine fire - Coalmine... | ecosystem: Environmental > Terrestrial > Soil > Unclassified ...
CAAAACCCGCACGCAAAAAATTACTGCGGGAAAACTCGGTCAGGGCTATATATCGGTTGATGAACTTGGAGTAAGTCCCTGCTGCCCGATGCCAGGCCAGCATAGCGGCGACAGACGCCGTGGATAAACGCGAATCCCGGTAGCAACCGTGTGCGATGCTATGCCCCAAGTGTGACTCACAGTCATGGCATGGTTTGCCATTCCGGAAGAACGTTGCAGCCGGGCAGAGTAGGCGATAGTTGTGCAAAGTTTGTACGACCGGCACTCCAAATTCATGACACGCGCTATAGATCGAAGGCGAGATGACCATGAAAGTATTGTGCACATGAACCAGGTCGGGCCGGAACTCACGCAGACGGCCTTCGAAATCGTGCTTGGAATCTGAATTCCAGACTACATTTACTGCCATCTGCATGCGCTGAAGTGGCGAATATTGTTCGATTTCGTGATTGCTGCGCTGGTATTCCTCGACGGTGTGTCCATGCGCGCGCAATAGATCACGTTCGCGGGCGCAGACTACATCTTCGCCGCCGGGCAACTGATAAGTATTGTGTACGAGAAGGATCTTCATGCGGGAACTGCATGAGTCGAAAAATACTGAATGTCTGGATTTTGGAAGTATCGAAAGCGAATTCCTCGAACGGAATTCGCCTTGTGTAATTATCCGCGGTTGACCGCGAGAAGTTGTTCACCCGCCATCGAACTGGCTGCCGGTTCATGGCGCGCATAGCCCACACGATCCATCACGTCGCCTGCGTAGTGCTCAATCATGGCGAGTTGTTCATCGGTGAATTTGCCTTGCCAGCCTTTGACTTTGCCAGCGCCGACAAACTTGCCGCGAACGGATGCTTTACGGGGCGATTGCAACTCTTTGGCGCGCATTTGTTCAACGGAATTGTTGGCGATGGCGCGGCGCACATGCTCGGGGTCGCGCTCAAGCCCTGCAAAGTGCAGCAACTTGGTGAAGCCCGCTTCAGGATCTTTGCGCAAATCTTCATAGCGCATGATTAAAAGATTATCGGTGCCGTAGTAGGGGCAATCAAGCCAGGAAGCCACATGGGCCTGCCATGATCCATAACCGGTGACTTTGCCTTTAAAAAATACCTTTAGGAATTTGTCCATGTCGCCGTGAAAACGGTCGAGCGCGGTCATGAAGGCAAATTCCGAGAGGATTACGTCGCGCACATCGCGCATGAGATAAATCGATCGCTTGTACTCTTTGCGGAAAGGTTCATGCGTGCCGATGAGCCGTCCACCGTTGGGAAGCACGCTGCGCGCGCGATCCTGCATGCCCACACCTAGCAGCAGGGAGTTGACCGATTCAAAGGTCGCACTCTCACCCGTGAGGATCTCAAACATGGTGAAGCGCGTCCATGTTGTGCCGGATCGGGGATAGGTCGAGAAGAAAATATCGTGGGGATTTAGTCCGCGGTGGCGTAGCCACATTACGGGAATGCGGACCGGGGTCTTGGACAACAGGAAGCGAAGCTTCGCTTTCCTGGTCTCGGGTTTCTTGGCCGCATTTTCCTGATTCTGGGTACTCATTGGTTTACTCCGCTCCTCGTTCGTCAACGTAAATACAATAAGTTAGGACGGTTGCCCGCCATCAGTCGCTAACGATTCATTCATAATTACTTGTGCAGCACGTTGACGAAGTTTGCGCCGCAACACTACAAAAACCATGATCAAGGAGCTGAAATCCGCCAGATTTCCACCCCATATAGCTCCCTGCAATCCGAAGAACCAGGTCGCAGGCACCCCGATTACTAATGACCCGATCGTCGCCACGGCGAATGCCTTGAACACTAAATCCGGCGCTTCCATACCCCGGAGGGCGATGGCCGGGCCATAAGCCGCACTCCAGACGATGGAACCGATCGCTACGATCGGCAGAAGATGCACTACATCCAGATATTTGCCCGAGTACATCAAATGAAATACATACTTGGGAAAAGGCAAAATCAATGCCCAATAAACGACTGCTCCTGCAAAAGCGAGAAGCGTCATCTGTGCTGTCAATGCGGTCGCGCCTGACCCATCTTTCCGCGCTGCTACTCTGGCGGCGTAGGGCAGGAACAGCATGGACAATGCAGCTTTCACTTGCTCGAGAGGCAGCGTCAAATTCATCAGCGCTTTGAGTTGGCCCGATGCCGCCATCCCGTGGAAAGAACTGATTAGCGGGTAATAAATATTTGCGGGAATCCAGCCTGCCACGCTACTGGCCAATGCCCAGCGCCCATAACCCCAATGTCGAGACCAGGTTTCACTCAGCGAAGGACCGGCTTCTCCGGGAGGAAGTTTGGCTCGCATGCGGATCCACATGGCGACACCCGTCCCGAAAGCGCCGAAGGCGATAAGCAAAAATGCGCTGAAGGGAGACAGCAGTCCATGCCGAAATGCAACAAAAAGCGCCGCCATAATCAGGCAGCAATAAATGAGGGAACCTGCGGCGGCTTCAGCGGGTGACAGTTCCAGATAAAACATTCGCCGCGCGAGTCCAAATACAAGAACGCACGGAGAGGCGATGGTTACTCCCGCCATGGCTCCAGCAAGACCACCGGCATGGCTAAAGCTATGAAGAACAACCGCTGAAATGCCGAGAACAACGCACAAAGAAACAGAAATAACCAGATGAATCCGCAGCAGTGTGCTGAGATATTGCTTGAGGCAGTTGTGATAAGACGAACCGCCGAACACCGCCATCGGCTCAAGCACAAGCGCCTGATAGACCAGCGACAGCAAAACAAAAATACCGAAAGCAACTGCATAAGCGCCATATTGATCGGCGCCTAACCATCGTGCCAGCAAAATGCTGATGGCAAAATTCGACCCCGAAATCAATCCCTGATCGGCAATGGCAAATCCGCCTTTGCTGGCCAGAGGCAGCAACCTTTTCCGCACCGTGTCGCGATGAACGCCGAACATGCGCGGAGGCAGCACCGTCCACGGCCAGCCTAAAGTAGCCGGCTCACCTGCATTCTCGCTGGCTTCCAGAGAAGCCTCGATGCTGGCACGCATCTCAACCGCTATGGCAGCATCATCGCGATGTATTTCCGTGGAATTCAATTCGGGCAAAATTCGATCTCCGGCCTAGCTGACGGCCTGTTCAACATAAGAACGGCTTGTGCGGGCCGCTTCGTCAATGCAGCCTTTGAGGCGTTCGGCGAAGGTGGCCACCTGGGGCTCGACGAGCACCCCGTAGTGGTCGCCGGAAATATCCTGAAATTCGAGACCACCCAGGGCAAGATTCTTCCACGCGGCATACGGATTGCTGGCGGCGCGCAGCGATTTCTCTGTAGCGCGGAACAATGTGATCTTTCCGTCGTAGGGCTTCAGCGCATATTGCTCGGCGGCACGAGTATTGGCAAAGAATACGTTTTTCAAAGAGCGGGGAACGCGCAACGCGCGCACGCGCCGTCGTACGCCTTTGTAGAGGCCACGGGGCAAGTCTGAAAACAAAAACTTCGGAGTGGGCCTGGCGAATGACTTCAGCAACGATGCAGTTTGCGGCTTTACATTTCCCGGCGCTGTGTCGAACAGGGCTAGAAATGCAACTTGCTCACCACGAGCGGTGAGTTGGCGCGCCATTTCGTATGCGACCAATCCGCCAAAAGAATACCCGCCTATAAAATATGGGTCTTGCGGCTGCACACTGCGAATATCCTGAAGATATTGCGCCGCCATTTCCTCCACACTCGTCAGACACGGGTGGGTCCCATCTAATCCGCGAGCCTGTAGTCCATAGAACGGATGTGTCGGCCCCATGTGTCGGCCAAGATCGCGAAAGCCCACAACATTTCCGCCAACTCCGTGGATACAGAAAAATGGCGGGTTCGCGCCTTGCGGCTGAATGGCAACAATCGAAGACCAAAATTGAGAAAGCCCGTTCTCCGGATTTTCCAGCGCGGAGCTGAGCTGTTCGATCGTGGGAGCTTGTAACAAAATCGCCAAAGGAAGTGGACGCCCGACAATCTGGCCAAGGCGATGCATCATCCGTGCGGCCAATAAAGAATGTCCGCCTAATTCAAAAAAATTATCTTGAAGGCCTACAGGACGGCCAAGCAATTCCTGCCAGATTGTGGCAATCTTCGATGTTAAACTTCCGTCGTTCTTAATAGCCGGCACACCCGGCTGCGGCTGCTGCTGCAACGACAAAGCGCGGCGGTCAATTTTGCCGTTTGGAGTCATGGGCATCGCATCAAGCGTAATAAACGCCCAAGGCACCATGTAATCGGGCAAACGGTCTTTCAAATAATTCCGTAGATCATCGCTGCCGCCCGCTAACGAGCGCGACAGAACCACATACGCGACCAGGCGCTTTTGCCCTGGGCTGGATTCCTGCGCGATTACGGCAGCTTCGCGAATATTTTCATGGCGGCCCAATACCTCTTCGATCTCGCCCGGTTCCACGCGGAAGCCGCGGATTTTAACTTGATTATCCTGCCGTCCGAGAAATTCGATTTCGCCATTGCTGCGATAGCGCGCCATGTCGCCAGTCCGATACAAGCGGGCGCCCGAGCAAAAAGGATCGGACACGAATTTTTCCGCAGTCAGATCAGGACGATTTAAATAGCCGAGCGCAACACCATCCCCGCCGATAAAAATCTCTCCCGGCGCGCCGATCGGAACTTGTTGCAAATTCGCATCCAGCAAATGAATTTGCGTATTGGCAATCGGGCGCCCGATGGGAACGGCGTTCAATGTGCATCCACTATTTTCTGGTGCAAATGCGGTTGCGATTACGCTGGCTTCGCTGGGGCCGTAAGTATTTACCCAGCTTATTTTCCCCCGCACCCGTTCCTGCCAACGCGTGAGTCCGGCGACTGAAACTTTTTCCCCGCCGACAATCACTAAACGCAAAGCCTCCGGTAATGGCAGACGCGGATTTTCGTGAAGGTAATTTGTCCACTCATGCCAGTAAGCCGTCGGCAAATCCAGAACACTGATAGCCTGCCTCTGGATAAAACTCATGAATTCGGCAAAACCGAGAGAAAAGTCTTCCGTTTTGAAAACGACAGTGCCGCCAGCGGCCCAGGTGGGAAAAATTTCTTCAATCGCAATGTCGAAGCTGATGGAAGAAAACTGTAGAACGCGGTCGCGCGGACTCAATCCATACAAGCTCAATGAGGCCGCGCTGTGATTCACCAAACCCCGATGCCCAAGCAGCACGCCTTTGGGCGTGCCCGTTGAGCCAGAGGTGTAGATGATATAAGCCACGCTGTCAGGCGTGGCCGTCGCCGGAAGATTTTCAACGGCATAGGCAGAGAGCAGGGAAGAGAGAGTAGTGAAATCGAGCGTTTGCGTGGATGCCGGCGCGATGTCCGGCAACTGTCCATGCTTTGTGAGGAGGACTGGAGCCTTTACGTCTTCAAGCATCAGTTGCAAGCGTGGCTGGGGATAGCTGGGATCGAGAGGTACGCACGCGCCGCCTGCTTTCAATACGGCCAGCAAAGAAATCGCAAATTCAGGGGATGATGCAAGGCCGATCGCAACGGGTATGTTTTTTCCTACACCTAATTTTTGCAGATGGCGCGCCAGTTGATTGGCTTTTTCATTTAGTTCGCGATAGGTGAGCTGTTGATTACCAAGAACGACTGCAATCGCTTCAGAATTTGATCTGGCTTGCTCTTCAAAAAGTTCGTGCAGACAGGACGACGAAGGATAAGCTGTCTGCGTCTGGTTCCAGTTTTCAATGAGCTGCCGTTCAGCCGCCGACACGCCAGGCTCCGCCGAAACAGGATGGTTGATCGGCTCTGGCACTCGGCTTGTGGAAATTTGACTCACGGAATGATGTGCAGGTGAAACAGAGGCACGATCAGAAAAGGCCTCTACGGCCGGTTGGTTAAGCCGCTCCCGATCCGCGAATGACGGCGGGGATGGTACGCAGCAGGATTTCAAAATCCAGCCGCAGCGACCACTTGTCAATGTATTGCAGGTCCATCTGCATCCATTTTTCGAATGGAATGGAACTGCGTCCGGCAATTTGCCACAGGCAGGTGATGCCAGGGCGAACGCTGAAGCGGCGGCGTTGCCAGTCTTTGTCGAATCCTTCGTAGTCGCGAACCGGCAGAGGGCGCGGCCCGACGAGACTCATATCGCCACGCAACACGTTGATCAACTGCGGCAGTTCGTCAATGCTGGTTTTACGCAGGAATTTTCCCAATGGAGTAATGCGCGGGTCATTTTTGATTTTGAATACTGGCCCGGAGACTTCGTTCAAATGCTCAATCTCGCGCATTTTCTGTTCCGCATCAGGAACCATGGTGCGAAATTTATAAATCTTGAAGCGGCGTTTGTTCAGGCCCATGCGATATTGCGCAAAAAAAACAGGACCTTTTGAGGTGAGTTTAATGAGCAGCGCCACGATCAGCAGCGCGGGCGCCAGCATGAGTAGAACCAGGGAAGAAATGATCACATCCACAAGACGTTTGACATACACCGGCCAGCCATCCGCCATGCCGGCATAGTGCGTCATCAGGGATGCGCCTTCGATTTCTTCAGCTTTGGCACGCCGTCCGTTGATGTCGAAATAATCATTCAGGACGCGAATGGTGATGCCTTGCTCGTCGCAAATTGCGCGAATATCCGAATTGTGAAAATTGAGTGAAGCCAGCGGCAGGGTCACGATGACTTCATCCACAGGATGCTGGCGCAAATATTCGGGAAGGTTCTCGAGATTAGCCACTAAAGCGAAACCGCTTTCTTTGAACTGTGGCAGTCCATGCCAGTCGCGGTCCACAAAACCCAAAATGTGATATCCCAGGCCCGGTTTGCATGCAATTCGGTTGGCAAACTCGAGTGCGCGGGGGTTGGTTCCCACAATTAGCATGTGCCGCAGATTGTGTCCGTGAACCCGGACTCGTCCCAGCGCTGCCCGTAAAGCAAAGCGCACCGAGATTGTGACACTTGTGGTGTAAACCCAAAATACCGCCAGAAACAGCGGCGAGACCATCTTTATGCCGAAAGCGACGGAAGCAAGAAGAATGAAGACTGTCCCGGAAGAAGTCGCTTTGGTGATGTCAATAATGTCGTAACGGCGGCGCGACATGCGTCGCGAACCGTACATGCCGAACAATCCAAAAATCGCGTGCCAAACCAGTAGAAGTACGACAAACAGCAGAATGTTCCCCAGTTTGACGCGCATGGAGAACATCTCTTCGAAGGAGAGCGCAGACTTGGTATAACGCATCTCCACATAGGCTGCTGCCGCGAAGCAGGCAACCATCACCAGCAAATCGAACAGCTTGAGCGCGCTTGTCAGCAGTTGCCGTCGAGCCGTAACCATGGAAGGTTCCTGAGATTTGATTGGGGGAGATTTCGACGAATGAAAAAACTAAGCTACCGTTTTAGAGCCTGCGATAAACCGACTCCGGTACCGGGAATTGCCGTTGATTAAGAATTGCACCGAGCACGCGAACATTGGCGCTTTTGGCTTCCTGCAACATCTTCTGCGCAATTTCACGTCGCGACGAGTTGGCCTTGATGACTAAAGCAATACCGTCGCCTGCCGTGGCCAGAGTGAGCGCGTCGTTAAACAGGTTCATGGGCGCAGCATCAACGATTACATATTCAAACTGCGCGCGCAGTTGCTGAATGCTTTCGAGCAATGGCTGGGTTGCGGAAACTGCCAGGGCGGCCTTTTCCGGCGTTCCGTTGGTGAGCACCCAGAGGTTGGGCTGTGCGGTATTCCGCAGATAGTCCTGCGTGCGCCCGCCATCGAGGACCGCATCCGAGAGTCCCTGTTGGTTATTCAACGAGAAGACTTCGTGCAGGGCCGGCGAACGGAAGTTGCCGTCGACGACGCAGACGGAGTTTCGCCCTTGGGACGCGAGTGTTTGGGCGACTTGTGCCGCCAGCCAGGTGCATCCCGCGCCGCGCTCGACGCTGGTGAAGACAACCACACGAGCGCCATCGGGCTGGAACAGGCGCTGCGTCAGCTTGTTCAGTTCTTCACGCGAGAGCCCTTCGAGAGCCTGAGGCAGGATGGCATTCTCAACCGTGCCTTCAGCTGGCGGAATCCATGCGGTCGTGGCGGCCGCGGATCCAGTCGCGGCGGGTTCCAAGCGTTGCCGTTCTCGTTCTTCTTCTGCTGCCTTTTGCAGCAATTCAAAATTTCTGCTCATAGCCCTAGTGTCCTTTTCTTGGGGGAGTAGCCGCTTGCCGTGCTACTAAGTATGAATTAACTACGGGTTTCGCGTAGCACATCCACCGGTAGATGCCTGGAAGATGAGCCATTGCCGTTTAATGAAAAACCATTGCCAGTTGCTGGAACCGCTGCCAGAACGGGAAGGTTGAGAATGGACTCAATTTCCGCGGGTGTGCGGAAGGAAGCGTCCATACGCTCCATCACGAAGATCAATCCGGCGCAAGCGGTAAAGGCAAGCAGAACCCCGACCAATGCGAAGAGCCAGGGGGACTGTGCCGGATAAACCGGGACCGCCGGCTTTTCTTGAATGGCTACGTTTACCAGTTGCGTTGTATCCAATGCCTCGGTGATGCGCGCTTCTTCGCGTTTTTGCAGATAGAGCAAATAATTCGCTTCTGCTGCTTTTGCATTACGGACGAGATCGCTTTCTTCCAGTCCAGCGGTTTCCAGCTTGCGGATAGCGTCCATATTCTGGTTGATAACCGCTTCCAGTTCAGCGGCCTTTGATTGCGCGCCCTGCACCTGTGTTTTGTCCTTGGCCAGTTCGTCGTCAATCCAGTTATAAGTCGGATTTTGGTCGGTTGTGACTTCCTGCAACGGCTTTTGACCAGCCAGCGCAGCCTCAGTTTCCGCAATTTCCTTGTTCACTTCCACCAACGGCGGATAATCTGGCTGATATTTGGAGGCAAGATCGCTTTGCTTCAATTGCAGGTTGAGCAACGTGCTCTTCATCTGCTGAATTGTGCCGGCATCGTCATTGCTGTGTACCTGCGTCGTCATGCGTGCATTGGTGGTTTTCTGAAGTTGCTCCAGAGCGGTAATGCGGCGCTGCGCTTCTGCAATTTCCGTGCGTGTCTGGCCTAGTTGGAAGTTGAAGTCATTAACCTTTTGAAGGGCAAGGTCACGCGCCATCATTGAATTCGGCGTGCCGTTATTCTTGGGGAACGCTTTCAATTTGCCTTCGGCATCGTTTAACTCTGCTTGTGCTTTCTGCACTTGCTGATCGAAGAACTCGTATTCGCCAGCAGGATGGTTTACGTCTTTGTGGTGTTGCAGATAAACATTGTCCAGCGTGGTCAAAACGTACGCGGCCAGCTTTGGGTCACTCGAACTGTAAGCAACTTTGAATACGTTGGTTTTCGGCAACGGATCAACCCTGAGGCCGCCCTTTAGTTTTCCAAGCGCTTTCGCCACCGCTTCTTCCGGCTTGCGCTTCCAGAAGATCCACTTAGACATTTCGTGCTTGTCGAGTCCAGTTTCGATTACGACTTGGCGAAGGACGTCGTCGCTCTTAATCAACTCAGCTTCGGAGTTGATCATTTCTTCCGTGACGTACGTATTCGAAACGGCAGGGTTGCCCGGTGAAGCCGTAACTACAGGGTCTACGCGGTTCATGCGCACCAGAATTTCTGTGTGCGACTCATACAACGGCAGCATGGCCGCCACCAGTGCGGTGCCCAGCAGCACGGCAAAGAAGCAGATAATCACCGCTTTGCGATGGCGGAATCCCATTGCCGCTAAATCGCGCGCCGTCAGCGAAATCCCCTGCTGGCCGGAATAGACTACTAACTCTTGATTTTCCATTTTGCAATCTCCTAAAGCGATTCAGCTCAGAATGTTCGGGTCTGCGCGCCGAGCGCGTTCACACTGTAAATGGGTAGCCACTGCTGGATCTTCGAAGCCGCGTTCTTGGGAACGAAAATCAAATCCCCCGGTTGCAGCATCACGTCCTCCGAAAGATCGTGTGCGCTCTGCATCTTCTTAACATTGACGACACGCGCTTCCGCCCAGGTATCATTTACCCGGCGATAAAGTATGACCTGCGAATGTTTTGCATATTGACTCTGAAAACCGCCGGCCATCGCCAACGCTTGAACCACAGTAGTATCGCCGCGCAATTCATACTTCCCGGGGCTCCGCACTTGGCCGTCCGCGATGAAGTATGGCTTCTGGAAGTCGCGCAGCGAAATAGAAACCTTGGGTTTGGAAAGAATCTTGGAATAGGCGTCGGCAATTTTCGCTGTTGCCTGTTCCACGGTGAGATCGCGCACGTTCAGATCTCCGACGCTTCGTAGCGTGATGTATCCGTCCGGTTGCAGGGAAACTGTCTGATTCAACTCCGGTGTGTAGTCAAACAATACGTCTATGGAGTCGCTCGGTTGCAGTCTATAGCGCGTGTGGCGCTCGGAGAAACTCGGTGAACTCGTGGTCGGTGGAGGCGTCGCCGGCGTTGCCGAAGGCGCTTCCGTCGTGGCTTGCGTTTGCCAAGCCAGTCCCGGCAGTGACAGAAGCATGACCACCATCGCAATCGAAACAATTGTTTTTTTCATAATGCAATCTCCCAACAATCTTGGACAATATAACAGGGGTCAGACACAGCTTCGCCCCGTCAGTTTTTATTAGATTCCCAGCAAGTTATTCCACAGCAAGCACTTCAGAATCGTTCTGCGTTCTTCCATGTTGCCTTGTGTGCCCCTAATTCCACCGACAGATTTTCCACCCACTCACGCGTTGCGCGAACCAGTTGCCGTGCAAAAAAATGCTTGAGAATGGAATTGGAAAACATATCGAAATGCTTGTCATTCATTCGCGTATTTTCGTTTTCGATCCCCAAGTTTTTCTCGCCGCATGTAGCCAACTTAACAATGGGTGAGTCTGTGGAGGAGGGCTTGGTTGTTGTCGAAAACGAGCTACAACAAAACCAAATCGTTCACTAACAATATAAGAAATAGTGGGTACCCGCGAAGAGGCGAAAGGTTTAGGTGCCATGGGACTGTTTGGCTCAGAGTACTGAGGCCCGATTTACTCCCATACGCTATACTCTAAGAAGGTTAGGTATTGTGATATCATCGTATAGATTATAAAGAACTTAATGGCATAGAGTAGGTCAAACCACGGGTTTGAGACTATGCGGTAACTATGACTAAGGGAACCAAAAGTACCCCATTTTTTAGGGGTATTGACTTGACGAACTAGGTTCCTGCGACCACGATGGAAAGTGGGGCCAGGCTAGTTCGTTTGGATATTGTCCAGTTTTGAGGTGTTGTGAAAGACTTTATGCCTTCAACCAGCGCGAATGCTAAGCCCCCGGCGATCCGTGTGCTCATTACCGATAGCACCCGCATGGGCAGCCAGCTCTTGGCCGACGCATTGCGTCGCCATTCGCAATTTGACATTGTGTCGGTGTGCGCAACGGCTGACGAAACTCTGCAAGCATTACCTTCCGCCAAGCCCGATGTTGCCGTGATCAGTCTGAAGCTGGATGAACAGCCTACCAAGGGGCTGGATGTCTGCCGTCAGGCGCGTTTGTTGTTGCCGGAATCCAAGCCCGTATTGCTGTTGGAAAGCTCGAAACGAGAAGCCGTTCTGGGAGCATTTGGCGCAGGCGCGCGAGGAGTTTTCTGCCGCACAGAATCAGTGGAAACCCTTCGCAAGTGCATCAGCGCCGTGCACATCGGCCAGGTCTGGGCCAACAACAACGAAATTCTTTTCCTGCTGGACGCTTTTGCGGATTCAGCGCCCCCGCGTCTCACTGACGCGCAAGGCACTGTGCTGCTTTCCAAACGGCAGCAGGATATTGTGCGTTGCATCACGGAAGGATTGTCGAACCGCGAGATCGCCGAGAGGCTCAAGCTGAGCGAGCATACTGTGAAGAATTACATCTTCCGGATTTTTGACAAGCTGGGAGTTTCTACCCGCGTCGAGATGGTGCTCTACGCCTTTAGCCAGCGTGAGCAGCAAAAAACAGAATAAAAATACTTCACGACAAGAAAAATGGCGGCCCAAATGGGCCGCCATTTTTCATAGCAGGGTGAGAGTTATTGCACGGTCAGGGTAATCACCGTTTCATGCTTCACTACGCTGGTTCCGGTTGGGCGCAGCGTATAAGTGCCCGGAGGCGTAGTGGCCGCTACTTTCACGGTGAAAGTGGACGTGGCCGGATCGCTGCCGTCCAGAGTGATGGAGTTGGGAGAGGCCGTGCAGGTGATTCCGGCGGAAGCGCCGCAAGTCACCGCAATGGGCTGATTGAATCCGACCAGCGGGGTAAATGTGACGGCAGAAGTTCCAGTGCCCCCAGCGGACAATGTGAGCGCATTGGGATTCGCCGTGATGGTGAAATCCGGCGCCTGCCCCGAGAGAGCGATCTTTTGCGTGGGATGCCCGTATGCGTTGTCAGAGATGGTAATGCTGCCTGTACGCAGCCCGTAACCAGTTGGGGTAAACGTCAAAGTGTACGTACAGCGGTCGAGTGGCGCGATAAGGTTTTGCGCGCAAGAAGTGCCATTGGTTGCCGTCAGCGCGAAGTCGCCGGCAACAACGGGGGCTCCGCTCAAAATGAGATCGTCGCTGCCTTGATTCACCAAGCCAAAACTTTGCGGCGAACTGGTGACACCAATCTGTTCTGCCGAAAAGGTCAGGGCGTTGGCGGTCGTCGTTGCGATAGCCGACAATGCAATATTTCGCACGCGATTATTTCCGCCATCAGCGATATATAAGTCGCCAGACCCATCTACGGTCACGCCGAAATTATTGAGATAAGCCTTTGTCGCCGGGCCGCCATCGCCCGCAAATCCGTAGTATTTGGGATCTCCCGCCGGGCCAGCCACGCTGATAACCGTGCCCGTCAGCGCGGAAACGCGCTGAATCACGTAGAAGAAATCGCTGCCGCTGACATATAAGTTTCCGCGGGGGTCAATTGTGATGTACTGCGGCGTGTTGTAACTGGAATTCAACGCGTTGACCTTGTCCGGACCGAAAGCGTTTTTGCCGGTGAAGGCGTAGGCCGTGATGGTTCCGGTCGTATCCACTTTGCGGATGCGATTATCGTTGCTGTCGGCGATATAGACGTTGTTTTGTGCGTCCACCGCCAAACCGAAAGGTCCATTCAACTGCGCGCTGGCAGCCGGGCCGTTATCGCCGCAATTTCCTGCGAGCGGGTTATCGCACGCCACGCCGGTTCCAGCGAAAGTACTGATAATGCCAGCAGAGTTGACCATCCGAACTTTGTTGGCGCCGAAATCGGCGATATAGAGGTTGCCGTTGCTGTCCAGAGCAACTTTCGTGGGGCGAATGAGTTGTGCCGCGGTGGCCGGGCCACCGTCGCCACAGGGCGCGGTGGATTTACTGCAAGGATGTCCATTGCCGGCCACGGTCGTGATAGTGCCCGTGGATTGATCCACAAAACGTACCGCGTAATTGTACGTATCGGCGATGTAAATGTTATTTGAACTGTCCACTGCGAGCCCGAACGGCTGGCTCAAATTTGCGCGAGTGGCAGCGCCGTTATCTCCTTGATAGCCGGCAATGCCATTGCCAGCCAGCGTGTAAATATTTCCAGGATTGCCCGGCGTCACCATGCGGATGCGGTTGTTGGAAGTGTCTGCGATGTAGAGATTTCCATTGGAGTCGAGGGCAACATCATGATCGGCTGCCAGAATGGCCGAAGTTGCTGCGCCAGTATCACCGCCGTTTCCGCCGCCTGTGACGGGGATGATCGTGCCACTGGAAATTGCGCGAACCATGCCACTGCCGGTGTCGCCGATGGTGATGTTTCCTGTGCTGTCCACCCAAACGCCGCGCGAACCATCTAATTGCGCAGTCGAAGCGGATTGATAGTTGCCGTTGAATCCTGCTGCGCCGGTTCCAGCTATAGTGCTGACACTTTGCGCGTTGGCTGCTACCAGACGAATGCGATTTTCTGGAGGATCAGTTACATACAAATTACCTGCGCCATCCAAAGAAATCTGCCAGGGATTGGTGAATTGGGCGGAGAGCGCCGAACCGCCATCGCCGCAGCCTTGCAAGGGATTGAAGCAGCCTTGCCCGCTGCCAGCATAGGCGTTGATGATGCCTTTGGCCGATACGACACGGATGCGATGATCGCCTGAATCGGCGATGTAGATATTGCCCGCGGCGTCCACTGCCACACCTTGCGGATTGTTTAAATTGGCTGATTTTGCACTGCCGCCATCGCCACATGCATTGGTGCCACGTGAGCAGGGAGTTCCGTTACCGGCAATCGTGTTGATCGCGCCGGGATTGATGTGAACGCCCGCGACCGTGATAGCGACCGATTGCATGTTGACGACGCGTACGCGATTATCCTGCGTGTCGGCGATATATACGTTGCCAGCGGCATCAGTAGCGACGCCCGTGGGATAACTCATTTGTGCCGCGGTGGCAATTTTGCCGTCGCCGCACAGCGTCGTCGGGTCGTTGCAAAGATGCGTATTGCCGGCGATGGTGTGAATAATTCCGTTCGCGTCCACTCTGCGAATCAGGTAATTCGTCATATCAGCGATGAAAACGTTGCCATTACTATCGAGCGCAAGGCCTGTCGGCTCGTTCAAACTCGCACTGGTGGCGGGGCCACCATCGAATTTCAACGCATCTTCGGTCGAATAGCCAATGCCAGCAAAAACCGTGACGGTATTGCTTCCGTCTATTTTGTAAACTTCCTGTGCGTCCGGCGATGCGATGTATGTGGTTCCCATCCCATCAGACACAACCGCGCTGGGACCCGGAATATCTGCATAATGGCCCGTCGTGATCATCGGCCGACTTTTCGCTACTGGCGTATTTTTATGGAGTCGCTCAAGGAATATCGGTGCAAAGCCGCGTGGCCCCGAAGGAGCGTGAATTTTCGCCAGGTTTGGAAGAGCTTGCGATGAAGAGCTCCCGCCGACAGAGCCGCCGCCTGCCACGGTCGTAATGGTGTTCTGGGAGGACGCGCTTGCGGCAAATAATCCGGCGAATACTAGTGTGAAGATGCCTTGAAGGCTATGCGCCTCTAACCATGAGCGAAGCTTCATAAGTTGGGATCCTTGACTTCGAAAATCTTCATCAAGCTTGTGGGGAGAACAGCAAATTATTCCTAAATCGTAGTGGCCGCCGACGCGACCGGCAATGAGTGTTAGGGCTCTGAAAGTGAGGGCAGAAGGACTCTATGAAAGGTTACCCCGATTACCTTGGATGCTATGTATGTCATTTACAATCAGTATTTGCGGCGAATGTCTTAGCTGGCTTTAGTGTTGCCGGCAGCTGATGCTCGCTCGTCCAGGAGCAGCCTCCGAAGAGTGCGTAAGTCATTCAGCAGGCGGCGACTGCTGGAAAGGTGTTGCTCAAGCTTGTCGAGTTTGTAAAGCACAAGACGCAAAGCGTCTTTGCGGCGGGATGCGGAATCTGGTTCCACCTGCAAGTCGTTTGTTGTGGCTTGGGTCGCGTCTTGCACGACATCGAGCAAAAGAGCGAGGAACTCCTGCGCACTCTCAATGCTGGCAAAAGGATGGTCGAATTCTCGCGACAAGGCAGTCTCCTACCCCTACTGGATGCAGGTTCGATGCCCAAGCCCGGATACGGGTAAACCACTGACATGACACGAAATTAGGTTTCAAAACTGCTCGGTGGCGCGGCGCAATATGCAGGATTCTGCACATGTGGGAATAAAATCAACCGCAGGCGGTCCTACTCATTTGCGATTCTTAGTGCCTGTTTATTGCGGCAGGCTACTATGAAAGATAGTTAAACCCATGAAAGTACGGGGTTTTGTGAAAGTTCTTGACGGACTAATTAATCACGGGCTACGCTGACGGCAGTCCTTCCTGTTTGTAGGCAGACTTGGGGTCTGTTTACGTACAATTCGTTTTTCATCCTGAGTGCTTTTGTGGCTTTGCTGTGAGTGATCACACTAACAATGCGTCGGCAGCAGTGGCGGAGCCGGTAGAGTCCGCTTCTTCGCTGGGGAAATTGCGCGAAGCCCGGGTCGAAGACTACAGCCAAATCGCAGCAGTATCCCTGCGAAATGGGCTGGGCTTCAAATCGGAAGAACAGTGGCGGCATCTCTGGCTGGAAAGCCCGGTTTTTAAGCGGGTAAAGGACTGGCCACTTGGCTGGGTCGCGGTCACTCCCAATGACCAGATCGTTGGTTACATGGGCAACGTGATTACTGGCTTTTCGTTTCACGGTGACGAGCTGATATGCGGATGTCCGTTTGGGATGGCAGTCGATATCCCATACCGGCGTCTTGCCGGGTTCATGGGGCGCCGCTTCATGAGTCAGAAGAATGCACAAATTGAGATTCTAACCAGCGCCAATTCCAATTCTTCGCCGCTCGCGGAGCTGTTGCGATCCGTGCGAGTGCCTGTAGGGGATTGGAACCATTCGGTCTATTGGATTACCAATAACCGCGGTTTCGCCGCCTGCGCATTCGCCATGAAAAAGCTACCGAGAGTCCTTTCTTATCCTGCGGCATTAGCGATGGGCATAAAAGATAAATTCAGCGCGGACCAGTTTCGGGCGGTCAGCGGACGCGTAGCGCTCACGGAATGTTCCACATTTGATGAGCGGTTTGCCGCTTTTTGGGAGGATTTGAAGAAAGCTTATCCGCAACGCCTGTTGGCAGATCGCTCCCGCGAGGTACTGCTCTGGCATTTTAAATATGCTTTACAACAAGACCGCGTTTGGATCCTGACTGCTGGCAGCGGGGCCACGATTTCGGCCTATGCGATCTTTTACCGGCACGATAACCCCGGAATTGGCTTAAAACGCGTGCGCCTGATCGATTTCCAGACGTTGGATGGCGATGTGCAAGTGCTGGCCCCGATGTTGGCATGGGCGCATGACCGCTGCAAACGCGAGGGAATTTACATGCTCGAGGCGTATGGCTTCCGGCCGGAAAAAGAAGCGGTGATTGAAAGCCTGCATCCCCATCGCCGCCGCCTGCCCGCGTGGTTTTATTTCTACTACACGCGAAACAAGCAACTGGCGCCGCTTCTGGCGGACCCCAATGTATGGGATCCCTGCCATTTCGATGGAGATTCCAGCCTGTAGCCCGATTTCATGTTGGTTTCATGTTCGATTCCCTACAAATGGCTGGTGCAATTTGCTGCGTTATACTGATGCGCGGGCGCGCAATTTGAAAAGAATTCAGCAGGTAGAAAGCA
>Ga0070738_10004366_pt1 | contig 17078 bp, 11 predicted proteins | sample Coa_R2_2_FD_66446 | JGI IMG/M metagenome (GOLD analysis project Ga0070738, IMG submission 66446) | Surface soil microbial communities from Centralia Pennsylvania, which are recovering from an underground coalmine fire - Coalmine... | ecosystem: Environmental > Terrestrial > Soil > Unclassified ...
GGGGAAGCGCTACCGGTTCGCGACCCTCGATGACCGCGACGAGTTCCTCACTTTCACGGTGGAGGACCTGGGCGTCGAGAAGGTGATGACGCGCGCGGGCGAGGTCGGCGCTCGCAAGCTCAGGGTCAAGTCCGGCCCCGAGGAGGAGCTCGACTGGGTCGCCGACGGTCGGATCGTCGCGCAGCGCTGGCCGCGCCTCCCGAACATGCAGAGCGTCGCCGGCACCGAGGCCGAGTCGCGCGCCGACTGGTCGAGCCGACCCCTCGACGACGCGGACAAGGCCGCCGAGCGGCTCGCCGCCGGGCCGGCGCGCCTCGAGGCGCTCGTGGGCGAGCTCTCGTGGGCGAACTACGAGAACGGCCAGAAGGCGTCGCTCGTCCGCGCCAAGCTCACGAAGGAAGACAAGGGCTTCAAGTTCGCGGCCTCCACCTCGTACGTGAGCTCGAACAGCCTCGCCGGGACGTGGGCGCTCGAGGAGTGGACGTTCTCTCCCGACGGGAAGCTCGTCGCGGCGAGCCGGAAGCTCAAGGCGCCGGAAGGGCCCGAGCTCGAGGGCAAGCTCCGGGTCGAGGGCGACAAGATGCTCGCGACGCTCAGCCTCGCTCCGGCGGGGCAAGAGGAGGTCGCGCTCGCCCTCCCGCCCCGGATCATCGCCGACTCGTCCTTCCTCCTCCGCGCCGTGGCGGGCGAGAAGGGCGCGTTCCGCTGGAACGGGATCAACCTCGAGGAGCGCTCGATCTACTCGGTCTACCTCGCCCCCGGCGACGAGGAGACGATCGCGCTCCCGGGCGGAGCGGTGAAGGCGCGGCGGATCGACTTCGCCCACGGGTATTCCACCGGCCGCGCGTGGGTGGACGAGAGCGGCAAGCCGCTCCTCGCGATGTGGCAGAACGGCGACGTGAGCGTGTTCGGGCCCGAGGATCGCCTCCCCGACACGCTCCCCAGGGACCTCGGCTCCCAGAAGAAGGAAGATCGGTGAGAAAGCACGTCATGGCGCTCGTTGTCGGACTCCTCCTCGCCCCCGGCGCTCGAGCGCAGGACGCCGAGGCCGACGCGGCCGCGACGAAGTTCCTCACGTCCAAGGCGCTCGCGACGACCGCGATCGCGCCCGACCAGTGGCTCGGGAGCTACGCGGGCTCCTGCTGGGTCGGCGCCCTCGAGATCGCGGTCACGGAGGAGAAGGCCGAGGGCCTCCGCAAGATCGAGCTCCTCCGCGTCACGGGGCGCGAGAAGAAGCTCCCCGCCCGCGACGTGGAGCGGTGGTGGGTGGACGCGCAGGGCCTCGTCGTGAAGGGCGAGAAGGCGGCGTTCGAGGCGGGCTCCTCCGAGATGGAGAAGGCCTCGCACCGGGCCTTCACGCTCAAGAACGCCAAGCTCAAGCTCAAGGCCGGCGAGGAGGACGAGGAGGTGGCCTCGATCGACCTCCCCGCGGCGTTCGTGCCGAACGAGCTCCTCGCGGTCCTCTTCGTCCCCGACGAGAAGGGCAAGCGCTACCGCTTCGCCCGCCTCGGCGAGGAGGAGGGGAAGTTCGCCTACTTCACGGTCGAGGACATGGGGAAGGAGAAGACCCCGCTCCGCTCGGGCGACGCGACGGCCCGCAAGGTGAAGGTCACCGAGAGCGACGGCGCCGAGGGCGTCTACTTCCTCGACGACCAGCGGAAGGTCGTCGCCGCGAGCTGGCCCGCCTTCCCGCACGTGACGGCGTTCGGCGGCACGGAGGCCGAGTCGAAGGCCGACTGGTGGACGCGACCGCAGGACGACGCCGACAAGGCGGGCGACCGGCTCGCCCAGGGCGCGGCCAAGCTCGACGCGCTCGTGAACGAGTTCACCTACGGCATCTACGACGAGGGCCGCAAGAAGACCGTCGTCAAGATCAAGCTCACGAAGGAGGCGAGCGGCTACCGCTACGTGGCGTCGATCGCCGACGTGCGCTCGGCGGGCGCCGCGACCGAGGAGTGGATGCTCTCGCCCGAGGGCAAGGTCCTCTCCGGCTCGCGCAAGGAGACGGGCGAGGAGGCCACCGAGTCGAAGGTGAAGGTCGAGGGCGACAAGATCACGGCGACGACGAGCAAGGAGGGGAGCGAGCCGGTCACCTACCCCGTCCCGCCGCGCTTCGTCCCGGACGCGTTCCTCCTCTTCAGGGCCGTCGCCGGCGAGAAGGGCGAGCTCCGCTTCCACGGCTTCGAGCTCGACGAGCGCTACCCGTACTCGATCCTCCTCGCGGCGAAGGCGGAGGAGGAGATCGACCTCCCGGGCGGCAAGGTCAAGGCGAGGCGCGTCGACTTCGCGCAGGACGACACGACGGGGTCGGCCTGGCTCGACGCGCAGGGCAAGATCCTGCTCGTCATCTGGAAGTCGGGCGACGTGAGCGTCTTCGCCCCGGAGGACCAGCTCAAGGATCGCCTCCGCGGGTCGGTCGGCCCGGCGAAGAAGGAAGACTAGCGCGTGGCCGGCTTCGCGCGCGTCGAGCCCGAGCTCGTGCGCGCGCTCGAGGCCGCGCTCGGGGCCGCGAACGTCACGACCGACCGCGCGGTCCTCGAGCCGCTCGGGCGCGACGAGACCGAGGACCTCCACGGCTGGCCCGAGGTCGCGTGCTTCCCCGCGACCACCGAGGAAGTCTCGGCCGTGCTCCGGCTCGCGAACGAGGCCAACGTCCCGATCGTGCCGCGAGCGGCGGGGAGCGGCCTGTCGGGCGGCGCGGTGCCCGTCCACGGCGGGATCGTCCTCTCGGTGAAGCGGCTCGACCGGATCCTCGAGATCGACGAGGAGAACCTCATCGCCACGGTCGAGCCGGGCGTCATCACCGAGAAGCTCCAGCAGGCCGTCGAGGAGAAGGGGCTCTTCTACCCGCCCGATCCGGCGTCGAAGAGCTGGTGCAACCTGGGCGGCAACGTCGCCGAGAACGCCGGCGGGCCGCGCTGCGTGAAGTACGGCGTCACGAAGGACTACGTCCTCGGGCTCGAGGCCGTCCTGCCCTCGGGCGAGGTCGTGAAGACGGGCGGCAAGCTCAGGAAGGACGTGACGGGCTACGACCTCACGCGCCTGCTGGTCGGGAGCGAGGGCACGCTCGCCTTCCTGACGAAGATCATCCTCGAGCTCGTCCCCTACCCCCAGGAGCGGCGGACGCTCATGGCCCCCTTCGCGTCGGTGCGCGAGGCGGCGGCCGCGGTCGCGCGCGTCTTCCAGGCGCGCGTGACTCCGTGCGCGTGCGAGCTCCTCACGAAGGCCGCGATCGCGGCCGCCGAGACGAGGATCGGCCCCGGCTTCCCGCCGGAGGTCTCGGGCGCCGAGGCCTGCCTGCTCCTCGAGGTGGACGGCTCGGACGCGGACGCCCTCGAGAAGGACTTCCTGAGGGTCGGCGAGGCGTGCCTCGCCGCGGGCGCCCAGGACGTGCTCGTCGCCCAGAGCCCCGAGCGCGCGCGCGAGCTCTGGCGCATCCGGAGGACGGTCGGCGAGGCGGTGAAGCGCCTCTGCCGCTACCGCGAGCTCGACGTGGCGGTCCCGCGCTCGCGCGTCCCGGACGCGCTCGACGCGGTCGACTCCGTGCTCGGGCCGCTCGGGATCCGGCACATCTCGTACGGCCACGCCGGAGACGGCAACCTCCACGTCAACATCCTGAAGGACGCTCTCCCCGACGCCGAGTGGACGGAGAAGCTGCCGCGAGCGTGCGCCGCCATCATCGAGAAGGTGGTCGCGCTCGGCGGGACCATCTCGGGCGAGCATGGGATCGGGCTCGTGCAGAAGGATTTGATGCCGCTCCAGCTCGGAGCGGCGGAGCTCCGGCTCATGCGCGAGATCAAGCGCGTCTTCGACCCCCGCGGGATCATGAACCCCGGCAAGCTCCTCCCGGACGGCGAGGGCCGCCTCATCGCGCGCGACCTCACGCGCCGGATCTGCTGAGGCCGCCGCAACGTTTCCGACGCAGTGCGTCTCAAAAGGTGCGGCATCCGCGCCCTTCGTTACCACCCCACCTGGTCATCCGTCGTTTGCGAAGGGTAGAATCCGCCCTCTCGGCGGGAGGGACTCATGCATCGCAGCGTCGCGCTCTTCGCGCTCGTCCTGTTCGCAGGCTGCACGAGCGGAGGCGGAGGATCCTCTTCCTCGGCCTCGACCGTCGCGCCCACGACCTCGTCGTCGACGTCGCCCACGACGAGCTCGACGACGCCCGGCTCGACGACCACTCCGCCGACGCCCGCGGCGCAGACCTACCCGATCGACCACATCTTCATCATCTTCAAGGAGAACCACACCTTCGACAACTTCTTCGGCTCCTACCCCGGCGCGAACGGGGTCATGAGCGCGACGGACTCGAAGGGCGCGACGGTTCCCCTCACGAACCCCGTGGCCGACATCGAGGTCCCCGGGTCGAACGGCTGGGACTCGGCCCACACCGACTCGAACAACGGGCTCATGAACAACTTCGACCTCGGCGAGAACGGGTCCTTCTACGGGCTCACCTTCCTCACCTGCGGGCCGTTCACGACCTACTCCCCGGTGAACGCCCAGCCCGGCGGGCCGGCCATGTATTACTGGCAGATCGCGCAGCAGGGAGTCCTCTGCGACAACTACTTCACGTCGGTCATGGGCTGCTCGACGCCGAACCACTTGTTCAGCGTCGCGGCCCAGTGCGGGGGGATCATCTCCAACGAGAACCTCTCGACCCACACCTGGACGCAGCTCCTCCCGAACGGCACGCAGGTCACGAACCACCCGAACCACCTCACGGCGGCCGAGGTCCCGACGGCGCTCCCCTGCGAGCTCGAGGCGAAGGGCCTCACCTGGAAGTACTTCGCCGAGAACCAGGGCTTCGGCTCGATCGGCCAGCTCATCACGACGCTCGAGGACAACGACGCGAGCGTGAAGGGCCTCGACGTGGTCTCCGCGCTCCCCGACTTCGCGCACTGCTACGACTCGAACACGGCCGCGATGGACGTGAACCTCGCTCCGCTTCTCCAGAGCGGCGAGGTCGGCAACGTGACGTGGATCCGTCCGGCGCCCCTCGTCTGCGAGCACCCCGGAGTCTCGTCGGTCACCGCCGGCGCCGCGTGGACGAAGGCGGTCGTCAACGAGATCGGCGCCAGCCAGTACTGGGACCACTGCGCGATCCTCATCACGTTCGACGACTACGGCGGCTGGTACGACCACGTCGCTCCGCCGCAGCTCGACTACCTCGGCCTCGGGTTCCGGGTGCCGTGCATCATCGTGAGCCCCTACGCCAAGAAGGGCTTCGTCGACAAGACGCAGCTCGAGCACGCGTCGCTCTGCAAGTTCGCCGAGACGATCTTCGGCCTCCCCGCCATGTCCACCCGCGACGCCCAGTCGGCGGACATGACGGAGGCCTTCGACTTCACGCAGCCGCCGCGGCCGTTCTCGGACTTCAAGTTCTAGAAGGAACGAACCGCCAAGGACGCCGAGAGCGCCAAGAAGGTTCCGGATCGACCCTTCTTGGCGCTCTCGGCGCTCTCGGCGTTTCGTTGTTTCCGTGCATCACTTGTCCGCGTCGGACTGCGACAGAGCCTGCGTCATGCCCGTGCGCTGCCCGACCGGAGCCGGCGCTGCATCACCGCCTCCGCGGCTCCCGCCGCCGAGCGCGTGGAAGATCCCCGTGAAGGCCTTCTTCACCGGGTCCACGATCGCGACCTTCCCGAAGCTCGCGCCCGTCTCCTCGACGAAGTCGAAGGCGCTCTTGGGGAAGCCGTCGGCGTGGATCTGCGACACGTCGGTGTTCGGGAGCGGGAGCGACTTGGCATCGATCGGCGCGGGGAGCTTGGCGCCCGGCTGCGGGATGCCGAGGTCGTTCACGATCTTCGTCGCCTGCGGGTAGTCGTCGAAGAAGACCTCGCCCTGGTAGTCCTCGGGCTTCCGAACGGTGCTGCCGCCCGCGCGGTGGATCATGACGAGCTGGACCTGGTCCGGGTGGTTCTGGAGCGCCCAGCGGTAGACCTCGGGGTCGCGCTGGATCGTGTCGCCGAGGAGCACGAAGCGCTGGCCCGGGTGGAGCTTGAACCAGAGGTCGAGGTTCTTGATCTTCGAGTCCTGGATCCCGTCGAGCCCCGTCGCCACGTCGCCGAGGCTCGTGTCGAAGTCGAACGTCCCCTTCGGCAGGCCCGCCGCCGCGAGCCGCACGCGGGAGTTCAGGCCGAGGAGCGGGACGCGCGCCGAGACGTAGTGCATGTTGCCCGGGTTCCCCTCGCCGTCGGTGCCGCGCACGAGGAGCTTGTAGAAGTCGGCCGAGCCCTTGAAGGCGATCGGACCGTTCGGCTTGAACTGAGTCGGGAACGCGGTGTCGTCGTTGTCCGAGATGACGCCGAGCTGCTGGAGGCCCGCGTCCGTCCCCGCCTTGCCCGCCGCATCGACGAGGCCCTGGAGCTTCGCCTGCCCCGCGGAGTCGAGCGTCCCGTAGATCTGCTTCACGTTCAGGTCCTGCGAGCGGTCGAGGAGCTGGAGCGTCTTGAAGCGGTCCTCGTCGGAAGCCTGGGAGAGGACGTTCACGGCCGCGTTTCCGCGGACGAGGAGCTGTCCTGGCTGCGGCTCGGCGGGGAAGCCGGCCGACTGATCGGGACACATGAGGAGGATCCCGACGAGCTTCGCGCGCTCGGCGGGCGACGCCTGCTGGAAGGCCGACGGGTCGTTGCGGGCGTCCTTCCACACGGCCTCGTCCGACCAGTCGAAGCCAGCCGGGAGGTCCGCGCGCGCCATTCCGGCGCAGGCGAGGAGGACGAGGACGGTCGTGAGGCTCGTGTTCCTGCTCATGGGGCCCTTTCCTTCACGTCCTCGTCAAGAGCAAGGCCCTGGCCCTGACGGAAGTGGCCGAGACTCCTCGGTCTCGGCGTTTCGCCCCGTCGCGTGCGAGGCACGCAGGGGGCAGAACGCCCGGTTCATGGTTCGCACCGTCGCCGAGAAGTCGGCTGAGGCCGGTCAGGAGAGGTGCGACGTGTACGGATCCGCTGATGTGACCGAGGGAACGACGCGTGACTCCTGGACCTACCTCGTGCTCGGCGTGCTCTCGATCGCGCTGGGGACGGTGGGCATCTTCTACGCCGGCCTCGTCACGATCACGTCGGTGCTCGTGTTCGGGGCCGCGCTCGTCATAGGCGGCCTCGCTCAGCTCTTCCACGCGATCCGGACTCGGGACGTGCTCTCGGTGCCCGTCCACGTGCCGCTCGGCATCCTGGAGGTCGTGGTCGGCGGCGTCATGCTCCTCCACCCGATCGTCACCGTGCTGGGCCTCACTCTTCTCCTCGCCGCCTTCTTCGTGGCGTCGGGGCTCTTCCGGATCGTCCTCGCCGCATCGGTCAAGTTCCCGGCCTGGGGCTGGAGCGTCGCGAGCGGGTTGGTCTCGGTCCTCCTCGGCGTCCTCGTCTTCGCCGAGTGGCCGGCGTCGAGCCTTTGGCTCCTCGGGCTCTACGTGTCGGTCTACCTGATCGTGACCGGCTGGGCGTTCTGCATGTTCTGGGCGCTCACGCGCGCGCGCCCTCTGCCCGGGCCCGCGATTCCCTAGCTCATCGTGAGGACCGCCGCGCCCTGGAGCTTCCCCGCCCGGAGCGCGGCGAGCGCCTCGTTCGCGCGCTCGAGCGGGAACGTCGTGACGGTCGTCCGGACCGGGACGCGCGGCGCGAGCGCGAGCATCTCGATCGCGTCCTTGCGCGTGAGGTTGGCGACGGAGCGGAGGACGCGCTCGCCCCAGAGGATCTCGTAGGGGAACGCCGGGATCTCGCTCATGTGGATCCCCCCGCAGACGACCGTGCCGCCCTTCGCGACAGCCCGGAGCGCCCGCGGGACGAGCGCGCCCACGGGCGCGAAGATGATCGCGGCGTCGAGCGGCTCGGGCGGGAGCGTGTTCGAGTCGCCCGCCCACGCCGCCCCGAGCTCGCGGGCGAAGCGCTGCGCCTCGGCGTCGCCGGGGCGGCCGAACGCGAAGACGCGCCGGCCCTGGTGACGCGCGACCTGCGCGAGGATGTGGGCCGCGGCGCCGAAGCCGTAGAGCCCGAGCCTCTCGCCCGGGCCCGCCATGACGAGGCAGCGGTAGCCGATGAGGCCCGCGCAGAGGAGCGGGGCCGCCTCGGCGTCGGAGTACTCCTCGGGGAGCTTGAAGGTGAAGCGGTGGTCGGAGACCGTGAGCTCCGCGTAGCCGCCGTCGATCTGGTAGCCGGTGAAGCGCGCCTTCTCGCAGAGGTTCTCGCGCCCGGAGCGGCAGTGGACGCACTCGCCGCAGGTCCAGCCGAGCCAGGGGATGCCGACTCTCTCCCCGATCTCGAAGCCCGTCACGTTCGCCCCCAGCGCGACGACCTCGCCCACGATCTCGTGGCCCGGGACGAGGGGGAGCTTCGGTCTATCGAGCTCTCCGTCGATGATGTGGAGGTCGGTGCGACAGACGGCGCACGCGTGGACGCGTACGAGGAGCTGCCCCGGCCCCGGTGAAGGGTCGGGGAGCGAGCCGAGCCGGAGAGGTCGGCCTTTCTCCTCGAAGATCATGGCGCGCATGCGCCCAGCTTCTCACGCGGCGTCGCCGCGAGCGATCGCGATGCCGAACCTCTTGAGCTTGGCGTAGAAGGCGCTCCGGCTGATCCCGAGCATCTTCGCCGCGTCGACCTTGTTGCCGTGGGTCGCGGCGAGGGTGCTCTCGAGGATCGTCTTCTCGGCATCGCGGAGCTTGGTCCCGATCCTTATCGGGATGATCCCGGCGGGGGGCTCGTTGACGGCCGTGCTCTGGGTGACGGGAGTGGCGGGGGTGACGGGTTCCTGCAGCATGACGTGCTCCTTCGGAGGCGCCGTCAGCTCGAACCAAATCCCGTGGGCGAGACCTGGTGGGTTCCAGCGACGCCACCGCGAGATGAACGCGATCCGAGCACGCCCCATTCCCATGCTATAAGCTCTGCGCATGCGAGCCGAAGACAAGGAACGCGCGGTGGCCGAGGTCGTCGCGCGGATCGTCGCCGCCGCGGGCGACGGACGCGGACTCGACGCGGCGATCGCCGACACGATCTACAACGAGCGCCGCAGGATCGAGAAGGAGAGGTCGTCCGGGGGACGCGCCGCGGCGCTCGAACGATGGGACGAGCGGCGCCGGGCCCTCCTCGCGACGAACACGACCGACGAGAAGAAGGCCCTCCTCGCCAAGATCGCGGAGGACTTCGCGCGCGAGGTGCTCGGGAACTTCAACCCCAAGGTCCACCGCTTCGCGACGAAGCTCCTCCCGGTCGCCCTCTCGGGGCTCTTGAACGCGATGTCGCCCGTGCGGATCGTCAAGAACTTCCGGCAGTTGCCGTCGGTCAAGGACCGCCTCATCGTGGACGGCATGGTCGACGAGGCCCGCGAGCTCAAGGACCGCGGGACGCTCATCGTCTGCCCGACGCATCTCTCGAACCTCGACTCGATCGTCCTCGGCTACGCCTTCTACGACGCGGGCTTCCCGCCGCTCACCTACGGCGCCGGGCTCAACCTCTTCACGAACAAGCTCATCTCCTACTTCATGCACAACCTGGGCGCCTACAAGGTCGATCGGCGCAAGACGGCCGCCGTCTACAAGGACGTCCTGAAAGAGTACGCGACGGTCTCGCTCGAGTACGGCTACCACAACCTGTTCTTCCCCGGCGGGACGCGCAGCCGCTCGGGCGCGATCGAGAGCAAGCTCAAGCTCGGGCTCCTCGGGTGCGGCCTGCGCGCCTACATCAACAACCTCCGCGGGGGCCGCGAGAAGCCCAACATCTACGTGATCCCCGTCACGATCACCTCCGAGCTCGTCCTCGAGGCCGAGACGCTCGTGGACGACTTCCTCAAGGAGACGGGGCAGAGCCGCTACATCATCGTGGACGACGAGTTCAGCCAGCCCTCCCGGATCGTCTCCTTCCTCGAGCGGATCTTCGAGCTCGACGCCAAGATCTACATAACGCTCGGCCAGCCGCTCGACCCGTTCGGCAACAACGTGCGCCGCGACGGCGTCTCGGTCGACGCCCGCGGGAGGCCGATCGACACCGTCCGCTACGTCGTGGACCAGGACGAGAAGCCGATCCCCGTCAAGGCGCGCGACGAGGAGTACACGCGCGAGCTCGGGAACCAGCTCGCCATCCACTTCCACCGCAACTCGACCGTCATGGGGTCGCACCTCATCGCGTTCGCGGTCTACGAGGCGCTCCGCGAGCAGCAGCCCTCGCAGGACCTCTACCGGTTCCTCCGCTCGACCGACGGCGAGCTCGACTTCGCCATGCTCGCGAAGCGGGTCGAGCAGCTCCGCTCGCGGATCGAGATGCTGGCGTCGCAGGGGAAGATCCGGGTGGACGACCGCCTCCGCGGCAAGACGGGCGACGAGCTCGTCATGGCCGGCCTGCGCTCGCTCTCGCAGTACCACAAGCGCCTCGTCATCGAGAGGAAGGGCGACAAGGTCGTCGCCGTGGACCGGAACCTCCTCTACTACTACCGGAACCGCCTCCTCGGCTTCGGCCTCGAGGAGCCCAACGCGCGCCCCGAGGGCGCGAGCGCGCGCCTCCAGCAGGTGAGCCAATGACCCTCGACAGGGAGAAGGTCGCCGTCCTCGGGAGCGGCTCGTTCGGAACGACGGTCGCGCACGTCATCGCGAGCACGGGCCGCACGTGCTGGCTCTGGGGCCGCGACGCCGAGGTGACCGCCGCGATCAACGAGAAGCACAAGAACCCCCGCTACTTCTCCGACCGCGCCCTCGCGCCGACGATCCGAGCGACCTCCGAGCTCGAGGAGGCGGCGCGGAACGCCCAGGTCGTGGTCGTCGCCGTCGCCTCGTCGGCCTTCCGCGAGGTCACGAAGTCGCTCGGCGACTTCGTGACGGGCGACCAGATCCTCCTCTCGGCGACGAAGGGCCTCGAGCCGCGGACGCACAAGCGCATGTCCGAGATCCTGAAGGAGGAGACGTGCGCCAAGAAGGTCGGCGCCGTCTCGGGACCGAACATCGCGAAGGAGATCCTCGTCGGGCAGCCGGCGGCGACGGTCGTCGCCTCGCGGTTCAAGGACGCGATCGAGATCTCGGCGCACCTCCTCTCGGGGCCGCGCTTCCGCGTCTACGGGAACTCGGACCTCGTCGGCGTCGAGCTCGCGGGCGCCTTGAAGAACGTCATCGCGATCGCCTCGGGGGTCGCGACGGGACTCGAGCTCGGCGACAACACGCGCTCGCTCCTCATCACGCGCGGGCTCGCCGAGATCCAGCGCCTCGGCGTCAAGCTCGGCGCCGACCCGCTCACCTTCTCGGGGCTGGCCGGGATCGGCGACCTCTTCGTCACCTGCACGAGCCCCCTCTCGCGGAACCACCGTGTCGGCGCCGGCCTCGCGAAGGGCGAGAAGCTCCCCCAGATCCTCGAGCGCCTCGGCGAGGTCGCCGAGGGCGTCAACACGGCGAAGGTCTGCCGCGAGCTCATGGTCGAGAAGCAGGTCGCCATGCCGATCGCGGAGAGCGTCTACAAGCTCCTCTACGAGGACCTCTCGGCGAAGGACGTGCTCGAGGACCTCATGACGCGGCGGCAGCGGTACGAGATCGACTTCGACTACAGCTTCGAGATGCCGGCCCGTCGCTGACTATTTCCGCGACTCGGCGAGGACCGGCGCCCACGCGGGCAGGTCCTTCACCTTGAGGAACGGGTCGTCGGTCACGAAGAGGAGCTTGTCGCTCGGCGCGCATCGCTCGAGCTTGAAGGCGTCGAGCGCCGTCCGTGCCGCCGACTCCACGTCGCCCGAGATCACCTGGACCGCCGCCGCGAGCCAGTCGTCGAGGATCGTCTCGTGGTGGCGCCCGCGGAGCCGGTCGATGTCGAACTGGAAGCTCGCCTGGCGCCCGGTGCGTCCGAACCAGACGGCGCGCGCCGCGTAGACGGTGGGGCAGTGGGGGGCGAGCGCGACGAGGTCGGCGAAGTCGACCCGGAGGTGCTCCGGGCGGACCGGCACCTGCTTCTCGAGGTAGAGCGCCCCCTTCTCGGCGCCGAAGACCTCCTGCGTCGCCGCGTGGACGGCGAGCGCGAGCCGGAGGGCGGCCCGCTCCCGGCCGCTCGAGGTCTCGGCGCGCCGGCGCCAGTCATCGATGAGAGCGTTGCCGAACGCGGGCCTGAGGCCCCACTCGTGCCGCAGCGTCTCCGTCCCGAGCCGGCCGTCGAGGAGGGCGTCCCGCATGACGCCGACGGCGGGGTCGCGCACCGGGTCGTAGACACGGAGCCCGCCGTTCGTGTCGCTGATCGTCCGGTAGACCTTCCGGAGCGCCGCCGAGACGAGCGCCTGCGTCTCGACGTCGTCGGGCGCGGCCTCGCCGGCGCGGCGGGCGAGCTCGAAGCAGCGCTCCTGGTCCCTGGCCGACGCGAGCTCGGCCTCCTTGCCGACGGCGCGCGACGCGTCGGCGGCGGCGTCGCGACGAGCGAGCTCCGCGGTGAGCGCCGCCGTGTCCTCGCCCGCGAGGCGCGTCCGCTCGATCGCGCGCGCGAGCGCCTCGCGATCCACGGGCTCGGCGAGGACGACGTCCCTCGTGAGGGCCGCGGCGCGCGTGAAGTCGCCCGCCCTCGCGACGAGGTCGGCGAGCGCGTCCCGGAGGTCGCGGGCCTCGGCTCCGCTCGCGACGGCGAGGGCGGGCGCCACGAGGGCGAGCACCTCCGCCGCGTCCTCGCGCCCGGCGGCGCGCGCGAGAGCCGTCGCGGCCGCCGCGTCGAGCGGCTCTCGCGCGAGGGCCTCGCGCGCGACGGCGACCGCGTCCTGGGGACGCTCGCGCGCCGTCTCGACGCGGGCGAGGAGGGCCCGGGCGCCGGGGATCCACGGGTCGGCCGCGATCGCGTAGCGGAGCGAGGCCGCGGCGCGGGCGAGGAGGGCGGGCGACGCGACTCCCTGGCTCGCGGCGTCGGTCTTGAGGAGAGCGCGGCGGACCTCCTCGGCGGCCCTCGCCTGCACGAAGCGCAGGGAGTCGAGCGCGACGAGGGCGTCCTCTCGCCCCGAGGCGAAGGCGACGAGCGCGGGCTCGTCGGGCGCGGACACGTCCACGAGCGCGAGCGCCCCGGCGCGGTCCGCGAGCGCGGCCGCGGTCTCGCCCGCGCGTGCCTCGAGGAGCGCCCGCACGAGGAGCGCGCCGCGCGAGCGGGGCTCGATCGCGAGCGCCTGGTTCACGCGGGCGCGCGCGCGGTCGGGCGCGTCCTTCGCCTCGAGGCGCGCGCGCTCGACGAGGAGCTGGGCGCGCGGCCCCGCGGCGCGCGGAAGGAGGGACTCGGGCGGGAGCTCGGCGAGCCTCGTCGCGACGCGGGCGCGCGTCGGGGCGGCGAGCTCGGGGGCGAGCCTCTCGAGGCGATCGAGGATGGGCCCCGGGCTCCCCGTGAGCGCGACCTCCATGGGGACGAGGGCGGCGAGGACTCTCGCCTGCTCGTGCGGGCGCGCGTCGAGCTGCGCGAGGCGCGCCCTCAGCGTCTCGGCGGCGCGCGACACGTCGCCCGTCGCGGCGCGGAGGCTCTCGACCTCGACGACGATGCCCGCGTCGGCGAACGCGCTCCGGGTGAGCCGCTCGAGGGCGCGGAGGGCGTCCGGCGCCGCCCCCACGGCGAGATGGAGCCGGTCCTCCTCGCGGACGGCGAGCCCCTCTCGCTCGCCGAGGACGCGGAGCTCGGTGATCGCCTCCTTCTCGTCGCCCGAGGCGAGCACGGCGCGCGCGCGCGCCATGCGGAGGGGGACGCTCTGGGGCTCCGCCTTGAGCGCCGTCTGCACCACATCGAGCGCGGCCGCCGCCTGCCCCTGCGCGAGGAGCACGGCCGCCCGCGCGGCCGCGAGCTCGGGGCGCGGCGCGCGCTTGGCCCGCGGGTCCTCGAGGAGGGGCGCCGCCTCGGCCGGCCGGCCGGCGCTCGCGAGCGCCTGCGCGAGGCCGAGCACCGGCTCCCAGCGGTCCGGCGCGAGCTCGCACGCGCGGCGGAACGACGCTGCCGCCGGCTCGCCGGCGCCGAGGGCGAGCCGCGCCTCGCCCAGCTCGAGGAGGAGCTCGGCGTCCTCGCGCGTCTCGCTCTCGAGGAGCTCGCGCGCCGCCCGGGCGCCTCCCTGCCGGAGGAGGGCGCGGGCCTCGACCTCGACGAGGCCCGTCCGCACGACCGAGCCCTCGAGGCGCGCCCGGGCGCGCCCGGCCTCGTCGGAGACGATCGGGCTCGCGTCCGGAGGCATGACGCGGGCGAGGAAGGCGTCGCGCTCCTCGAGGGCCGTGGCCGCGAGGTCGTGGGCCTCGCCGGGCGACTTCGCGAGCGCGACGCGCGCCTTCTCGAGGGCGCGCGCCGAGGTCCGCTCGACCTCGTCGGCCTCGGAGCGGATCGCGTCCGTCTGCGCGGCCTCGCTGCTCTGGGCGATCACCTTCGAGACCGAGCGGGCGAGGACGGCACCCGCCACGGCGAGCACGATGGCGGCACAGGAGAGCATGACGAAGCCGCGGCGCCTCACGCGCCGCACGACCGCGCGCAGGAGCGTGACCCGCGACGCCGAGACCGTCTCGCCCTTGAGCCACCGCTCGAGGTCGAGGGCGAGCTCCGCCATGCTGGCGTAGCGGTCCTCCTTCGCCTTCTCGAGCGCGTGGAGGATGATCGCCTCGAGGTCGGCGTCGATCGACGGGTCGATCGAGCGCGGGCGGGCCGGCGCCTCGCCGCAGATCTGCGAGATGATCGCGATCGTCGTGTCTCCGTTCCAGGGGAGGGTCCCGGTCGTCGCCTCGTAGAGCATGATGCCGACCGACCAGACGTCGGCGCGGGCGTCGATCGACGTGCTGTCCGTGCACTGCTCGGGCGACATGTAGTGGAGCGTGCCCACGAGGGCGCCCGCCTGCGTGAGCTTGGTTGCCCGGTCGAGGTGCTTCGCGATCCCGAAGTCGCTCACGCGCGCCGTGCCCTCGGGCGTCACGAGGACGTTCGAGGGCTTGAGGTCGCGGTGGACGAGCCCCTTCGCGTGGGCGTGCTCCATGCCGCGGGCGATCTGGATGAAGGTCCGCGCCACGGCCTTGCGGTCGCCGGGCGTCTTCGCGAGGTGCTTGTCGAGGGGGAGCCCCTCGACGAGGTCCATCGTGTACCAGCGGAAGGTGGGCGTCTCGCCCATCTCGTGGATCCCCACGACGTTCGGGTGCTGGATCTTGGCGAGGGCCTGGACCTCGCGGTCGAAGCGCTCCCGGGAGCCTCCGCCTGGAGTGACCTTGAGCGCGACGGCCGCCCCCGTGGCGAGGTGCCGGGCCGCGAAGACGACGCCGGCGGCGCCGCGACCGAGCTCCCGCTCGAGGCGGTAGCCGCCGACGGTCATCCCGAGGCCGAGCTTCGCGAAGCCCGGCGAGCCCGAAGCCGCCATGACCTCCGCAGGATGCCGCGCGCGATGATCCCGCGCCACGAGAGTTTAGGTAGCATGACGCAGAGCACGATCGTTGCCCGGTAAGAGGACGCGTGATAGGATCCGCGCCCTTCCTCGGTCCCGAGCTCAGAAAAGGCCCGCTTCATGCCGTCTTCGCTGGTTCCCCTCGCGATCTCCTTCCTGGGATTCCTCGCCCAGGCGACGGGCGGTGACGCTCCGCCTCCGTTCCCGGGCGACGACGGCGGCGGCAGCAGTCCGGCGGCGGGGGGAGGCGGCGGCCTCGGCGTGCTCCTCCCGTTCATCGTCATGGCGGCGGTCATGTGGCTGTTCCTCATCAAGCCGCAGAAGACCAAGGAGAACGAGGAGAAGGCGCTCCTCGACCGCCTCAAGAAAAATGATCACGTCGTCACGAAAGGCGGGCTCCACGGCGTCGTCATGAACGTGAAGGACGACGAGGTGGTCCTGAGGATCGACGAGCAGCAGAACGTCAAGGTCCGCTTCCAGAAGAACGCGATCGCCGCGATCCTGGGCGAGGACAAAGAGTCCAACAAGGCCGAAGAAAAGAAGGCCTAACGCATGTACGAGAACTACGGCTGGAAGTACGTCGTCACGGTCCTCTTGACCGTCCTCTTCGGCTGGGCCCTCAAGACCTCGCCGATCTCACTCGGTATCGACCTCCGCGGCGGGAGCGAGCTCCTCTACAAGCTCGACCTCTCGCAGGCCGCAGGACCGAAGACCTCGGCGGACACGGACACGACGGTCCAGGTCCTCCAGAACCGGCTCGACGCGCTCGCCATCAAGGAGCTCTCGATCCGGCGCCAGGGCCAGTTCAACATCGTGATCCAGGTGCCCGGCGGCGACCCGGAGGCCGTCAAGCAGATCAAGAAGACGGTCGAGACGACGGGCGTCCTCGATTTCAAGCTGGTCGTGACGAAGGACCAGCAGGAGATGGTCACGGACTCGAACGTCCAGGCCATGATCGAGGAGGTCAAGAGGAAGAAGGCCGAGGGCATCTGGAAGCCCTACGTCGACGACCAGCACGAGTACGACAAGTACGACATCGGCTACCCCAAGGACCCGAACGGTCCGATTCTCCTCCTCGACAACCGGGGCGTCGCCGGACGGTTCCTCAAGGACGCGCATCGCTCGCAGGACTCGGCCGGAAGGCCCGCCGTCGGCTTCGTGTGGAACTCGACGGGCAAGAACAAGTTCTACGACATGACGTCCAACAACATTAAGCGCGCCATGGCGATCGTCCTCGACGGGATCGTCCAGTCGGCGCCCGTCATCCAGTCGGCGATCGGCGAGCAGGGCATCATCGAAGGCGGCCCGCAGGGCTTCCAGGAGGACGAGGTCAAGCGCCTCATCGTCGTCCTCAAGGCAGGCGCGCTCCCCGGGAAGCCGATCTTCGAGTACGGCCAGGAGGTCGGCTCGACGCTCGGTCAGGCCGCGACGACGATCGGCGGCGTCGCGACGGTCGTCTCGATGCTCCTCGTCCTCGGCTTCATGGTCTTCTACTACAAGCAGGGCGGGATCATCGCGAACGTCGCCCTCGTCCTCAACATCATGCTCCTCCTCGGCACCCTCGCCATGTTCGGCGCGACGCTCACGGTGCCCGGGATCGCGGGAATCCTCCTCACGGCCGGCATGGCCGTGGACGCGAACATCCTGATCTTCGAGCGCATGCGCGAGGAGAAGGCGCGCGGGGCCGATCCCAAGCAGGTCATCGAGGTCGCCTACGACCGCGCCTTCTGGACGATCTTCGACTCGCACCTGACGACGCT
>Ga0070738_10004372_pt1 | contig 17068 bp, 13 predicted proteins | sample Coa_R2_2_FD_66446 | JGI IMG/M metagenome (GOLD analysis project Ga0070738, IMG submission 66446) | Surface soil microbial communities from Centralia Pennsylvania, which are recovering from an underground coalmine fire - Coalmine... | ecosystem: Environmental > Terrestrial > Soil > Unclassified ...
CCGAACGACGTAGCGGTATCGGTGCGGTTCACGGTTCCGACACCGAAGAACGATTGCATGTCGCTGCTGTCAATAATTATCTGTGCATTCGCGCTAAATGGAATGATTAGAACGAACAAGAAAAGAATAGATGTGATCTTCATCGGAGAAAAAATATTCAGATTTATATGGCTAACATACAAAAATTATCAACCCGCGGTAGCGCGTGCCTTCGTTTCGATACAGAGTTTTAAGCGGGTCATTGACCTTGATTTTCTTGATGAAAGGATTAGTCAATAATTGAACACCTATGAAGTTGTCATTCCCGCGAAAGCGGGAATCCATACTATTTCAGAATAAAAATTCGGAATGAGTTTCAGCAATTATACATTCTTTAATATTGCATATACCTTTGTCTCGATTTCCTGACGGTTCATTATTAATAGATCGTGGACTCTGCATTTATTTTGTTCTATAATATGCTGAATAACTTTCAACCCTACATAATATCCACCGCGGTTGTGCATAACATCGTCGGAATCCGAGATCGTAAAGAACGAATTCGCAGGATCGTACGCATTAAAATTATCAAGAGCGTATTTATATAAATCCTTTTTTGAGGTTTCGCAACGATCATACCACTTTTGTGCATCAGCAGTAGAAAGATAATCCGCCCACAACGCAGTTAGAGGGTCACATCCTAAGACATAGGAAGTTAAGTACGTTGCAATCCCTTCCGTTATGATCTGCCGGGGAAAAGAATATTGTTCCGCCTTGGAATGAAAATAAAATTCGGGGACGTTCCAGTAATGGAGGGCATGTATGATCTCGTGCGTGACGAAAATATCAACTTGGCTTTGTGTACTATATGTTTCGACAGGTATCCAGACTACGAATTTCCCGTTGTCGTAAAATGCGTGCCCATTCGATGTTCTGTTCCCGACAAAGAGAATGATATCAACATCGTTGGTATTTAATCCAATGCGGGCAAAAGCAGATTGAATACAAGGAAGGCGTGAAAAAATGAGATTGCTTTTGCTCTTTATGCTTTCTGCGTTCTTCTCATAATAGGTGTGATCACCAGACCAGAATCGATGGTAATGTGCGAACAAAGAAGGATACTCTTTTTCGTAGCGAGAGGGATCATTTTCTTCAATCACGAAGGAAATATACTGAGTGGTCAAGTCGCGAAGCACGTGTTTCGAAAGAATTACTTAAAGAACATCGGATACTTCTGCGGGTCGGTTTCGTTCATGATCTCGTACACCGTCTCGAAGATCTGCTCTGCGTTCGGCTTGGACCAATAGTTGCCGTCGGTGCCGTATGCCGGTCGGTGGGCTTTTGCGGAGAGTGTGCGCGGCGCGGAATCCAGCCAATTGTAGCCGTTTTGCTTTTCAAGAACTTCCTGCATCATGTACGCCGATGTCCCGCCGGGAACATCTTCATCTAAAAAGAGGATGCGGTTGGTCTTCTTCAACGATTCGCCGATGACGCCGTGCAGATCGAACGGGAGGAGGGACTGCACGTCAACGATCTCCGTCTCGATGCCGACCGTTGCCAGCGTTTCGGCGGCTTCCGTTGCAACGCGGCAGCACGCGCCGTAGGTAACGATCGTTACGTCGTTGCCTTGGCGTATCACTTCCGGCACGCCGAGCGGCACGGTGAACTCGCCGATGTTATCCGGCTTGCGTTCTTTCAACCGGTAGCCGTTCAACACTTCTACGATCAAGCCCGGCTCATCCGAACGGAGGAGCGTGTTGTAAAATCCCGCCGCCTGTGTCATGTCGCGCGGCACAAGTACGTGCATCCCGCGCACGAGATTGATGATGCCCGCCATCGGCGAACCCGAATGCCAAATGCCTTCCAGCCGGTGCCCACGCGTGCGAACAATAACAGGTGATTTCTGTCCGCCCTTGGTGCGGTATTGCAACGTCGCAAGATCGTCGGACATGATCTGCAGCGCATACAATAAATAATCGAGGTACTGCACTTCGGCGATGGGGCGCAAGCCGCGCAGCGCCATGCCGATCGCCTGTCCGAGGATCGTGCATTCGCGGATGCCCGTATCGGAGACGCGGAGCGCGCCGTACTTTGCCTGCATGCCCATGAACCCTTGGTTCACGTCGCCAAGGAGACCGAGATCCTCGCCGAATGCAATGATGCGCGGGTCGCGCGCAAGCATCGCATCAAAGCATGCGTTCAATACTTCAAATCCTTGAATAACGGGAGACGATTCCGTGAACACCGCTTTCACTTCCGGGACTTTCAGTGCGGATTCGTTCGATTCGGAATACAAGTGCGAATCGTAACGGTCATGGATGAGCGGCTCTTGCGCGTTCTTCCATCCGACGAGTTTTGCGCGTATGGCAGGATCTTCGTCTTTCAGCGCGAGCAATGCTTTGCTCACGCTCACCATCGCGTCCTTGAACAATGGTTCGCGGATAGCGGCGAGTTCCTGTCTGATGGCAAGCACTGCATCTGCATGAGACGATTGGGTGATTACCTCATCGAGCAATGCGATCACTGTTTGAACATCATTCTTAACCGGTGTCTGATACGCTTTCCACGCCGCGTTCTTCCAATCGTTGACGAGCTTAATATCTTCTTTCTCGAACTCGTCCAACTCTTTCTCTGTTGCAATACCTTGCGCAATGATCCATTCGCGCATCTTTTTGTTGCAGTCGAACTCATGCTCCCACGCAAGCCGCTCCGGCGATTTATACCGCTCGTGACTGCCGGAGGTCGAGTGCCCTTGCGGTTGTGTTACTTCGGTAACGTGAATGATAGCGGGGACATGCTCTCTGCGGGTTATCTCCTCCGCTTTGCGGTAGGTTTCTATAAGCGCAGGATAATCCCATCCTTTGACGACATAAATATCAAAGCCGTCTTTCGATCCGGGCTTGCGGCGGAACCCTTCGAGCGCTTCCGAAACGCTCGACTTGATCATTTCGAGATCGTTCGTGACTGATATGCCGTAGCCATCGTCCCATATCGACATGATCACCGGTGCGTGCAGTACGCCCACCGCGTTCAGGGCTTCCCAAAACATTCCTTCTGCACAGCTTGCGTTGCCGATCGTCCCGAACGCGATCTCATCGCCGTTGTGGGAGAACTGCGTGAACTGATGAAGCGGCTCAAGCTCTCGGTATAGACGTGAGGCGTATGCCAGCCCGACAAGCCGGGGCATTTGCGCCCCCGTGGGGGAAACATCCACCGAGGAATTGTACATCTCCGTCAGATTCTTCCAGCTTCCGTCGGGGTTCAAGCTTCGTGTGGAGTAATGCCCGTTCATGGAGCGACCGGCGGAGGAGGGCTCGGCAACGACATCAGTGTGGGCATAAAGCTGTGCAAAAAATTCCTGAATGTTCGACATCCCGAGCGCGAACATGAACGTCTGGTCGCGGTAGTAGCCCGAACGGAAATCTCCCTTGCGAAAAACTTTTGCCATGGCGATCTGCGCGACCTCTTTGCCGTCGCCGAAGATGCCGAACTTTGCCTTGCCGGTCAGCACTTCTTTTCTGCCGAGCAAGCTCGCCTGCCGGCTTTGCGACGCGATCCTGTAATCGCGGAGGATCTCATTGCGAACCGAGTCCGATAGAGGCACGCTTTTTTGCGCTCCGTTCGTGTGCGTTTTGGGTTCAGATGTTTTTACAGATTTTTTTTGTTTGATGTCTGCCATTGTGATAGCTCGTATTCAAAAACTCACCCGCAAAAATACGGAAATAAGTCGCTCCGTGGTGTTGAAGAAACGGGAGATGTTCGCTAAAAGAAACGGCTGTAGATCAGCTTCAGCGTCGTAAGCACGACCATTGTGAGGAACACGGGGCGCACGAACCGCGCGCCTTTGTGGATGACAAGCCACGAGCCGAGCCGCGCGCCGATGATCTGCCCGACCGCCATGCATGCTCCGATCGCGACCCATACGTTCCCGCCAATTGCGAACAGCGTGAGCGCAACGACGTTGCTCGTGAAGTTCATCACTTTCGTATAGCCGGTCGCTTTGAGGATGTTCATTCCTAATCCGAGGATAAGCAAGATCGTCCAGAACGAGCCGACGCCCGGACCGAAGAACCCATCATAAAAGCCAAGAGCAAGACCGAAGATAACGTAGAATGTCGTGCGGTTGAATTTCGGGTGGACATCGATCTCGCCGAACTTGGGTGCAAAGAAGCTATACACGATGATCGCCGCGAGCATGATTGGAATGATATAGCCGAGGACGCCGGAAGATATTTGCTGTACTGTCCACGTGCCAAGCGCCGCGCCGATGAGTGTAAAGGCAATGCCCAATCGGGCATCGCGCATCGAAACTACGTTTTTGCTGACAAAATGATGCGATGCGGTAAAACTTCCGAAGCTCGATTGAAACTTATTCGTTCCCAGCGCAAGTGTCGGCGGGATTCCCACGCCGAGCAATATGGGCAACGTGATAAGTCCGCCGCCGCCCGCAATGGAATCCACGCACCCTGCTACCAAACCGGTTACGAAAAGCAAAGGGTAAAGCCACGGAGAGTTAAGCATGCAGAAAACTAAAAGCTAAAAATGAAAAACTAAAAGTGGAATTATTGAATGACGGGATGAGAAAATTCTGAGTTCTAAAAATGTTTATTGGGCAAAGCATTTGGAGAAGATACACGCTTCGTGCGAAGTCATTGCGAGCGCAGCGAAGCAATCTCCGTGTGTACCATGCTGAACAGAAATATTTGAAGCGTGCGAGACACTGAGATTGCTTCGTCGCCTTGCTCCTCGCAATGACACACCACGACGTTTTTTCTGTTGACAAGGTATAGCATTATAAGACAAATCTACGTTTAGTTCGTATTTGCCGTTACGAATACGATTCGTGCCAGTTTTCTTGTTGCGCTTCTTCGATACTGAGGTGCTTGCGTTCCAGCCGTCCGAATTTTGCAGTGGGAATAACGCCTTGCGGGTTATGCTTGTATGTATCCGTGCCGCGCATGAGATACGCTTTAAAGTTTGGATTGACTGTGAGGTCGCACTTTACGTTCGTGCCGGAATAGCGAATGCTCAAACCATTGCGCCAACGTTCTGAGTGATTTGCAGGCGAGCCATGAACGATACGGTCATCGTGCAACGACATCTCACCCGCTTTGAGATTGAGCGAGACCGCTTGGCTGTCATCAAATGTTCCACGTTCCAACTCCAATGTAAGAACGGAATTCGTATCGGTCGAGCGTTTGTGCTTTATCAATCCCGCCGCATGCGAGCGGGGAATAACCTGCATCGCGCCGTTCTCTTCGTCAACATCGGTGAACGCGATCCACACCGTAACGGCATTGTGCGGATGGAGAGGCCAGTAATACGCATCCTGGTGCCAGCCGACGGTCTCATCCGTGTGCGGCGCTTTTGCAAAAAAGTTGGAGGCCCATAAATAAAAATCTTTCCCGATAATGCCTTCAACGTAATCAAGTATCTGCGGCGTGGAGCAGATGTCGAACAACCACTTACTGCTTTCGTGCCACTCACGTATCTCTTTTATGTCCTCGCCTTCGCGTAAGAGTTTAATCAATTCCTGAAAACCGTTATTCAAATCTTTGACCTGCTCCGCATTGAACACAGCGGGCAATCCGATGAGATAGCCGTTCTCGTGAAAAGATTTTTTTTGTTGTTCGGTCAAGTACGCCATTGTTTGCGCTGCTGCACATTGCAACGGCATAAATATAACGTATTTGTTACGGGATGTAAAGCCCTGCCTTGTTCGCGCCGAGCATCGCCGCCTTGTATGTGCGGTCATCCACGCGGTGCAGTCCACGGATCATTGCAGGTGTCATCACGCGGGTTACTTTAATGTCGCTGAGCTTATCGGCAATGAGGTCGAGCTGCTCATCGTTCGTCATCCAATCGATATGGTCGAACGTTGCGAGATCGAGCGGCACGGTGTATTGTCGCATGGATTTTTCTTTGTTGACATTGAAGAAGAATTCAAAGTAGGAGAGAACAAGCTCGCGGAAAGTTTTATAGACAGGCTCGCGGAAGCGAAGCGTGACGAAATTCGATTTTGCCACCGCGCCCCAAAAGCCGTTCTTTTTATAGATCGCTATCACATGGTCGTCGTCGCGCACCGCCTGCATATCCATGATGAGCGACGGATAGCCGATCCGCCGGAGCATAGCGGCGGCGAACATCGCGCCATCGAAACAGTGCGCTTTCCGGTCGCGCAGGACGCTGCGAGGAGAGCGGTAAACATATTCTGTGCTGTACGGGATCGAATCGAGGAATTGCTGGATCTTCGCAGGCGTGGTGAGTGTATCGAGAACTTTTAATTCCGCTTTCGTCCAATTCACTCGGGGAGATGTTCTGCGCGAAGCTTTCACGTTGGCTCCTTTATAATAAAGTCATGATTTATTTGCTTGCCCGGCGGCATTCTCTTCAAACCGGCTGTCGATGAGAAAATCTATTGCAATGGCAAGTCCTTTGCGGTAAGGGAGCGTGAGAAAGACAAGCACAAGCCACGCCAAGGCGATGACGATCTGCGCCGGTAAAATATTCGGGATGATATCCGCGCGCAGGAAGAGGAACATGAAGAGAATGATGATGCCCGTAAGAAACGCCGTTGTAAGGTACATGAACGCCCAACAGTCGCCGTCTCGGGTTTGCAGGTCACAGCCGCAATGCGAGCAGGCGGCGTTTACTCTGTTCCACTTTTCAAAGATATTTCCTACTCCGCATTGGGGACAGCGTTTATGCAACCCTCGCGAAAGCGTCGTCTTGATATCGGCAGTACGTACTGCAAGACCTTCGCTGTCTTTTGTTACCAGATCATTTGCTTTCATTTTCACTTCGAAACTACAAAAACAAATATCCGGGGGAAAGCGTAAGGGAGTAAAATCCTTGTTTTTTGTTTTAATGCAAATTATATTACAAAAGCTATTGTAGAGGAAAAAACCATGTCTCAAAGATTTTTATTAATCATTGTTTCAGTTGGAATTGTTGCGGCTTTTGCTGAATGCAATGCGCAGGATTTTTGGCAGTTGACAGATGGCGTGAGTGGCACAGGGTTGTATTCTATGGCAATCGATAATCATGGACATTATTATGCAGGGATGGCTGATAATTTATATCGTTCAACTGATAATGGGAACACGTGGATAAAATTAAGTTATACCGTTAATGGTGGGAATCGCTTTCCGTATGAAATAGAGTTCCTAGCAATTGACTCTAGTGGTAATATTTATGCAGTGGTTGATAGTCTTATTGAACATCCGTATCCATACGGAGAAACTGTCGATCTATCTTTATACGGGTCAACTGATGAAGGTAAAAGTTGGGTTTCTCGCACTCAACAATGGTGGACTGCCGGTGTCGGATGCATTATGATAGATAAAAATCAAAATATTTACGTTGGGAGAGGTGATGGTCTCTATGAATCAACAAATAATGGGATGAACTGGATATCCTTGACGTCACAACCCATCATGTCCAGCTTTATAAGTAGGTCTGGTGAAATATATGCTGGAACTGTAGGAGGATACTCAACAGGCACAATTATTAAATCAACAGACGGAGGAAATAATTGGCATCTAATTGATTCGGGATATACAAGTGGTGGTGTATTCTGCTTTACGGAAAATTCACGCGGTGATATTTTTGCAGGAACATATAATGGTGCTTACCGAACAACTAACGAAGGTAACGAATGGCAAAAACTTGATCTTAACGATGCAATATATTCTATCGTGGTTGATGCTCATGATTATTTGTATGCCGGTACGTATGATGGCGTGCTGCGATCAACTAATAATGGACAAACGTGGGATTCTCTGAATTCCGGTCTGAGTGCTCGCGATAATGAAATACTGGGTATTGATTCCGCCGGCTATCTGTTTGCAGTGGCTTGGGATAATGGCATTTTCCCAGCGTGGAATCTACCACTTCGGTCAAGCAAATTTCTTCCACCATCCCCTCAGCATTGTCTTTGCGACAAAATTATCCTAACCCATTTAACCCAAGTACAAATATTTCATTCTCGCTTCCGCGTTCCGGATTTACATCATTAAAAATTTATGATGCACTTGGGAAAGAAGTTGCGACGGCGTTTTCTGGGAATTTAAATGCTGGAGAATATTCTATCCCGTGGGAAGCGAACGGTCTTCCGGATGGAATATATTATTACCGCCTCACTTCCGGTACAACCACGGAGACGAAAAAGCTTGTATTGATGAAGTAAGCCTTAATTCTTCATCATCCCCGTTGCACCTGCAAGCGCGGCTTTTGCGATGACGCTTTGCCGCTCGCCGATCTGCTGACGCCACATTGCGTAGTACAGCCCTTTCATCTCGAGCAGATCGTGATGCTTGCCGGATTCCACGATGTGACCTTGTTCCAGAACGTAGATCGTGTCGGCGTGCATGATCGTTGAGAGCCGGTGTGCAATCATGATCGTAATAAGATTGCCTTGCTGGGAAATATCACGGATAGTTCCCGAAATTTCTTCTTCGGTCAATGAGTCAAGCGAAGAAGTCGCTTCGTCAAACACGAGCAGATCGGGCTTGCGGAGAAGCGAGCGCGCGATGGAAAGCCGCTGTTTTTCACCGCCGGAAACTTTTACGCCGCCTTCGCCGATGACCGTATCCAACCCTTTGTCTGCCCGCGCCATAAGGGTTTGGCACGCCGCTTTGTTCAGCACTTCCATGCATTCCGCATCCGTTGCGCGGGGATTGACGAAAAGAAGATTCTCGCGGATAGAGCCGGAGAAGAGCTGCGTATCCTGCGTGACAAAACCGATACGCTCGCGGAGTTCATCAAGATCGACTTCCGAGCTTGGATGCCCGTTGTATAGGATCTTTCCTTCCAGCGGATGATATAACCCGACGAGCAATTTTACGAGCGTCGTTTTTCCTGCGCCCGATGGACCGACGAACGCTATCGAATTGCCACGGTTCACCTCGAACGAAATATTATTCAGCGCATTCGAGGCGCCCGTCAGATGCTTAAAGCTTACATTGTTAAAAGTGAGTTTTGAAATGCCGGGGATCGATACAGGATTCAACGGTTTCTGCTCTTTGGGCGTGTCAAGAATATCCTGGAAATTATTCAGCGATACTTCCGTCTCGCGGTATATGTTGATGATATTCCCGAGTTCTTGCAACGGACCGAAAATAAAGAACGAGTAGATCCACAACGAGAAAAATTCTCCGACGGTGATTTGTTGCATGAAAACGAGATACAGCATCAATCCGAGGATGCTTGTCCGCAAAAAATTCACCGATGTTCCCTGGATGAAACTCAGCTTGCGGACGTATTTTACTTTTTTCAATTCCAATTGTAATATCTTGTCCGTTGTTGAATTGAGGCGGTCGACTTCCTGATCTGCCAAGCCCAAACTTTTTACCAATTCAATATTCCTCAACGATTCTGTTGTTGTACCGGCAAGCGCAGTTGTCTGTGCTACGATGGTTTTTTGAATGGTTTTTATCTTTTTGCTCAAAGTCACACTTAATATTATTAGAATGGGAACCATGAGAAAATATACCGGAGCGATGATCCAATTCACCGAGAAAGCGTAAACCGTGACAAAAATTATACCTATCAGTGTCGGGAAAACGATATTAATAACTGAATTGACCAATCGCTCTACGTCACTGCGAACCTTTTGCAGTCTGCCCAATGTTTCGCCGCTTCGTTGATCTTCAAACACCTGATAGGGAAAGCCAAGTACATGCTTCACGCCATCGGAATATATTTTCGCCCCGACCCGTTGCGTTATTACATTGATATAATAGTCCTGAAAGTTCTTCGCGACGCGGGAAATGAACGCTACTCCCATCGCCCCAAGCAGTAGCAACCCAACCCCGTTTATGAATTGGCTGAGGTTGTACTGGTTGAATTTCATGGCGTATTTATCAATGATGAACCGAAAGATATACGGATCAAGCATTGAAAAAACCTGATTGATGGTCGCAAGTACGAGCGCAAGTATGACAATCTTCCGGTATCGCCGGAGATAAGAATAGAGAAGTTTCATAAAATTAAAATAAGTGCTTCTTGCTATAAAAGAAAATGTGCCTTGTTAATACTGAAACCCAAACGTAACCGCAAAGCCGGAGGGATCGAATGAAAACGGATATCCGCCTATCGCATCTCTTGATATCCCCGCGATGTAAAAGCACGGTTCGACAAATACTTTCCCGATCAGTACGCGCGCAAAGAGCGTTGCAAAGCCGCTTCCGCCGTTGCGCGAATCACTTGTGGACGTGAGCGATGTGCCTCCGAGTATGCCGCCGTTGGAACTGTTATACGTTATGTTGTAAAAATAAAGATAATACCCGCCTCCGATACCTACATAGCCGCGTGTATCCGCGTCATGAATATCAAAGACCTTATATCCGATATTTATATGAATCGGGATCAGATATATTGATTGTTGAGTAATATCCGGTTTCGGATCGCCGAAAATATCTATTGACTGTTTCGGATACAGATCGATAGACCCGCTGAGAAAGAAATTGTAATGCATGAATTCCGTTATGCCGTCCACGCCGATAAGCAATCCGTTGTTGAGTTCTTTATGCGGCTGGTAGTACCCGAATTTGCCGCTGAATTGCTGATGGATGTTTGAATCGCCGTCCGCGCGGGCTACAGAAAACGGGATAAGAATGGCGCACGTTACTATGACGAGTGTTTTCATCGGAGAATCCTTTCATAGTATCTACATATGTAAATTGCCTTTTTCCCGTGAAAGTTCCATCATTCTTGCCGTTCCTGTTATTTCGGGTATTTTCGCCGGAGTTTTCTTTTATGACGAATGAACGTTGATGTTATTGTAATCGGTGCAGGCGCCGCCGGGCTTATGTGCGCGATCGAAGCGGGCAAGCGGGGCAGATCCGTACTTATTTTAGAGCGCAATAAAGATATTGGCGAGAAAATCCGCATATCCGGCGGCGGAAGATGCAACTTCACCAATGTCATTGCCGAACACGAGAGTTACCTTTCGCAGAACGAACATTTCTGCAAATCGGCGCTGGCGCGGTTCACTCCACAGGATTTTATTGAGCTCGTAAGCAAGCATGGCATTGCATATCACGAAAAGAAACTGGGACAGCTTTTTTGCGACGACCGTTCGCGTGAGATCATTGAGATGTTATTGGAAGAATGTAAAGCTGCCGGTGTTAAGATTCGCACAGGCGTTCTTGTTCAACGAATTATTAAAGGCGAATTGTTTGTGGTCGATACGGAAGAGGAAACGCTGCAATCTGCATCGCTCGTTATTGCCACAGGCGGACTTTCCGTTCCCAAGATAGGCGCGACTGCATTCGGATATGAAATCGCAAAGCAATTCGGCTTGAACATTGTTCCCTGCAAGCCCGGCTTGGTGCCGTTTGTTCTTTCTGAAAAAGATAATGAGAAGTTTTCTTCACTTGCAGGTGTCTCAATCGATGCCGTTGTCAGTTGCAACAAAACACATTTCAGAGAAAATATCTTATTCACGCATAAAGGATTGAGTGGTCCGGCGATCCTTCAAATATCTTCGTATTGGAATCCGGGGGATGTCGTAACGATCGATCTTCTGCCGGAAGTGGATATCCTCAAAATATTAATGGGTAAACGCCAAGAAAAGATCGGGGTTGTGAATATACTTGTAGAATATTTGCCGAAACGCTTTGTGCAAAAGTGGTGCGAGATCAACGAACTAACGCAACCGTTGAGCACCCTCTCAAATAAAAAGATAGAATTGATCGCGCATCGATTACATCATTGGGAGATCGTTCCTGCCGGGACGGAAGGATACGAGAAAGCGGAAGTCACGGTCGGCGGGGTGGATACGAACGAGCTTTCCTCGAAAACGATGGAAGCGAAAGAAGTCCCCGGCTTATATTTTATCGGCGAAGTTGTTGACGTTACCGGATGGTTAGGCGGATATAACTTCCAGTGGGCATGGGCGTCAGGGTTCGTTGCCGGGCAGTATGCATAACTGTACTGATCCCACAGAGAAATCATCTGTGCCGCGGTTTTCCTTTGTGAGGTTTCCCCTGGGGATCGTTCTTTTTATTCCCATAGCCCTGGTAGGAGGTGCGGTCCTCCCCATATCTATTCTTTCCATCATGCCTTTTTGCAAAAGGAGTTTGCATAGATGCATAAAAATCTGCCGACTTCCACGGCGTTTCAGGAGGAGGCGCATTATCATCTTTTATGCGCCGCTGTCTGCGCTTCTGCGGTTTTTGAGAACTCTGAAACGGACTGTTTTGGTGGGGCTGGCGTGAACGGTCATTTTGGTGACGTTCATCCCTGGGCGTCCAGTGTGGATCTTTGCGGTCATACGCCGGCTCATGGCGCAGGGAACCATCGCCGCTATTGTAATGCGGCTTGTGCCGTTGTTTTACTCCGTGTTGCTGATGGTCGGAGCGGGGATGTTTGCGATGCGGTTTTCGGGCAGAATTATTCGGCATCAACTATAATAATAAATTCAGAATACGGATCTTTTCGGAAGCGTATCATTGAAAATAAAGTTATGGAATATCCGGTGGTAGCGATTCCCGCGGAGCCCGTAACAGAATGCCGGTTTGTTAGCCCGGCAATCGTTGATGTTGAGAGGTTGATCCGCGTTATCCGCTTCGTCTCTGTTTGTTACGAAGCGCTATCCCTTTCGTGTCCAAGAAACCGTGCGCAATATAATTGATTTATTGTTATCGGCAATATTTTTTTGCAAGCAGCCGTTATTCCTGCGGTTTTTTCTTAAAAGGATTCCACGGAAATTTTCTTTTCTTTAATGTGGTTACGACCTTGTGCCCGTCCTTATCAAACTTTGCGTAAGCGGAATTTTTCTCCCCGTATCTATTCTTATCTCCGTTTTTACCTCTGTGTTTTTTAATAGGGCTTGGGTGAGCTGCATAAAAATCGGATGATTTCCACGGCGCTGAAGTAGGATTGAATATTTCGTCTGTCGTGCTGCGCCGGGCAGGTTGCTGCCCCGGTTTTTGATAATGCTTACTGCGTACCCTGTGTGATGACGCGCCGGGACGTTGCTGCTGTGAAGAATGCGGACGTTTATGACGAATGAAAGGAGTGGACGGCTGTCCTCCCGGATTATGTCTCTCGGAACGATCATTACGTCTGCCAAACGAGGAATTCGGCTGGTCGTCTCGTCTCTCCGGGCGACCTTCGCGGCGATCAAACGAAGGTTTTCGCCTGTCGCTTTGGTTCCGGTGTTGACCGCCGCGGTTGAACGGCGGCTTATGTGCCGGTGCTTTGTGCTGTGGTCTGTCGGGTCTTACTTCAGGTTGATCTTGTTGCTGCTCTGATGCCGGTTTTGCAGCATGCTCCGGTTTTGGAGCAGGTTTTGCCGAATAATCGAATCCGGGATATTGTTTCCGCTCGAATTTTTGTTTCGTGAAGCGTTCGATCTTGCGGAGATAATCCAACTCATCGCGTGAAACAAACGTGATCGCGTCGCCGGTTGCTTCGGCTCTGCCTGTTCTGCCGATGCGGTGGATATAGTCTTCGGCGAATGCAGGCGTATCGAAATTGATGACATGGGATATGCCTTCAACGTCAAGCCCGCGCGCGGCGATGTCCGTTGCGACAAGCACCTTGAATTGCCCGCGTTTGAATCCGTCCAGCGCACGCTGCCGTTGGCTCTGCGATTTGTTCGAATGGATCGTCGTTGTAGAGATGCCTTCACGTAAAAGACGCTTTGCGATCTTATCGGCACCGTGCTTGGTGCGTGAGAAGATCAACACGCTTTCCATGTGCTCGTTGGCCAAAATATGGATCAGCAAGTCGAGTTTCTTCTCGCGTGGAGCATCGTAAATATATTGCGTTACGCTTTCTGCGGGATTATGACGCTGTCCGATCTGCACCACTACGGGGTTTTTCTGCACGCCGTCCGCAAGTTTTTTAATGTCGTTGGATATTGTTGCCGAAAAAAGAAGCGTTTGCCGCTCTGTCGGGAGTATGTTAATGACTTTGCGTACATCATGGATAAATCCCATATCGAGCATGCGGTCGGCTTCGTCAAGCACCAATACTTCAACTTTGGAGAGATCGATACAGCGTCTCTCGATAAGATCGAGCAAACGGCCGGGCGTTGCTACGACTATGTCCACACCGTGCTTTAGAGCGCGCATCTGAGGTTCTATCCCCACGCCGCCATACACGGCAAGCGGCTTGACGCCGGTGAACTGACCATATTTTTGTACGGATTCCTCGACTTGCAGAGCAAGCTCGCGTGTCGGGGCAAGCACCAGCGCGCGAACGTCATGCTTGTGCTTCGGCGCTTTCTTGTCGTGTTCCGATGTTGTGTTATCAATGAATAATCGTTGTAAAATCGGAAGCACGAACGCCGCCGTTTTCCCCGTGCCGGTCTGCGCACAGCCAATGATATCTTTCCCCTGTAGCACCAAAGGGATAGCTTGTGATTGTATATCTGTCGGCATGGTATAACCTGCCGCTTCGACGCTCTGAACGAGCTTATCGGAGAGACCTAATTGTTTAAAAGGCATAAAAGTATTGTAAATATAACTGTGTTAAAAAAACACGCAGCGAATACGAAAGGTAGACGAAAGATCTGTACGTGCGGTGAGTAAATATAAATCTTGTTAAGAACTTCTTAATACAAGAATTCTGCGCATCAGCGCCGATAATGAGGGAGTTACTCTTCCCAATATTTTGTAAATCAACGGAGAGGGGTCTCGCGTTGTCCGCCCCCGAAATGATCTTTACAAGCCGGAAACGGTGTGTTTAATAGATAAATCAAATATCTACTTAATTATCAAACGCAATATAGCGTTATTTAGTTGCGGGTGCAATGAATAATTGTTAACGCGTAGGAGCAGTGCCCAAGCGGCGGGAGGTAACAGCTATGAACAAAATAATAAGCCCTGCGTATAGTTTTGGGTAAGCGAGCAGTATCAGGGGTGGGGAAGCGGTTTGCAGATCGGCATAGTGTAATGGAAGCGCCATTAGAACAATAGCGGCAAGTATTATGATCGAAGAACTACTCGGTTGGAAATGAAGATCCTCGCTAAAGAGTTTGGCAAGCAATCCGATCACAAGCGGCAAAAAAAGAATGTAGTGGTATTCGAACGACAAGGGTGATGTAACGACGCCAACAGCCATAGCGATGGCATAGGATATTTTCTGTGAATCGTTTGTTCCTCCTGTTTTGATGAGGGCAATACCTACCACCAACAGATTGATGATAATGACAAGTGCATGTATTATGTTCGAAGGTAGGGCCATAAGCGGATAAGGATTCCAATCCTTACTATAAATGAAAAGATGGCGCATAAAATTATTTATTGCCTGATATACAACAAATGAATCGGTAGGCATTTGCCCCAGTTTCAGAAATATTTCGTGATAGTATGTTACCCAAGATTCTACGCCAAGCATCGGGAGTGTTCCCGCGATCACAATGATAACCGTGCTGATAACAATTGCTGCCTCACGCCACCTTTTGTGATAGAGCAGCCATAGTAATGGAATAGCGCCGTACCCTTTTAATAAAAGCGCAGCCGCGATCGGGAGAGATGTTAAAAATATACGTTTCTCGGTCATGCCCCACAGACTTAACACGAACAGGAAAAGGAGGAGCATGTATAGTTGCCCGAGCGTCACGTTATTGTATGCAGGGTACCAGGCAAATGCAAGAGTTAGTACGCCCAATCCAAGATTTCCCTGCCACGGAATCTTGTAAATACGGAGGAGGATGATGATCGCCGCTATGAAACCACTGATGGAAAATATCTCCCATGCGATCCGCGCGGAGTATGCGTCCATCCATGCAAATGGCAAGAGCGTAAAAGCATTTGTTGGAAGGTTGTACGAAACATCAGTTTGCTGAATGCCATAAGAATAATGCGGATCGTTCAATGCCGTGCTGTCATATAATGCACCGACATTCCTTCCGTCGATAAGCGCGCGGGAAAATTTATAATACGCGCCGTAATCGTGAGTGACCTTAGGAACTCGTGGGTAGCAATAGATCGTGAACACCCCGATGGAAAGGATCAAGCATGCCCATAAAAAATATCGTGTGAATTTCGGGTTTGTCTTCATGCTATTCCACAGCTCTCATATAGCGTGGTATCGTCAAAATGATCGCAATGCCGGCATACAACAGCGGATATGCCAATAAAATGGAAGGCGCGTTCGCCTGCTGCAACGTCATATAAGGCAACGGCAATGCTATTACTAAAATGGAAAAAAGGAAAATAGCATGTGAGGCGTTTATATCTATCCGACCGCTCTTTTCGTAGAGTCTTATAATGATCCCAACAATAAGAGGTAAGAATAACATGTAATGCAGCCCTGTCGATAGCGGCGAAGTAAGTACGCCGATCGCGATCGCAGCAGCATAAGAAATGATAGCGTCGCGCTTTGGTATTCTGAATAATACGAAGCCGATAATGGCTATGTTGATCAATATGGACAGCCAATGGACGATAGCGGAAGGGAGGATATAAAGCGGATACGGATGCCATTGTCCGTCGTACAAAAAAAGATGTCGTAAGAAGCCGCTAATATCTTGATACGCTACATGTCCCTCGGAAGGCGTGATGCCGAACTTTACGAATACCGTATTATAAAATGCTATCCACGCATCGATCCCAAGGAGAGGGAGCGTTCCGATCACCACTATGGCAACGAGTCCCGCTGCCGTGAAAAATTCTTTCCATCGCTTGTTGTATGCAAGCCAAAGCATCGGAATGATACCATACCCTTTTAACAGGATCGCGAGGGCAAGCGGGATGGACGTCAAGTAAACCCGTCGCTCCTTGATCCCTTTCATGCTTAGAGCAAAAAGGAAGAGCATAAGAAAGTACATTTGCCCGAATGCAACGTTGGTGTAGGAAGGATACCAAAGAAAGAATAAGCATGCGATGCCAAGTCCTATATTCGTTCGCCATTTGATATCGCAGGTACGAAAGAGAACGTAGATCGCGAAAAAATAGAGAATGATGGAAAAAATGCTCCATGCTATCCGCGCATTGTACGCGTCCATCCATGCGAATGGCGCCAATGTGAATGCGTTCGTGGGAAGGTTGAAAATAACATCGTATTTGTTTAATCCGTAGGAATACGCTGGGCTATTCAATGCCGTGCTGTCATATAATACGCTGATATCCTT
>Ga0070738_10004373_pt1 | contig 17067 bp, 10 predicted proteins | sample Coa_R2_2_FD_66446 | JGI IMG/M metagenome (GOLD analysis project Ga0070738, IMG submission 66446) | Surface soil microbial communities from Centralia Pennsylvania, which are recovering from an underground coalmine fire - Coalmine... | ecosystem: Environmental > Terrestrial > Soil > Unclassified ...
GTCATGCCAGGCTGCTCTTACGGAAGGAAATCTAGTCTTGTTTAATATTTTTACAATTCAGGCAGTTGAGGGGAAATGCTCATGTGTCGCTAAGCGAAATCCCAAACATAGCGGATTCGCGGATTACCGGTTAAGATGGAATCGGCACCCAGGCGGCGATGCCGCGCGAAAAAAGTGTAGCAACGTTGCGAAGCCGAGCGTCAAACTCGGTCAAAGGGCGTCGATGAGCCGACCCGCCCCGCCTTTAACATCCGGATGATCACCGCACAGAATAAGGCTCGCGCGAACTTTCTCTCCGGCGCGGGAGAAATGGGAACGCGTATCCGGTCGTTTGACTGGAGTCGCACCTCGCTCGGTCCGATCGAAAATTGGCCGGAGTCGCTCAAAACGTCTGTCAGCCTGATTCTCGGCTCGCGTCATCCGATGTGGATAGGCTGGGGCCCGGAGATGACGTTTCTCTACAACGATGCGTATCTTCACGTGCTGGGTGCGGCGAAGCATCCGGGCGCGCTGGGCAAACCCGCAGCCGAGGTTTGGGCCGAAATCTGGGAGGTATGCGGGCCGCTGGCGGACAAAGTTTTTTGCAGCGGAGAGGCGACGTTCGTCGATGACGTGCGGCTGTTCATGGATCGCGGCCGTTATCTCGAAGAGACGTTTTACTCGTTTTCATACAGTCCGATCCGCGACGAAGCGGGCCGGGTGTGCGGATTATTCTGTCCTTCGACCGACGTCACGCCGAAGGTGGTGAACGCGCGGCGTCTGGCGACGCTTTCCGAGCTCGCTTCCAATTCGCTGGTCGAAAAGACGGTCGCGGCGGCATGTGGAACGGCCGCGCGGACGCTGCGAAAGAACGGCGACGACATTCCGTTCGCGCTGCTGTATCTGGCCGGGGCCGAGGGCCTGGAGGCGAGGCTCGAGCAGGCGGTCGGCGATTTTGCGCCGGATTTTGCGCACATTTCGCGCGTTTCTTTGGAAGACGACTCACTTCCCTGGCCGATTGCCAGCGTATATCGTTCCGCGCAGCGGCAGGCGATCGATACGACGGGGATTGAAGGTCTGCCGCGCGGAGTCGCCGGGCAGCCGGTGATCGAAGCGGTGGTTTTGCCGGTGGCCTCCAGCGGCGAGCACAAACCTTACGGCGTGCTGGTGGCGGGAGTGAATCCGGGCCGGCCACTGGACGCCGACCATCTGACGTTTTTCGATCTGCTGGCCGGACAGGTGGGGACAGCGATTCACAACGCGCGGACTATCGAAGAGGAAAAACGCCGCGCCGACATGCTGGCCGAGATCGATCGCGCCAAGACGATCTTTTTTTCCAACATCAGCCACGAATTTCGGACGCCGCTGACACTGATGCTCGGGCCGATGGAGGCGCTGCTGGCGCGGAGCGATCGACTGCCGGAAGAGGATCGCGAGCATCTGGCGACGGCGCATCGCAATAGCCTGCGTTTGCTGAAGCTGGTGAATTCGCTGCTCGATTTTGCGCGGCTGGAGGCGGGTCGGCTGAAGGCGACCTATAGCCCCACCGATCTGGCGAGCTTCACGGCGGACCTTGCGGCGAATTTCCGCAGCGCGATTCAAGTGGCCGGACTCGACCTGATCGTCGACTGCCCGCCGTTGCCGGAACCGGTTTACGTGGATCGCCAGATGTGGGAGAAGATCGTGCTGAATCTTCTCTCCAATGCGTTCAAGTTCACGTTTGAAGGATTCATCGCAATTCGCCTCCGCGCCGAAGACGGCGACGCCGTGCTGACCGTCATCGACACCGGGATCGGGATTCCGGAAAGCGGCCTGCCGCGAATTTTCGAACGGTTTTATCGCGTCGAGGGCGCGCGCGGCCGTACTTATGAGGGCAGCGGAATTGGTCTGGCGCTGATTCAGGAGTTCGCAAAGCTGCACGGCGGAACGATCACCGCCGAAAGCCGCGTTGGAGAAGGCAGCAAATTCACGGTGAAGATCCCGATGGGCAAGGCGCATCTGGATCCCGCACGCATTCAGGAAGAGGGGACGGGAGATCCCTCGGCGGCGCAGCCGTTTTTTGAGGAAGCGGCCTCCTGGCTGCCGCGCGCCGCCGAAGATACCTGCGCCGCGGACCAAACCAGGCCGCAGGTTTTGGTGGTCGATGACAACGCGGACATGCGCCAGTACATTCAGCGCGCGCTGGGCGGCGACTATCAGGTTTCGACGGCCAGGGACGGCCGCGAAGCGCTCGAAAAGATGCGCGCGAATCCGCCGGACCTGCTGCTGAGCGACATCATGATGCCGGTGATGAACGGCTTCGAGCTGCTGAGCGCGGTTCGACACGATCCGAAACTGCGGGCGATTCCCACCATTTTTGTTTCCGCGCGCACCGGCGAGGAACTGCGCATCGAGGGCCTGGAAGCCGGCGCCGACGATTATCTGGTAAAGCCGTTTACCGCGCCGGAGCTGCGGGCGCGGGTGCGGTCCCAGGTGCGCGCGGCGATTTTGCGCCGGGAAGCGACCGAACGCGAAGCCGCGCTGCGCGCCGAAGCCGAAGCGGCGCGCGATGACGCGATCGCCGTGCTGGAAAGCATCGCCGAGGGATTTTTCGCGATCGATCGCGATTGGCGGGTCACTTATGTGAACGGCAAGGGAGCGCGCCTCAGCGCGATTCGCGCCGATCAGGCGCTGGGCCGTGCGTTCTGGGACATTTTCCCCGGCTGGAAGGAAACGGCTGCCGATCATGAGTTTCGCCGCGCGGCGCAGGAGCGGGCCCGCGCCGAGTTCGAAAGCTTTTATGTGCCCCGCAATCGCTGGTTCCACATCAACGCCTACCCTGCTCAGGAACAGGGCCTGTCGATCTTTATCGAAGACATTACGGAGCGCAAGCAGCGGGAGCGCGCGAGCTCGCTGCTCGGCGCGATCATCGGCTCCTCCCACGACGCGATCATCACCAAGGATCTGAACGGCGTGGTCACCAGTTGGAACCAGAGCGCGGAGCGACTGTTCGGCTATACGGCGGAAGAGGCGATCGGCAAAACCATCGAAGAGCTGCTGATTCCGGTAGACCGCCGGGCCGAAGAGACATACATTCTGGAGCGCCTGCGCCGCGGCGAACGGATCGACCATTTCGAGACGGTGCGCCACGCCAAGGATGGTAGCCTGCTGGACGTTACGCTCACGGTTTCTCCGCTGGCGGACGCCAGCGGCACGATCATCGGCGCCTCCAAACTCGCCCGCGACACGACGCAGGCCAAGCGCGCCGAACGGGCCGCGCTGCATCTGGCGGCGATCGTCGATTCCTCCGATGACGCCATCATCAGCAAGGATCTGAATGGGATCATCACCAGTTGGAATAAGAGCGCGGAACGGGTTTTCGGCTACACCGCCGAGGAAGCGATCGGCCAGGCGGTCATCACGCTGCTGGTTCCCGCCGGCCGGCAGGATGAAGAGCTGGAGATTCTGGATCGGCTGCGGCGCGGCGAGCACGTCGATCATTTCGAAACGATCGGCAAGCACAAAGACGGCCGCCTGCTCGATATTTCGCTCACTATTTCTCCCATCAAGGATGCCCGCGGCAACATTATTGGCGTGTCGAAGATCGCGCGCGATATTTCCGATCGCAAGCGCGCGGAGACGGCGATTCAGAATCTCAACGCGCAGTTGACCAGCGAGCTTTTGGCCATGGCCCGGATGCAGCAACTCAGCACGCGGCTGGTCGGCGCCGATGATTTTATGCAGCTTCTTGCCGATGTTCTGGACGCCGCCAGCGAGATCACCGGCGCGGGCATGGGAAATATTCAGCTTGATGAAGGCGGCGTGCTGCGGATCGTCTGCTCGCACGGCTTCGATCGGCAATTCCTCGAATTGTTCGAGGGTGTGCATCCCGGGCAGGCGGCTTGCGGGCGCGCGTTCAAACGCAGGGAGCGCGTGATCGTCGAGGATGTGTCCTCCAGCGCGCTGTTCGATGACGCAACGCGCGCGGCGCTGCTCTCAGCCGGAGTGCGGGCGGTGCAAAGCACGCCGCTGATCAGCCGATCCGGCGAGCTGCTCGGAATATTATCGACGCATTACGGCGTCCCGCGGCGGCCGGGCGAGCGGGAGCAGCGGTTGCTTGACATTCTGGCGCGCCAGGCGGCGGACCTGATCGAACGGCGGCGCCACGAGATCGCACTGCTTGAAAGCGAAGCGAAATTCCGCCAGCTCGCCGACGCGATGCCGCAGATCGTCTGGACCGCGGACGCCGCGGGCCGCCCGACGTACTTCAACGAGCGCTGGTACGAATTCACCGGCCTGGAGCGCGATCGCTTCGATCGCGAGGCTTGGGAAGGTATTCTCCATCCGGAGGACTTCAAGGCCGGAGCGAAACTTTGGACCGCCGCTGTCCGAAAGGGCGAGCCATTCCGCGCCGAGACGCGACTGTGGGATCGACGGGAACAGCGCTGGCGCTGGTTTATCAGCCGAGCGCTGCCGGTGAGGGACGCCCAGGGCCGGGTCGCGAAGTGGTTCGGAACCTCCACCGATATCGACGAACAGAAGCGCGTCGAAGGCGAGCTGCGCCGCGCCAATCAGCATCTGGAGCAGTTCGCCTATTCCGCCAGCCACGACTTGCAGGAGCCTCTGCGCAGCATCAAGATTTACGGCGAACTGCTCAGCCGGAGATACGGCGCCCAACTGGAGGGGCAGGCTCTGGAGTTCTTGAATTATCTGCGAACCGGCGCCTCGCAAATGGAGGTGCTGATCCGCGATCTTCTCGAATATACGCAGGTCACGCGCCTGGAAGCGCCGGATGCGCCGGCCGACACGGTGGAAAGTCTCAACGCCAGCCTGGCGAATCTGGCCGGCGCCATTACCGAGAGCGGCGCCACCGTGACCTACGAGCCGCTTCCGCCGCTGCGCGTGCACAGCACCCACTTGCGGCAATTATTTCAAAATCTCATCGGGAACGCCATAAAATACCGCCATCGCGATCGCGCCCCGCTGATTCATGTCAGCGCGGAGCGCGAGGCCGGAGCCTGGGTGATCTCCGTCAAAGATAACGGCATCGGCATCAAGCCCGAGTACAAGGAGCACATTTTTGGACTGTTTAAACGTTTGCACCCGGGAGACGAGTACTCAGGAACCGGCATTGGACTGGCCATCTGCCAGCGGATTGTGGAGCGATATAATGGCCGGATCTGGGTGGAATCCGAAGCCGGGAAGGGTTCCGATTTCCGCTTCTCCATCCCAGCCTGAAACGGCTTCGCCCGGAGCGCGCCGCGTGATCCTGCTGGTGGAGGACAACCGCGCCGATGTTTTCCTGATCCAGGAAGCGATTCAGGTTGCCGGCATCCAGGCCGAAATCGAGGTTCTGGCGGACGGCGAAGGAGCGATTCAGTATTTCGAGCGGATGGACGTGGATGCCTCAATGACATGCCCGGCCATTATGATCCTCGATATCAATCTGCCGAAGCGTCCGGGCAATGAAGTGCTCGCGCATATGCGGCGCACCAACCGGTGCCGGGAAACGGCGGTGGTGGTGGTCACTTCCTCCGATTCCGATCGCGATCGCGAGGAGATGGCCAGGCTCGGAATTAAAGAATATTTCCGCAAACCGTCGGATTTCGCGTCGTTCATGAAGCTGGGCGATATTTTGAAGGACCTGCTTACGCCCCGGGCCTGATCGCAATCGCGCCATCAGTGGGTCAGGTCGTAAACGAAATAGTTCATGGCGATCCGATACGCCAGCGAAGCGAATTTTTCCGGATAACGCGGATCGTCGGACCACTCCCAGGCATCGCCCAGATCCATGTTGTGGCAGATGGCGACCATCACGCGGCCTTTATCGTCGAAAATGCCGCGCCAGTGCGGGGTCATGCCGGTTGCCCCGGCCTCGTAGGTGATGCCGCGCCGCGCGGCGCCCCAGCCGGGCACTTGAAAGCGCTGATCGAGATCATAGATGGTGTGAAAAATCGGATTTGAATTATCCAATTCTTCAATCGGACGATCCGGAAAGACTTTGGTCATGCTGGCCACGAACACCTGCCATTCGCTGCTGACGCCGTGATAGGGCTGGTCGCCGTGAAAATCGTCGACCATCAGGAATCCGCCGCGCAATAAAAAATCGCGCAACTGCGCGGCCTGCTGTTCGTTGAGCGCCCAATGGCCCACCTCGACCGCGTAAAGCATCGGCCAGTTGTAAATATCGTCGCTGCCGTCCAGATCGACCACCTGCTCGACGGATCTGCTATCGATGCGCGTCAGGCGGCGCACGCCTTGCAGCAGATGGCGATCCGACCGCGGGTAATCGGTGGTCCAACTCAGGTCCGCGCCGCGCCAGCCACGAAAAACGCCGGGGTAGCGCAGACGGGCGCGGGTCCATTCCGCGGGTTTCTGATAATCGGACGGCAACGGAAAGTCATCGTATTCGAGCGCCTCATATTGCCGGAAAGGCCGCTGCGCGCGAAGAGCGCTCCAGAAGCCGACGCCGATCAGCAGCAGGAGCAGCGAGGAAGTCAGGCGCATCGCGAATCTTCGAAGGAAGAATAACACGGCGGCGAGTGCGTCGCCGTTAGTGCGTCAGATCGTAGACGAAATAGTTCAAGCCGACGCGATAGGCAAGCGAGGACCATTTCTCCTCGTATTTGGGATCGTCAGAATTTTCCCAGCCATCGCCCAGATCCATGTTGTGGCAGATCGCGACCACGATGCGGCCGCGATCGTCGCGGATGCAGCGCCAGTGCGGCTGTTTTCCGGTGGGTCCGTTCTCATACGTGGTATGGGTTCTCATCCAGTTTGAATAACCGGGCACCTGGAAGCGATCCTGCAAATCGTACAGCGTGTGGAAGATCGGATCGTTGTCCGGGATATCCTCAATCGGGCGGTCGGGAAAAACGCGCGTCATGCTGTGGGTGAACGTCTCCCATTCATTCAAGGGACCGAGAAAATCCTGGTACGGCTCCGAGCCGTGGAAATCGTCGACCATCAAAAATCCGCCGCGCAGGAGATATTCGCGCAACTGCTGGGCCTGAGCGGGCGGCAGCAGCCAGTGGCCCACTTCGACGGCGTAAAGGCACGGCCAGTTGTAGATGTCGTCGCTGCCGTCCAGACTCACGACCTGCTCGACCGAGCGCGTATCGATGCGCGTCAGCCGGCGCACGCCTTGCAGCAGGTGGCGATCCGAGCGCGGATAATCCATGGTCCATTGTCCGGGCCAGGGGCGCCCGGGTCCGAGGCTCAAGCGGGAATCATTGGGGTAGCCGTAAATATCGGGATAGCGCAGCCGCGCCCGCACCCATTCGTGATTCGTATCTTTGTAGTCCGGCGGAAGCGGAAAATCTTCGTACTCGATCGCCGGATACTGCTTGAATGGTTTTTGTGCTTGGAGCAGGCCCAGACAAACGACCGATCCGAAAAGGCCCGCCGCAAGCGCGGTGCGGAAACGCATGAAAACGACGCTTTCGATCCCCAGAATAACATGCGGCCTTAGCGCGCGACGTCGGCGACGCAGTTGAAGCCGGAAAGATAGCCTTTCTGAAATACCGGGGGCGCGCCCTTCAGGTCCAGAGAGAAGGGAATCGCCAGGATTTTGCCATCCATCCGGATCGGCTGGCCGGCTTGCCCCTGCCGCGAGACCCATTGCAGCGTATAGGTCGAGCCGGAGGGCTGGAAGCGGTCCGCGTCGCCGAAGAAGCGGAAGACCGCCCAGAGTCCGTCCTTATCGATGAAGGCCAGTTCGGCGCCGTTGAGGTTTCCCGCAAGATGGGCCCCATGAGTCGCCGCGCCGGGCCAGGTGAAATCCTGGAACTGGCTGCCCTTGGCGTCGGCCTTTAAAACCTGCCCGTCGAGATTCAGCGTGACGCCCTTCAATACTTCAAGCGGCAGCGCTCGCATGGCGTAGGTGATCGATGGGTCGCGGCTACCGTTCTTGTACAGCGCGTTGCTGAACGCCATGGCCCGATTGAAGAAGCGCAGGAACGCGTCGGTGACCTGCACGCGGCTGCCCGGCGCGCGGACGTATTCGCCGCCCTGCTGCGTCACGTAATTTTTCAGATTCGTTTGATAGAACTGCGCGAGCCGCCCATCGCCGGGGCGGAAGATCTTGTTGACGTCCTGAAGCGTGGCGTCATTGGTGGAGCTGGTATCAAACGGATACTTTTTCATCAGCGCGAAGAAGTCGCCGCACACGCGCCGGCCTTCCGAATTGAGCTGCGCCGGACCGAGACGGCCGAGAATCGCCTCCGCCTGACGGATCGGATCCTCCATCAGCTTCTGGACCATCGAATCGACATGGCCATCGCGGTCCGGGCGGAAATTCTGCGCGATCTGCGCGACGGCGCGATAGCCGCTGGTGGCGTCGCTCTGCGTCTGCGCGACCAGATCGTCTTTCACCTCTCCGCCCGCCTTGGCGACCCGGTCCATGGAGGTTTGAAGCGCCGCCAGCGCCGTGATGTATTGGCTGTTGGACGCCTGCACGTAGCGGTCGGCGCAATTGACGGGCGTGACGAACTGGACCGGCTGATAGGGCGCCTTGACGTCGGCGCTTCCGGGTTCGATATTCGCCGACGCCAGGCAAAATAACCCGAGCAAATAGGAATCGTTGCTTGAAAGCTGCTTGAGCTTTTCCGCCGCGTCGGCGATGCTGCGATACGGCGCGATCTGCGAGTTGGCCAGGTATTCGCGCCAGTTGGCGATGAAATCCTTCTGGTAGCGCTGGCGCAGCAGCGGGACGATCTGCGCCGGATCGAGCGATCCGTAGTTATGATCGCCCAGCACCCACGCTTCGCCGCCGAAATAAAGCTTCACGTTATTGATCGCGTTATCGACGAACTTCCAGCCCTCGGCGGTGAACGCGCCCGCGACATTCTTATCGTTGACCACGTAGCGCGCCGAGCCGGGAAATTTCTTATTGAAATTCAACGGCGGATTCTTATGCGAAGCGTCGGCGATGATGAACTGGTAAATGCTCTCGATGGCGTTGAACTGCGCCAGATAGGACCGCGCGTGTTCCACCGCGCCGCCGTCGTTATCGGAAGAAAACGGATTCGCCAGAAACAATTCGTCGCTGTAAAACTCGAACTGCCGCCGCGCCAGATCCGCACGCGCGGTATCCACGTTGCGGGCTGCCGACCATTTCTCCATCAGAATCGGCGGAAGAAAATCGCGCGTCGTTTTTTCGTGATGCGACGTGGTGATCAGATACGCCTTCAGATCGTCATAAGTCGGCTTGTATTGATCGTTGGGACCCGGTTTTTCGGGCAATTTGCGGAGCCAGTCAAGCAGCGCGAGCTGCGTGTTGCCGAAAAGGAGATGATAGAAAGCGGCGAAGTACAGCCGCCGCGCGCTCGGATAAAGATCGTGGCCGGCGTACAATCCCCAGCGCAGGCTCCACGGCGCGCCTTCCCGCTCCCAGATCGAAAGCTGCTGAACGGTGTCGCGCAGCGCGTCCAATCGCTCCAGCGAGTCGAGCGAGGGCAGCTCCTGCGCCGCGCCGCCGCTTTCCCGCGACAGATTATGCACGGCTTCGGAAACGCGCTGCTCCAGCGCGCGATTGCGAAAGAACGAAACGGTCAGCGCGAGCGACCATAACAGGAAAAGCGCGGAAAGCGACACGGCCAGCGCGCGCCGCATGGTTTCGGTGCGCAGGCTTTGCCCGCTCGCCCCCAGCGCGGCGCGATCGCGCAGCACGACGTCGCTGAACAGATGACCCAGAAAAAGCCACTGCGGGACGCGCCGCGCGCGGGCGGGCTCGCCCATGGGATCGTCCGCCGCGGCAAGCGAGGGTGTTCCGAAAAATCCGGTGGCCGCGCGTTTATATCCGGGCGCCGCCGAGGGACGCGCCACCGGCGCGCCTTCCTTCACCACCACGGGACGCACGCCGGAAAAATAGAATCCGCGCAGGAACGGATTCGCGCGCAACTGGCTCGGCCGCCCGAGATCCACCAGAAACCGCACGACGGAGTTGCGCAGCTTGCGAAATTCGCGCGGAAATTCGTAAACCGCCGGCAGCTTTGCGGGATCGTGCTCCCGCGCCAGAAATACCAGCCGCTTATCGCACAGCGCGCGAAATAATCCGTCGAACGCGGCGGTGAGCCGGCGCGATTCTTCCTCCGCGTACACGCCGCCCTGCTCGCGATCGCCGTGCAGCGGCAGCGTCACGCCGAACACCTGCATCACTTCTTCATCGGTGAGATTCGCGACGAAATCCGTGAAGTGGCCGAGGCGATCCAGCTTGGAAAAGACCACGTAAACCGGCAGCCGAATCCCGAGCGCCTGCGAAATTTCGCCGAGCCGCGTTCGCAAGTTGCGGGCCGTGAGCGCCAGCGCGTCGTCCGCGTTCGTTTTCAAAAACACTTCGCCATCTAAAAAGACCACCGCGGCGCGCGGCGGCTGCGGTCGCCCGCCGAACGGATTGCGGCGCTTCGGATTCAGCTTCCGGATCAGCGTGGACCAGCGGCCCGCGTCCGCCAGGATCTGGCCGCCGGCTTCGACGAACACCGATTTGCGCGCCAGCCAGAAATTCACCGGCCGCGTCGGAATAATCGTGTTGTCCTGATAAACCTGCCCCGCCAGCAAATCCGGCTCGACCCCGGAGTGGACGAAAATGCTGGTCTTCGCCGACGCATTTTCCCCGATCAGAAAGAATACGGGGAGCTGCGCCAGCTTCGCTTCCTTGCCCAGCGCCGACTGCGCCAGTCTTGTCTCGGCGTCGCGAATAAAAACTTCAATTTCCTTTTCGACCCCGGCGCCCGCGCCCTCGCCGCCGCCCTGCGCCCGAGCCATCGCGCGCTTGTTTCGCCAGTTGTAAAATCCCGCGACCCCCGCCGCCACCAGACCCGCCATCAGCGTCCAGACGATGGTCAGCGCCGGTCCGGAAAGGTGCAGCAGGTTCGTGATCAGGTAAGTGACCCCGAAAAACACGGCGGTCATCACGGCCATGATCAGGTACGTGGTCATCGGATTCATGCCGGTTTACCTGCCGCCTCTCAGCGAAAGAATTTGCACAGAGCTGACGCCGGAGCTGAGCGCGATCTTATACGACGCAAACAGGGCGAAGGCCAGAAAAGCGCATGCCGCCGCGAGAAACGCAAGCCGCCGCATCCACGGATCGGCGCGCACCGGCGCAACGTCGTCGGGCAGCATCCAGTACGGGGAAAGATCGGTGCGCGAGCCCCGAATCCGCTGGATCTTATCCTCGGTGTGGCCCATCAGCGCGCGCAAATCGCCCTTCGAAGCGATGCTGTAGCGCCCCAGATATCCGAGCAGCACGCACAGCGCGTAGACCTCAAGCAGATCCGCCAGCTCCGGCGAGTCGCGCCGGCCCAGCAGGTGCTCCAGATTCTGAAAGAAGACTTCACCGGCGACGTGGCGGCCGAACAGCTCCTCTTGCAGCGGCTTTCGCACCCATTCGTTGAACACCGGCTGGCGAAGATTCAGAATCGTCTCGTCGAGGAACGCGACCACCGCGAAAATCGCTGCCTGGATGTCCTCATCGGTATAGCCGCGCGCTTTCGCGTTCTGCTGCGCGGCCCGGATCGCCTGCAAAACCTGCCCGCGAAAAACCTGCGCGTCGCTGACTTCCTGGCGATGCGAGCGCAGGCGCACGATGGCGGTGAAAAGCTCCTGAAAAAACAGCGCGAGATTTTCCGGCGGCGCGGCGATCTCGTTGGGCACCGTTACCGCCACTCCATTCCGCGCCGCTCACGGCGATTCGTTGGGAACATCACGCTAGCTTTCCAAAATCACCGACAACTCCAGCTCCGGGTCGGGCAGCTCGCCGGGGATGTACACGCCCACCTCGCGCGTCTTCACCATGTGCTCCCAGCACGGGCCCGATTTGTCGATCGCGAAATATTGATACTCAATCTTGGGCGACAATGCCGGCGGCGGCGCCGGAATGTGCGACAGCTTTAATCCGGGCAAGGCTCGCTCCACCAGTTTCGGCACGAAAAGCCGCGAGCAGATTTTCACCAGGCGGGGCGTCCGCTCGATCAGATCCGCTTCCCCGATCTTGGACCGGATTCCGAAAATCCAGCGCGAGCGGTTGAGCGTTCGCTCATCGGCGATCTTGCCGTCCCAGAAGTACGGCGCGGACGAGGCCAGCGGGATCGCGACCGTGTTGCTCGGCACAATCAGCTCGAGATGCGTGCGAATGTGCCGGTCGAGCGCATCGAAGCACTCGGCCAGGTTCAGGTGATCGTACAGCGGCAGCGCCGCGGGATGCGAATCGAGGCTGAAGGTGCACAACGCGCCCGCCAGCCTGGACATTTCAACGAACAATTCTTCCGGATGGGCGCGTTTTGAAATGCACAGGTGCCGCAGCGGCGCTACGCTCGAATTGATGCAGTGCAGAAACCACGCGTTGGCGATTCCTTCGGCCGAAAATCCGGAAACCGTGGCGCTGCCGAGATCCTTCGGCTTGGCGATGGTTTTACATTTTTCGTCCAGCAGCCCGAGCAGCCGCCGCAGCATCGCCATCAACGGCGCGGCGGAGCTGATCTGAAGCACCGGCGGCACGAATTTTTCATCCAAGACGAACTGTCCCGAACCGTGCCGCCGCACTCGCCCGAGCGGCAGCGTCATCAATCCCTCGCTGTCTTCTCCGGCCGCCAGAAGACGGATATTTTTCCGCCCCAGCCGGATCAGCTTCACGTCGCGTCCGGTATTTTCATCCGGCAGCGGAACTTCCTCGGCGATATAGCGTACCGGCAGCATGCTCTCGTTCTCATCGAGCGCGCAGTTGCAGGCGCCCTGGCGATGCTCCGGCACGGCAAGAAAAAAATCGAGGCTGTCCTGCATCGGCGGAAACAGGCCGGCGATGGATCGCGGCGCGGGCAGCTCGTCGAACCCGGGCATATGGAAGCTCAGGCCGTCAGCGAACAGCCCGCGGGCATGGACCACGTTCAGCGTGCCATTGCGCAGCGCCTCGGAATCCAATTCATAGCCGGTGAAGCCGAACGGAGCAAAGTACAGGCTCTCCGTAGCCGTGTGCACCGAATCCTCGAAATAGCGGTTTTGCGCCTGAAAATGATGTGGGCCGATATACATCCCCTCCGACCACACGACTCTCGAAAGATTCTTCATCCGCACCCGCTCGGTTGTTTGACTTCTGTATACAAATTGGCATCATGATACTACAGCCCGGGATTGTGCGACAAACAACGGGCTGGCACAGCTGATGAGCTTTTATAGCAACTACGAGCTGGAGCGTCTCATCGCGGACGGGGAAGTTAAAACCTTCCGCGCCAGGGAAAACGCCACCGGGCGGCCGGTGCTCCTGCACATGTTCAATTCCGAAGGACAGGACGTGCTGGCCGGCTTGAAAGCTCGCTTCGCCAAGGACCCGCGAAGGCCGTCGCCGCCCCTGATCGAGCTGGGCGAGTTCGCGGGCACTCCCTACGCGGTGACCGAAGCGCTCGCGCCGTTTCGCAATTTGCGGGAATGGGTGGAGCGGCCCGCGTCCCCGCCCGCGCCGGCGGCCGCCGGCGATGAATTCGAAAAATTGTTTGGCGAGCCGAAGCCGGCCGCGCCCGTGCCGCAGACCCAAGGCGAGTTCACCAAATTTTTCGGACCCGCGCCCGCTCCCGCCAACCCGCGGCGCGATACCGGCGAGTTCACGAAATTCTTTGGGCCTGCTCCTCCAAAAGCGCCGACGCTCAAAACGGAATCGGACGGGTTCACGCAAATGTTTGGGGCTCCGCAGCCCGCGCCCGTTCCGCCACCGCCCAAGTCCCCGCCGCTTCCGGAGACCGGCCAATTTACTCGCCTGTTCGGCTCCGGACCCTCCGGCGAGGCGATCGACATCGAACAGGAGCAGGCTCGCGCGGCGCAATCGGCGGTGCCGGAGAGCCGCCCGTTTCAGAAGCCCAGCGAGTTTACCCGCGTCTTCGGCCCGCAGCATGGCGGTCCGCCAGCGCCGCCGCGCCCGTTGACCATCGGCAGCGCCTCCGGGATTTTCAAGCCGCCTCCCGCGATTCAGCCGGCGACAGGGCCCGCCGAAAATTCGCCGGGCGAATATACCAAGCTGATCGGACGGCCGCGCGATCCGCAGCCGTCGCAGCAGCAGCCGCCGCCTCCGCCGGTCGCCCCCGTTCCGGTTCCCAAGCGCGGATGGATGGTCGCGGCGGGCATCGGCGCGGCCGTTTTGCTGCTGGCGATGTTCGTCCTGCTGGCGATGGTGTTGCAAAGAAAATGAGCGATGCTCTTTGCGCCGCGGCGATCGCGGCCCGCGAACACGCGCACGCGCCGTTCTCGCAATTCCGCGTGGGCGCCGCGCTTGAAGATTCCTCCGGCCGCGTCCATACCGGATGCAACATCGAAAACGCCACCTACGGACTTACCATCTGCGCCGAGCGCGTCGCGGTGTTCAAGGCCATCTCCGAAGGCGCGCGGGAGTTCGGCCGCATCGCGATCGCGGCGGACACCGGCGACCTGACGCCCCCTTGCGGGGCGTGCCGCCAGATTTTATGGGAATTTTGCGGCGATATTGAGATCATTCTGGTAAATATTCAAGGATATCGGGAATCGCTGCGGTTGTCCGGGCTTCTTCCAAGACCCTTCGATGCATCGTTCCTCAAATAATCGGACCGCGCGTTTATCGCTGTTCCTGCTGATCGCCGCGGTGGCGGCCCGCGGCGCGCCCGCCGATTGGATCTGGAGCGCGCGCTACGTCGTCACCATGGACGCTCAGCGGCGCGTCATCGAAAACGGCGCCGTCGCGATCGTGGGCGATCACATCGCCGCCGTCGGACCGCGCGCGGAAATCGATCGCGCCTGGCAGGCGAAGCAGCGCCTGGACCGTCCCAACGCGATCCTCGCCCCCGGCCTCATCAACGCGCACACGCATGTGCCGATGTCGCTATTCCGCGGGATGGCGGACGATCTCGATTTGCAGGACTGGCTGGAGCATTACATTTTCCCGGCGGAAGCGAAAAATGTCGATGCCGATTTCGTGCGCTGGGGCGCCCGGCTTTCCTGCCTGGAAATGGCTCTTTCCGGAACAACGGCGTTCGTCGATATGTATTATTTCGAGGATTCCATCGCGGCGGTGGCAAAAGAGGCGGGAATGCGCGGAATTTTGGGCGAAACGATCATCGGATTTCCCGCGCCGGATTATAAAACGTCCTCGGAATCGCTGGCCGCCACCGAAAGATTTTTCCGCGAATTCTCCAATGACGCTCTGATCATTCCCGCCGTTGCGCCGCACGCGATTTATACCAACTCCGAAGACACGCTTAAACGATCGCGGGCGCTGGCCGGCCGTTATCATCGCCCGTTGGTGATTCATCTGGCGGAAACCAAAAAGGAAAACGAGGACGCGCTGGCGAAATACAAAATGACGGCGGCCGCCGCGCTCGATTCGATGGGCGTGTTCCACGGCTGGACCATCGCCGCGCACGGCGTTTGGCTCAATGACGCGGATTTGAAGATCCTCAAAGCCCGCGGCGTCGGGCTGGCGCACAATCCTTCGAGCAACATGAAACTGGCGAGCGGCATCGCGCCGGTGGCGAAGATTCTCGGGCAGGGAATCGCGATGGGCCTGGGCACCGATGGCGCGGCCTCGAACAACGATCAGGATCTGATGCGGGAAATCGATCTGGCGGCGAAACTGCAAAAAGTCGCGGCCGGTGATCCGCGCGCCCTGCCTGCCGAAGAAGCCTTCGCCATGGCGACGATTACCGGCGCTCGCGCCATCGGACTCGAAAAAATGATCGGCTCGATTGAGCCTTCCAAACGCGCGGACCTGATCGAGATCTCGCTCGGCGCTCCGCATGCCTCGCCGCTCTATAACGTCTATTCGCAGCTTGTATATTCGCTCCAGGGCTCCGATGTTTCCGACGTAATGGTGAACGGCCGGGCCATCGTGCGGGATCGCAAGATGCTGACGCTCGATGAAGCGGCGGTGCTCGCCAAAGCCGCCGAATACCGCGAGAAAATCCGCAAATCGCTTCGGAGATAAGATAACGGCGCCGCTCGCGCCGGCGCTGCCGAACGGGACCCGCCGCCTCTGGCGGCAGCCGCGGTTTTGCCGCCGGGTTCGTTGATCTTCGGCGCGCGAGTAATATAATGATGCACTTTACGCCTCTCTTTAAAAGCTATGCCGGTCGAATTCGATCTTGACGGTGTCGATTCCGACACAAACGAAGTACGATTCCAGGTGAAGGTCCGGCTGGAAGAAGACATGACGTGGCACACGATCGACCGCGCCGTGTCGCACGTCCCCGGCCGCAAACTTTATTCATTCCCGAGCTCCGGCTCCTGGCACGTCGTGCAGGCGACGCCGTTGCCGCGAGGTGTCGGCATTACCTCGTTTTTCCGCGGCACGCTCGTCCTCAATGTGCCAAACCTCACCGGCGTCGCGGTGTTCATGGGCCAGTTTTTTCCGGCCAGCGTCGGCCGCAACGGCCACGGAACCGCCACCGGCTGGCAGGGACAGCCGTTTCCGACCAGCAAGGCGCTCTGGCGCATCACGCTCGCCAAGGACATGCTGGTCGAGGATTTCCCGGCGAAATTCGCGAAAGCCGTGGAACTGGCCAAGGCTAAGTTTATTTCCAAGCTCGGACCGGCGGTCTATAAAACCCTTACCGACCCGATGTTTATCGGTCTGATCGCAATCCATTTCGTGAGGAATCCGGCGACCTGGTTCAAGGTTTTGCGCGGCGCGGTCGGCAAAGTCTTAGCACTCTGGAGCGTCGTTTCGTTCGCCTATCGCTTCAACGGCATTCTGCTCGATATCGACGCGGCGCAGACCCCCACCCAACTGGCGGCCGCCGGCAACGCGCTGGCGGAGGCGCTGGCGGACCTGGCGGCGCAGATCGGCGTGCAGGCCGTGCTGGGAATCTTCGAACAGATTCGCGCCGCGCGCGAGATGAAGGACACCAAGGGCGGGGAATCCACAAAAAGAGAGGCGGGAGCGAATCCGCCCCCGGAATATCCACCCCAGTACCGCTCCTGGCGCGAGGGGATTCGCGATCTCGAAAACAGGATCCACGAGCAGCTGCGAAACGCCGACCCGCGCAATCCGGAGGATTTCTTCCATCGCCTGAATCGCGCCGTCGGGCTGCGCGTCCAGATTTCCTGGTGGCGGCGGTTCATCATCGAAACCGCGCATCACGTCGAATGGCTGCG
>Ga0070738_10004374_pt1 | contig 17065 bp, 14 predicted proteins | sample Coa_R2_2_FD_66446 | JGI IMG/M metagenome (GOLD analysis project Ga0070738, IMG submission 66446) | Surface soil microbial communities from Centralia Pennsylvania, which are recovering from an underground coalmine fire - Coalmine... | ecosystem: Environmental > Terrestrial > Soil > Unclassified ...
CGTTCGCGTCTTGAGGTCGATGGCGAGCGTCTGGTCCTTGTCCTCGAGGTTCGTGTGGAAGGCGCCGTGCGCCTCGTCGACCGCGTATCCCTCCGGCGAGCCGGGCGTCTTGATCACGGCCTTTCTCGCGAGCACGCCGGGCTTCGAAGCGTCGAGCACCGTCACCGAAGAATCCCTGGGCGTCGTCACCCACAGCTCGCGCGCGGACGTCACGTAGGCCATGCCGTCCGGAGGCGAGGAGAGCTGCAGGCACGCGCCACGTTCGAGCGTACCGGCGTCGACCGCGCAGACCTCGCTCGAGGCCCGGTCGCCGACGTAGACGAAGCCCTCGCCCGCGGCGCCGCTGCTCGGCCCCATCATGCGCTTCTGGCCGTGCGCCTCGCGCTCGGCCTTCGCGAAGCCGTCGACGCGCGTGAATTGCCCGCTCGCCGGATCGAGCACGTCGACGCTTCCCGTTTCGCCGACGGGGACCCAGAGGCGGCCGTGGGTGGGTTCGAACACGAGGTAATCGAGGGTCGCGTGCCCATGGGTGTCGGGCAGGGCGAGGCGCCTCGTCGTGAGATGCGCCGGTCCCCGTGGCGCGATCGAAGACGTCGTCGCGCCGCCGTCACCTGTCGACGGTCCGCTCGGCGCGCCCGACGCCGCCGCCGGGGTCGAGACGGCTGCTGCGGGCGGTTGCAGCGCTGTGGGCGGCGAGGGCGCCGGTGTCGACGGCGCCGGACCTCGCGACTCGGATCGGCAGGCCGTCAACCCGGCCAGCAGCACGACGATTGCGGCGGGAGCTCTCATGAGGGAAGGAGAAGCTCATTCAACGTTCGCTGTCGAGGTGCTTCGTCTGCTCCGCCCGGTAGCGCGTGCCTGCGATCGCGTCCTTCGGGAGTCTACCCAATCGGCGGCGCGACGGCGCGGCTCACGTGGGCTCGCAGGCGAACAAGAACGCGAGCGCGAACATCGAGGGCATTCGCTCGTGCAGGCGCGGCCGGGCGACGAGCTGGGCGAGGCCCGGGATGAATCGAAAGCGGGCGTCGCCGAAGCGCTCCGGGAAGAAGTAGTCCCGCGCGGTGGGTCGAAAGCCGGCCGCGCCGAGCGCCTGCTCGAGGACCTGGCGCGAGAAGAACCGGAGATGCTCGGAGAAGCGGGCGCCGTCGAGGTGCGCCTTGTCCATGATGTCGACGTGCCGACCGCTCAGGAACGCAAGCCGGTTGAAGAGGTTGAGGCCGTTGGGGACCGCGACGACGAGCCGACCGCCTGCGGCGAGCGCGCGCCGCATCTCGGCGAGGAGCCGGTCGGGAGCGAAGAGGTGCTCGAGCACGTCGAGGCAGAGCACCACGTCCGCAGAGCCGGCGCCGACCGGGAGCGGGGCTCCGTCGAGGTCGGCCTGCGCCGCGTCGACGTTCCTCGCGCGCGCGCGCGCGACGGCCTCCTCGGAGACGTCGAGGCCTCGACCGCGGACGCCGAGCGGGGAGAGCGCAGCGAGGACCGCCCCGTCACCGCAGCCGACGTCGAGCACGCGCGCTCCGCGCGGCGCTTGCGCGACGTGCCTCCGCACGCGCTCGAGCTTCCACCGCTCGTAGGTGTTGTCGACCAGCAACCCGTCGCGCCAGTACCGCTCGTAGTAGTCACGGGGAGCGCGGGTCATCTCACAGCCGTACGAGCGCCTCGGATCGTGATGGAACCATGTTTACCGCTCCGGCGCCTGGGCCGTTTCGAGGAAGCGAAACGTCCCCGGGCGCGTCTGCTCCCACGGGATGGCCAGCATCGGTCACGTCGCCGTCGGCATGGCGGCTGCGCGACGGTTCGCGCGGGACGGCAGCGGCGCGACCGCGGGGCGGCGCGTGAATCGCGGGGGCCGCTCGTCCGTGTCAATTTCCATTCATTTCACCTGCGCGAAGGCCCGAGTCTCGCCCGTGTCGTCACGTCCATCCCCTTGCCGCGGAGGTGCATCGCGGCGATCATCCGGACGTCGTGGGGGTTCCTTCGATCGACCTCTTCCTGGCTCATGGCGCCGAGGACACGGCTGCGGCAGAGGCGTTGGCGGATCGACTGGGTCCCGACGTGCGCGTCTGGCTGGACGTGCGATCGCTCCTTCCCGGAGACCAGTGGCCCGTCGAGATCCCACGCGCCCAGCGCGCGGCGCTGGCCACGGTCATCCTCCACTCGAGGCGCACGGACGCGGCGTACTACGTCCGGGACGAGATCCACACCGCCATCGCGCGACACCGCGCGGCGCCGGACAAGCACCGCGTCGTCGTGGTCTTCCTCGACGGACGACCGGCCGACCCAGCCCAGATCCCGTACGGGCTGGGCGTCCTTCACAGCGTGGACGTGCCCGCCGAGGGTGGGCTGGACGGTGTGGCGCGCAAGCTCCGGGACCTCGTCGCGATCCTGCGCGGTCGGGAGGTGTCGGCGGGGTCCTCGCCGCCCACGCCGCCGGCGTCCGGCGTGGATGGGACGAGCGAGCCTCGCTACGAGAGCGACGAGGTCCGTGTCGCGTCGCTCCAGCTCGAGGTGGCGCGTCGACGACTCGACGCGCTCCGTCTCGCCGACGCCGACACGCGGGCGGTCGAGACCGAGATCCTCGACCTGCGCCGGAGACTCCGGCTCGGCGGGCAGCTCCGAGCCGGAGACACGCTCGCCGAGGGGCGCTTCCTCCTGCTCGAGGTGATCGGACGCGGCGGCTTCGGGTCCGTCTGGCGAGCGCGCGATCACCGGAGCGCGAGCGACGTGGCTATCAAGGTCCTGCATCCGGACGTCGCGCGGGACGGCTCGCGCCGCGAGCGCTTCTTTCGTGGAGCGCGCGTCATGTCCGAGCTCGAGCACCCCGCGATCGTCCGTGTGCTCGAGCCTCGCGCCGAGGACGAAGGCTACTTCTACTACGTGATGGAGCTCGTCGACGGCGGTGACCTCCATCGAGCCATCCTGACCCGGCGCTTGTCGGGAGCTCGGGGGCTCGCGCTCGTCCGGACGGTCGGCGAGGCACTCGCGCACGCGCACGCGCGAGGGGTCGTCCACCGCGACGTCAAACCGGCCAACATCCTCGTCGACACCGACCTTCGACCACGCCTGACGGACTTCGATCTGGTGAGGGCCGACACGACGACGGGAGGAACCCGGACCGGCGCGCTCGGCACTTACCTCTTCGCGGCGCCCGAGCAGATGCTGCACGCCGGGGAGGTGGACGCCCGGGCGGACGTCTACGGCCTCGGGATGACCGCGCTCTTCTGCCTGTACGGGTCGGACCTGACGCCCGCGCTCGTGCACGGCCGACCCGACAAGCTCATCGACGGCCTCGCGTGCGCGAGGGAGCTCAAGGCGGCCCTGAAGCGCGCGATCAAGATCGAGCCCGAGAGGCGCTTTCAGGACATGGCGTCGTTCTGCGACGCGCTGCCACGTGCGGAGGTCCTCACCGAACCGCCCGGGGACCCTGCCCGTCTCGTCGCCACCCCGCAGGTCGGACCGACGACCTCGACTTCGCCCGTGTCGATCAAGGCGCGCACGTCCTCGGAGCCAGCCGCGCCGGGGGCGGACAACACGCATACAGCGTCCGGCGGCCCGTCCGCGCAGGCGTCGGCGCCCGCCACCCAAGCATCGGCGCCCGCCGCTTCGGCACGGACGACCCGGAGCAAACCGAGTCACTGGCTGTTCGGAGGTCTCCTGGGCGCCGCCGCGCTCTTCGCCGCCTGGCTCACCGCCCCTCGCACCCCTTCGAGCCAAAGGACGCAGGCCGCGTCGTCGCCCGAGGCCGCGCAGGCGCCTGCCCAGCCGGCCGTCCTGGAGCCGCCGGCCCCGGCGTCGACCCCGGCTGTCGTCGTCGAGAAGACGCCTTCGACGGCGCCGCCCGCGCCCGCCTCTCCTCAGGCGACCAGCGCCGAGGCGGTCGTAACGCATCCACCGCCTGCGGCGACCACGACGCCGACGCCGCAGCCTCTGCACAGGTGCGACGTCGGCAATCTCGACGACTGCAGGATCCAGTGCAAGCTCGGACAGGCGGGCAGCTGCAACAACCTCGCCGTCACGTACGTGAGGAGCGCCGGCGCCGCCGCCCACGCGACCGAGATCGGCCAGCTCTACACGACCGCGTGCGACGCGAATGTCCGCGCCGGCTGCTACAACCTTGGACACTGCTACGAGGACGGCAGGTGCGGATTCGAGAGAGACCTCGGCAAAGCCGTCTCGCTATACAAGAAGACCTGCGACGCGGGGTATGAGGACGCCTGCACCAGCGCGAAGCGCCTCGCCGTCTGCACCCCCGGCGCCAAGCGGTGCGGGCACAGCGTCTTCGGGAGCATCCAGTTCGTCAGCACGTGCAACGAATCGGGGACCGACTGGGTGCAGGGCGACGTGTGCCCCTCGGGCTGCTTCGGGTTTGGCGGCTCGGCGTGGTGCACGCGCAAGAAGAGCGTGGCGTCCCCTTCCGGCTCCGCGGGCGCGCCGAACGCCGGGCCGTTGTCGCCGGATCGTTGCGGTCTGGGGCACCCTGATGGATGCGGGCCAGGCCAGGGTTGCCTTCTGGGCGAGTGCGTGCCGTCTTGGCTAGCGGGGGACGGCGGACGATAGCCGGCAACCGGGCGCCATGTGGCCGATGGCGCGCTCTCCGCGTTCTCGCGACGTTTCGGAGCGAGCGGAAGTGACGTGTAACCATTCGGGCCGCTCGTTCGTGAGAGGGGCATGAACGACGTCATCATCGTGGGAGGCGGCCTGGCAGGCCTCGCCGCGGCCGCATTCTGCGCGCGCGCGGGGCTGCGGGTCACCGTGCTCGAGCGCGCGAAGAACCTCGGCGGACGCGCCAGGACCGACCTCGTGTCGGGCCACGCTTTCAACCAAGGCGGCCACGCGCTCTACGCGAAGGGGGCCGCCGCGCGCGTCCTCGGCGAGCTCGGCGTCGGGTACACGGGCGCGCCACCGCCAGCGTCCGGGCTCCTCGCCGTCGTCCGCGGCGGCGTGCACCGGCTGCCGTCCGGGATGGTCTCGATCCTCGCCACCGACCTGTTCGGATTCGGCGCGAAGGTCGAGGCGGCGCGCGCGTTCACCGCCCTCGCGCGGGCCGATCGGCGGCAGCTGCGCGACGTGTCCTGGCGCTCGTGGGTCGACGGCGTCGCGGCTCGGCCCGACGTTCGAGCCGTGCTCGACGCGTTCGCCCGGCTGACGACGTACGCGAACTGTCCGGAGCGCGCCAGCGCCGGCGAGACGATCGGCCAGATCCGCCGCGGTGTCGACGGCGGTGTGCTCTATCTCGACGGCGGCTGGCAAACGCTCGTCGACGGGCTGCAAAGCGCGGCAGAGCGAGCGGGGGCGACGATCGTGAGCTCGGCGGCGGTGACGTCGGTCCGTCGCGATGGGTCGTCGTTCGTCGTGTCGGTTTCCGGGGGCGATGCGTTCGCGTCGCGGACGGCGATCGTCTGCACCGGGCCGTCGACGGCGCGGTCATTGCTCGGAGACGCCTCGATCGGCGGGCTCCTCGCCATGCACGCGGCCTGCCTCGACGTGGGGCTCTCCGGCCTGCCTCGCCCCGACCGCCTCTTCGCGCTCGGCATCGACCGACCGACGTACTGCTCGGTCCACTCCGCAACCGCCCGCCTCGCCGAGCGCGGCGCTACGATCCACCTGATGAAGTACCTCGCGCCCGACGCGCCCGCCGATCCGCACGGCGACGAGCGCGAGCTCGAAGCGCTGCTCGATCTCGTCCAGCCCGGATGGCGCGCCCGCGTCACCGCCCGTCGCTTCTTGCCGAACCTCGTGTCGACGAGCGCGCTCGTCGAGGCGCGCACCCGGCGCCCCGAGGTCGACGCGACGGGCGCCGTGGGCGTCTTCATCGCCGGCGACTGGGTGGGCAGCGAGGGAATGCTGGTCGACGCCGCCCTGGCGAGCGCGCGGACGGCGGCGCAGCGCGCGATCGAATGCGTCGCCGTCGCGGGCGCCGACGGCGTGCAGCCGCAGCGCGGGATAGCCACACGCCCGGTCGCGTCCGACGGGAGCAGAGCCGCGTCCGACGCGCCGTCCGGGCGACCATGATCGACGACGCGTACCGCGAGAACGCAAGCTACCTCTACGGGCTCTGCTACCGGATGACCGGCAGCACGGCCGACGCCGAGGACCTCGTCCAGGAGACGTTCGCGCGCGCGCTGGCGTCGCCCCCGGCCGACACGACCGCCCCGTGGCGCCCGTGGCTCGTTCGCGTCGCGGTCAACCTCGCCCGCGATCGGCTTCGCCAGCGAAAGAGGACGCCCTACGTCGGGCCATGGCTTCCGGCCCCGATCGAGACCGGCGACGAAGCCGCCGACGGCGACGACCCCGAGCGCCGATACGGGATGGTCGAGAGCGTCTCGTTCGCGTTCCTGCTCGCGTGCGAGGCGCTCACCCCGCGGCAGCGCGCGGTGCTGCTCTTGCGCGACGTCTTCGACTATTCCGTGGAGGAGGCGGCTCAGGCGCTGTCCTTGACGGCCGCCAACGTCAAGACGACCCACCATCGCGCGCGCTCGGCGATGGAGGCCTACGACGCCGCGCGCCTGCCGCCGACCCGCGCCGTGCAAGAGAGGACGCGCGCCGCCCTCGAGCGCCTCGCCCTCGCGCTCCGAGCCGGCGACGCCGGCGCGGTCGAGGCCGTCCTGCTGCCCTCCGCCGTCACGACGACCGACGCCGGGGGCGATTACCACGCGGCGCTGCGGCACGTCGTCGGCGCCCAGCGCGTGGCGCGCTTCTATCTCGGACTCATCAAGAAGCGCGCACCCTCGCGGGTGACGCTCAGGTGCGTGAACGGCTTGCCGGCGCTGATCGTCGAGATCGACGATCCGCCGCCGCGCGTCGCGCCGCGGCTCGTCGTGCGCTGCGATCTGGGTGCCGACGATCGCATCAGCCGGCTGCACGCCATCCTCGCCACGTCCAAGCTCAAGGCCATCTCGCGGCCGGAGGCTGCGTCGCCGGCGCCGGCGGCGTAGTCAAGGCGAGAGGCCTGCCGGCGGCGCACCGGTGCTACCGTCGGCGGCATGCGTGACGCGCCGGCCGGCTTGATGCGCAAGGCGGCGTCGGGGCTCGCGCAGCTCGTCGTCGTGATGGGGCTGTTCATCTTCGCCCCCGCCGGCACGCTGCGCTTCTGCGAGGGTTGGGCATTCCTCGGCCTTTTCTTCGGCGCGGCGCTCGCGATCACGGTCTTTCTGGCGAGAAAGGACCCCGCCCTGCTCGAGCGCCGAACGAAGGCCGGTCCGGTCGCCGAGAAGGAGCGGAGCCAGAAGATCATCCAGGGCGTCGCGAGCATCTCGTTCGTGGCGACGATGGTCGTGCCGGCGCTCGACCACAGGTTCGGGTGGTCCCGTGCGCCGCTCCCGGCCGTGATGGCGGGAGACGCGCTCGTCGTCCTCGGTTTCCTGGTCGTCTTCCTCGTGTTCAGAGAGAACACGTACACGTCCTCGGTCATCGAGGTCGCGGCCGAGCAGCGTGTGATCGACACCGGACCGTACGCGGTCGTGCGGCACCCGATGTACGCGGGCGCGCTCGTCCTCGTCGCCGGCATCCCGCTCGCGCTCGGGTCCTTGCTCGGGCTCGTCACGCTCCCGCCGTTCGCCATGGTCATCGTCTGGCGCTTGCTCGACGAGGAGCGCTTTCTCGCGGTCCGCTTACCGGGTTACGCGGACTACTGCCGGAAGGTTCGATGGCGGCTGATACCTCATCTCTGGTGACGCCCACCTCGACCTGAGCCCCGGGCGCGGCGCGACGGTGACGAGGGTCCGCGTCGTGCTTACGCCCTCCGCCATGGCGGCGCAGGCGGCCGTCGAAGGCGACGAACGACCGAACGACGGATCAAGTGGCGGGCGATCGAGTGACCGGCGATCGAGTCACGGGCAAGCCGATCCGAAGCCGCCGTTTCCGGCCAGGGTACGAGCGCTCCTGTACCGGCGTCGACGGACGATTCCTTGGGTCCTGCTCGCGATCGCCGTGGCCGCCGTGCTCGCGTTCTTCTGGCTGCGTCATCTCGCTTCGTTCGAGAGCACGGATGACGCACAGGTCGACGGCAACGCGAGCACCCTCGCCTCGCGCATCGCCGGCACGGTGGTCGCGGTGCGCGTGCAGGACAACGACCGGGTGAAGCGCGACGACGACCTGGTCGACCTCGATCCCGCCGACTACGCGATCGCGCTGCAGCAAGCACGAGCCAACCTGGAGCAGGCGCGCCAGCGGCTCGCCGAGGCCCAGGCGAACGCACGCATCGCCGAGATCGATCTCGAACGATCGCGCAGGCTCGTCGGCACCGGCTCGCTCGCGCGCGAGGACCTCGACACGCGGCAAGCAACGGCAGACGCGCGCTTCGCAGAGGCGCAGGCGTCGCGGGCGGCCGTCGAGGCGGCCCAGACCGCGCTGGACCAAGCCCAGCTCAACGTCGGATACACGGACATCCGCGCGCCGGTTGCCGGGATCGTCGCACAGAAGCAGGTCAACGTCGGCGACCGCGTCCAGCCCGCGCAGGAGCTCCTCGCGATCGTGCAGGTGGAGGACCTCTGGATCACCGCGAACTACAAGGAGTCGCAGCTGCGGAACATGAGGCCCGGACAGCGCGCCGACGTGCACGTCGACGCGCTCGGGCAGACCTTCCGCGGACACGTCGAGAGCATGCCCGCCGCGACGGGCGCGCGGTTCAGCCTCCTTCCGCCGGAGAACGCCACGGGCAATTTCGTCAAGGTCGTGCAGCGGCTGCCGGTCCGCATCCGACTCGAGCCGGGGCAGGCGAACATGGATCGGCTGCGACCCGGCATGTCGGTCGAGCCGACGGTCTGGCTGCGGTGAGCCGACGATGGCGGCGGCGGGCAGCGAGGCCGGCGGCTGGCACCCGGGACACAATCCCTGGACCATCGCCCTCACCGTCACGCTCGCGACCTTCATGGAGGTGCTCGACATCACCATCGTGAACGTCGCCCTGCCGCACATCGCCGGAGGGCTCGCCGCGACGCAGGACGAGGCGACGTGGGTGCTGACCTCGTACCTCGTCTCGAACGCGATCGTGATGCCGCTGAGCGGCTGGCTGGCGCTGCGCATCGGGCGCAAGCGCTTCTACATGAGCTGCGTCGCCCTGTTCGCCGCGAGCTCCTTTCTTTGCGGCATCGCGCCGACCTTGGGCACGCTGGTCCTCTTTCGAGTGCTGCAGGGGGCCGGCGGAGGCGGGCTCGCGCCGAGCGAACAGTCGATCCTGGCCGACACCTTCGAGCCGCGGGAGCGCGGCCTCGCCTTCGCCGTCTACGGCATGGCCGTCGTCGTCGCACCGGCGCTGGGCCCCACCCTCGGCGGCTATCTGACCGACACCGTCGGTTGGCGGTGGATCTTCTTTCTGAACGTTCCGGTCGGCGTGGTGTCGCTGCTCTTGACCGGCCGGCTCCTGGTCGACCCCCCGCACCTGGTGCTCGCCCGGCAGCGCAAGGGCGGACCGATCGACTTCCCCGGGCTGGCGCTCGTCGCCGTCGGCGTCGGCGCGCTGCAGCTCGTGCTCGACAAGGGGCAGGAGGACGACTGGTTCGCGTCGTCGTTCATCCGGACCCTGACGACGATCTCGGCCTTGTCGCTCGTGCTGCTCGTCGTGCGCGAGCTCCGCGTCGAGCAACCCGTCGTCGAACTGCGGCTGCTCGGCAACCGCAACCTCGGCCTCGGCTGCGTCCTCATCTTCATCGTCGGCGTCATCCTCTTCGGCTCGACGGTCCTCTTGCCCCAGTACGAGCAGGTGCTGCTCGGGTACCCCGCCGAGAAGGCGGGGATGACCCTCTCGGTCGGCGCGCTGTTCATCATTCCGACGATGCCCCTGGTCGGCCAGCTCGTGAAGGTCGTGCCCTCGCGCTGGCTCGTCGCGCTCGGATTCCTGGTCTCGGCGTATGCCCTCTACGTGATGTCTCACATCGATCTCGACGTCAGCTTCAGCACGCTCACCTGGTGGCGCGTCCTGCAAGCGAGCGCGCTCGGGCTCTTCTTCGTCCCGATCACCACGAGCATGTACGCCGGCCTCCCCCAGGAGAAGAACGAACAGGGCGCGGCCCTCTTCAACCTCGCCCGGAACCTCGGCGGCAGCGTCGGCATCTCGCTCATCGAGACGCTGCTCGCACGTCGACAGCAAATGCACCAGAGCGTCCTCGTCGCGCACGAGACTCGTTTCAACCCGGCGTTTCGGGCCGCGCTCGCCGCGATGTGGGCCGAGTTCACCCACCAGGGACGGGACGCCGCGGCGGCCCTCCGCATGGCCTACGCCAGCCTGTACGCGCAGGTCCAGCGCCAGGCCGCGGCGCTCGCCTACGTTGACGTGCTCCGGCTACTCGTCGTCGGCGCCGTCGTCGGGGTCGTCGTCGCCCTCTTCCTGCGCGCCAGCCCGCACGGGGGTCGGACGCCGACGATGGCCGCTTGACCGTGCGCGAGCTCGCCCGGCGCGACGGGATCCCCGCGGGCCGGCCGGCGCGGGTCGGCGCGCAGGCCGGGTCGGGCGGCGCGCTTCGTGATAAGTGGCTGCGCCATGAGGTTGCCCCGCTGCGCCTGGAGCTTGGCCGTCGCCGCCGGCTGTTCCGCGTGCACGATCGGACCATCGGCCAGCGACGCCGGAGCGGCCGACGCCGGCTCGCAGCTCGTGTCCGACCAGTGCAACATGATCTTCGAGGCGTTCTGCAACCGAGCGATCGGCGGCTGCGGCGTTCCGGACACCCTCTCGCAGTGCATCGCCGACGAGCTGCCCACGTGCTGCGTCGGGACGACGTGCGACCGCGTCTCGCAGTCGCCGCCGAGCGCGCTCGACGCGTGCACCTCGGCGCTCGCGTCCGAGGACTGCTACTCCGTCGCGACCGTCGGGCCGTCGGCGGTCCCGGCGTGCCAGGGCATCCCGCAGCCGTGACGTGTCGTCACGATCGAGGCGACGCCGCGGTGATGAACGCGTCGTCACCGCAGGGCCGCTGATCCGGCGGGCGGGTCAGTGTGCCTCGCGCAGCACGTCGTCGATCGTGCCGCGTTTGCCGGACTGGATCTCCTGCTGCTCCTTGTAGATCTCGAGCAGCTCCCGGGTGACCTCGGGCGCTGCGGACGACTCGGTGGCGCCCTCGCCCTGCGTCGCCTCGCGAGCCAGCGCGGGCGCCATGCGGCGGGCCAGGTCCTCGACGTCCGTCGCCGGGTCTGCGCCTCCGAGCTGGGGAGATGAACGAGCGCTCGCCCGCGCGCCGCCGGTCGACCGCGGCGCCCCGGAGTCGGCGAGCCGGGACGGCCGCTCGGGCTCCGGCGATCGAAGAAGCTCGCCGACCTCTTGCCGCTGCCGATCGAGGGATTGCTCCGGCAGGCGCGCGATGCGAGCGACCTCGTCGAGGCTGACGGTCTCGACCACCGGTGGCGCGACCCGGCGCGACCCGCGCTCGGACTCGTTACCGGTCGCCTCGGACTCGGCGGCGACGGCGTGGTCGGCCGGCGTGGCGGACGCGATCGGCTCGGGCGCCGCGGCAGGCGACCCGCGGAGCCAGCGGCCCGTCGGCGACGTCCAGACGGCGAGAGCGCTGACCGACGCGCCGAGGAGCACTCCAAGCACGGTCGGGCGCGTCATACGGGTCCTGCTGAACGCGCGCTGCGTCGCGCCTGGCGACGCGATCGCCGCGGGTCGATCCGGGAAGAACGGCCGATCGCGACGGCGCTTGAGTCGGGCCGTTCGGCGGAATGGGCGGAGTGGGTCGTCGGAACCACCGCGGTCTCGATCATCATACAGGCTCTCGGCCCGGGTCATGGGTCGGAGCTTTCGCTCGCGGCGGCGTCCGCCGGATCATGTGCGATGATCAGGTGTGCGCGTCGTCGACCCGCCGGTCCCGTCCCGCCTGATGTTCTGGGCCTTCGTCGCCTCCACGGTGGGGACGTTCACGTTCACGGCGCTGCTCGTCAGCGTCTCCGGGATCCCGCCGGAGCGCGCGTTTTCGACCAGGGGCCAGCTACGCCTGGTCGGCGTCGAGTTGCTCCTCGGCGCCCTCTGGCTGATCGTTCTGCGGCGGCACGGCTGGTCGTTGGCCTGCATCACGGCGGGGCTGGAAGCAAGGGACCTGCTGCGCGCAGCCGGGCTCGTCGCGCTCTCTTCGGTCGTGTATCTCGTCGCGACCTCCGCCTGGGGCGTGACGTTTCCACGGGCCGGCCACTTCCGAGTGCACCTTGAAGGACGGATCTCCTGGTCGGCCATCGTCGCCGCGTCCGTCGTGAACCCGATGGCCGAGGAGCTCGTGTATCTCGGCTTCATCACCAACGTGCTGCGGCGTCGCGGTGAGCTCCCGGCGATCGTACCGGCCGTCGCCGCGCGGATGGCCATCCATGTCTACCAGGGGCCGGTCGCCGTCGTCGGCATCGCGGCCGTCGGGATCGTCTTTTGCGTGTACTACCACCGGACGCGCCGCCTCTGGCCCGTCGTGATCGCGCACGGGTTGCTCGATTTCCTCGCGCTCTCTCGGATGAACGCGGGCGCTGGCTAGCGGACCGCGCGCGCCGGTGCGCGGCCGAGAGAGCTCGGCGCGTTCAGGTCGCCGTCGTCCTCGACGCCGACGCCGAGCCGGTCGACGAGCTCGCCGCCCAGCCAGCCCGAGACGAGCAGGAGCGCCACCGCGGCGATCTCGAACCCCACCGATCGACCGGCTTGCTCTGGACACGACTGCCCCTCCTTGGCACAGTCCGGCGCACCGACTCGCCCGGATCACGCGCGCGGCGATCGCTCGCTTGATGGATCCAGCGAACCGGGCATGTCGCTTGCTCGCCCGACGCGCCGCCAGGCGTCGCGGGTGCGAACTCGCTTGTTTCCGATGCTCCACTTCCCCTCCGTCGCGCGTGTCTCGAGGCTCCGCGTCGCCTCCCGCAAGGCCGTCGATCGGCTTCGAGGCGTGCGGTGGACCACGTTGCGTCACCTCGCTCCCGGCATGTTCGCGGTGGCCTGCGCTCCCTTCCTCTTTCCCCTGTTTCGGATGGAGATCAAGGAACCGCTCTTCGGCGACACGGCGATCTTCCAGTACACGGCGTGGTGCATCCGGCACGGGATGCGCCTGTATCGCGACGTCGGGACGGCCGACGGGCCGTTCATCCATTACCTGCAAGCGGCGATGCAGGCATTCGCGGGCATCACGGACCGTGGGTTTCGCATCGCCGATCTGGTCGTGCAATCGGTCGGCAGCGCGTGCATCGGCGCGCTTCTGGCGCCGACCGCCGGCCTGAATCGGCCGTCTCGTCTGGCCTCGCGCGTCGCCTGGGCGGCGCTGGCCGCGGTCGTCTGGTTCTCGTGGTACCTCGATCTCGCCTGGTCGGAGACGACCGAGCGGGAGACGTACTACGCGCTGTTCGGGGGCCTCGGAATGGCGCTGGCGTACGCGAGCGACCGCATGTCCCGGCGCCTCGAAGCGGCGGCGCTGCTGGCCGGATCGTTCGTGGCGTCCACGCAGGCGTTCGGCAAGCCGACCGGGGTCGTCTACCCCGCGATGGTCATGCTCTGCGCCGCGCTGCCGAGCGCGACCTCGACGCTGTCGAGGCGCGCGCGCGTCGTGACGGTCATGGTCGGCGCCGCCGCGTGCGTGCTCGCGGTTCTCGTCGCTCTCCTCGTGTCCGGCAGCGTCAAATACTACTTTTTCTGGTGCTGGAAGATACCTTACGTCGGCAATCGGTATCTCTATGGCATGTCCTGGTACCGATTGTTCTTGAGCGGCTGGGACGGTTCACGAATGATGGCCGTCACTTCGCTCGTCGTCGGGACGGGGGCCATCGCCACCGACTTCGTCTCAGTCCGCGCGCTGTCCTTCGTGCTCGTGCCGCCCATCCTGTTCGTCGGCGCGTGCCTGCAGGGCCGCGGTTACGGTTATCACTTCGCGCCGGTGACGGCGGGGTTCCATCTGCTGCTGCTCCTCGGCGCCGCGAGGCTATGGGAGCAGGGTCAGCAGGAGGGCGCGCCGGGCGCGCACAGGGGGTTGGTCCCCGTCCTGGGGCTCGCGTTCCTCGGTTATTACTGCTTCCAGGACCTGCAGGTCAGCCCATTTCGCTGGAACGGCGACGAGTCGACCTGGACTGTCCCCGCGAACCACTTCGCCGAAGACGAGAAGAGCGTCGGACGCTACGTCAAGGAGAACACCCGGCCGACCGACCTGATCTTCGCCTACGGCGCCGGCGAGAATGCGTCGATCGTCATGCTGTACGCCGAGCGGCGGACGGCGAGCCCGTTCTTTCACAGCTTCTGGCTCGACCCGGTCGGCATGCTGCCGATGTCGGAGAACAAGCCCGGTCCCAAGGAGCTCGAGGCCCTGACCAAGCTCGAGGGCGAGATCCGCGACATCGCCTGCCAGGCCGTCGAGCAAAAGAGGCCGGAGGTGATGACGTTCAACCTCCTCCCGCAGGTGTTCAAGGTGTGCCCCAACATCGAGCACATGCTCGCCCACGACTACGACGACGCGACGACCATCGGCTCGTTTCACGTTTACCGGCGCAGGTCCACGGGCTTCGACGCGGAGAGCGCCGTCGCGGGCGCGTCGACACGCCCGGCCTCCGGCGCGCCGAGGTGATCGATCGCACGCGGCGCGCACGGCGGCCGTGGCGCCCCGTCGCTGTACGTTGCCGCGCCGTCAGCGTTCCGTCGCGGGCGCGGCGCGCAGGACGGCGCGCAGCTCCTCGGGATCGATCCGCACCCCGGTCTTGCTCTCGTGCGCGGCCGGAAGCCACGCCGCGAGCTCCTCGAGCGTGCCGACCAGTCGAAAGTCGAACGACCGGGGCGCCAGCATGCGTAGCGCCGTCATGGCGCTCCAGAGGGCGCTCGACCAGAAGCCCACGCCGCCGATGACGACGGCGACGCACGCCAGGGCCTCGCGGTTGCGGTTCATCAGCTTCACGAAGCCGGCCCGCGCCTCCGTCGTCGGCAGCGCCGCTCCCGACGCGATCACGTGAACGTTCGACCGCTTGCCCGGCCGCATCGCGGCCATGCTCTCGATCGCCGACGCGAGCCGCTCGACGGCGTTGCCGGTGGCCTGGGCCTTCCAGACCGCGACGAACACGTTCTTCCAGGCGCCGAACACGAAGTGACCCGGCTCGGAGTCGATGACCAGAAACTCCGAGGCGGGGCCCACCGGGGCGGCGTTCGAGCCGAGCATCGTGCCCTTGCAAGTCTCGCACGGATTCGCTCGCACGCTCGCGATCGGCGCTGCGCACGGAGCCCTCCCGCAACCCACATCGGCCGCCGCGCAGCCGTCACATGGACCGGGGGCCCCGCTCGCCTTCGATGCGAGCCGGCTGCCCAGCCGGCGCGTTCAGGAACGTCCGCAGCCTCGCGGTCTCCGCCGGCGTGAGGACCTCCGCCAGCCAGTCGATCGCCTCCTCGGGGTCGAAGAACACCTTGCGACTCGGCGACTGTGCTTCGCGTATGAGCCGCATGAACTGCATGACCGCCGTCGGCGAATCGGGCCGCGCGACCGCCACGCTGCGCTCCACTCGGGCGTTGACCAAGGTCAGACGTTTCCGCAGCTGCTCGCACGTCTGCGCGTTCATCACGGCGCAGTACCTCCAGTCGGCGCACGTGACGAACTTCTGCCCGACCGGGTGCTTCGCGATTTCGCGCGCGATCTCGTCGAAGACGACGTCGACGTCGGCGGCCGTCCTGTAACCGACCCTGACGCCGACCTCGATGAGGCGCCCGACGCGGATGGCGGCATGGTTCACGCCCATGTCAATGAGTCGGAACGGCGCTCCGCGGCGAAGCTTGATGGGCCGCCGTCGAGCGCTCTGGCTCCGAGCGGCGCTCTACTTCTGGAAGGCCGGCGACAGCGCGGGCCACTTGCCGGTGGACTCCGGGCCGAGCGCGCTCCGCCGGTTGCTCGCGCCCGGAGGCTGCGGTCTCGCGTGCCGCGCGGGCGCGGCCGCGGGCGCCTCGCTCACCGCGACGCCCACGGACGCGTCGTTCGGCGCGGCTGCCGGGGCCAGGCCGGACGCGACGGAGGGAGCGGCTGGCGCCTCGGGGTCGGCGAGCGTCCGCGGCGCGGCGTCGTCCCATAGATCCAGCGGGTCGAACGCGCACCAGAAGGGCTGGGGCAGCGCGCGCAGCTTGGCGCGCAGCTCGGCCTTCGACACGAACAGCTCCTCGCGCCGGTTGTCGCCGAGGACGCGCTTGAGGACGTACTCCCCGGGGACGAGCGAGCGCCTGGCGATCTCGCGGGCGGCCGGTCCGATGTCGGCGAGCAGGCGCTCGACGACGTGGATCGGCGTCTCCAGCGTCTCGAGCGGCGTGTCGTCGAGGCGCGCCTCGAGGAGCGCGCGGCGGTGGCCGGCCACGTCCCTGGTCAGCGCGTCGAGCGCGTCGCCCAGCGCCTCGAGCCGCGCGAACCCCTCGCCGTCGACGGGGTGCGGCTCGTCGGGGGCCAGGCCTCCCGGAAGGACGCGGACGACGTGCGCGCGCCGCGCGTCGCGCGACAGCGCCACGTCGAAGCCGGCGCCGTCGTCGGCCGGGGTCGTGCGCAGCTTCATCGCCGTCGACGACGCGTCGACCGCGAGCTCCACGAGGTACAGGCGCTCGAGTCGCTGCGGACGCACCCGCACCTCCTTGCGGATCCAGCCGACAGCCTCGGGCGCGTCGATCTCGAGGCGGCCCACGACCTGCTCGATACGGAGCAGCCGGGACATCGTGTGCGTCTGCGGCACCTCGAGATCGAGCGCCCATGACAGGCCGTACGACGTGCGGGCTCGAAGCGTCGCCGCGTAGCCTTGCGCCGCGGCCCGCAGGTGGATGGCGGTCGCCGCGCCGGGAAGGCTTTGACGCAAAAGGAGCGTCTGCAGGGCGCTGGCGCAGGCGGCTCGCGCACCGGCGGCCGCTCGCGAGGCCAGCTGCGCCTTCTCGCGCGCCGCGGCTCGAGCCGACTCCGCTTCGGCGCGGACGGCCTGTCGCACCGCTCCGCGGACGTTGCTTGCGAAGCGCGCGACCACGCCGCCGTCGTCCTCCGACTCGGCGAGCTCGAGGACGCCCGACAGGTCGGCGGCGAGCTCGGTCGCCCGGCGCACGTCGCTCTCCGCGCGGCTGGACGCGCGCGCCGCCTGGTCGCGGGCGTCGGCGGCGGCCGCCTCGTGCATCAGCACGTCG